>SXGT01305394.1_pt1 | contig 44794 bp, 23 predicted proteins | sample 3176221 | NCBI WGS metagenome assembly SXGT01 (sample SAMN11356862, study PRJNA531348) | freshwater metagenome | isolation source: freshwater sample F1-120 | place: China: Fuxian Lake, Yuxi | collected 2017-12-25 | reverse complement strand
CGATCTACGATTTCAACATTCTCTTGACGATTATTCTTGGGTACAGCGAGGTCCTCATCCGCCGACTCGCCCCGACGGACTCTCTCCGAGAGTTCGTGGGCGAAATTCACAATGCCAGTCAGCGGGCTGAAACGCTGACCAGGCAACTGCTCGCGTACAGCCGCAAGCAGACACTGGAGCCCAAGATACTCGATCTGAATGCCGTCGTCAGCGACACCGAGAACATGCTGCGCCGCTTGATTGGCGAGGATATTTTGATGACGACCATCTTCTCCCAGTCGCTCAAGCACATCAAAGTCGATCCTGGACATCTACAGCAAGTCATACTCAATCTGGCAGTCAACGCGCGCGACGCCATGCCGCAGGGGGGCCGGCTCACTCTGGAAACCAGCCGATGCTACCTGCCCGGAGACGACGGCAGCGAACGCGAGTACGTGGTGCTCTCCGTCACCGATACTGGCGTCGGCATGGACGAGCCCACCAAGGCCCACCTTTTTGAACGTCTCTTCACCACCAAAGGGCCCGACAAAGGGACTGGACTCGGCCTCGCTACCGTCCACGGCATCGTTCGCCAGGCCGGAGGGCACGTCGAGGTCGCCAGTGAGATTGGCTGCGGCAGCACCTTCAAGGTCTATTTTCCCGCCGTGCAGGAACCGGTCTCCGTACGCAAGACTCCGTCCGGTGTGTGGGCGACTTCGCGCGGCCACGAGACCGTACTGCTTGTCGAGGATGACGCGTCCGTCCGCGCAATCGTCAAGCATGTGTTGCTAACGTGCGGCTACACCGTCCTCGAAGCGACTCATGGCGAAGAAGCCCTCCATCTGGCACAGAGTCATAAAGAGCCGATCCACTTGCTCGTCACCGACGTGGTCATGCCCCAGCTCAGCGGACGTTCTGTCGCCGACCGTTTGCTCGCGCTGAACCCTGAACTCAAGGTACTCTTTCTATCGGGCTACACTGACGACGCCGTGGCGAGGCACGGTGTTCTGGCCACCGATTTTGCGTTCCTGCAAAAGCCCTTCTCGACGAGCGCCCTGAGCCGCAAGGTTCGTGATGTCCTCGACCAACCGGCTCAGCGAGGCGGAAGCTGACCACCAAATAGGCCGTGGTCAAAAAGACGTGACTCTCGCAAGCATGGCCAACGGGGCGAAGCTGCTGCCGCGTCGAGAAAGATTCGCAACGGCCATTCGCTCCCGCGTTTTTTTCTTTCAATCCTCTCCGGACTTGCTCTGAACGATGCTGGCAGGCGGCTTGTGCTCCCCCTCTTCCTCGACCGAAAAAACGACGAGAACGCGGTCATGGCCGCGTCCAAGATTTCGCAGCGCCAGCGCCGAAGCAGCGCATAGCAGCGCGCCCGTCAGGCCGACCAATGCAAACTCCAGCGTGGCTATGCCGCCGAAGCGAACCAATAGCAATGCCATGCCGCTCAAGGCAATCAACGTGAAATTGAACAGACTTGCACGAGCCACCCGCACTCGCGTCCGATGGTAATTGACGAATTCGACGGCCGTCTTGGCGTCGGCGCCAAAAACGCGGCGGCGTTTCTTCTCCCAGTACGACGACGGACCGGACGCCTGGGGCCCGCCCCGGAACCAAATCTGAAGTCCAAACGCGTCAAGCAAAAAGTCCCACACCCGATCGAACATGACCCCCAGCGCGTAAGCCAATACCAAGAGCAAAGCGGTGGCCATCGTCGGCGGAATATCGAGGAACGGCATGAAACGGGATGGGCCGAGAGCGGTCATGGCCAGCAGGAACCCACCTCAGCGCCAGCACGCCAGCCGCAACCTTTCACCAGCGTTCGGTGTTTGGCTACCGGCCATGCGACGGGGAGGATTGCCTTGGTAGGAACCAACTCGCTTAGGGACAAGCCTGGTCAAGGAATTCCTTTTTTTGCAGATTGTGCTTGCAATTCGGAGCAGGGGGCAGATAATCAGTTCTGGATTACATGAACGTATCTGATGCGCCCTCACATTCATTCAGTGCGTCCTGGAATCAATCGCCCATGAAGGAACAAGCAGACAGATCGAATCTTCCCACGGTGACATCGCCGCCAGTGTCCCCGTTGCCTGATCCGGCGCCGATCGAAGGCGAGGCGAGTCCGCACGCCCATTCAACTTTTGCACACACGCCAGGCACATCGAACAATTCGCAAGGCGGCAGTAACGTTACCATTTCGAGCCCGACCGACAATGGTTTTTCGCCGCAAGCATTCGGCCGTTACCAGTTGCGGGCGATTCTCGGCGAAGGTGGGTTCGGCGTCGTTTTCAAGGCCTTCGATCCGGACCTGCGACGTTCTGTGGCTCTCAAGCAAATTCATCCAAGCATATTTGTGCGTTCCTCCGATATCGAGCGATTCCGGCAAGAAGCTCAGGCTGCTGCGCAGTTCGATCATCGGCACATCGTTTCTGTACATGAAGTGGGTGAAATTGATGGCCGACATTATTTCACCATGACGTTAGCCTCAGGCGGAGCTCTTTCAAACTACATTGAGCGCTACCGGGGCAAACCATTTCGAGCGGCGGAATTGGTCGTCAAGCTGGCGCGAGCCGTGCACTACGCTCATTGCAAAGGCGTAATCCATCGCGATCTGAAGCCGCGTAATATTCTGATCGACGAGCACGGTGAGCCTCGCGTCACTGATTTTGGGCTGGCGTGTTTTGTCAATGATCAGTCCGTCTGGAGTGAAGAAGGCTTGAAGGTCGGGACTCCGGGATATATGTCGCCGGAACAGGCTCGCGGCGCAGCCGGGGAGATCACGGCAAAGACAGATATTTGGGCGCTAGGCGTTATTCTTTATGAAATACTGACGGGAAAACGGCCATTCTCGGCGCCGAACCGCGTAGGTTTGACGGAACGCATTTGTAACTCGGATCCGCCATCGATGGTAGAATTCTCGCCAGGCATTCCCAAGTCCATAGAGGGTATCGTTCGAAAGTGCCTGGCAAAAGACCCGGCCGACCGATTTGCCACTGCTGCAGAGTTGGCTGACACGTTGGAGAAATGGCTGGCGAGCGAACCGTGGCTATCACGTGCGTCACGAACCTGGAGTCGCCGACCCTGGCAGAGCCTGACATTTTCGGTGGTGTTGGCGTCTGTGTTGACAACGACCGTGCTTTACGTAGCCGGCGTGCTTCGAGAGCCAAGTGGACAAACGGGGCGCGCAGACGAAGTCCGTTGGCCCACAGCTGAGGACGGAATTCGCGTCAGCAATTGGGCCGCACAGACGCCACTGACCCTTGTAGGAGATGCGGGTGCTCCCAAGGAGTATTGGAAATACCTCACCGAAGCGACAGGGCGGCCTCCACTAAGAGTTGCCGCCGGTGACAAGCTTCGCCTGTTCACTGCTAACCGAATTCTGTTGGAATTGGTCCCGGTCGCGCCGAGCGCTGGATTCACATTAACTGCGAAAGTCCAGCACCTCGGTGGCAACGACTCTAGCTGTGGTATCTATTTTGGACATCGTGCAATTCCGCGCGGAAACCGTACCGAGCATTGGTATTGGGCATTTCGCTTTGCTGAGGTGGGGCGAAACCAGGGTAACGCCTACTTGACGGCCTGGTATTATCACGAACCCCTTTTTCAGCCGACGCGGGTCAATCAGAATATGATGGAATGGCAGGTCGCTGTAAACGCAACCTCTAACCCTTCACGCGCCCACGATCTGGCATTGTCGGTTGCTCCAGACGGCATCTCGGTTTCCTTCGACGGACAACGCCTTTGGACGAAGACTCACGCCGAACTCGTGGCCGGTGGCGTTCCGCATCAGATGGCGGCGCCCCAAGTCATCAACGCTCTTCAACCGCCGTTTCCGACGGCCGAGCAATCGCCAGCACTTAATGGCTGGGGTGGAGTAGGACTTTCCGTTGAAACTGGCGAGGCTTCCTTCAGTAACGTCGTAATTAGCCCAACACCCAAACAATGAAAGGACCTAGGATGCCAATCGATCCACGAATCTTGATGCCGGACATCTCGGTAACCATTCGTACCAGCGAAGCTGGTGATCCGAGGCCCAGTCCAAACACCTGGACCAAAATCGGAATGAATCACGTCGCCGTGGGCCGAGTTGGCGTAAGTGGGGCCGACATGAGTGCCACAGTTACATACGCTCAACAGAGCCCGTTTCCGCCGGCAACGGTTCCAGGCATGGCAGTTACCCCACCCAACGGCTACGATTGGGCCTTCAGCTTTTTTGGCTTGCCGGCGGACAAAGACGTCAGCCTCGTGGTGACAGCAACTTATGGAGGCGACGTCGGATCCAAGCGGGCAAATTCCAAGACCGCGCCATAGTGGTGACAATCTAATTCCCTATTCAAAAGGATATTCCAATGGCTAAGAGTGGTCGTACAACCCCATCTGAGAAATCATCGCGCGCACCGACTCTTTCCGGTTGCATGTGTTGGCGAAGAGTTGGAGTGCGCGCACGTCCGGGTACCACCGTGTCGGCGTACATCCTCGATTCGTGGAACCGTCGAATTGATGGCATCGAAATCGTTGTCGATGCGCGGCGATGGGGATTCGTGTTTCCTGGCGCCGTAGCAGGCCCGGCGGTTTTTGTTTTTGCTGAAGCCTACAACGAATCAATCGTGACGCAAGTCAACGAAGCAGTGATTCTAACCTAGACTGCAACCTCTCGCGCCGGGGTTCGCTCTTGGCCTGGTGTCAGAGAGTCCCCCGGCCCGTGCTCTGAGTGCGATGCGAATTTTCTGGCTCGCGCCGTTCACTTCGTCACCTCGCGCAAATGCTCCAGCGCCTTCTCCAACTGCACGTCCTTGAACGCGGCCGGTTCGTCCTTGGCGGGGCGGTCGCGGCGGGGGATGACTTCTACCTTGCGCAGGTAATCAAACAGGTCGGATTCCTCGTGGCGGCCGATCTTCACGCGGTAGCCTTCGTTGGGTTGCACGCCCCAGTCCTCGTCGTCCCGGCCTTCCGTGAGGATCTTCTCCAGGTTCTTACCGCTCGGCCGCCAAAAGCTGGCGGTGGCGAGATTCAGCATGCCGTCCGTCGGTTCGAAGGGGAAGGTAGTCGCCACGGTCCCTTTGCCAAAGGTCCGGTCGCCGATGATGACGGCCCGCTTGTGGTCCTGCCAGCAGGCGGAGACGAGCTCGCTGGCGCTGGCGCTGTTGCGGTTGATGAGAACGGCCATCGGGAAGTCGTTCGGATTGTTGGGCCGCTTGCCCGAGAACTTGAGTTCACCCTTGCCCCGATAGCGAATGGCGACGATCGGCTCGGTGTTGATGAAAATCTCGGCGACACGGAAGGCAGTGTTGAGTTTGCCGCCGGGGCAGAAACGCAGATCGAGGATGAAGCCTTTCATCTCCTGTTTCTTGAGATCCTTGATGGCGGCTTCGAGCTGGTCGTGCGTGTAATCGGTGAAGCTGCCGAGCCGGGCGTAGCCGATCTTGTTCTTGTCGTCGACCATGTGGTTCCAGGTATCGTCTGGCTTGCGCTTGACGCCGAAAACCGATTCGGTCTTGATGGAAGCACGAGTTAGCTGCATTTCGAGAGGCTGATCACTCCCTTCGCGTTCGAAAACCAGACGAACCTTGGTGCCGGGCCGGCCGACGATTTTCTTGATGGCATCATCAAGAACAATGCCGAGGCCGGGGATGACTTCGGTTTTATCAAAGGGCCTCCCCTCGGAGTCCATATCGCGGCGAATCTCCTTGATCCAGTCGCCGGCCTGCACGCCCGCCTTGTGAGCGGGGCCGTCCTTGATCGGCGAAATGACAACGATCATGTCCTTGACCGGATCGCGGCGCACCTGGATGCCGACGCCGAAGAAGGCCCCCGAGGTATCGGCGCGAAAGCGCCGCACCTGCTCGGCATCGACGTAGAAGCTGTACTTGTCGAGGTAACGTGAAAAGAGGTACTTGAGGGTGGCCTCGTCGGCTTTGCGGGCATCGAGGTCCTCGCGGCGGCGCAGGCCTTCACGGGCGTCCGTGAGAAGTTCGAGTATTTCGGCGCGTTTGAGTTCCTTGGCGGCGGCGATGCGATCGGCCAGGTCAGTCGGGATCGGCTCGTCGGCAGTTTGGTAAAGGCCTCGCACGGCCCCGCCGGCCAACTCGCCGGCGTTCAACGCCTTGACGTAGCTGGTGGTGATGACGTCGATGGCGCGCTGGATTCGTTTGGCGAATTCCGTGGCGTCCTCGCGTGCCAGCAAGCTGTCTTCCAGGATCCGTTCGCGTTCTTTCGTCAGGTCGGCGGGTGAGAGGGAACCATCTGTGAATTTCTGATAGGCCTTGCGCAGCTCTTGCTGATACTTCACGAGCGGCATGGAGCTGAGGAGTCTTTCCCCCTCACTGGCGACGCCTTTCGCAACGTTGGTATTCTTGACGATGTCGGTGAACTTGGCGATGCGGCGCTCGGTCGTCTTGGCCGCGATCGGCGTTCGGCTGACATTGAAATGCGTCGGCGGGTTGCGCAACACGATGGCGACCTGGGCCTTCTCATCCTTGGTCTTCCCGACCGTCCGCGCGAGGCGAGGGACCTCGTCATCCATGTACTTCGTCAGCTCGGCGACCGTTACAGTGCCGTCGGCCTCGTAGCCCTCGCGGTCGGCTTTGCCCTTCATGGCGTCGATCAGCGTTTGTGCGAACAGACTGTGCTTGTCGAGTTGCACCGTGGAGGTCAAGCCGTTGGAGGCAAGGAACATGGCCCTGCCCGTCGGCCGTTTGGCGGCGGGGACTTCTTGATCGCCCATGACGATCCCGGTGAGGCCGCGCAGATCGAGATCGCGCAATGCTTCCTTGCCCCCTTCGAATTCGCTGAGGTTGATGTCAATGAAGGCGCAGAAGCGCTTCGCCTTGAGCCCTTCAAGTTTCTTGGCGATGTCGGCGCCATCGAGCGCGGTCTTGGTGCGTTCCGCGGCTGTGCCGTCGGTGCCGAAGAAACCGACATGCTCGCCGAGCGGACAGCCCTGGCCGAAGAATGCAAAGAGCACGAGATCGTCCGGCCCCGCCTTGGCGACGACAGTTTCAAAGGCCTTGAGGATGTTCTCACGCGTCGCCGCCTCGTTCTTCGCCCCCTTTTGCGCGAGCAACACATGCACGTTGGCGGGATTGGCGCCAAGGTAGTCGCGATCGACGATCACTTCGTAGAGAGCCTTGACGTCGGCGACCGCGTGCTTGCGCGGCTTGATCTTGGCATCGGCATAAGTGTCGATGCCGACCAGCACTGCATGCGTGTTCGGCGCCACGCTCTGCGCGTGCAGCACCCCCAATGGAAACACGAGAACAGCCAGCAGGCCAAACACCTTGGCACGAACGATCGACGGCAGCATGGTCGGCTCCGAAAAAAGTAAATGCACCTTGACGGTGCAGAGGATGGCGTGTGCTGTTCATCTTCGCAAACGGCGGTGCGGTTGTAAAGGCAAATCAGGAATTGGCGGCGACGGCCAGGGACGATCCGGCAGCGTAACCGACGCACGGAGCCCCCTGCGATCCGCCTCACCAGCCCGATGCATTAGCGAGGCAACGTTTGCATACCTCGCTCACGCTTCGGGCTCGTAGGGAATTCGCGAAGTTAGTGTACCGGGTATCCAAAATTGGAAAGCATAATCTTCTGAGCCTCGCGGCACTTTTGGTTCAACTGATAAATCGGATCAGCCTGCCACTTGGCCATCTTTTCGGGCAGGAAGTAGCGGAACGGCTCGGATCGTCGGCCGCTGCCCTCACGCTGGATTAGCCCGCGATCAAATGCTTCGTCGAGCCATTTGCGGAGCGTCGTCGGCTTGGGACAGCTGAAGTCGGCGGGCCATGCCGTCGGGATCTCCGCACGCGTGAGTTCGCGGTCCGCGTCCTCGAATATCATCTGGAGTATCGGCCAGTTCTCGCTGAAGTCGTCCGGCGGCGGCGGTTCGTTCACGAGCGCGTAGGCCAAGCCATCGGCACTGAGTTCAAGAAGCTGTGCCCGCGGCGTGGCGGCATCACGCGAGAACGCAATGAGCCTGCGGCGGCGATCGTCCTGCTGCTTGCCATCGACGTGACGCATCTCAATGATGAAATCGACGAAGGCCGGGAGTGCTCCGCAGCCGCGTGCTGCCATACCCTCAGCCGCGGGCGCCTTGCGCGGGTGATGGAGCAACAGAACGGCCACCCCCGCCTGGGCCAGTTTCGCCAGCGGGGCCAACGTATCCATCATGAGCGAGGCGTTATTCTCCGCGCCGCACGGCAGGCAGCAAACCAGCGGATCAATCACCACAAGATCGCCCCCTCCGCTACGCGCCTGCTCCGCAAGGTGTTCGACAAATTCCTGCCATTCAGTCAGCGTGGGCAACCCCGCGAACGGCCGCAGGAAAAAGCGATCGTGCGGACCGAACTTGAGCCGGCTGTGACGTGCCTGCCATGCGGCCAGTGCTTCCTCGGAGACGATCAAGCTCACGCCTGGAGTAACAGTTTTGCCCGCAAGCGTGCCTGCAGCGTGGCGCTGGGCGAGCAGGTGAGACAGCAGCGTCGTCTTGCCGAATTTCCACAGACTGGTGAATAACGTTATTTGGCCGCGGGCGAGGTAGCCTTCCCAGATCCACGGCCGCTCGGGGACGTCGGCGTCGAGTTGGGCTGAGGTGACGGAAAAAAAGGAATCATTCATGGGGCCTCCGATTTCGTGCGTCAGTTGCGTTGGTTGCGTCAGTTGCGTGGGAGTCGGGGTGTCGGTGCACGAATGCACGAAACGGCGCCCCTCAAATCCACCGTAACATGAGCACGAGCCATTTCAATGTCCGTAGTTCGTGGTTCGCATGGTCACCAAACTGATGAACATTTCCCTAAATGTGCGGCAGTTTTTGCATTTTTCTCTTGTGCGAGTGCATGCAGAAGCTAGAATGGCGTAAAGTTCTGCCGATAAACTGGTTGGGCGCTTTGCAGCTGCCTGACCGCATCCCGCCGCTTGGTTTCACTTTACTGTCTGATTCTTGGGGGTTGACATGGAACAACGTTACGAAGGGACGCCGCAGGCCACGGTTCGCCTGGAAGGCCGCCGGCTCGTTCGCAGCGAAGTCACCAACGATTGGGGCTTGCGCTTGCAGTGGGAAATTCGCCGCAACGGGCAAGTCGTCGCAACGATCAACGCTCGGCCTGACATCGCCTACGAGCATCCCGACACCGCGCCGGGCGAATACAGCGTCGTGCTCCAGATGTGGCACTACATCAACTACGCCAAGAACCCCGCCGGCGAATTCACGGCCAGCCGCTTCATCAATGTTTCCAACGTTGTGACTTACCGGATCTAAGCCATCGACCCGGTCGCCGTGTTTACGTTTAGCGCTCGCAAGGCACCGCGCGAGCGCTAAACGTAAATATTGTGACCGGATAACGGAGTTTCCCATGCTGAACATCGGCCACGAAAAAGTCTCCCTCTGCTCCGGCGTGACACGGCGTAGCTTTCTGCAAGCCGGCGTCGCTGGCATGGCCGGCATGTGGCTGCCTGACCTCATGCGGCTCGAAGCCCAAGGCTCCATCGACGGCAGCCGGGCTCGCATCAAGAACTGCATCACCATCTTCCTCGTCGGCTCACCCGGCCACCTGGATACATGGGACTTGAAGCCGCAGGCGCCATCGGAAGTACGTGGCAAATACAATCCGATCCGCACTAACGTTAACGGTATCCAGATTTGCGAGCACTTTCCGCTGATGGCCCGCAAGATGGACAAGATCGCGCTGATCCGCAGCCTGCACCATCGCACCGGCGCGACGCACGAGAATGGCCAGCGCTGGATGATGACGGGGCACGACTTCAACCCGGACGCCGTCAAACCGCACACGGGCAGCGTAATCTCGCGCGTCTTCGGACCGAAAAGCGAGCTGCCGGCGAACGTCATCCTGCCGGGCCCGATCGGCAATACCGGCGCCGGCAACTTCCACGGACAAACGGCAGGCTATATCGGCAGCGCTCATGAGCCGTTCTTCCTTGGCGCCGACCCCGCCGCCCCGAACTTTCGCGTCGGCGATCTCGAAGTTCCCGCCGGCATGTCGGCGTCCCGCCTCGACGCACGCCGCGAACTGCTCGGTCAGCTTGATCAGCTTCAGCGCCGCACCGAATCGCGCACCACGCAATCTCACGACAGCTCGTACGATCGTGCCTTCCGTCTGCTGACCTCGCAGCGGGCGCGGGCCGCGTTCGATCTCAATCTCGAGCCGGCACGCCTGCGCGACCGCTATGGCCGCAACACCTTCGGCCAAAGCTGTTTGATGGCCCGCCGTCTGATCGAAGGGGGCGTGCGCTACGTGACGGTGAATCACTTCGACACCGTCTTCGGCCAAACCTGCTGGGACATGCACGCGGATGGCGGCGGCTTGAACAACACGTATCTCGACTACGAGCGTCACCTCTGCCCTCAGTTCGACTGGGCGTTCACCGCCTTGCTCGACGATTTGGAGCAAAAGGGATTGCTACAAGAGACCGTCGTCGCGGTCCTGAGCGAATTCGGCCGCACTCCGAGACTGAATGGCCGCGGCGGACGCGATCACTATCCGAACGCATGGACGAATTTCCTTGCCGGCGGCAACATCCGTGGCGGGCAGGTCATCGGCTCGACCGACCGTATCGGCTCGCGCCCCCATGACAACCCCATCGAACCGCCTCAGGTTCTAGCCTCGATCTACCACGGGATGGGCATCAATCTCGACACAACCACGATGCCCGGACCAGGCGAACGGCCTGTCCGCCTGGTCGAAGCGGAGCCGATTCGTCAGTTGTTCTAATGGACGGGATCCGCGCATGCTGACCCGTGCGAACGAGCCGCGATCGTTAGGGAGCCGTGACTTGGCTTGTCCCACCGCTCCCTAACGGTCGCGGCTCGTTAACATCTTCCAATTGTTAAACTCCATGAACACCACCACTCGACGATACGTTTCAATCCTCGCTACCGCCGCCCTCTTGGGCTGGGCCGCGTTTCCCTTGTGCGCTGCCGAGCCCTCGCTGCGCGCCCTCGACATCCGTGGTCTGAAAATCGCCGGCATGACCACGCTTACCGTCGACGGCGACGACCTTGGCAAGACGCCACGCCTCCTGTTGCCTTTCGCCGCCAAGCAGACGCTCAAGCCGGGCAACACCGACAAGAGGGCGGTGTTCGACGTCAGTTTGGAGGCCAACGTTGAGCCAGGCTACCATCACTTGCGCATTGTGACGGAAGGCGGTGTGAGTGCCCCAATCGTTGTTGGCGTGGACCAACTTCGGCAACAGTTGCTGGCCGAGCCGATCAAGGAATTGCCGATCGCCATGCATGGCACGGTGGCCGGCGCGACGGTCGTCGAGACCAAGTTCCAGGGCAAGGCGAAGCAGTTAATAATGGTTGAGGTGGAGTCACAACGCCTCGGGGGGAAGCTGCGCCCCATCGCTCACCTTTATTCTCCGAAGAAACTGCAACTAGCGTGGGCGTGGGGGACGCCTGCATTCCAGGGCGACTGCCGGCTCGAAGCGATACTGCCTGACGATGGCGAGTACACTGTGAGCGTTCATGACAGCGAGTACGCTGCGCCGGCGCAGAGTTTCTTCCGTCTGCGGATCGGCGCCTGGCAGCAAGTCTATCAGCTTTTTCCGTCTTTTGTCGCGAGGAATCAGACTAGCAAGGTTGTCGCCGAGAGCTTTGCTGAGGATGTCAAGGCAACGAACACGACGGGCGCCCTGCCGCTGGCATTCCCGAAGGGGGGCATCTGGAGCGGCCCGCGCCCTTTCGTGATGGTAAGTCCACATGCGGAGTGGTTGGAACAACCTGCGAACGACAAGCTGCAGGAAATTCCCGCCGGGGCGGCGGGGATCAGCGGCAAGTTGCTCACGGCGTACGAGGAAGATCGCTATCGCATCGCGGTCGCGCCAGGGCAAAAGATCCGACTCGAAGTATTCGCCGAGCGCATCGGTTCGCCGATAGATGTCGCCCTTGTCGTGCGCAACGAAAAGGGCGATCAATTGGCTCGCGGCGAGGATTCGCCCGGCACGCTCGATCCTGTTCTTGAATACGCCGTCCCCGATAAGGTGACATCGATTTTGGTCGGCGTCGTCGATGCACAGGGGCGCGGCGGGCCTCGCGGAATCTATCGCTTGGTCATCGATCCGCAATCGGTTGCCAAGGATAGCTTCAAGCTCACGACCACCGCCCAGCAAATATCACTACCGATCGGCGGCCGCGCCGTTGTACCGGTCTTCGTCGATCGGCGTGGCGGCTATCTTGGCAAGATTGACCTTGCCCCGGCACTGCAACTGCCAGGCCTCAAACTGGCCGCCACGACCATACCCGAAGGTGCTGACGGCACGCTGCTCACGCTGGAACGCACAGCTTCCTCCTTCGACGCGTCGATCACAACTTGGCGTGGCCGTACGGCGGAGGGGATCGAACAACCGTTGCTTGTCAAGAACCATCCACTCGAAAAACTACAGCCCTGGCTAGCCACTGAAATCGCGTTGGCGCCCTCCAACCAGCCGGCGAGCGATTTTGCCATTGAATGGAGCAAACTCCCTGACAGCGTTGCGCTGGTTCCCGGTAGCAAGCTAGCGCTGCCGATCAAGGTAACCCGCCCGGCCAGCAAGAACACCGTCAAGCTAACGCTGTTGACGAGCCAGAATACGCCGCTGGTCAACAACCAACCTGACCCGAACAAGGCTCTACGGCAAGAAAAACCGATTGAGCTTCCGGCAACCATGAACGTTGGCGAGGTCCACGCACTGGTCCCGGTCGATTTGTCCGCACCGGTCTATGACGTGACGGTGCAGGCCGAATTACTTGATGCAGCCAAGAAGCCGATTGCCATTGCTTACGCACCGGTCCGGCCCATGACGGTAAAAATCCCGATCGTCGTCAAGCTCGATGGCCCCAATCGGATCGAAATGCCCTTCGACGCCAAGAAGGGGGCGACATTCAAATTGCAAGGCAAGATCGATCGACTCGAAGGAGTGAAGGCCGACGTAGTGCTCGCTCTGGCCGGCTTGCCCGCCGGCGCGAAGGCCGACGCCGTAACGGTGAAGGCCGCCGATGCTGCGTTTGCGATCAACATCACATTTCCCCCCAACATTCCGCCTGGAGAGATCAAGGGAATCAAGCTGTCCGGCTCTTACGCCCCCGACGCAAAGGTGGCGAATGTGCGTGTGCGTAGCCGGGAAGTGAATATCTCACTTGTTTTGAAAGCACCTGTTAAGTGACGAAAGGAGAGATACATGATGCACCATAAAGTCGCTTCCTTGTTTCTGGCCGTTCTTGCGGTGACGCATGGCCGCGCCCAGGAAGTTGCCGTTCCAGGCTCGATCACGGTGCAGCCAGGCGCGATTGAGATCAAGCATCAGCGTCACCCGCACGCGCTGCAAGTGCTCGGCGCATCGGCCGATGGTTTCGCACTCGACCTGCGCACGCAGGCCAAGTACGCCAGTGCCGATCCGAAAATTGCGAGCGTCGATGCCGAGGGCTGGGTGCGTCCCGTTGCCAATGGGCGGACGCAAGTCACGATCAGCGTTGGCGGTGTTACCAAGATGGTTGCCGTCATGGTGCAGCTACCGCCGAGCGAGCCGACAATGAGTTTTCGCCACGAGGTGATGCCCGTCCTCTCGCGAGGCAGTTGCAACTCGGGTGGATGTCATGGCTATTCGCTTGGCAAGAATGGTTTCAAGCTGTCGTTGCGCGGCGCTGATCCGGATCCCGACTTCCAGGCGATCACCAAGGACTCGATGACGCGCCGACTCAACTTCCAGGCGCCCGAAGCGAGCCTTCTTCTATCGAAGCCGGCCGGCGATTCGCCGCACGAAGGCGGCATCCGATTTGCGCGCAACAGCCACTCCTACGAGATTCTCAAAAAATGGATCGAGCAAGGCGCACCCGGCGACCTGAGCGACAAGGCCGAGGTCGTCTCCGTGCGCATGGTGCCCGACAAGCTGGTCCTGAAGCCTGGCCAAAGGCACCGCTTGCAGCTCATCGCCCAGTACGACAACGGCACCTCACGCGACGTTACGCGCCTGGCTATTTTGGCCGCAAACAACAATCAGTACGCCGACGTTGAAGGCGAAAGCATGGTCGTCGCCGGCGATCCGGGCGAGACGGCTATCGTCGCTCGCTTCGAGCGTGTCTTCGCCGCCACCAGCGTCATGGTGCTCAAAGCAGACGCGAAGTTCACGGCCACGCCGGCGCCGCAAGACAGCTTCGTCGACCGGCACGTGATCGAGAAGCTCAATCGCTTGAAGCTCACGCCATCGCCGCTGGCGGGAGACGAAGAGTTTCTCCGGCGTGTCTACCTCGATATGATTGGCGTGCAGCCGAAGCCGGACGAGATCAAGGCATTTCTCGGTGACAAGGACGCCAAGAAGCGAGACAAGGTCATCGATCTGCTTTTCGCCAGGCCGGAGTTTATCGATCACTGGTCGCTCCGATGGGGCGACTTGTTGCAGAACTCGCGCACTAGCGCCAGTCAGCCGTCCGTGTACCTGTTCCGCGAATGGATACGAGGAGCCGTCTCTTCCAACATGCCGATGGACGAATTTGCCCGCAAGATTCTGACGGCCCGCGGCGGCGCAGCCGACGATCCTGCCAGCGTCTATTTTGCCATCAGCAAGGACACCAACGATACGCTCGAACGGGCGACCCAGGTCTTCTGCGGGGTACGCATGTTGTGCGCTCGCTGCCACAGCCATCCCATGGAGAACTGGACCCAGGCCGACTACTATGGCCTGGCGAGTTTCTTCAACCAGGTCAGCATCCGGCCCGATATCCGCGCGCCGCAAGGAGTGCAGAACGCCAAATTCATTCAGCTCAATCTCGCGATCGGCAATGCCGGCAACCCTCGCTCGGGCCGGGCCCAGGCGCCCAAGTTTCTCGGCGGCGAAGAGCCCAAGTTAGCGGCCAACGCCGATCGCCGGCAGGCGTATGCCGATTGGCTCACCGCGCCCAAAAACCCGTTCTTCGCACGCGGGTTGGTCAACCGTTACTGGAGCTACTTCTTCCATCGCGGCATCATCGAGCCGGTGGACGATATCCGCAGCACCAATCCGCCAATCAACCCCGAGCTGCTCGACGCTTTGACCAGGGACTTCATCGACGCCAAATTCGACATTCGCCACCTGATGAAACGCATCGTCACCTCGGGCACGTACCAGCGTTCCAGCATCCCAACGCCGTCGAACAAGCATGATGAGCAGAACTTCTCGCACACGATCCCACGCCGCATTCCGGCCGAGGCGCTCTTGGATTCGCTCATCCAGGCGACCGCCGTGGCGGAGAACTTTCCCGGCGCTCCGGCTGGCTTCCGCGCCGCCCAGTTGCCGGATGCCAATAGCGAGAACGCCTTTCTGCGGCTCTTTGGCAAGTCACAACGCATGGAGGCGTGCGAGTGCGAGCGCGACACCGGCTCGAACATGCTGCAAGCGCTGCACTTCCTCAATGGCAAGGCGATACAGGCACGTGTGGGCAACCCCAACGGACGCGCCGGCATCCTGGCGCGAGAGAAGAAGACTGATGTCGAGGTCGTGACCGAGCTTTACTTGTGGTCGATCGCGAGGCATCCGACCGATGCGGAAATGAAAGTGAGTGTCACGTTCCTGAAGACGCACGCTGAGCGCCGTGCCGAGGCGGTGCAGGACCTATTCTGGGTGCTTCTAAATAGCCGCGATTTCATGCTGGTTCACTGAGAAGACCAAAATACCAAGAGCGAAGTACGAAGTCGGCGAACCGTACATTTTTCGTACTTCGCTCTTCGTATTTCGCTCTTGGTATTTGCTGGGCATGACACCTCAGGTTTTCGCCGCCGGTGGCGGCAGCTCGCTACCGGCCCCTTGCTGCTGCCCACCGACTGCTGTGGTCGCCGTCAGCCAGCACACTCCCTTGTAGCCGACCCAGATCACCAGCACCCAGGGCAAAACGCCTGCAATACCGATGATGACCACGACGATGCAGCGTGAGAAAACCCAGAACGCCATGTAGAGCCCGGAGCGAATCTGGTTCCACAGCCCCTCGTCCGACGGTACGATCGGACTGCCGCCCAGTAGCGTCACGTCGATCTCGGCCGTCGCCAGGTCGTTGTCCGGAGCCTTCGGGTTCGGCGTCTGGTTCCAGGCGACGACCTTTCCTTCCTTCATGAATTGGCTGACCAACGTCTCATTGGCGGAGAGCGGCACCCGTATCACCAAGTGGGCCGTTGACTGTCCCTGCTGCGTCAGGCCGCTCGCGGGTTTGCTGACGTGCCCCTTGCTCGCACGGGCCATCTCCGCAAGTTCCACGGCCTTCTTCTTGACGTCGCGGATGTCGTCGAGCCGCAGGATCACCTTCTCGCGCGGGGCAATCGTGGCGACGCTGAACAGGCTGACGTAGTAACCGAACTTCTGCTCGGTGGAGATCTCAGAGATGGCCGCCTGCACGTTCTCGCGTTTGAGGAGCGGACCGGCGTCGCCAATCAGCTTGTCGATGGCGTCCTTCTTGTCGGTCGGTATGTTGAATTCGAGGAACGCGGTCACTTTCTGCTTGTCTGGTTCGTTCAATTTGCCGTCGCGCAGTTGGCCCTTGAGCTGCCCGAGGATCGCGTCGCGCAGCTTGTGGTAATTCGCCGGCACGTCGGTGCTGGCGAGGTCGATCATCACGCTGTTCTTCGGCCTGATGTTGACGACATTGTTGAGCGTAATCTCGAAGATCACGTCGTTGGTGCGCGGCTTCAGATCGAGAGTGCGTCCAGAGCCCCCTTCCGTGGCCTGCGATTGCGAGGCCTCATGAGCCGAGACGATCCCGAGCTTTTTGAGAATCTCGCGGAACGCTTCCTTCTTGGCGGGGGGAATCTCGGCATGAATGATCGCCTCGACCTGCCCGGCCGGGTGCTGCTTTTCGTCAGACTTGATGAGCCTGCCCTGCAAGTCGGTCGCAGCCTTCTCGGTGGCTTGCCGAGCCGCCGGCACGTTATCGACTTCGACACGCCATTGCTCCTTGGCGCTTATGACCAGGGCGGACGGCGTCAGGATGTCCTTCTCGACGAGGTTGACCGTCAGTGTCGAGAGAGCGACCTGGTTGTCGTAATAGCGGATCTCGCCTTCCATCTTTTCGATCTTGGTGCGCCAGACGCCCAGTTCGCGCTCGGCGACGATCAGGTCCTTAATGTCGCCTTTTCCCTTCTCGATGATGTCGATCAGACGTTTCTCGACGGCCCGGGCGGCACGCAGTTCGCTCGCGGTGTCGGTATATTGCCTAGTGACATCTGCGCTGCCGATGCGCTGCGTCTTGAGTTCGCCGAACTTGCCCAGCTCGCGGCGCAGGTCCTTGACGAACTGGTCGAGGAATTGCGGCGGCATGCGCACGACGACGAAGCCCTTGGTTTTGCCGTTCTTCTGCTTGTCGCTGTCGTCTTTCAGCTTCATGCCCCCCTTGACGGCGTAGATGAGACGGGTGACGGTATCGACGGCATTGTCGAACGATTCGACCTCGAACTCCATCTCGCCTGTGCGGATGATCTTGCGGTTCGGGTCAAGTACGGGATCGGTCTTGTCCTTGCCGACGAGGAATTCAGGACTCAGATCCTCTTCGGGAATGGAAGGCGGCTGCTTCACGTCCTCCTTCTTGGGCGGACTCTTCTCGATCGGAAGGTTTACGGGAGGCGGCAGCAGTGATTTCTCACCTTGTTTCGGCTGAGCACCGAGGTAATAGCCATAGTTGGGGCGTAGGTTGCCACTTCCTCCGCCTGTCGGCGCCGCCGGATCACCAGGCATTGAGCCTCCAGCAAAGCCGCCGCCGCCCGTGGACGGTCCCCTGGATAGCCCGCTGCGATCGTAATACGTGCCGTCCAATTCGAGGTTGGGATAACCCGGCTGCGGCCGGTTGAAGGTCTGCAAGCCCTTGCGGCCATCGTCGATGCCAATGCCCTGATTCGGATCGCTTCGGCCTGGCACACTGATGTCCTGAATGCGATCGTTGTGGTACTGAATATCTTTGCCTCCTTCAATCGCGGCGGGATCGACATCCTTCACAGCGAACGATTCTTTTTGGTCTTCGCCAGGCGCCGCGCCGATCTTCGAGCCTACGGTTGTAAACGTGGAATGGGAATCACCCCACCAAAACGCCATTGGTTTCAGGCTGTTCATGGCGACGGCTTTGTCGGCTCCAGGAAAACCCATATCGGTATTGAGCACCACAGCCTGTACGATGGTGCCCACGGCGCCAAGCAACACCACCGCTGCCGCGGCGACGGCAAAGCGCAGCCAATTCGGACGGGCCACCGGCGCCCTACGCAGCCGGCGGATGGCGCGGTCCTCCAGACGAGTATCGGGGCGAGCCTCGGCAAAAAGGTCCGTCATGTAGGTCTCCACTGCTTTCGCTTCCGTGAGAAGCCGGGCGCAGTCCGCGCACGCGGCCAAATGTTGCTCGGCCCGTTCACGCTCCGCGGAGTCAAGCCCGTCGGCCAAATACGCGTCCAGGTTTTCTTTGAGCCATTGGTGATCGGTCATGGTTATTTCCTCTCGGGTCGCCGCTCTTCGTTTAGCGCCCGCATGGCGTCACGCGATCGCTAAACGAATCGGGAAATTTCTTAGCTTTGCGGGTATTCATCTCCCAGCACTTTCTGCATCTGGACGCGCATCTTCTCCATGCCGCGGTGCAACAATCCTCGCAGCGAGCCGTTCGACAGTCCCATTTGTTGCTGAATCGTGTCGTAATCGGCGCCACTCAGGTAGCGGAGCATGATCGGCAAGCGGTATTCCTCAGGCAGAGTTCGCAGCGCTTCCAACACTTTTTGCCGCATCTCTTCGCGTTCGGCGATCTCTGGGGGCCCCGGAACTTCTTCGCGCTGGCGCTCGGGCTCCGACGGCGGGGTGCGTTTCTTGCGGGTTTCGTGCCGGACGGCATCAATGGACGCGTTCAGTGCAATACGCAAAAGCCAGGGGCGAAAGCGTTCCGGATTTTCAAGTTGTCCCAGCGTGCGATACGCGGTCAGCAGCGTTTCTTGCAGCAAATCCTCGCTCTGATGCGTATCGCCTGTCTCCAGATATAGGCGTGCGAATACGAGCCGGGACGTGCGGCGCACGAGTTCCTCGAACGCCATGCGATCGCCGTTCTGGGCACGCCTGACCAAGGTCATATCGGAATCAATCATCATCACGTCCTGATAACATGACGCCGTTTAGTAAACCTGCGCGCGCGGGTTGACTCCCGCGGAGGAAAGGCGAGAAGCTACTTCTTTCCATTCATCTTGGACTCCGCGCCCGTTTTCGGGTCGATGCGCACTTCCAATCGCTCGGCCGCGTCAGTGTAGAAGAAGAATCCGAACATCATCTCGTGGTGCGTCTGCGGCCCGTGGCGGACGGTGGCCTTCGGATCGGGGTTATACGGGTTGAACGGCGAATTGTCGTAGTGAGCGACGCACTCCAGACGTGTGCCTTTCGATAGCCGCATCCTGCCTGGCTCCCAGCGATAAGGAAGTTGCCAGGAGAAGCTGTAATTGGGGATGACGAGCAGTGTCTTTGCTTTGCCTTCGGATGGATATGCCGTGAAAGTCATGTCTTTGCCACGCAGGTGCATGTGTGCGAAGAGGCCGACGCCAAGGATATCGCGATCGATCACCCGGCTCGCGACCACCTTGTAGGCCGGCGCACCCGGAGGAATGGCGAATTTGTTTGTCGTGAGCTGCATGTTGCGCAACCGCGACTGCACGATGTCGCGCGGGTAGCGCAGGCCGACCGAGACCTTGCAGGTCTCCGGCTTTCCCGTGGCAACAAAGTGCAGTTGCAGCGCGAGCACCGAGCCCTTGGGGATGCGATAGGCGACGCCGGGCCGCAGGTTCATCGGTTCGCCGCCAGGGACCTGGCCCGTGATAAAATTCGACTCGTTGAAGCCCTCCGCAAGATTGGCGTAGCCCATGTTGCCATGGTGCAGTAGGCCAGGTTGATCGGGAACAATTTGCGCGCCCTGGATCCAGGTGTCCTCGATGAAGACATGCGGCAAGATCGCGTACAGATAGGGAATGTCTCCCTTGGCGGGAAGTTTGAATTCGTCGGAGTGCAACACCAGATCCGGGGCGCCGATCAACCATATGGTGTCAGGCGGCTTCGGCAAAGCCGGAGTCTTCTTGGCGTCACCCTGGACGGCGCCGGAACGGACCCAATCGATGACGACCGATCGTTCGTCATCCGAGAGTCCGCGGCGGTTAACGAAGGGGCCGAATTCGTGACTGGCAAACCACGGCGGCATGCGCTGCTCGCGAACGACCTCGGCCAATGACTCCGCACGAGACCTCACTTGCTTGTAGCTAGTCAGAGCGAACGGCGCCGACCCCCCGGCCTGATGACATTCCCAGCAATGCTTTTGCAGGATCGGCGCGACATGCTCGGCAAACGTCACCTCGCGTGGTTTGCTTTCCTTGACCAAGGTAATCGGGCAGCCGTCCACTTCCGTCTCTGACTTCTCGACCATGCGTCCAGCCAGCACCGCTTCGATTGCGTTCAGCAGATCATGGCTTGTCGCCTCCTTGCGAACGCCCCCCAGGCGATATTGATCGTCGATCCGACCGCGGTAGCGCAGTCGCCTTTCGGCATCAAGCACCAAGACCTCCGGAGTACGGCGGACACCCAGGGCGCGCGCACACCCGCCGCCAAAGTCTTTGACGAATGGGAACTCCATCTTATATTGAACGGCCTGCGTGGCCATCATGACGATCGAGTCTTCCTCGGCGGAGTTGATGGCGACAAACTGGACGCCCTTGCTGCGAAATTCCTTCTCCATCGCCTGCAACGTCGGCAGGTAACGCTTGACGAGAGGGCAACTGGTACTGGTAAAGACGAGGACGTACGCGTGTTTCTTGCCGAAGTCATCCAGCGTGCGAGGCAGGTAGCGAATATCGGTGAACCTGAGTTTGGCGATCGGGTCGCCGATTTTTTGCGTGTCCTGGGAGCGAACGGTCGCCGTTGCAAGTAGCGTCACCACGAGAACAAGAATCAATAGCCTGAATTGCATCGCCGGCTTCTCCTGATGCTGCGTATCGGATACTCACTTATATTCGACGGGCGCTGTGTTTGCAAGCGGCGACGCCTTTCTGATTGTTCTCGCCGCGAGGCTGTGTTACGGTGTTGACTTGCCCACGGGAATCAGGACAGGAGTTTTACCATGCGCTATCTTTGGATCTCGATGTTGTTGGTCGTTCCTGGCACGCTCGCTGCTCAGGAGAAGAAACCCGGTGACGCAATGATCGAAAAATATCTCGCTGCCGAGACTGACAAGCTGTCGGCGAAGTTTCTCGACGGCGCCAAGACCATCGACGAATGGAAGCAGAAACGGCCGCGATTGTATCAGGAATACATGGACATGCTCGGACTTTGGCCGATCCCAGAGAAGACGGCGCTCAAGGCGACCAAGACCGGCGAGGTTGAGGCGCATGGCGTAGTGGTCGAGAAGTTGCATTTTCAGTCGAAGCCGGGGCTTTATGTGACGGCGAACCTTTATCGACCGAAGGGCGGCGCGGCCATTGAACGAAGACTACCGGCCATCGTTTACGCCTGCGGCCATTCCAGCAAAGGGCGCGACGGCAACAAGTCCGCCTTTCAGGATCACGGTTTCTGGTTCGCCAACAACGGCTATGTCTGCATCATCCTCGACACTCTCCAACTCGGCGAAATTCCCGGCGTGCATCATGGCACCTATGGTCGGCCGTGGGGACACCTGACCTCGTGGGGTGAAAAGGACGCCGAGAAGATGAAGAACCACAACCGCTTCTGGTGGCACTCGATCGGCTACAGTCCCGCGGCGGTCGAGTGCTGGAACGGCGTTCGCGCCATCGATTATCTCTGCACGCGCGACGACGTCGATCCCGACAAGATCGGCGTCACCGGCATCTCCGGCGGCGGGGCGGCCACCTTCTGGATCGCCGCCGCCGATGAGCGCGTCAAGGTCGCCGTGCCCGTCAGCGGCATGGCTGATCTCGACTTCTACGTCAAGCAAAAAGGCGTCAACGGCCATTGCGACTGCATGTTCCTTTACAACACCTACCAGTGGGACTGGACGACGATCGCCGCCATGATCGCCCCGCGCCCGATGCTGTTCGCCAACAGCGACAAGGACCCGATCTTCCCGATGGACGCCAATCGCCGCATATTCAAGAAGCTTCAGACGATCTACGGCATGTACGACCGGGAAAAGGCCGTGCAGGAATATGTCAGCGTCGGCGGCCACGATTACCGCCCCGACCTGCGCAAAGCGATCTTCCATTTCTTCAACATGTACCTCAAACGACAGCCCACGCCGCTCGTCGAGGACAGCGCGAAGTACACCCCGCTGGAGGGCAAGAATCTGCGCGTGTTCCCGACGGACGACGATTTGCCGAAGGATGCGATCAATCATCGGATCGATGAGCTGTTCATCCCGGCGCCGAACGTGGCGTTGCCGGAGAAGGGGAAGTTTGCGGAGTGGAAGAAGGGGCTTGGTTCGGAGCTGCGGGAAAGAACTCTGCGCCACTTGAGTTTTCCAACAGAGTACACATTTACGGGCTCGGTTTCCGTCTACTCCTCAGGCGTGGGAAAACCGAAAAACCGGGTGGCCATGCTCTTGTCGGAAACGGAGGTAGCCGACCGCGAAAAAGTCGACACGCTCGTGAAAGAGTTCAGGCAGGGCGATCGGTTTGATGCTCTCCAATCGCTTTTCTATCCGCTGCCCAAGGGAAATATCGACTTGCCCGTGCAATGGACCCGAAAATCCCCGCCCAACACGATTGAGCGATCCAGCGTGTTACTTGGCCCCACCATCGACGAACGCCGCGTGATAAACTTCATCGCAACTTTGTATCATCACCGATACGGCGACAAGGACGCAAAATGGACCGTGATCGGGACGGGGCAAATGGGAATAATCGTCGCTTATGCGGCTTTGGTCGATCCGTCGATCAAGGAAGTGGTGGTCATCGATCCGCCGAAGTCGCACAAGGAGGGGCCGCACTTTCTTAATGTGCTGCGCGTGCTGGACATTCCCGAGGCGCTGGGGCTGTTGGCGCCGATGCCGCTCACGATCATCGGCGGCGATGCGAAGGCGTTTGAGCGAACGGCGGAGATTTATCGGCTGGCGGGGGCGGGGGATAAGTTGACGAGGAAATAACGTGATGTAAAGGTAGGCGTCGCGCGAACGCTAAACGTAAACCGGGCTTGCCGTTTAGCGTTCGCGCGGTACCTCGCGGTTATTCAATTCCATCGCCCAAATAGGGGACCCACCATGGTCGCCGGCTACCATCTCATCTGGACGGTGTATGGCTACTGGCTGCCGAATGATCCGCGAGGCAGTACGTCCAAAGATGTGCGCGTCGAGCCGATCCAGGAATTGGGCGAGATCCACTATGGCCGAAAGGCGATGCAGCCGTCGTCCGCGGAGATTCGGGAATTCCACAGCGAAGCACGCGAGGTGTTGAAACATCCGGTCCTGACGTTTGATGACGACGAGATTTCATTGGTTGGCAATGGGCTGGGGGAGGTGATCGCGGAGAAAGGGTACACCTGCTATGCGTGCGCGGTTATGCCCGATCACGTGCACCTCTTGATTCGCCGGCATCGGGACAAGGCGGAAGCGATGATCGCGCATTTTCAGGACGTGACGCCCTCGGCCATGATTGTAGCGGAGAAACGGAAGCCGACGCATCCGGTGTGGACTAAGGGACCCGGATGGAAGAAGTTCATCAATTCACGGCGGCAGTTTGAGAATGAGGTCAAATATATTCGGCAGAATCCGATCAAGATTGGGCGGCCCGAACAGATGTGGGATTTTGTCCAACAATATGATGGATGGATGCCGGGATACCGTGGATAGTGTTTACGTTTAGCGTTCGCAGTGAACAGTCGGCGTGCTGGCCGTTCGCTGCGAACGCTAAACGTAAACAGGAATGCCGTTTGTATTTGACGAACTCACAAAAATCGGGTAACCTGATGCCCATGCTTACCATTCTCGGCCAACGGCAGCGTCTGTGTGATAACGCCTCGCGGCGTGACTTCCTGAAAATCGGCGGGCTCGCGCTCGGCGGGCTATCGTTGCCGCAGATCTTGCGGGCGGAAGCCGAGGCGGGCCTCACGCGGTCGCACAAGGCCGTGATCATGATCTTCCTGTCGGGTGGGCCACCGCACCAGGATATGGTCGATCTCAAGCCCGATGCGCCGGCGGAAGTGCGTGGCGAGTTCAATCCGATTCGCACCAACGTCCCCGGCATTAACATCTGCGAGCACTTGCCGAGGCTCGCGGCCAAGATGGACAAGTTCGCTGTCATCCGCTCGATCGTCGGCGCCGAGGAACGGCACGCGGCGTTTCAGTGCATGACGGGGCACCGTTTTGCCCCGCAGCCTCCGGGCGGACGGCCGTCGTTCGGTTCGATCGTTTCGCGGTTACAGGGTGCATCGCATCCGTCGGTGCCGGCGTTTGTCGGACTGTCGCCGCGCATGATCACGTCGACCTGGGCCGATGCGGGGCAGCCCGGTTTCCTCGGTCTCGCGCATGCGCCGTTCAAGCCTAACGCCGATGGCATGTCTAACATGGTGCTGCAAGGTGTGACGATGGATCGGCTTTCCGATCGTACGGCACTCTTGAATAGCTTCGATGGTTTCCGTCGCCAGATGGAGGCAACGCAGACCGCGGATCCCTTCACGCAGCAAGCCCTCAACATTCTGACCTCGAACCGATTAGCGGAGGCCCTTGACCTTGGCCGCGAGGATCCGCGCTTGCGTGACCGCTATGGTCGCGGCTCACCCGAACCGGCAGGCTACGGCGACGCGGGGCCGCTGCTCAACGATTACTTCTTGACGGCCCGCCGTCTCGTCGAAGCCGGCGTCCGCTGTGTGACGCTGTCCTATGGCCGCTGGGATTGGCATGGCACGCCGCATGGCACGACGTTTGAGAACGCACGCCACCATCTGCCGATGCTCGATCTTGGATTGACGACGCTGGTCGACGATCTGCACGAACGTGGTCTGGATCGGGACGTGTCAGTCATCGTCTGGGGTGAGTTTGGCCGTACGCCGCGCATCAACCCGCAGGCCGGCCGCGATCATTGGCCATCGGTGTCATGCGCTTTGTTGGCAGGCGGCGGCATGCACACAGGGCAGGTGATTGGCGCCACGGATCGGATTGCCGGTCAGGCACGCGAACGGCCGGTGACATTCCAGGAAGTCTTCGCGACGCTCTATCACAACCTCGGCATCGACACGACCCGGGCCACCGTGACCGATCATGGCGGAAGGCCGCACTATCTGGTCGATGGCAATGCGCAGCCGATGCGCGAATTGATTTGATCCATCCCTCATCCATACAAACCCATCACCGGCGTTCCCGTGCAAAGCGGCAGCGGTCGGCCGACGGCATCGTACATCGGCGTGTGCAGGTCGATTCCCAGTGCGTGATAGATCGTCGCCGCGATATCCGACGGCGACACGGGCGCCGTGCTCGGATACGCCGCACAGCGGTCCGACGCGCCGTGGATCAATCCGCCGCCGACCCCTGCGCCCGCCAGTACAACCGTATTGCATGCGGCCCAATGATCGCGCCCCGCTTGTCCGTTGACGCGCGGCGTTCGCCCAAACTCGCCCAGGCACACCACCAGCGTTTCATCCAGCAGCCCACGCTGCTGCAAATCTTCGAGCAATGCCGAGAACCCCTGATCGAACGGCGGCAACAGGCTATTCTTCAGCAGGTTGAAATTGTTGGCGTGCGTGTCCCAAAAAGCGTCGTCGCGGGCCCAGTTGACAGTGACCAAAGGGACTTCCGCTTCCACCAGTCGGCGCGCCAGTAGCAAACCCTGGCCGAACGCGGAGAGGCCGTAGCGATGCCGCAGTCGTTCGCTCTCGGCGGAGAGATCGAATGCCCGCCGGGTTGCCGGCGACGTGACGAGATCGAACGCCCGTGCATAATGCGCATCGAGCGAACGGACACCGGCGCGCTGCGTTAACTCCCGTTGCTGCCGGTCGACCTCGGCCAAGAGCGGACGCCGGCCACGCAAACGTTGAGCAGCATCCCCCTCGGCCACAGGGAACGGTTGGAAGTCGCTGCGGCTCGGATCCTGCGGCACGAATAGCGGATCGTGGACGCTGCCGAGGAAGCCGGCGAAGAACCCGGGGAAGATGTGATTGTTAGCGGAGACCTGGTTGGCCGGCGCGTTCAGGCTGATGCCGGCAGGCAAGGCGCCGCGGCCGCCACGCAGTCTTTGAAGCACGGCGCCGAACGTCGGGAAGTCGTCCGCCGCGTTCTGCGGATTGGTGCCGGGGCGCAAATGGCGTACTCCGGTCAACATGTAGTGCATTGCGACGGTGTGTGTATTGTCGGGATGACTCACCGAACGAATCTGTGCAAACTGGTGCGCTTGCTGGGCAATCCGCGGCACATATTCGCCGACTTGAATGCCCGGCACGCTGCTGGCGATGGGCCGAAACTCGCCGCGGATCTCGCTCGGGGCCAGTGGCTTGAGATCCCAGATATCTTGATGCGCCGGCGCCCCGAAAAGAAATACGACGATACAAGATTTTGCCCGGCCGAATGAGTTCACCTGTGTCTGTGGAGCCGCGACGGCGCGGCGATGCAGCAGCGTGGGGAGTTTTAAGCCAAGGCAGCTGAGCCCGCCGGCGCGCAGCCATTCCCGCCGAGTGCTTCCTTCGCACGATCGACTTGCCGAACCGCCAAGCGAGATCATAGGTGAACTCCGTCACCATGAGGAGAAGTTGTCATCGGTCCATCTTACCATGCTCTGGGCAACGTGCAATCGTAACCTTGCGTAATTGGGCAAACGACCGGCGGGTCGCCGTCACGTCGATCCTTGACCTCAAAGATAGCATCGACTTCCACGGCTGCCCCAAATAGCAGCGACAAGAATCCGAGGACGCTGCGGGCGTGATTGCCATCGGTCTGGACGCCGAATATCTCGTGCAGCAGATCGGAGCACCCGTTGATGACTTTCGGATGATCGGTGAAATCGGGCGTCGCATTGACGCAGCCGAGCACCTTGACGACGCGCAAGCCATCGAGTGTGCCATGGCGATCGTAAACGGCACGGAGCACATCGATGGCACATTCGCGGGCAGCGGCCTGGCCTTCTTTGATGGTCAGGTTCTTGCCGAGAGTCCCTTTGATCTTGCTGGAGAATCCGGATGTGTAGAGCAACTTGCCGGAACGAACACACCAGTTGAGATAGGCCGGCTTAGGCTCTTCGAATTTGATGCCGAGCGCCTCGGCCCATTTCTGCGGGCCGTCCTTTTCACCTTTTTTTCCTTACGTGAGGACGCCATCTTCCTCCCCTCTCCCATAAGGAGGGTGGCCAGGGGTGGGGGAGTTGGGCTCCCTGGTCTCTAGCATAGATGAATTGTCGGTTGCCTGAATCAAGCACGTCATCAAGGCCAACGCGGCGCCGAGTATTGCGGGCCACGTGGCCCGGTTGCGATCGAGCATGAACAAGACTTCTGTTCCGTGTTGAATGGTTGATTCGCCGAAGCCCGTTTGGTATTGTGTGTCAACGCAAAACGCCCGTCAATCGAAATCATCGAAGTGCCGGCGTTTGGTGAATTGCGATGGTGGACCAAGTCAGCCGAGGAACTCCAGGCCATGTCCAAACTCTTCATCAGCCACGCTACTGCCGATCGTCCCTTCGTCGAAAACGAATTGAAGGGATTACTCGATGCGCTTGGCTTTGACGTGTGGTTTGCAGAGGGGAATATCCAGTCGGCCGAGTTGTGGGAACGCTCGATCAAGGCCGGGCTGGAAGCCAGCGAATGGTTCTTGCTCGTCATGACGCCGCGGTCGGCCAAGTCGGAATGGGTAAAGGGCGAGATCAACTGGGCGATCAAGAAGAGGGCGAAACGCATCGTGCCGATTCTACTGGAGGACTGCAACGCCGACGAGTTCCATCTGCTCCTGCCGAGAATCCAGCACATCGATTTTTGTAGCGACCCAAAAAGCGGGCGAGAAAAACTAATCAAGTTACTGGTTGACCACGAATACAAGCCGCACCTCCCCGTCAAGCCGCATCCAGGCCGCGGCGGAGTTCGGCTCTATCCGAATTGGAAATCAACCCGCCGCGTCGGCGCCGACGAGATTACCGCCGAGTGGGCCTTGGAGCAACAGGGCGAAAAAATCGAGGCGACCGTGAAGACCACTCGCGGGCCGAATGCGGGCAGCGTATACAAGTACCAGGGCATCTTTCGCAACTCGATCTTGACGCTCATGTACGTCGATACCGACGAATACTCTTTCGACCGCGGCTCCCTGACGCTCAAGCTAGTCGAGGGGGGCCGGCAGCTGGAAGGTTATCTGTCCTTCTACAGCACGCGGAATGACCGGATCGAGACCTGTCCGTACGTGTGCCTTGCCGACGTGGATGCGGGGAAGAAATCGCACGCTGAATTGTGAGGAATTTCGGATCCGCGCGGTTCCGCATGCCAATCCCGGACCCGCGAGATAAGATGGCAAATGGATCCTTCCATTGCCGCCTCACCACTGCGAGAGTGAGTTGCTCATGCCTCCCCATCTCTTCGTCGAACACGGTCGCATCAAGGACGCAAAATTCATACTCAGCCCTGACAGGATACTCTGGCGCATAGGCCGCGAAAAGGATTGTGAGATTTGTCTACCGGACAATTCGGCGTATCCCAAGGTGAGCCGCAGACACGCAGTCATCACGTGCGTGGACAGTAAATATTTCATCAAGGACGGGGATGGCGCACGGGGTAAGAGCCACAACCGCACGATTGTGAACAAGGAATTCGTCGACCTTCCGAACAAGAAGCAGCTCAAGCACAATGACGTGATTGAGATTTGCGATTACGTCCTCCGCTTTCATGACAGTGTTCCCTTGCCGGACCCGGACTCGCCATCCACGGTAATGGTCGCGCCAGCCGATTCCAACGACGAGGGCGACAGCTCGGTCAAACCAGCGGACAAGTTCAAGGAACTCATCGAGTTGCTGCGCCACTCCTTCGACCTGGATGCCCTGTTATCCCGCGTGGTCGAAAGCCTGCAGAATACTTTCAAACGCGCGGATCGCAGTTTCGTGATTCTCGTCGATGAGGCGACAGGCAGGGTGGATCGCGTCCGAGACTTCCAAACCAAGTTGACGGAGGTCGGCGCGCCGCGGCCATATAGCCAAAAGATTGTGGACCAGTGCCTGGTAGCCAAGCAAGCACAGCGCAATAGCGATCCGGCCGTAGCCCGTCGGAGCCTGTGTGCTCCACTACTTTCGGTCAAGGGAGACGCCTTCGGCGTGCTGCTCCTGGATACCGCGAAAGAGAAGGGTTTTTCTTCAACCGATCTACGTGAACTCGAAGCCCACGCCAAGATTGTCTCCCTTGCTTTCGCGAATGCCCAGTATCACAAGGTTGCCCTTAAACTCGCGGAACGCGATCGTGACTTGCTGCTGGCCGCCGAGGTCGTGAAGAGTTTCCTGCCCGAGAGATTGCCGGAAATCCCGGGATACGAGTTCTTCGCGGCCTATGAACCGGTGGTGGAAGTTGGCGGCGACTACTACGATTTCGTGCCACTCGGGGGAGACCGCCTGTGCATTCTGGTCGCGGATGTTGCCGGGCATGGCGTGCCGGCGGCGCTGGTGATGACGCGGTTCAGTGCCCAGGTGCGGGCATGCCTACCTACCGAAGCCGACCTGGCCCAGGTGGCCCGCCATCTCAACGCCCTGGCTCAGCCCCTGGCCCTCATCGAAAAATTCATCACGCTGGCGATCCTGCACCTTGATCCAGCCACACATTCTGTCACTTTGGTCAACGCGGGCCATCCACCGCCGCTGCTGGTGCGCCGATCCTCCGGAACGGTGGGAGAGATGAATCCGCCCAGGTGCCACGGGCCGATGCTCGGCGCCTTGGACGGGTATGAATACGAATCGCACCAATTCGTCATGGAACCCGGCGACACCCTGATAGTCTACAGCGACGGCATGGACGCTGCGATGGAGACCGAAAGCGAAAAGCCTCGCCCATTCTCCACGAAGGGACTACGAGCAGCGGTCAATGGCTCACACGCCTCGCCTCGCGAACTGGGCGAGCAAATCCTGCGTGCCTGGGAAAAGCACGCAGCCGGCTGCCGGCAGCATGACGACATCACCCTGGTTTGTCTGGGGCGGAGGCTATGAGCAAGGCCCCATATGGCCTGCCGCATAGGGCGGGTTCGCCGTGTGCCCACAGCGTCCCTGCCATACACGCTGGGCTATGGGAAGAAGGAATGCACGCCATGAGAAACAAGAAACGTTTGACCCGTCGCCACCTCCTCCAGGCCGGCGCTGCCATCGCGGTCGCTCCCGTCGCGGATGCTTCGAGCTCGTTTGCTGCTCAATTACCGCGGCAGAGCATTTACGAATCGCTCGGCCTCAAGCACATCATCAACGCCACCGGCACCGTCACCAACCTCGGCGGGTCCGTCATGCCGCCGGAAGTAATCGCAGCCTGGGGGGAGGCGGCGAGGCATTTCGTCAATCTCGTTGAGTTGCAGGATCGTGTCGGCGAGCGCATCGCCAAGACTATCGGCGTCGAGGCGGCGCTCGTCACCACGGGAGCCGCGGGGGCATTGCAACTCGCCACGGCGGCGGTCGTCACTCGCGGCGATCGCAAGAAGATCGTGCGCCTGCCCGATACTTCCGGCATGCGCAACGAAGTCATCCTCCAACGCGCCCATCACTCTTGCTATGACAATCAGCTCACCAACGTTGGCGTACGGCTCATCGACGTCGAGACAGCGGCGGATGTCAAACGCGTTGTCAACGAACGTACGGCCCTGATGTTTTTCATGAACAAGGACGATGCCGCGGGACGCATTCGCCGGGCCGATTGGATCGCGCTGGCGCGCGAGCACCGCATACCGACGCTGCTCGATGCCGCCGCCGATGTGCCCCCTGCGGAACGGCTCTCGGAATACAACCGCATGGGGTTCGACCTCGTCGCTTTTTCCGGCGGCAAGGCGATGCGCGGGCCGAACGATACCGGGTTACTGCTGGGTCGCAAAGAACTGATCGATGCGGCCAAGCTCAACACCAATCCGCACTGCCCCAGCATCGGGCGGGGACTGAAAGTAGCGAAGGAGGATATGATCGCAGCGATGGTTGCCGTTGAGCGATTCGTGCGGCTCGATCACAGGGCCGAGATTCGCGAGTGGGAGCGGCGCATCGGCGTGATCGAAGCGGCCGTCAAGAACATCGCAAGTGTGCAGTGCGAACGGATTGTGCCGCCGATCGCGAATCATGTGCCGCACTTGATCCTGACGTGGGACGAGAACCGGGTGCGCATCTCGCGCGAGCGCTTCACGCGTCTGTTGACGGAAGGCGATGCGCCGATCCAGATCGGCCGAGTACCAGGAACGGGCGAACGCGGCATCGTCATCTCGGTGTTCACATTGCAAGCGGGAGAGGAACGAATTGTGGCTGCACGTGTCGCGAGTATCCTGCGGGCGGCGGTTCGGCCGTGATAGGCGGTGGCCGAGCGGCCTGTCACTTCCGAAGTTCGTCGTGCATCCGAACATCCGCGGCGACTGGCCTTTCAAAGCGAGTGCCTGGCCCGCTCACGGCGCCCGGCTGCGGAGTCAGAAATCTGACCAAATCGTAAGTCCATACGGGCAACACGACTCCTTTCAGGCCAACAACATGGCCAAAGCTCGGGCGTTGCTGGTGAACTGATCTCGGTTGGGCGAAGAAGGCCGTGAGCGCGATGGGCGCATCCTCTTCAGAGGCTGCCGGGGCCACCGGCGTAATAACGCGCGGGGCTTCGTCAGATAGCCTGGGGAAGGCCGTGACAGCGCCGGCGTTTTTTGCAAACCCTTTTGATACGGCGCCGATCCCGCGCGGAAACTCTTCCAAAACCCGCGGGCTCGGCAGTTCGTTCGAACCGAATTCCTGGACCGTTCCGGCCTGAGGCCCTGCTGGCGAATTCGCTTCGAAAAGCAATATGGCGCGAGGCCGTTTGCCGGATGCTTCCTCGGTCGTAACGGCGACTTTCGCGCCAGGCGCCATTGGTTTGCGGGGCTCGAATTCGAGCACCACCTTCATGGAATTTTCTGAAAGTTCGGGCGGACCAAGAAGAGGGGGGGTCCGGTTGACGATGAACGGAGCCTGCACGAGGCCGATCTCCGGAGTGAGGCAGCAAGCCCAACTCGCGAGGATCAGCCAAAGCAAAACCCGCTGCCACCTCTGAGGAGGCTCGCGCAAAGTCCCACCTCCGCCGCGGTACGTAGTCCGTCCACCATGTCGTATAGGAACCGCGGGGCATAGTGTTTCTTGCGCGAGTTGTCAACTGGTCTTTGCGGCTTGCGGCAAAGCGGGTTGTGCCCGCGGATTCCCGCACCGAGTCGCGGGTGTAGCACAGGCATTTCGCCTGTGCTGGAAGAACCGTTCAGCCCTAGTGCAAGCACAGGCAAGATGCCTGTGCTACACAAGCCGCAGGACTGCCGAAAATGCTGAGCACACCTGGCGTAGCGTCCTGCGAATGCTACGCCGCAAGCGGCTGACGGGTCACGGAATCCGCTCGCCGTCCTGGTAGAGTTTTTCGAGGTCATCCTTGGTCAGCGTCTTGGTCGGGATGCCATTGGTGGGGATTTCGAGGCCCGAGGTCCACGCAGCGGCATTGGCAAGCAGGGTGCGAAAGCTGTCGTTGGTCAGGTTGTTAAAGTTATGGTAGCCGGTGAAGCCGAAGCCGCGGCCGCCGCCGGGGCGTTCGTAGGCCCAGGCGAGGTGTTGCGCCTTGCCTGCCTTGACGGCCTCGTAAACAGCCGGGTTGCTGCCACGCGGCGAATTCGCGAGTCCGCCTTTCTCCAGAGTTTTCAGTTCGGGGACAGCCGACAGCACCGGAGTCACGCCTTTCATGCCGTCGACGAAGCGCATATGGTAGTACCACTCATCGTTGATCGCGAAAGGCTTGACGCCACGGGTAGTTTCATGTTCGGGAATCTTGTCGATCTTGGCCGTCCAGTGCGGGTTGACGGACCAGAAGGTCTCGAAGTAGCCGCCCATCCACTTGAGGTAGTTGTCGCCCTGAGCGCCCTTGTTGACTTCGACGCCGTAGTGGATGGCCATGAAGCCGGCGCCTCGTTCGACGGCCGCCTGAACGGCCTTGTCGGTCGCCGCCTTGCCGCCGTGATTGAGGAGCACGATGATGCTGTCGGCATGCGAGAGATCCTTCGGCCAGTTGGTGTTCTTGTGTACGACTGCGAACACGTTGACATAGTTCGCATTGAGGGTTTGGGCCAGGTAGACAGCGCCGGCCTTGAACTCGTGATTCCCCTTGCCCCCGTGCGTACCCGCGTCGGCGATGAAGACAACTTTCTTGACCCCTTTGGCGGCCTTCTTCTGCCCGGCATAGTTGAAAATGTCACGCGCAATTTGCTGCGCTGATGCTGGCGCAATCATCGCGGCGACAGCAGCGAAAGCGCAGGCGAAACGGAAAAGCAACTTCATGGCTGGCTCCCTGATGCGGTTTGGGTGTGAGTCGTATCGTGTAGGCGATTATATGCGGCACGCCGCCAAGTTGAAAGCAGTCTCTCAGTGTTGGTTCCTGACAAACATCTGCGAGGGAAAGGCTAATAACGGAATGCCGAAAGCACGAACAACCGCGTCTCGTCTCCGCCTTGGCAGGCCGCGGAGAGACCCGGTAACTCGTGCTTTCGAGCTTCTTCTAGCGAATAATCGCTTCGGGTCTACGACGCCGAGAAGCCGCTGACCTGCGTCCCCTTGCCGCCGGAGATGCCGACCGTACCTGCGGCCGTCACCATCGCGTCGCGAACGGAGCCAAGCTGAGTCCCATTGAGCGCCAGGGTCAACTGATTGCCGCTCACTTCGAGGCGAATCAAGCCCGGTTGCACGCCAGCGCTCTTGGTGAACAGCACGGTCCAGACGCCGTTGACACGACGTTTGATCTGGGCAGTGTAGCTGGTGATCCGGGTAGCCGCATTGTAGCTAGCGGTGATGCCGGCCCAATACGTGTTACCGTTGGCAACGTTGTAACGCGCGAACACCCCAGCCACGGTCCCACCCGGAACGGCAAGCAGGTTCGCCTGCACCGCCACGTTGAGCTGGGTGGCGCCGTAGAGAGTAATTTCGTTGGCCGAGCCGACACCGACCAGCTTGCCGCCGATCACCGAGAACCCACCGCCGTTGGCGTACCAATTCGACCCGAGGGCCGAGCCGGCGAAGCTATCCGCGAATGGCAGGCTCGTGGTGCTGAGCGTGGGGCGGAATGCAGAGTAGTTATCGACAGCAACCGCCTTGGTCGAGTAGATGCCGATGTTGCCTGTCTTCAGGAAAGCGTCGGTCGAGGCGGCCACTAGCGTCCCGTTGAGGAAGAGACGCTGCGAGGCGCCGACGGTGACGAAGGTGAGGGTGCCCGTTGGGGCACTCACAGCCGTGGAAGCAAGCTGCGTCCATGTCGCGCCTTGCTTGCGCCAAATTTGCGCGAAGTAGGTGGTCGTCCTTGTCGTTGCATTGAAGACCGAGGTAAGCCCGCCGCGGTAAAGGGATCCGGTGACCGAGTTGTAGCGCGCCACCAGAGCCACGATGCCGCCGGCGGGAAGCGTCGTGACTTGCACACTCTGCGAACTGTCAGTCTGTGCTGCGCTATAGAGCGTCGCCAGATTGGCGGCATCCTGGGCGATCAGCACGTTGCCCTGGGTGCGGAAACTTCCGGTCCACTGATTCCAGGCCGGGTCAAGTAATTTGCCGTCGGCCTGGGTGAAGCTATCGCTGAACGGCAGGGTGATCACTGGTCGGCTAATCGCGACGGCCTCGGTCGGCCAAATGATGCTGCCGACGTCGAAGTAGGCGCCGACGCTGCCAGCGCCTGTCACGGCGGCGCTGGCCGTCGAGGCGACGAGGCTTCCATTCACCGAGAGTTCCAGCGACGTGCCGACAACATCGAATTTCAAGGACGTGCGGCCTGTCAGCGCCGTGATCGGCACGGAGACCAGAGTCTTCCACGCTCCGTTTTGCAGAAGTCGGATTTGCGCAGTGTAGGCATTACCGTTGCGGGCGATGCCGCCCCAGACTTCGTTCTTGCCATTGGTGCTGCGGCGTGCGAGTAGGCCGGTTGAGCCGCCGCTGGGAACGTTGTCCACGAGCGCCGACACTGAAACGTCCGTGAAGGTCCCCGGCGAAAGCTTGAGAACGGGAGGCGCCGGCGGAGCTGGCGGGTCCCAGTTGCCCACGATCGGTTGCAGGAAGCCATTGCCGAAATGGAAGAACTGATCCTGCGAGAAGGGGGCCGGATTGAATGCATGTGCGATGGCGTTGAGAGTGCCAAGGTAGGGGCTTGTCGGCCCGGGCACGAAACCAGGCAGAGCGCCGGGCCCAGGGGAACCCAGGATGTACCAGTCGGCACCCGGAGTGCTGCTACCCGGAGTGGAAGTGGGGACAAACAGACCGATGTCGGTAATGCCGTCGTGATTCATATCGGCGGCAACTGGCCGCTCCATCACGCCGGCAAACCCAAAGTTGAATGTGGCGTCGGCGCCTGGACTGGTCGTCGGATTGAGATCGAATTGCCAAGTGTTCGTATCGGGTTGATACGTGGCAAGATCGAAGGTACCCGAGCCGTCGAAATCGCCTACCACGGGAAAACCACGCAGGCCATTCCGAATCACCAAGGTGCTGGCCACGCCAAGGTTGTTGGTGTGGTTGAAATCAATGTACCAGTTGCCCTGCCCGTCAAAAATGGCGATCTCATCGGCGCTGATACTCGGGTTGAAATCATAGGCAAGTGGCCGACCGTTGATCTGAAGAGTCGGAATGATGGTCAGAACGTTATCGACCACGCCGCCGGTGGCCAGGAGAAAGCGGAAGCGGCCATCCACCATGCCGTAGGCGCCGAGCTTATCGAAGCCGTTACCATTCTGGCCGACACGGGCGAAGTCGCCGGCGAAGATGTTGTCGGTGTAGCGGCCGAAGGCGAATTGCTTGTCCGCGTTGACTGTGTCGGCGTTGAGCGGGTCCCAAATTCCATTGCCGTTGATGTCGAGTTGCTGTGTGCCGTTGCCAAACGTGCCGATGTGCGGCCGGCTATTGACACTGAAGCGAGCGACAAAGTTGCCGCCTGCATGGCCATTGCCCGTGGGGAAAGAAGGGGCATTATTGGGTTGAGCGGCATTGCTTTCGCCGTCGAGCCGGTTGCCGGCCGGGTCGGTCAGGCTGTCGAGAATCGTCAGCGTGTAGCGATCGTCCGGCAGACCGCCACCGAAGAGGGGGCTGGTGGTGTCGAAGTAAAGCCTGACGGCGGCGGTGCCGAATTGTCCCACGGTCACCGCGTCATTGGTGAGTCCAACGCCGACAATCGGCACGTTGCCCACCCGGTCGCCGACCAGCGAGAATAGTCCCATGGCCGGCGCATTGTTTTGCTCGGTACCCATATCATCGCCGTTGAACAAGGCTGGATCAATTGCGGAGTAAAGGAACCCGGGAACGCGCGCCGGCCGATCAGCAAAGCGAATATCGATGGTCTGCACGAGCGGCGAAGGGCCCATGACGGGCTTCGGCGCGAAAATGTTGATGGTCGGATCGGCCGGGAACTCCACGCCGGTAATCTGAGGCCCAACCTGGTCGAGCACACCCACGCCGGGAGAGCCCGAACCGAGGCCGCTGAGATTGTCGAAGTCGTAACGATTGATCGACAGAGTCGGCTGATCGCCTGCGCCCTTGACCCGTATGAAGATGCGGTTGTACTCGGGGAAGGCGGGATCGTTGGTCGCGCCGAAGACCGCGGTGCGGTTGTTGCCGTCGCCGTCCGCGACGCCGCTCACGATGGGCATGCCGGTTGCGTCATAGATATCGAGAGAGAGATCGCCATCGCCGGGCAGACCTGGGCGGCCATTGGCCAGTTCAACGACCCGGTCAAAGAGGATCTTGATCTGGAAAGTATTCGTCGACGTCGGCCGAAACTCGTACCAGTCCTCGTCGCCGTTCAGATCGAAGGTGGCGTCGGCCCCTGGCGCGATGTTGGGGCTTGTCGAGCTTTGGCCAACGCGGGCGAGTTGGCCTGCATTCAGGCGGGCGTCATTGACCTCGTGTGGATCGGCATGGAATACAACGAGGCGACCATTGCCGTCGGTCCCCGTTCCGCTGGTGAGGGTATTCAGAGGCGTAATGTCCACGCGCTCGATGCCTTCGTAAACGACATCGCCAAGGCCGGTGCCGCCGTTGGCGATGGTCGCGCCGGGTGCGACGCTCACTCGGCCGCTGCGCTGGTCCGGCGCCTGATGCAGCAGGACCAGATCGCCCAGTCCGTCATCGCTAACCACCAGACGGTCGCTGGCATTGGGAGCATCGCCCAGAACATGGAAACGCACCGCCTGGTTGGGCACGCCATTGTCGTCGATCAGATCGGAGTAGACATCACTGACGCCAACACGGATCAGATCGTTGCCGCGGCCCGCCTCGATGCGAACTTCCTCCATGGTCGGGAGAATTCCGGCGTCACCAGGTGAGCCTGTCACGTCCTGAGTGAACGTTACAGTCGTGGTGACGCCATTGACGATCCATGTAAGGGCATAGCCGCTGTCGGCCACGCCGGTCGGCGCTTCCTGGAACACATCGATGACGTCGTTTGCAGAGGTTCCACGAATGAGGAACCTATCGAAGTCGGCGCCGCCGTTGATGGTGTCATCCCCGCGGGTAGCGATGATGGTGTCTTCGCCGTCGCCGCCATCGAAGGTATCGTTGCCAGCACTGCCGGTGAGGAGATCGTCGCCGGCGTCGCCATTGATATTGTCGAAGGATGTGATGACGTCGGCGCCGCTGCCGCCGTTGACCGTAAGCAGAAAATCACCAGCCGCAGTGGCCGTGAATAGGTCGCTGCCGCCGAGAAGATTAACGGTCACGTTGTCGCCATCGATCCGGAAGAAGTTGGCAATGTTGATGACCGGGCCCAGGCCAAGGACCTGGGTGGGATTCGTGGTAACAGTCTCGGCACCGTCAGTGGCATTGATGATAAGCGCATCGGCATTGAGGTCGGTTCCCGGTTCGTCGCCGTCCACGATCACGGACTTCAATTCCGTGGCTGTCAGCGAATTAATGATCACGATGTCGCCAGTGTCCGAATCATCGGTTCCGATGGTGAGCCGCTCGATGCCGGTGAGAGTCGCCTCGTCGGTGTTCGAGTTATTGGTGATGACCGCCGCCGATCCGAGGGCAGAGACATCGATATCGTCATCGCCCGTCGTTCCGATGAACACGAAGAGATCCGACCCGGCGCCGCCCTCGGCGACGTCGGTGCCGTCTCCCGGAGCGAAGATAATGGTGTCGTTGCCTTCACCTGCGTAGACGGTGTCGTTGCCACCCAGTCCGACAATGTTGTCATTCCCCTTGCCGCTGTCGATAAAGTCCGCGGTCGGACTGCCGATGAGTGTGTCGTCGCCGTCGCCGCCGAGGATGGTGGCGTCGTCGCTGACGCCGGACAGATCGACGGTGTCGTCGTCGGCGCCAGCATCGATGAATTTGAATAACGCCTCGACGCCAAGGCTGAGAGTGATGCTGTCATTGCCGGTGGACGTGTACAGATTCATGCGATCGACGTCCGTGCCGAAAGTCACGGAGCCGGCGCCTGTGAAGCTGACCGTGTCGGCGCCGGAAGTAACGGTGTCCCCGCCGGCAGTGCCGTAGATGTTGACGACGTCGAAGCCGCCTGTGCCGCCGTTGATCGTGATGTCGGTGGCCCCCGCGAAGTCGAAGATCGGGCTGAGGCCGGAACGGAAGTTGCCACTACCAGCGCCGGTCGGGTTGACCGTGGTGGTGTCGTCGCTGCTGGTGCCGTTGATCGTCAGGGTGTCGCCACCTGCCATGCCCTGGTAGACCACCTGCTCGACCCCGCCGGGCGAGGAGGTGTACGCAAAAACGACGACGTTGGCAATCGTGACCGACAAGGAGAAGGGAGCGGCAGCAATCGCCGAGGTGTTGGTAATATCCTCGATGATGGCCGTATCAATCCCGCCTACGACCGGCGTGAATATGAAACCAGCCGGGAGCATGGGCACAGAGATGGCGCTCGGGTTCGGTGTGAAGTTGACGGTTTGCGTGCCTGGCGTCTCGACTTCGAGCACATCGCCTTGATCGCCAGTCGCGGCCGCTGGAGTGCCGCCGGCAACATAGACCTGGACGTTCCATTCGCCATCCGGGTTCGGCGCTGGCTCGCGCACCACGATGTCGTCGTCGCCAGCAAGGGCATCGACGGCATGGGCAAAGAAATCGATGTAGAGGATTTCGGCGCCCCCGTTGACGGAAACGGTGTAGTCCTGGACACCGTCGGCCGTTGGGTCGTAGCTGGCGTCGCGGGCGATAATGGTGATGTCGTCATCGCCGTTGGTTCCGAGCGTCAAGCCGGTGCCGCCGCCCGCGACCACAACGCGTTCGATGTGATCCCAGCTCACTCGCTGGTTGCCTGGATTGACGAGGCCGCCTTCATCTCTTTCAGGCCCGGTCTCGGTGATGGAAAAACCAGACGGGTTCAGAACGATCGTGTCTCCCGCACTGTTGCCGATCGGGTCTCCGCCATCGACGAAGATCGTCGTATCGGCGGAGGGTGTGACGTCGAAGGTATCGTCCGCGGGTCCGCCGACGACGGTGAGGGCGCGGAAATTCGTGTAGTTGATCGTCCTTGAGCCAGATGCATCTACCAGGTCGCCGGTGACGGAGTAGGTTTGGCCAACGGGGTTGCCGACATAGGTAAGTGTGTTCCGCCCGCGCGGTCCGCCACCCTCGATGTTGAACTGGTCGGGGCCCCCCTCGGCGCCAAAGAGATTCACAAAGACATGCAAATTGGCGAGTTGGATGGTTGCGCGATTCGGCTTCACGTTGCTGACCGTGAAGTCATCGATTCCATTGGTGCCGTGGGCGGTAATGGCGCCGTCGAAGGGATTTTCCACGTTAACGACTTCGACCGAAGGCAGGTTGATCGTGCTAAAGCCTCCACCCGAGATTCGGGTGCCGATGATACCGTGTTCCGGAACGCTATTCGGATTCCCCAGCGTAATATCGAGGCCGCTGCCGTCGCCCTCGATATTGGCCACGTCGTAATTAGACGGATCGCCGCCCGCGAGGGTAAGCGTATCGAACGGCAGGCCATCGCCGTCGGTGACGTTGAAGGTATCGTCGCCGGCGAAACCATTCAGAACCACGTCGATGATGCCCGGTGTGGTGACCCTGAGCTGACTGTTCAGATTGACGTCTCCTGAAGAATTCACATCGAAAGTGTCGTTGGCAGACGTACCGTTGTAAATCAGCGTATCGACCCGCTCATCGTCGGCGTCAAGGAAGTTGATGGGGCCGCCGCGCGTTCCAATGTTCGTGAAGCTCATTGCCACCAGGGATCCGACCTGGACCGACCCGGAATCGACTGTCGCGCCGGGGGTCAAAGTGACGGTGTCGGCGCCGCTTGGCGTGAAAATGTCGAAGTTGTCATTGCCGGCAAGGCCGTTGATCACAACCAGTTCCGTCGTCGTGGCATGAACGATGGGCCGGCCGGTAATTTCAACGTCAGCAGAGTCGGCGGAAAGTGGCGTGAAGGTAAGCGTGTCGGGAACCAATGAAAAGCCGCTGACGATCACCGTATCGCTGGCTGTCGGAGCGCCGCCATCGACGTTGATCGTGATCAGGCTGGTCGGATCCGAAACGGCGCCAGGATCGCCATGATTGACGTTGATGACATCGTCGCCCGCGCCCGCATTGAGGTTCAAGACGTCATAGTCTGAAAACTCGATGGCCGCGTGGGCATCGACCGACACGATGGCCGTGTCGAATCCATCGAAAAAGCCGCTATCGGTGCTTGGGCCGTTGACAGCGTAGTCGATGGCATTGTTGGCATTGGTGCCGTTGATCGTGAGGCCGCCCGTGCCATCACCCAGCAGGCCAATAGACTCGATGCCGGTGAAGTTGACATTGCCGCTCGAGGTCGCCAGCATGCCGGAGCTGGCAAGCGCGCCGAACGTGACGGCAACGTTGGCGGCGCTCACATTCAGGGTATCGCCAGCGCCGGGTGAACCGCCGTCTACGTTGACTGTCAAACTTCCGTCGTTGCGGCCGACGACGCTGATCGAATCGGCGCCGCCGAGCAGGTTGAAGTTGATCGTGTCGAAATTCGTAAAGTCTTGCAGGTTGTAAATGACGTTGGCGGCAACACCGGTGGTGTCGGCGCTATTCGCCGCTACGGTCCCGCCATCGTATACGCGCACCATCGGATTGGCGGCATCGCCAGCGAGCGTAAAGTCAGCAAACACGTTGTCAATACCAGTAGTTCCCGGGTTCGCCGGGTCGGTCCCTCGCAGGGTCAGCGTGTCAGCGTCGCCGAGCGAGCCATCGTTGCCGTTGACGATGATGTTGCTGTTGAGCAAGTAATTGACCACGGCGATCGGCGTGCCGGTGGCGGCATTGTTGCTGTAGATCTGGCCGTTCGTGAGGCCCGAAGGCTGGATGACAATATTCTCCGCAACGCCGCCGAAACCGTTGAAGATGACCAGGTCGATCTGAATGCCTGAGACGCCACCGTCGCTTGCCGGGCTGTCCCCTTCGTTGAAGAATGTCTCGACGCCCCAGCCTCGCGGGGTGTTTTCGGCCCACGCCGTGATGTCGAGCACGTCCACACCGGTGTCGGTGGTGACGGGAATGGCGTTGTTGAAGGCGTCATAGCCGCTGTTGCCTGCCGCAATGTCGATCTCGCCGCCGCTGATGTTGAGGCGCGTAGCGTTGCGGATGAAGATGGGCGGGCTCAAGTTAACAGTACCGGCAACGGGATCCCAGCTGCCGCCGATTTCCAGTTGCAATTCGTTGGCGCCGTCGGCGTCGCCGCCGTTGAAGCCGTCAACATCCCGGCCGCGGATGCGGAAGTAGTCGTTCTGATCGACGGTCGGATCGTTGTTGTCGCCGACGATGTTGACGCGGCCCTGGCCACCGTTGGCGGCGGCGTCCAGCGTGAGCCGCTCGATTGAACTGTTACGCATGACGAACACGCTGTTTGTAGCGCCAACCGAGACATTGGGAACGGCCACCGAGTCGTCGCTATAGATATTTAGGGAGCCATTGACCGGCGGCAGAATGACGAGTTGATCGCCCTGGCGTTCGCTAAACTTCGCGGCGCCAGCGAACGTAAGGACCGGCAGGTTGCCGTTGACCTGGATGTTGAAATTGAGAGAGATCGTCGCGGCAAAATCGTCTGCGACATTGGTAACGGGATTAAAGGCCGCTTCATCGCCGCCGTTGACGATGAGGGCGTTTTGCTGAGCCGACTGCGGCGGGCCAGCCAGGTTTTGCAGGAAACTCTGGGTGTCGATAGTGACCGTCAGCATCGCGCCGGCCTGGGAGCTATTACTCGTCGCCACCTGGCCATCGGCGACAACGATGGCATCGTAGGCCGTGCCCGCGCCGCCGAAGCCGGGATGAATGGTGTTGGCGCCGCCGAATACGCCGCCGAAATTGAACCGATTCACGGTGGCGCCGTCATCGAGCGGATTTTCGCTGGCGGCGCTGACGACCACCTGATCATCGCTTCGGGTCACGGGGGTGCCATCGTCGTTGTTGGAAGTGACGAAGATCGAGCCGTTCATGCCGTTGATTAGCATGTCGGTGCTGGTGCCAGTGCCCGACAGGCCGGGCCGATTGGTGGGGTTGACGTAAGGCAACGGAGGCGTGCCGAGGTACGGGGCGCCATTGCGATAGACCAGGGCAGACTGGTCGTGGACAACGAACGGACCGCCCGGGGCGTTGACATCGGCCCCGTCGGGGAGCAGCGCGATGTTGATGATCTCCGCCGCGTCCGGATTGGTGGCGCCGCTCGCGATCGTGGCTCCTTCGTCGGTGGCGCCAAAGATGCGCACGGTATCCAAGGTGTCGCCATCATCAAAGTTGTCGATCGCGTTGAAGATGTAGGTTTCCATCTCGCGAACCTGGACGACGCCGTTCGCTAGGTTGGCGCCGAACAGGCCGTCGGCGCCGACACCCGTGACATTGACGCTACCGTTCTGGGTGAAGTCCTGCACATTGTCGTTCAGATAGAAGTAATCAAGTTGGCGTGAGGTCTCGGTGAAATCGTTGATGGTCAAGCGATCGCGTTGTCCGGTCGTGCCGACGATGGCGCCGGTATTGCGGTCGCCGCTGATGACGAGGCTGGCGATCGCGTACCCGCCATTGCCGTTACCGGGAGTGTCGCCGATGCTGCCCCCCCACGTTCGGGAGATTGAGGATGATGTCGTCATTGCCCGGCGCCACGGTGCTGTGGCCTGGTCCGTTGACGCCGTCATCGCCGTCGTCGCCGTGGAAAAGGTTGTTGGCGCTGAGGTTTTCGCCCTGAATGGCAATGGTATCATTGCCGTCGCGGCCGTCGATGCGCGTGGTGTCGCTGGCGGTGGTGGCGTTGACGGTGATGGCGTCGGCGCCGGTCGATGCCTGAACATTGACGAATTCAATCGCGTTGGCGCCGGTCGTGGTGAAGCCTTGGTGGTAATAGCGGATCGGAACGGTGTTGGCGAGACTGGTTCCGGCGAAGTTAGTGAAGACGGTCGCATTGCCCGTCAGGTCGAAGAAGAAGGGCGCGCGAACTAACGTTAAGCCGGCGACCGTATCAATCGTCGCGGCATCCGCCAGCGCGGCCGTGCCGGAATCGTCGATGTTGAGGGTATCCTCGGCCGAGCCTGAGCGGTACTCGCCGCTAACGAGGATCTCGCCGAGAATGGCGTCGAGAGAGCCGTCGAACGTCGTGCCGAAGTCGGCAGACTGGTTGCCGATGGTCACGGTGTCGGCACCGTCGCCACCGGTGACGTAGTAGCTCGTGCCGGCCGCCGTCGAGAGGACGTCGATGGTGTCGCCTCCTGCGGTGCCGACGTAGCGGAAGATGTCTGCGTTGGAATAGTTGATGACGTTGGCGGACGGGAAGACGCCATTGTAGCCGTCGATTTGCGTGCTGGTGAGGTTGATCCCGTCCGGTCCGGCATCGTTGCGATCCAAGAGTGCAATTTGATCGGCCGCGCCGGTGCCCATGTCGATGGTGATCGTGTCGAACAGGCCATCCATGAGCTGGTTGCCGCCGCCGAATGGGCCCGGCGTCGGGCTGTTATGCACCAGATCGCTGCCGCCCTGGCCGAAGATATTCAAGACCGGCACGTTGCTGCGATTGAGTTGGACTACGTCACCGGCGTCATCGTCAACCACAACGCCGGGGAAGCCAACCACGCCGTTGCCGTAAATCTCCAAGCTGGCCATTTCGGTGACGCCGTCGGAGCCATCGGCATTCTGGGTGAAGTCCACGCGGAAAGCATCGGCGGCGCCATTGCCCATGATGCGGACGCTGTCCTTGCGCGCGAAGCGCACGGACTCGAACGAACTGTTGTTGTCGTTGATTCTAATCGCATCGAAGCCGTTGAGCCCCGCAGCGTTACTGATAGTGGCGTGGTTCACCAGCGCATTCATGACGACGTTGAATTGCGCCGCAGGCGTATCGGTGTCGGCCGGTTCCAGACCGGTGAAATTGACCGTCATCTCGTCGCCGTTGGCGGCAACCCCATCCGGATCAATCAACCAGGTCCCCGCATCTTCGGTGACCCCGACGGTATAGGTTTCAATCAATGACACGAATAGCGGATTACCGGTGATGGCGAGGGAATCGCCATTCGGTTCGGCTGCGTTGACCGGATCGCCAGCGTCGTAGGTGATCGTGAGATTGATAAAGCTGTTCGTCGCCGTCGCTGCGTCCGGATCGGTCGCCGCGGGTTGATGATCGACGACCAGTCGGTCTTCGTCGACGTTACCCGTGACGGTGATTGACCCGACGCTTGCGTAGAGTTGCGTGGAGTACAATGCCTCGCCGCTGCCGGTGTTGACGAAGATATTCAGGTATTCGACCCCGGCGGCGTTGAAACGTTCGAGGCGTATGGTGTTGCTGTTGCCATCGCCGCCCGGCT
>SXGT01659292.1_pt1 | contig 44808 bp, 42 predicted proteins | sample 3176221 | NCBI WGS metagenome assembly SXGT01 (sample SAMN11356862, study PRJNA531348) | freshwater metagenome | isolation source: freshwater sample F1-120 | place: China: Fuxian Lake, Yuxi | collected 2017-12-25 | reverse complement strand
GCGCCGAGGTAACCGCAATACTCGCCGAGGACCGCGGGGAAGCCCGGGTCGGTCGATGGGAGCTGAGGAACCGGCCCGGGTGCGTACGACTGGAGCTGCACGCACGTGCTGTTGAGGTAACCGGAGTACGACTGCGCCAGAGTGAACGCGTAGCTCGGGTCCGACGTGTACGTCGCGTCGGAGCAGTCCGTGCACGAAGGCGGCAGCGGTGGCGTCGCACTGCTGCAGCTGGTCAGCCAGGCGCAAGAACCGGCCCCGGCGGCCAACGCGCAATTGGCGAACGTCGTGAATGCGCCGCACGAGCCGCCCGGAGGCGACGCTGCCGCTGGGATCGCCTCGCAACAACCCGCGCCCGGCGGGTCATTCGGGCAAGCGCCCGCCGTCTTGTCGCACAGAGCCGTGTCGCAGGTCGTCCCGGCCACGGGATCGTATTGGACGCACTGCGCGTTCGTCGTCGACTGCGGATTCTTCGGCGAGCAGCAGAAGAACCCCGATGTGCCGGGCTGGTTCGGGTTGCACATATAGACGGTGCTGAAGTGGTTCGACCGGACCAAAATCGCGTTCTGCGTGCGCCACGCCGGCAGGAACTGGAACGAGCCCGGCTCCGACTCCCACGCCACCGCGATGGGGCGTTCGTCAGTCACGAGCTCGTTGGGAATCGCGAGCTCGAGCAGGATAGGCTGAAGGAAGATGAGCCCCTCGGGCAACAGCCGGATCGCCGCGCCGTACACCGTCGCGTCGTCAGGCGCGGTACCAGGGAGGACGCAGATCTCGGTGTCGTCGGAGAGCGCTCCAGATGGAACCTCGATCCGGCCGGTGGCGTTGCCGCCCGCCTCGAAGTCGAGGCTTCCGCCAGCCTTCCCGAGGACCGCCCGAGCCAGCGCACCCGCACAGGGATCCAGGGGCACCGTGTGCGCCGCGTCCAGGCGGGACGTGTCCGCGGGGCCCGTGTCCGCAGACGCGCCATCGGCAGCGTTCGCGTCCTCGCCGGATTCCCCGACGTCCGGCGGCGCCGCTGTGTCGGCAGCGGGCGCGGGATCGGAATTGCCGTCGACACAGCCGATACCAAGGAGCGCCAGAAAGAACGTCGTCGACCTTGCTCGCCTGTCCATGATCCCTCCACCGAGTGTCCATTGCTGGTAGTCGTCCGGCGGGGTGTGGTTCACCCGCGACGGTTCCGATGCGATATCCACTGCTCAGACCACACTAGTGAGGCTGCCAGCACGCGTCAAAGGGCGCAGCATGTGGCTCGCACCCGCGCCGAGGTCGACGCCCAGGCTGTGCGCGGGCCGGCGCGGCGAGCGCCGGAGTCTCCCCGAAGGCCGCGGCCCCAGCTGAGTGGGGGTGGAGAGCAGGCGGTGTTTCGACCAACCGTAGCGTCCCACCCGCGGATTGCCCCCCGTTCCAGCCCCGAGTGACCCCTGCCGTCGAAGGGGGAGACCACGCTCCGGACAAGCCCTTCAAATTTCCCCCTGCACGACCGCCACAGTGATCGTCACCACGTTCTGAGCGGGCAGCCGGGCGAGACTCGACGGGGGGCGCGGCGCATTGGCGCGACGGTGACTTCTCTGCTACGGGTCGGCCTACAATGCGTACCCTCGTCCGCCTCGCCCTTCTGGCGCTCCTCGCCCTCCCGTCCTGTAAGAAGGATCCGGCGCCCTCCGAGGCCCCGTCGCCCGTCCCGAGCGCGCCGAGGCTGGGCCTTGGCGCGCCGCGCGCTCATGTGCTGCCCGCCGGCGAGCTCGGGGCGTTCGCCTGCTCGGAAGACGGCAAGAGCCTCGCCGTTGGCGATTCGTCAGGGACGGTGTGGTGGTGGAGCGGCGGGTCCAAGTCGTGGTCCCCTTGGCGAGCGCACACCGAGGCGGTCCTCGAGGCCGCGCTCTCGGAAGACGGACGGCTCCTGGCCACGGCAGGGGCCGACAACCGCCTCATCCTCTGGGACACAACCGCGGGCAAGCTGCTCCACTCGATCGCGGCGCACGACGGCGACATCAAGGCCCTCGCGCTCTCGGCGGACGGCAAGCGCGCCGCGACGGGCGGGGTCGATGACGAGGTCCGGGTGTGGGACACGGCCACGGGGAAGCGCACGAACCTGTTCTCGGGGCACACCTCCTCCGTCTACGCGTTGCTGTTCTCCGCCGACCGCGCCGTGCTCTGGTCCGCTGGCCGCGACGCCACCGTCAGGCGCTGGACCTTCGACGACGCCGAGGCCGTGGTCAGCGAGAAGCTGCCGAACACGGTCAGCGACCTCACGCTCACCGCCGTGAAGGACCCGGAAGAGCCCGAGGCGCGCATCGAGGCCGTGGTCGCGATGGGCCTCACGGGGCACGTCGCCTGGCTCGACGCGGAGTCGCTCGCGACCCTGGCGACTCGGGAGGTGGGCAACGGTCGGCTCGCCGCCCTCGCGCCGCTTCCGGACGGCACGCTCGTCGTGGGCGAACTCACCGGGGAGCTCTCGGCGCTTCACGCCGATCCCGGGGCGCCCGGCCTCGCGCTGCCCCCATTCGCCCCCGGGGCCGCCGCCGGCACCGAGAAGGACCCGATCACCGGGGTCCGAGCGCTGCCGGAGGGCGTGGCGATCGCCCTCGAGCACAGCCTGCGCTTCCTGCCCCTGCCCCTGCCTGCAAGCGGCGCGGACGGCGCGACCGCGAAGGACCCCACGGTTCCCCTCGGGCCGCAGCTGCCGCTCCTTGGGACGCCGGCGCGCAGCCTCGCCCGCTCGACGGCCGGGTTCGCGGTGGTCAGCAGAGGCCGAGTCTTCGTGGTGTCGCCCGACGGCGTCCTGAAGGCGCTGCCGCCCACGCCCAGCGAGGCCACCTCCATCGCGTTCTCCGGCACCCGCCTGATCGTCGGCCTCGAGGATGGCAGGGTCACCGCCTCCAAAGACCTCGTGGCGTGGGACACCCTGGAGGGCGAGCCGCGACCGCACTACCGCGCCGTCGCGCGGTTGGCTGCCCACGTCGACGCCGTGGTCAGCGCCGGCGCCCGCGGGGGAATCCGCGTCCTCGAACCTGACACCCTGGCGGTGCGCGAGGGCGACCTCGCCGAGACCCGCGCAGACGTGGTCGCGCTGGAGCTCTCGCCATCCGGCGCCGTCGTGGTCAGCGCTCACGACGACGGCACCGTGATCGGTCGCGAGGTCGACACCCGCCGCATCACCTGGACCCGGCTCGGACGCAACACCACGGCCCTGAGCTTCGCCCCGAAGGGGCACGCCTGGGGCGATGGCGACGTCATCGGCCTCGTGGAGCAGTGGAACAAGGTGGTCCTCTACGACCTCACGGCCCGCGCTGAGGTGGCCACGCTAGAGGGCCAGAAGGCCACCATCGTGGCGCTCGACATCCACCCCGTCGCGCCCGTGGTGGCCACGCTCGACGAGGAGCACGTGCTTCGGCTGTGGAGCACCACGAACGGGGCCCGGCTCGCGGAGGCCTCTGCCGGCGCGGCATACCCCGAGGCGGTCCTCTTCGACCCGGCGGGAGCGAACCTCGCCACCGCCGCCCTCTCCCCCGAGGGCGGGCTCCGGGTGTTCGCCATCACCGGGCGGTGATCCTCGCCGCCCTGGTGCTGCTCGCTCCGCCCGGCTGGGCGGAGAGAACAGAGCTCGCGCTGGCCACCGAGGTCACCCTCGTGCTCCCGGCAGCCACCCCCACAGCAGCCTTCGACCGCGCCTTCGAAGCGGTCCGAGCCGTGGACTACGTGGCCAACGAGTGGCGCCCGGGGTCGCCATTGGCCGAGGCCAATCGTCGCGCCGGCCAGGCGGTTTCGGTGCCGCCGCTGCTCGCCGGCCTGCTCCAGCGCGCCCTGGACTACGCCGCGCTCAGCGACGGGGCGTTTGATCCGACCTGGGCTGCGCTCTGGGGGCTCTGGGACTTTGACCGGGCGGTGATCCCGGCCGCGGACGCGGTGGCGGCGCGGCTCCCGCGGATCGGCTGGAGATCCGTGCGCCTCTCCGGAGGCACGCTCACCACCGCGCGCCAACAGGTGCTTGGGCTCGGCGGCATCGCGAAAGGGTGGGCCCTCGACCAGGCCGCCGCCGCGCTGGCCCAGCTCCGGGTGCACCACGGCCTGCTCACCGCCGGAGGGCAGACGCTGGCCCTGGGCTCTCGCGACGGCGTGGCGTGGCGCGTCGCCGTGGAGGGTCCCCGCGGGGGAGAGCCGCTACGCCTCGCGGTTTGCGGCCGCCCCACGCTCTCGGTGTCGACCAGCGCAGACAACGCGCGCTACTTCGAGCGGGGCGGCGTTCGTTATCACCACCTGCTCGACCCCTCCACCGGCTATCCGGCCCGCCGCGCGCTCTCGGCCACCGTGCTCGCGGACGACGCAACCGCGGCCGACGCGCTGTCCACGGCCTGCTTCGTCCTCGGACCCCGTGGATGCCAGGAGAAGCTGTTGACCCAACGAGGCGTTCTCGCGGTGCGGGTGGTGGCGCCTGACGGTGCCGCCTCCCAGTCAGCCGCCCTGCCCGTGCTCTCGCCGGGCGCGCCACCCCCGCCCTGTCGCTGATGAGCCGCCGGGGCCCTCGCCTTGCCGAGAAGTGCCCCCTGACCTAGGGTCGGGCGCGTGGCCCCCAGGAACCTCACCGACCGACTACCGGAAGACGGCTCCGCGATCAGCTCGGACGACGCGCTGGACCGCTTCATCGGCTGGGTCGCGGACACGGGCGTGTCGCTCTACGACCACCAGGAGGAGGCGGTGATGGCGCTGATGGCGCGCCAGCACGTGCTCCTGAAGACCCCCACCGGCTCGGGCAAGTCGCTGGTGGCCACGGCGATGCACTGGCACGGCTTGGCGATCGGCGATCGCTCCGTCTACACGTCGCCGATCAAGGCGTTGGTGAGCGAGAAGTTCTTCGCGCTCTGCCGCGACTTCGGCGCCGCGAACGTCGGGATGATGACGGGCGACGCCACCGTCAACCGAGACGCCCCAATCCTCTGCTGCACCGCGGAGATCCTGGCCTCCATGGCGCTCCGCGAGGGCGAGCACCTCGACGTGCAGCACGTCGTGATGGACGAGTTTCACTATTACGGAGACAGAGACCGCGGCATGGCGTGGCAGATCCCGCTGCTCACGCTGAAGAACACCACGTTCCTGCTCATGTCGGCCACGCTCGGCGACACCAGCGCGATCGCCCTGGACCTGGAGGCGTTCACAGGCCGCAGCGTCGCCGTGGTCGAGTCGCAGAAGCGCCCCGTCCCCCTGGAGTTCGACTACAAGCTCCAGAGCCTGCAGGAGGCGGTGCAGGGCGTGCTGTCAGGCGCCAAGGCGCCGGTCTACATCGTGAGCTTCTCGCAACGGGAGGCGGCGGAGGAGGCCCAGAACCTCACCTCGCTCCCCATCCTCGACAAAGAGGGGCGCGCGGCCATCTCTGAGGCGCTGGGCGGCTTCCGCTTCGACAGCCCCTACGGCAAGGACGTCCAGCGCTTCGTCCGCCACGGCATCGGGATCCACCACGCCGGCCTCTTGCCGAAGTACCGGCTGCTCGTGGAGAAGCTGGCCCAGCGCGGGCTCTTGAAGGTGGTCAGCGGGACGGACACGCTCGGGGTAGGCGTCAACGTGCCCATCCGCACCGTGATCTTCACCCGCCTCTGCAAGTACGACGGCGAGAAGACGCGAATCCTCAGTGTTCGCGACTTCCACCAGATCGCGGGCCGCGCGGGGCGGAAGGGTTTCGACGACCGGGGCTGGGTCATGTGCCTCGCTCCGGAGCACGTGGTGGAGAACCAGCGGCTCGAGGCGAAGGCCGACGGCAAGAAGTTCAAGAAGAAGCCGCCGCCCGACAAGAACTGGCTCCCTTTCGACGAGAAGACCTTCGAAACGCTGAGGCAGTCGGCTCCCGAGCCGCTGGAGTCGGTCTTCCGGATCGACCACGGCGTCATCTTGTCCTTGATGAAGGCGCATACCGGCGACGAGTCGCACGGCGGCTATCGGGACGTGATCCGCCTCATCGAGCGCAGCCACGAGCGACCGGGCAAGAAGAGTCGCCTCAGAAAGGAGGCCCGCGGCCTCTTTCGAACGCTCCTCCAGGCGGGGGTGGTCGAGATCGAGGCGCTGGGCTCGCGGGAAGACCGAATCCTCGGCAAGCAGCGCGGCCGCCGCGTGCGCCTCAACGGGGACCTTCAGGAAGACTTCTCGCTGAACCAGACGCTCAGCCTCTTCCTCTTGTTCGCGGTCCACCGGCTGGACAACGCTGCGCCCACCTTCGCCCTCGACGTGCTCACCCGCGTCGAGTCGATCCTCGACTCGCCCAAGGCCATCCTCGACCGCCAGGCGGACAAGGCCAAACGCGCGCTTCTCGAGCAGCTCAAGGCCGACGGGGTCCCGTACGAGGAGCGCGTCGAGAAGATCGCCGAGATCACCTGGCCCAAGCCGGACGCGGAGGCCATCTACGCCAGCTTCGACCTGTTCGTCGCCAGCCACCCGTGGGCAGCCGGCGAACCGGTGCGCGTGAAGAGCATTGCCCGGGAGATGTTGGAGCAGTTCCTCTCCTTCAACGACATGGTGAAGGAGTACGGGCTCGAGCGGATGGAGGGCGTGCTCCTCCGTTACCTGTCCGATGTCTACAAGACCCTGGCAAAGACGGTGCCGCCGGACCTCGTCACCGACGAGCTCCTCGAAGTGATGGAGACCCTGCGCTCAGAGCTCGGCCGCGCCGACTCGTCGCTGGTCAGCGAGTGGGAGGACCTCCGGGCCGGCAAGGTCCCCGCGGGGGCCCCCGAAGCGCCACGGGCACCCACCACCGCAGCCGAGCTCGGGCGCGACAAGAAGGCGCTCACGGCGCGCCTCCGCGCCGACCTCCACGCGGTCCTGCGCGCCTTGTCCCGAGGCGACCTCGAGGAGGCGGCGGCCGCTGTTCACCCCGATGGCGCGATCGCCACCCCCGAGGCGTTCGCTGCCGCCATGCGGGGCTTCCGCGCGGACCTCGGCGACCTCCGCGCCGACCACACGGCGCGCTTGCCGGACAAGACGCGGATCCACCGGGTGGACGAGCATCACTTCGAGGTGGCGCAGTCGCTCCTGGGCACTCGGACCGCCGAGCTGCTCTCACCCGAGGACGACGCCACCGACGAGCCGTGCTGGACGCTGGAGGCCGAGGTGGACCTCACGGCCACAGCGCCGGACGCGCCGCTACTCCGCGTAACGCGAATCGCCGCCTGAGCTCGGCGGCCGCGAGGGCGGGCGCGAGGGCGGGAGGCGCGAGGGCGGGCGGACGGGCGCGAGGGCCGACCGACGGGCGCGAGAGCAGGCGGGCGCGAGGGCGGGCGGGCGGGCGCGAAGGCTAGACCTGCAAGTAGGGCCTCAGGCCAGCCCGGACCAGAGGGCCGACAGCCGCTGTGCGAGGGCGGGTCCAGTGGCCTCGTCGTCGTGCCGAAAGAACACGTAGACCGCCTGCGCGGGGTGGCCGCGGAGCCGCTCAACGACGGACGCCAGCGCCTCGTCGGAATACAGCCCGCGCCTCAGCCGGAGGTGGACCCCGTCCTCCCCTGCCAGCGCCGCGGGCAGGTCGGCCGCTTCGTCGGAGATTACGAGGGGCACGGAGCGGGCTCGCAGCACCTCGCGCGCCTTTGAGTCCTCGACCCAGGAGGCATGTCGCGCCTCGAAGCTGATGGGCAGCGCTCCGTTGCCTACGGCAGCCCAACCCGCGCGCACCCGCTCGAGGAACGCCTCGACCCGGGGCCCGTCGGCCTTCAGATTGGCAGGCGTCTGGATGTAGAGCGTCACGCGGCCCGCCAGCGGGGCCAGCGAGCGGAGCAGGAAGTCGAGAGCCCCGTCGTCCTCCGGCTTGAGCCGTTGGATGTGCGTGAGCCGCTGCGAGGCCTTCACAACGAACTGGAAGGTCTCGGGCGTAGCGGTGGCCCAACCGCGGACCACCTCCACCTTGGGCATGCGGTAGAAGGTGTTGTTCACCTCGACGGCGGGGAACCGCTCTGCGTAGTAGGCGAGCATCGCGTCGTCCGGGAGAGCCTCCGGATAGAAGCGGCCGCGCCACGGCGGGTACGCCCAGCCGCTGGTGCCCACGCGGAGCTCGGGCTTCACCCGAGGGACCGGAGCGCCTGGTGGGCCCAGCGGCGGAGCAGCGCCGTGGACTCCGGGCTGTCCTTGAAGCCGTCGAGCACCGGATCCGGCTGCCCGGGGGACGGCACCGCGAGCTGATACGCCTCGAGATAGGTGAGGTAGCGGTACGTGGTGTCTTCCTTCGTGAGCTCCGGGTGAAACTGCGTGGCGACGCACTGGGAGTCGCGCACACGCACCGCCTGATAGGGGCACTTCTCGGAGAACGCCAGGGGCACGAGGGACGACGGGACACGCGTGGCCCGGTCCTTGTGGCCGAGCTGCGCGAGGAAGCGGCCCGGGGCCCCCGCGAAGAGCGGATCCCGCGCCCCCTCGGGAGACACGAGGATGTCGAAGGTGCCGACCTCCGAGCGGTCGAGATCGGTGATGACCTCGCCCCCGGCAGCGACCACGAGCGCCTGGAAGCCGAAGCAAGAACCAAAGAGGGGCTTCTTCTGCTCCAGCGCGACGTTCTTCAGAAACGAGAACATGCGCGGCAGCCAGGGTTCGTCGCCGGTGACCGAGAAGTCACCTGAGCCGCCCACCAGCACCAGCGGGTGCGCCTCGAGGCTGGACGCCGGGACCTCGCCTTCGAGCAGGTTGACGGTGGCGACATGCTCCTCCGCGACGCCGAGGGCGCGCGCGAAGCAGCTCCGCTCGTGAACGAGCATGCGGTCGTCCGGACGGCGCGCCTGAACCAACAGGAAGGTGGCGTCATTCGGGAGCGGCGGTGTCATCGATGGGGTTCCTTTTTGGGAGCTCGGCGGGCCTGCGGCCGGAGGTGTCGGGGCCCTCGCCGGGGCGGGGGGCCGTGTCTATGGTGGGCGGACCCGAGAGGCGTTTCCAGATTACGACTATCGGAGCACCTGCTGCGTCCACTCGAAAGACGGGTTCGTAGTTCTGCCGCTCGAGCTCACTGGGCGTGAGGTAGCTCTGGACGACGTACTCGGGGTCGCTGGGGCGGTTGACCAGGTCCTTCCGGAGGCCATCGAAGGTGTGTGTGACGACGCCCTGGCAGTCCCAGGTGGCGCCCTTCGGAGCGTTCGTGTTCATCCAGCTGATCGCCCGATCGAGCCCCTCGCCCCACCAGCCCACCTCGAACCGAGAGGCCATGAACACCCCTCGGGTCCCGCCGAAGAGCTCGTTGTAGTAGTTGAGGTAGTACGGGTGCACCAGCCAGCTCTGCCAGCCCGTGTAAGCCGCGACACCCGCAGCCACCACGGCCCCGGCGATTCGCGGCCGGGCGGGCGGGCGCCAGGCCAGCAGGGCGTCGAGCCCTGCGCCGATCGCCAACGCGAAGGCAGGAAAGACGTTGTAGACGTACCGCACGCCGTCCTGTTTGAGCGACGAGACGCTCCATAGGAAAGGCGTGGCGAACCAAATCAGCACGATGACGTGGAAGCGGTCGCGACGGCGGAACGTGAAGTAGAGGAAGACGGCGAAGGGTGCCAGCAGCAGCGCCGGGGTCGTGGCGACCAGGTAGACGAAGTAGTAGTAGAGCGGCGGCCGCCGATAGTCGCCCAAGAACCACTCCGACACCGGGTAGTCCCAGTGGGTGAGGGTCTTGACCAGCTGGGCGAACGGGTCGACCCAGAGCCACGGCCAGAAGGCCACCAGCACGACGAACGGAAGGATGGGCAGGGCGTACACCGCCAGCGGCACCTCGATGATCCCGCGGCGCCGAATTCGGTCCCACTGGTCCGCGATGATCACGAACACCATGAAGAAGAAGACCAGCACGTTGGAGAACTTCGTGGAGAACGCGAGTGAGGCCACGAAGGCCGCGCCGAGGAGGTAGCCGTTACGCGCGGCCGCCTGGTCGAGGCGCCCGGCGAAGTCGAAGCTCCGGATGAACAAGAAGGCGGACAGGGTGGCCAGGAACGCCGAAGGCGCGTCGAGCGCCGCCACCTTGCCGTGCGCCACGAAGGCAGGGAGGAGCGCCAGGACCACCGCGGCGAAGAGCGCGGCGCGCCCCCCCATGTAGCGGACGCCGAGGCGCCAGACCAGGAGCACCGTCAACGCGCCGAGGCCGGCCGCTGTTGCGCGGAGCGGGCTGTAGCTGTCGGTTCCCGAGAGGTGGCTCACGAGGCCGTAGAGGTACTTGCCGATCGGCGGATGCTCCTCGTTCGTGTGCCAGTAGGCCGACTCCCAGTAGCCGTGAGCGATGTTCGACACGTAGATGCGCCCGGCCCCCGAGTACGCCCACTCGTCCGAGGTCTCACCCGCTCCGTTCAGGTCCACGAGGCGCACGCCGAGCGCTCCTGCGAAGACCAGGATCCCGAGGCCGAACCGGCGACGCGAACCCGCGTCCCGAAGCTTGGTGAGCCGCCTCGCCACCCAGGGCGCGAAGAGCACCACCAAGGCGAGACCCACGAGGAGCGCCGGCGCTACGCGCTGCGCCAGCGGCAGGGGACCTCGCGTAGGCGGCTCGGCCTCGCCCGCCGCGTCGATGGTCGCGGGACGCACGAAGACGGGTGGGAGCGCAGTCAGCTTCATGTAGCCCGACGGGAGGCGCCACTTCACCTGGAGCCGCGACTCCCCGCTGCGGTGCTGCACGTCGATGCGCAGGAGGTGGTAACCCTTGGCTAGGCGCGTGGTCACGCGGGTCTCCGAGCGATCTCGGCGGTGCGCGAGGACGGTCTTGCCGTCGATACGAAGCCACGTGGCGCTCTGCGAGGAGACGGCGAAGTCGTAGGCGCCGCCGCGTGGCGCATAGAGCCAGCCCTCGAGCCGGGCGGAGGTCTGCGGGGCCAACGTGAAGCGATTCGGCGCGAAGTCTTCGCCGAAGTCGAGGTGTCTTACGGTGGCCTGGCGGACGGGGGCCCCATCCCACTGGGGGTTGTTCCAAACGCGCAGCGTTGCGCCCCGCGGCTCGAGCTGCTCGCGCCCGTCCAGCGCGACAACGACGGCCGTGACGAGGAGGGCTAGAGCGACGACGGCGCGGAACATCGTGGGCGCGGACTCTACCCGAGACGGCGCGTTAGGTGCAGCGCGAAGTCCGTCCCAACGCGGCGAGTCGTGGGCTTGTCTCCAGAGGCAACTCCCGCGATTGTTGGCTGGCGGCCGGGGAAGCAGTCCGGCCGCTGTTCATAGCTGCGGCGCGCCCTAAAGGCGGCCGAACAAGGTGTTCGACCGCTGTTCATGCCCGGGGTGCGCCCCCCGAGCGGCCGGACAAGCAGTCCATCCGCAAGAACGTCACAGAAGGAGACACCTGCCATGATCGTTAAGTCACAGAACCCGTGGAAGCTCGCCTCCGGGATCCTCGCGCTCGCGCTGGGCGCCACCCTCCTCACCGGCGCGCGCGAGGCCGAGAACGAGCGTCAGCCGCACATGCGGGCGGCTGTGGGACACCTCGAATCAGCCCTCGATCAGCTCCAGAAGGCCACCGCGGACAAAGGAGGCCACCGCGTACAGGCCATCGCCCTCACGAAGTCGGCGATCGAGGAAGTCCGGAAAGGGATCGCGTTCGACAACAAGCGCTGATGCGGCACGGGCCGTGCATCGTTCTCCTGGGTGAGAGCCCTCGCCCAGGAGGTCAAGATGCAACGCGTCCCGCACTCCACTCATGTCGAGATCGAAGTCTCCTCCTCCCGCGCTCCGCGAGGGATGGCAGGCGGGCGCCTCAATAGGCCCTCCGCCTTCTCGAGCCCCGTGCCCCTAGAACCCATGCGAGTTACCGAGCACCGCTGGGGCCCCGGAGGCTTGTCGGAGAGCGAACCGCGCGCCTCCACTGCGGGCCCCAGGCGGGCTCCGCTACCAGCGCTCGCGGGCCCCTATCGGGCGTCGACCCGGGACGTGGCCTTGGGCGCTGTGTTCGTGGCTTGCGCCTTCGTGTTGTCGGCGCTCCTCGGACCGGTCATCAACGCCTGATCACGGCGTCCACAACACGGTGTGCGTCTCGCGCACAGTCGTTCACACCCACGCCGTTGAGCACGTTCCCCGCCACCGTGAGGCCCGGGGGGAGCCCGGCCTGCACCGCCGCCACACGCTCAGCGTGCCCCAGCGTGTACTGAGGGATCGCGCGCTCCCAGCGCACGAGGTGCGAGAGCGCAGGGGCCCCCTGGAGCCCCAAGAGCGGGTCGAGCTCCGCCCGTACCGAGGCCACGAGCTTGTCTTCGTGGGCCAGAGCGAGCTCTGGCCGTCGAGCCCCACCCACCATCACCCGAAGGAGAACGTGCCCCTCGGGCGCGCGCTCTTCGTAGACGCTGGAGTCAAACAGGCAGCCGAGGAGCGGGCGTTGCTCGACCGAGGGCACGAGGAAGCCGAACCCGTCCAGCCGGTGCGCCACCTGGTCTCGACGAAAACCCAGCGCGAGCACGCTGACCGCCGCGTAGGGGATGGCGTCCAACGCGGCCGCTGACTCCGGCGCCAACGGCCAGAGGAGCGCCGCCGAGGCCGCCGCCGGCATCGCGAGCACCACGTGGTCCACGGTGGCCTCGCCGCCCTCGAACCGGACCGTCCAGCGCTCATCGTCACGGACGAGGCCCACGGCGCGGCGGCCGGTGGACACGGACGCCGTGACGGCGCCGGGAGACCCCAGCGACGCGGCGAGCGCCAGGGTGAGCTCGCTCATGCCGCCCCGGAGAGAGGTGAGCCGACCGGCGGGACCGGCGCTCGGGGCGTCCGCACGCTCCAGGGCCGCGCCGCCACCGCTGGGGGCTGACGCCGGGAGGAGCTTTCGGGCGCGCCGCAACGCGAACGAGGCCCGGATGAGGCCGCCGTAGGTCGCTTCGAGCTCCGCCAGCCGCGGGAAGGCGCTGCGCAACGACAAGCGCTCTGGATCGCCCGCGAAGACCCCGGACACGAACGGGTCGATCAGCGCCTCGAGGGTCTCGCGCCCGAAGCGGCGCCGGACGAACGCGGCAACGCTCTCGTCAGCGTCTCCGCGCCGCCGCGGCAGCAGGGCCTCGCAGACCAGACGGAGCTTTCCGGACCAGGACAGGAGGGGTGAGCGGAAGAACGCCGGCGGCGAGGCAGGCAGCGCGACCAGCCGCCCCCGCCGGAGCACCCACCGCGTCGCTGCCTCGGGCAGCGCCCGGATGAGACGGTGCTCGAGGCCGAGCGCCTGGACGAGGTCCAGCGTGTCGGGCTTCCCGTCGAGGAAGCCGTTGGGGCCCCCCTCTACGCGGAACCCGAGCGCCTCGATCGAACGGATCGTGCCGCCCACCGCAGCGCCGGCCTCGTAGACATCGACCGCCGAGCCGGCGGGCAGGCGCTCCCTGAGGCGGAACGCGGCTGAGAGCCCGGAGATCCCGGCTCCGAGCACAGCGACGGCGAGTGGTCGGGTCATGGCGCCCGAGCACGGTACTGGCCTCGGAACCGTGGTACAAGCGCGGCATGCCGCCCCGAAGAGACCCTGCGAGCATCAGCCCCACAGCCCACTACACGGGTTATGTGTGGGCCCGCTACGGACTGTCCGATAGAGCGCTGCGCACCCCCGAGGGCGCGCTCTTTCACGCGTTGCTCCGCCCAGCCAACCTGTTCCAGGAGCGGATCCTGCGCGGCCCCACTCTGGACGGAGTTCTGCTGGACCGACACGTCCTCATCGACCACGAGCTCGAGGCGCGGATCCAGCGCGGAGCGGTGGGACAGGTGCTGGAGCTCGCAGCCGGGATGTCGCCTCGCGGCGCCCGCTTCGCCCGGCGCCATCCAGGTCTCCGGTACGTCGAGGCCGACCTGCCGGCCATGGTGGCGCGCAAGCAAGAGGCCACGGCCAAGCTCGGGCTCGGCCCCGGGCACACCGTGGTCCCGGTGGACGCCTTCAAGGATCGCGGCGAAGGCTCGCTGGACGCGCTGGCCTCGCAGCACCTCGATCCCACCCAGGGCGTGGCCGTAATCACCGAGGGGCTCATCAACTACTTCGACGCCGACGCGGTCGAGGGCCTCTGGGCGCGCATCGCCAGCGTCCTCGCGCGGTTCCCGGGCGGCGTGTACCTGTCAGACATCCACCTCCACGACGAGACCCTGCGGGTCTACGGCGCTCGCTGGTTCAAGGGCGCCCTCGAGCGCTTCTCGAAGGGCGGCGTCACTTTCCACTACAGCGGCGCCCCGCGATGCGAGCGCGCCCTCCGGGCCGCGGGCTTCCGCGAAGCCACGCTCCTCCGCCCGTCGGAGGTCGCCCTGCCCCGCCCGCCGGGCGCCCCGGAGCGCCGCGGAGCGGACCTCGGGCGCGTCATCGTGGCCACGGTGTGACGCGACGCGTCGCCGCTTGCCTCGCCCTCCAGGCGCTGGCGCTCGGCCCGCTGCTCCTGGCCCTCCCGGGCGTCTCCCTGAACGACGACTGGACGCAGCTCTTCGCGTTCAACGCGTTCTTGCGCGACCAGCTGCTCCAGGGAGAGCTCCCGGTGCGCGCCGACTGGCTCGGGGGAGGCTTCCCGATCGCCGGACACCCGGAGTACGCGGTGCTCGCCCCCCATACGCTGCTGGTGCTGGTGGCGGGCCCCGTCGCCGGGATCAAGCTGTGGCACACGCTCGCTGCGATGCTCGGCACCTTCGGGATGTATCGCTTCGCCCGCGACACCCTCGCCCTGGAGGAGCTGCCGGCGACCTACGCCGCGGCCACCATGGCCACCCTCGGATGGACCGCCGCGATCACGGCCTCTGGCAACGTGCCGCAGGTCACGAACCTGTGGTGGCCGCTGTTGTTCTGGCTGGTCGCCGACGGTCGCTGGACACGCGTCGCCTGGGCAGCCGTCGCGGTGGCGGTGAGCCTCCTCGACGGACACCTCAACGTGATCGCGAGCCTCCTCGTCCTCGGCGTCGCGGCGCTCGCCGCGGGCCTCCGCGTCTTCGGGCGCGCCGTGGCCGCCGGGGCGCTGGGGGCGCTGCTCGCGGGGTACAAGCTGGTGCCCACCCTCGCCCTCCTACAGCTCGAAGACCGCGCGGTGGAGAGCATCGAAGCGAGCCGCGCTGGCGTCGCGGACTTCTTGGACGTCGCGGGCCTCGTCGACGGCTTCCCGCTGGGCCCGCTGCCGTGGCTCCTCGCGGGGGCGGGCGTGATCTGGGGCGCAGTGAGCAGCCCCCACCGGCGTGCGCTGGTCGCCACCGTCTGCGTCGCCGCGGCGCTCTGGCTCGGCCTCGGCACGCCGCTGTTCGCGCACCTCCCTGTGCTCCGGAGCCTCGACGCCCCGGCAAAGTACTTCGTCGCGTTCGGTGGTTTCGCCGTTGTGGCGCTCGCGGCGTCCGTGGTCGGGCGCCTCCCGGCCTGGGCAGGGCGCGCCGCCCTGGGCCTCACCGTATTGCCCCTGCTCTTCGGGAGTTGGAGCACGCTTCACGGCGCCGTCCCGGCCGCCCGGGACTCCATGACGCACACCGCAGGCCTGGCCGAGCCGGTGCTCACAGACGCCTTCGAACGCCCGTGGCGTGGCCCCGCCGAGCGAAAGCCGGACCTCTACGTCCTGTACCGCTCCGGCTTCCACGTGGTGGAGTGGGAGGACAACTTCCGCCTGCCCACGGCGATCACCGCCGCGTGGCGCGTCGACACCCAGGGGATCCTGCATCCCCTGCCGTGGACAGGGCCGGCCAACGCTCGCGACGCGCAGGTGAGCGCGCTCCAGCTCACGCCCAATCGCGTATCCGCGCTCGTGACCGCGACGGGGCCGACCGAGCTGGTGGTCAACACCAACGGCGGCTCGAACTGGCGCTGCGCTCCAGAGCACCGCCCAGACGCGGCCCTGCTCACCGTGCCCGTGCCCGCGGGGACCACTGACGTCGAGTGCGAAGCGCGCTCCCCACCTCTGCTAGTGGGCGCGGGGGTCACCGGGATCGGGCTCGCCCTGGTCTTGGCACTGGTGGCCGGATCCCGGCGGCAACTCAAGCCGGCGTGAGCGTCAGCCTCGAACCCAGACGATGAGCACCGCGCCCGCGAGAGCGATCGCGCTGCCCACGGCTCGCCGGCGCGTGAGCCGCTCGCCCAGGATCGCCCAGGCGAGCCCGATGGTGAACACCGTCGACATCTGGTTCAACACGGACACCACAGCCATGTCGCCGTACTTGAAGCCACCGAGCCACAGCAGCATGGAGAAGTAGGTCCCAACGGCGGCCGCCGGGAACAGCACACGGCGCAGCTTCGGGTGGTGGAACGGTAGGAAAATCGCCCGGCGCTGTTCGGGTGTTCGAGCTCGTGCGCGGAGCCACACGTAGAGGCCGAGGTTGCCCAGCACCAGCCGCACGAACGTCACCTCGACGAGGTCGCCCTGCTCGAGGGGGCGCTTCGCGAGGAGCACGCCGATGCTCATCACCCCCATCGCCGCCACGGCGAGCCAGATCCCCTGCCGCCGCGTGCGACTCTGGTCGGGACCGTAACGCGTAATCGCAGACGCGCTCAGCGCTCCCGGGTCGTGGGACGCGACGAACAGGCCCAGCAGGACCGCGCCAGCGCCCGCGAAGAGCGACGGCCCCACGGACTCTCCGAGAAAGAGCGCCGCCAGCGTGATCTGCATCGGCGCCGCGACGAGCTCGGCCACCCCGAGGAGACCCGGACCGATGCGATCGAGGGAGGCGAAGAGCAGCGAGTCCGCCAGCGCCAGACCGAGCCAAGCGCTCACGGCCAGCGCCGCCCAGTCCAGGGCGCTTCGGCTCCAGTCGATCGAGCGCCCCAGCACCAGCAGCGTGAGCCCGAGGAGCGCGATGCCTACGGTGTTCTTGAAGAGGTTGATCGACGCGAAGGAGGCCTCCGGCGCCGCATCCAGCGACTTCTTGAACAGGATGACGGCGACGGACCAAACGAAGGCGCAGGCAAGGGCCAGCCCCTCGCCGAGCAACGGCACGGCAGTCAGCACCGGCTAGCCGACGCCCGACTGAAACTCCCCGGCTAACCGGTCGGTCGCTGTGAGGTGATGGCGGGCTCTCGCTCGAGCCCTGTGCGCGGCGGCACCAGAGTGGGCCTGCCGCGAGGGCCCGAGGCTCACTGTCCCGGCCAGCAGACGTCCTTGAAGACGCCGGGCTCGCCGAACCGCTCGGCGCGCTCGCAAGTGAAGCCGACCGCGCAACCGCCCGTGGCCGGGTGGAGGGCGCTGTCGCAACGGGACAAGCAGAAACCACCGGGGATCCCGGTCATGGCGGCGCCGAGATCCGCACAGAAGGTGCCGGAGGTGCCGGGATCGGTGGAGTCGGGGCAGTACCGGTCGCACGCCTTGGTGCAGAACGGGGCCGGACCTGCGCCCGCGAGGCAGATGGGCTCGAGGTAGGCACAGGACGCGTCCGCGGAGCACGTGCCGCCGATCCAGCCCTTGTTCGGCGACAGCGCGCTGAACTGGCGGACGAACTTCTGCAGGACGTTCCAGAACAACCAGTTGCCGCCCGTGCCCTCGAGGACCCACGGGGTGTAGGTGTAGAGCGCCGCCGTGGCACGGTTACCGGGGCGGAGCGAGATCCCCTCGCTGGTCTTCTTCGCGCTGCCCACCTTCCAACCGGAGATCGTCTGCCCCTTGGCGGCGAGGTCGTCGAGGTACCAACGGAACACCCGAGCCGCGCACCGCAGCTGGGGCACGAGGCCCTTCTCGCCGGCAGCGCACGTGGGGTCGCCGTCGAGACAGCCGCACCCCATCGCCACCTGGATCAGGCGACTCGAGGGCGCCTTGGCGGCCGCGATGATGCTCGACTCGACCTGGAGCTTCACCAGAAGCACCAGCGGGTTGATCCGGAACTCGCTGGCGATGTTGACGAGGTGCTGGCTGACGGGAAGGCCTGCCTCCACCGTGTCGGCCAGGAAGCACCGGCGGCCGTCGTAGGGGGTGCGCTCGAAGAAGGCCTGGACCTGCGCCGCGGTGAGGTAGGCGGTGTCTTCGAAGAGCGCGTCCGACATGATCAGCGCATGGTCAAAGATGGACCCGTCGGCCTTGCCGGACTCGTCGACGAGATCTTCGGCCTCGATGGGGAGGCGCTCGGCACCTGGCGCCAGCGTGTCGACGTCAGTGCCCCCCTCGCAAGCGAGGACGGCGGAGACCAGTAGGAGGACGTGCTTGTGCATGCGGTGCGCACTCTAGCCGACGTGAACAGCGGCCGCGAGGAAGAAAGACCTCAGTCGAGACGCCGCGCGAGGCGCGCCCCTTTGGCCGAGGGCGCGTTCGTCACGCGACGGAGAGGGACCGGCGCCGGAGCGCCTCGAGCCGCTCGCGGATCTGGGCCCGCTCATCGATACGAGTCAGCTCGTCTACGGGCGCGTCCTTCATCAGCGCGGCGTGGAACGGGTCCGTTGGGAAGCCCGCGCCCTTCTCGCCGCGCTCGCCCTTCGTGTCCTTCCAACCCGCGCGCATCCGGTTCACACGCTCGACGAACGAGCCCGCCCCGGTGTCCACGGCCGGAGCGGCTTCGGAGCGCGCCGGCTTCTGGTTAGACGGCAGCTCATCGTCGGAGAGCTCGGTGAGGAGCGTGAGCCCCTGCTCGCTCTGCCCCACGACGAGCACTCGCCCGCCCACCCGGACCACGCTCACCGCGTGCTTCCCGGAAACGCGCGCGCTCGCCAGGGTCTCGATAGCGAGACCCTTGGCCGCCACCGTCTTGCGCGCCGTGCGCTTCAGAGCGAACGCCACTCCGGTCAGGGCCAGCAACGCCACGCCCACCGCCATCCAGCCCGACTGGCCGTTGGTCTCGACCTCACGGTCGTTGAGCGCGCCGAGAGGGGTCTTTCGGCGCGTCGGGGGCGGCGCCACGGCCTCCCCGGTCGTCGCGGGGGCGAGCGTCGCCTCAGCCACCGTTGCCTCGGCGAGGGCCGCCTGAGGAAGCGCGGTAAGCGCGGCCTCCGCTTCGGGCACGTTCGCGGCCGCGATCGGGGCCTGGACCGGCGCGGGGGCCGTCTTCTCCACAGCGCTGCCGGAGGCCTCAGCGAGCCCGTCGAGCGCCGCCAGCAAGCGCTGTCGGGCCGGGTCCGTGTCCGCGAGAGCGGCGCCGCTCAGCGCCATGAATCCCAGAATCGATCCGGTGAATCGTCTCATCTCACACCTCCCCTATGCCAAGCCGCCGACGCGCTGCGCCGGGGCGACGATCTCAGTGATACGAACGCCGAACTTCTCGCTGACCACCACGGCCTCCCCGCGAGCGAAGAGGTGGTCGTTGACCCAGATGTCCAGGGGCTCGCCAGCGAGCTTGTCGAGCTCGAGGATCGAGCCCTGCGTGAGGCTCAGGATGTCGGCGATCCGGAAGCGGCGGCGCCCCAGCTCGACACTGACGTTGAGGCGCACATCGCGCAGAAAGCCCAATGGTGAGGTCTCGATCATGGACGGGACTCCTTCCGGATCTCGGTGTCTTCGGGGCCGAGGCGACGCTGAAGCGTCACCGCGAAGTTCCCATGGCTCGTGGAGAGGGCGCCCGCGAACTTGGGCGTCCCTTCGACATTGACGGTCAGCTCGCAGTCGGGGTCGCGATCGAGCCGAATCACGCTTCCAACGGTCAGGCCCGAGAGCTCGCCGAGGGTGATCGTAGTGCGCCCGAACTCTGCCGTGCACTGCACGCTGACGCCCTTCAGGCAGTGGGCCACAAGGGGCATCCAGGCATCGGGGGTGTCCATCCCCGAGTCCAGGAGACCCGAGGCCAGCTTCTTCTCGATCGGCTTGATCGCGGAGTACGGAATCACCAGGCGGAGGGCGCCGGCGACGCCCGCCACCTCCACCTGGAACACCGCCTGGACGACGAGCTCGGATGCCTCGAAGACGGCCGCGTGTTTCGGCTCGATCTCCGCGCGGATCGGGCTTGCACCGAACGTGGCCACGCCCTCCCAGGCCTTGGACAGCTCGTCGGCGAAGGTCCGGACGAAACCCGAGAAAATGCGCTTCTCCACCGAGGTGAGGCCGCGCTGCGCCAGGATGGCCGTCGGGTCCGTGAGCCCCTTGGGGGATCCGCCGAGCCGAACGTCCAGGAGATAGAACAGAAGTGCGGGGTCCATCGCCATGAGGCCGGCCCCGCGCAGCCCGGTGAGCTCGAGCACCATGATCGCGAACGGCGAGGGCAGCGACGCCTGGCTCTCGGCGAACTTCAGCATGACTGCGCTGTCGGGGCGGACCGACGCTTGCCCGCCCGTGAGCCGCCCGAGCGCCTCCGCGAGATGCCCAGCGAAGCGCTCGTGCACGATGTCGAGCGTGGGCAGTCGACCGTCAGCCCCCGCGCGGGAGTTCACGAGGTCGAATCGCACGACTTCGCGGCGGCGGCCGTCCGGCGCCACGTCGACCACGCGCCCCTCGCCCGTCGCGTGGATGGTCTCCACCAGCGCGTCGAGCTCGGCCGCCGAGAGGCTCTGGTCGTCGCCCTTCATGTCGCCGCTCACTGCACCACGAACTCGGTGAAGACGACGTTCCTGACGCCGCCCTCCACCGACAGAGCGCCATTGATGCGCTGCAGCAGCTCGTCACGGATGGCCGCCTTGGTCTCGGAGCCTCTCACGTGCTCGATGGTGAGCCCGGACAGGTACGTGATCACCGCGTCCCGAATGATGTCCTTCCGCTCCGTGACCGCCGCCTCGTCGGCCTCGGCCAGCTCTACGGAGAAGGTCACCTTCAGGTAGCGGGTGGAGCGCTCCTCGTTGAGGTTCACGATGAACGAGTCCAGCGCCACGATTTGCCCGAGCGTGGTCGGGTCGGACTTCGGCCCTGCCGCCCCGGCCCCTGCCGCTGGAGCCGCCGCAGCACCACCGCGCGTCATGGCGAACGCGGCGCCGCCCGCAACCAACACCGCGCCGGCGATGATGATTGGCAGCTTCCCCTTCTTGGCGGGCTTATTCTCGGTGTCATCGGCCATGGTCAGTCCTCCTTGTCTTTGGGCCGCGTCTCCGCAGGGACGCGCTGCAGCGGATCGAACGCCCCAGGAGTGCGAGCGGGCGGGGTGATCGGGTCTGGGAGCGTGGAGGCGCGATGGAACTCCACCGTGAGCACGAGCGACTCTGCCTGAATGGCCGTCGAGCGCGCGTCCGGCGTAGCGGTGGGCGTCCCCATGATCACCACCCGCGAGGGCGAGAGCAGCTCGGGCCGAGTGATCACTTCGGCGGCTGCCGCGGCTCGCGCCACCGCCAGTGCCGTGGCCGTCGCGTCGCCCTCGACGCCGTGCGGTACAACGAAGGCCTCGACGCGGATGCGGCCGGGCTCGCTTCGCATGCTCATGGCGATATCCTCGAGCAGCAGGCGCGACGGCTGCTCGAGCTCCGCCGTGCCCTCGTCGAAGAGGAACGCCGCATCGATGCGTGTGGTGAGACGGTCCATGTCCCGCTCCGTCTCGAAGGCGCTGCGGTAGGCCGCCGGCTCCGGCGGGGTCACCGCGCCGCGAGGCCGCTTCTGCACGCCGCGCACCACGAAGCGCTCGGCGATGGCTTTGTCGTAGTCCGTAGTGAGCCTGTCGGGCACCGGGGGGCCGATGGGGACGACGAGATTGGTGTTCATGCCGGTCTCGGCCGAGAGCCCGAGCACGCCGAACGCCCCGCCGAAGCCGGTAATGGCGACCTCGAACTTCTTGTTGTCCATGGCTCGCATCGTGAGGAGCATCACGAAGAAGCAGAGCAGCAAGGACAGTAGGTCCGAGAAACTGGTCATCCAAGTCGCCACGTTGACGCGCTTGATGATGGGCTCGGGCTTCCTGGCCATCAGTTGACCACGATCTCGACGCGCCGACGCTCGGCGCGCGAGGCCCTCTGCTCGACGCCACGCTCGCCCTTCGGCGAGGCGACGGGGCGGGTGTCAGCGAAGCCCGCGGCCGTCCCGCGCAGCTCGGCTCCGGCTGGGGCCGCCGCTTGGAGATAACGCAGGATGATGCGGGCGCGGGATGCCGAGAGCGCCCAGTTGGAGACCCGGCCTCGCGCCTCGTCCGTGTGGCCTTCCACCTCGAACGGACGGTCCAGCTCCGCCAGCATCACCGCGAGCCGGTCCATGAGGGGCATGAGGCGCGGGTTGACCCGGACCGAGCCAGTGTCGAAGAGCACGCCGCCAGAGAACCGGATCCGCCGGCGGCCCTCCTCGTCCACGAACACCGCCACCACGTCCTCCGGCAGCTCGGAGTCGACCGCCACGAACGCCTCGAAGGTGGCGAAGAGCTTCTGCTCGCTACCCATGGAGATGACCTCGGCGGTGGGCGAGTACACGCCCTTGGCGTCGAAGCCCGCGCCCTCGGGCAATGCGCCGAAGGAGCCGAGGAGAGAACCGAGCGCCTTCTGCTGCTTCGAGGAGTCGGTCTTGGACATCGTGTTCAGCATGATGAAGAAGGCCAGGAGGATGGTGGAGAGCGCCGCGAACATCACCGCGAACGCGTCCACGAAGTTGATGGTGATCTCCTCCGGCTTGACCTTCCTCTGGGTCTGCGCTCCAGCGGCCGCTTTCGCGGACACGGGAGCGGACTGCGATTCAGGCTCCTGCTTGATGGCCGCAGCTTGCGCCAAGAGTCACCTCACTGCGCCACCCTCCCAAAGAGCGGCGCGTCGAACGCGGACAGAGGACCGGACACGGCGCCCGAGGCTCAGCTGAACTGGCTCTTCCGCTCCTTGGGCGCCACGAAGGCGAAGAGCTGCTGCTCCACGAGGCGCGGATTGGCACCCGAGGCGATCTGTCGGATCCCCTCCACCTCGAGGTTGCGAATGAGCTGCTCGTCACCCGAGCGGGTCGCCAGCTTGCCGGCGATGGGCATGCAGAAGACGTTGGCGATCATGGCGCCGTAGAACGTGGTGAGGAGCGCGACGGCCATCGACGGACCGATGGAGGACGGGTCACTCATGTTACCGAGCATCAGCACCAGACCGATGAGCGTGCCGATGAGGCCCATGGCCGGGGCGAGCGTGGCCGCGACCATGAACAACTCGCGGCCCCCCTCGTGACGCTTCTTCATCTGGTCGATGTCGCTCTCGAGGATGGCGACGATGGTGTCCACGTCCTGCCCGTCCACGACCAGCTGGAGCCCGCGGCGGAGGAAGAGATCGGGCTCCTTCTGCAACCCGGCCTCGAGCGCCAACACGCCGTCGCGGCGCGCCTGGTTGGCGTAATCCACGATCCGCTTGATGATCAGCGTCGGCGCCTCGAGCGGGTAGATGAGGGACTTCATCGCCACCTTCGCCGCGCCGAGCATCGTGCCCATCGGGTAATTCGTGAGCATGGCACCGAGCGTGCCGCCGATCACGATGTAGACCGAGGGCATATCGATGAACGCCCCGAGCGAACCACCGATGAGGATCGAGTAGACGATCAGGCCGTTGGTCGCGATCAGGCCGATGATGGTTGCGATGTCCATGGGTGCTCCGTCCTCCGCGGAGGGCCACAGCAACGGTCATGCCACGGGTCAGGATCGCGTCGCGGAGCCACTCGAGGCCCTCTCGGCGTCAGCGGGGTGGCGGAGCACCGTCAGAGCATTGACGCCCCGCCAGCTACAAAGCGTCAGGGACCACCAAATCCCCGGCGTCTCGAACCCTCGAAAACCACCTGTAACCACAGTGAGTTATAGAATCGTTTCACCGGCCGTTTTTTTTGGCCCTCGGGGGGCGATTTCGCATTGACAACCCCCCCCCCAGACCGCATTTTTCGCGCCCTCTGCAGCTGCCCCCGCCGACCAGACGAGGTGGGGGTCCCGCACCGGGGCAGGCGTGTTTCGTCAGGGCCTGAATTCGGGCCATAAGAGGTGAAAAGGAAGAATTGGACACGTACGGTCGACATCTCCTCGTGGAGTACAAGGGCTGCACTAAGGCTCTTCTCGACGATCGCGAGGCGCTCGAGCGCCTCATGATCCGCGCCGCCATCTCTGCCGGCGCTACAGTGGTCAATTCGACCTTCCACACGTTCGCGCCGCAGGGCGTGAGCGGCGTGGTCGTCATCCAGGAATCGCATTTGTCGATTCATACATGGCCCGAGGTGGGCTACGCCTCGGCCGACTTTTACACGTGCGGCGACTGCCGGCCCGAGCTTGCGCACGAAGCGCTGGCGCAGGGCCTGGGCGCGACGGACTACGAGATCATCCGCGTCAACCGCGGGCTCCACACCGATCGCTCCATGCAGCTCGTCCGCCACACGTCGCACTCCGTCGGTAACGATTTCGCTCTCGCGAACAGCGCCGCCAGCTGAGTGAACCGGGTGTCGCTCCGGGTCCTCCGGAGCAATGAGTCCCGCGGCAGCCTCGAGCTGCCGCGGGATTTCGTTTTTCAGGCGTTCCTGTCCTCGCGCGTGGCGCGAGCGGCCTTCGAGGAGCTGACATGGCAATCTGGTACGACGAGGTCCACAACGACTCCACCCGCTTCGGCTGCAAGCTCACCAAGACGCTGTTCGTGGGGCAGAGCGACTTCCAGAAGGTGGCCGTGGTCGAGACCGAGGCGCTCGGTCGCGCTCTGCTCCTCGACGACCTCTGGATGTGCGCCGAGGGAGAGGAGAAGACCTACCACGAGCTCATCGTGCATCCGGCCCTCACCACGGCCCCGCGTATCGAGCGAGTCCTCATTATCGGGGGAGGCGACGGAGGCACGGCCCGTGAGGTGCTGCGACATCCCGAGGTCCGGCACGTCGACATGGTCGAGGTGGACGGCATGGTGGTGGAGGCGTGCAAAGAGCACCTCCCGAGCGTCGGGACGGCTTGGGGAGACCCGCGCCTCCACGTTCGCATCGACGACGGGATCAAGTTCGTGGCCGAGGCCACGGTGCCGTACGACGTGGTCATCGTCGACGGGAGCGACCCGGTTGGGCCGGCCGTTGGCCTGTTCAACGAGACGTTCTACCGCAACTGCGCGCGACTCCTCGCCGACCATGGGGTCTTCGTGACGCAGTCCGAGTCTCCCAACGTCCATCGAGAGGTTCATCTGGACATGGTGCGCACGCTCGGGAAGGTCTTTCCCAAGGTCCACCCGTACTACGACACCATCAGCATCTACCCCGGTGGAACGTGGAGCTGGATCTGGGCCTCGAAGGGGACCAACCCCCACGAACCCGTGCTGGAGCGGGTCGCTCGGCTCGAGGACGTGACGGACGTCTACAACCTCGAGATGCACCATGGGGTGTTCGCGGTGCCCAACGCCATCAAGAGGGCGCTCCGGTCATCTTGACAGCCCGTCGAGGCTCCCCGATGGTAACGCCGGTTCTGCCGCCCAAAGGAGCTCTGTACATGACCCGATACTCCCGTGCCGCCCTCGCTTTCGCCGCAGCCGCGCTCGTGGCGCCGTATGCGTCCGCGCAAGAAGAGTCGGCGGACGAGCTGTTCAAGAAGGGCAACGAAGCCTTCACCAGCGGCAAGACCGACGACGCCATCGCTGCCTACAAGTCGTGCACCGAGAAGCGGTCCGACTTCAAAGAGGCTTGGTACAACCTCGGTATCGCGTACGGCCGAAAGAAGCAGTACGACGACGAGATCGCCGCGTACGAGAAGGCCGTGGCTGCCGACGCGGCCTACACGAAGGCGCTCTACAACCTCGCCATCGCACACGAGGACAAGGGCGATGACGACAAGGCGATCGAGTTTTACGAGAAGGTGATCACCACCGAGCAGGACGCGGTCGACGCGCGGATCAACCTCGGCATCCTGTATTCCCGCAAGGGGAAGCTCGATAAGGCGATCGAGGTGTATCAGAAGGCGCGGGAGCTCGATCCCGAGGTCGCCGATGTGCACTTCAACCTCGGCATCGCGTTCTCGAAGCAAGCCGAGACGAAGAACGACCCCGCGCAGAAGTCTGACCTGCTCGCCAAGGCGGTCGACGCCTACAAGGCTGCCGTGGAGAAGAACACGAAGTACCACAAGGCTTGGTACAACCTCGCGATCGCCTACAACAAGCTGAAGAAGGTCGACGACGAGATCGGCGCGTACTCGAAGGCGATCGAAGTCAAGCCCGACTATCCCCAGGCCCTCTTCAACCTCGCGTTGGCCTACAAGGAGAAGAAGGACAACGAGAACGCGAAGAAGTACTGGACGGAGTACGTCCGAATCGCCGAGCCGCGGCCCGAGGAGAAGCGGTACGTCGATACAGCGAAGCAGGAGCTCGAGGCGCTCTCGAAGGACGCGCCCAAGTAGCTCCCTCAGGGGAGGTCCGCGGTGCCACTGGGCGCCGCACTCCCCCACTACCGTGCAGCGTCGCGGTCATGAATCACGCTGGACATCGGGGTCTCGTGCCCCCCGGCCGCTTTCGCCTCCGCGCTCTCAGACCCTCGAACCTCGAGCCGGTTGCCGTTGGCGGACTCGGCTCCTAACGTCGTGGCGGCGAAGGCCGTTTCGGTGCATGGGCGCCCTCGCCCGGGGGAACAGATGCCGCGGGATTATTACGAAGTACTGGGTGTTGGGCGGGATGCCGATCCCGCGGCGATGAAGAAGGCTTTCCGCAAGAAGGCCATGGAGCTTCATCCCGACAAGAACCCCGGGAACAAGGAGGCAGAGGACCGCTTCAAGGAGCTCAACGAGGCCTACGCGGTGCTCTCCGACGACGGAAAGCGCAAGCAGTACGACACGCACGGCCACGCGCGCTTCCACGAGCGATTCTCGGCTGACGACATCTTCCGCGGCGCTGACTTCTCCAGCGCCTTCGACGGCACGGGCTTCGGCGCAGACATCCTCGAGGCGCTCTTCGGGCGGAACGGCCGGGCCAATGCGGGGGGCGGCAGGCGCGGCCCCATGCGGGGACAAGACCTCCAGATGGACGTAGAGATCGCCTTCGCGGAGGCCGCGCTGGGCGGTGAGCGACGGGTCCGGGTCCCACGCCCGGACGGGCCGGTGGATCTCACCATCCGGATCCCCGCCGGGGTCGAGGACGGCCAGAAGATCCTGGCCAAGGGCCACGGTCAGCCGGGCCCGAACGGCGGCCCCGCGGGCGACCTCCACTTGCGTATCCGCGTCGCCCCTCACCCGACCCTGACCCGAGACGGCTCGAACCTCGAGACCACGGTGCGAGTGCCATTCACCACGCTCGCGCTCGGCGGCACCACGTCCGTGCCCACGCTCGACGGCGACAAGCGGATCCGGGTGGCCCCCGGGACGCAGCCTGGCGCACAACAGCGCCTGCGAGGCCTCGGCGTGACCACGAAGGAAGGGCGTGGCGACCTGTTCGTCCGGCTCGCGGGCGAACTGCCGGGTGGCGAGCCCACGCCGGAGGCGGTGGCCCTCCTCGAGCAGCTCCGCGAGCTGGGGTTCTGAGCGGCGCCGTGTCGCCTGCCACCGTCGTGTGCGCCCTAGGCGGCCTTTGCGCGTTCTTCGTGTTCGTCGCGTTCCGCCAGACCCGCTCGCGGTGGCTGGCCACGGCGGCTCTCAGCCCGCTCCTCGCCATCGCCGGCGCCGTCGCCTGGATGGGCACCCAGGACCGGGCGGAGGCGAGCCACGCGCAGGCCGAGGCCACTACGTTCGGCGATGGTTCCCACGAGGCGGGCGCCAGCCACGCCGCCGGCGCCGCCGCACCTACCGAGTCGCCTGCCGCCGGCGCCAGCTCCCTGGACCTCGGCGCGCTGCTCGCGCGCGCTACCGCGGCCGCCGGGCTCGCGCTCGTCCAAGGGCCGGAGCCGTACACGCCCTCGACCTTGTGGAACCGTATCGACGGCGGAGCCGAGCAATACACGCGCCGAGGACTCCGGCGCGCGCTGTTCGCCACGCTCGCCGCTCAGGCCGTGGCAGGAAGCGAGTCAACCGAGTTCGAGGCGCAGCTCTTCGAGCTACGAACGCCCCAGGACGCCGCCGCTCTGTGGGACGCCACGGAGCGGGAAGCGGCGACCCCGCTCTCCGCTGGCGACGCGGCGGTCACCTGGGAGGGAGGCGGAGAGGTGCGTGCTGGCAGCCTCTACGCCCGGCTGGTGTGCTCCACCGGCGCGGCCGGTACCGCCGCAGAGGCGCAGATCCGCAACGTCTTGACCGCCCTCGGAGCGCTGGACGGGCGAAGCGGCGCACCGCCCGAGCCCCCGCCTTCACCCGCAGTCGCGGCGCCCATCGCCCAGCCGGCACCCGCTGTCGCGGCGCCCGCGACGCCGGCCTCGCCCCCCGTGGAGGGCCCGGCGCCCGTTCAGTCCGCCTCGGTCCCCGGTGTCTTCCCGCAGCTCCTCGTGGCGATGTACGGCGTGGAGTCGGTGGCCGCAGAGCCGCAGGATCCCGGGCCGCGGTTCCGAGCGCGCTCGGCGCTCGAGGCGCTCGCGTTCTGCCAGGCCACGCGACCCAAGGACGCCTCGGCGCTCGGCCGGTTCGGCTGGCGCGATCCACACGCCGCGCTGGTGCCTCAGGGCCGGTTCGTCGTCGCAGGGCCCGCTAGCCAGAGCGACGCGCTCCTCCAGCTGGCGCTCGCCTCCCCCCACCCTGCCCTCCTGGCGTTCCCAGAGACGGACGACGTCCGGATCGCGCTGTCCGGCTGGGCCGGCAATACCGCGCTCGGTGCAACGGTGGTCGTCCACGAGCCGGCCCTGCAGCGATTCGCCGCCTCTCCCGCCGACCCCGGTCGCGCACTGGACGCGCTGGTGCGGTCGCTGCGTCCGGCCGACGGCGAGGCGCCCGAGGGGCTCAAGGTCGGCACCGACCCCTATGTCGGCTACGTGGCGGTCGCGCGCGTGGGCAAGGTCGTCGTCGGGGCGGCCGGGCACGGCGCTGCCGACGACGTCGTGGCGGCGGCCCGGGCACTCGCCGCGCGCCTTCGTCCCCTCGACTAGCCGGCACCACAGGCCACCTCTCTTCTAGCGCCGAACTCGGCCCTCGGCGTCTCGCGACGCTCGCAAGCAATGCGCCAGCCTCCTGAATCGTCATCGCGCGTCCCCTCCGCGTCTGCCGGGGAAGACGAACGTCTTGCGGACCTGCTAGGTCCGAACTAGCATCGACACGTGAAAACCTCCCGCCGCGACGCACTCAAACGACTCGGCGCCCTCGGAGTCGCTGGCGCGGCGCTGGGTGGCGCTGGCCTCTGGCGGCACGACGCGCAGCGGCGCGGCGGCTCCGCCGAGGACGTGCTGCGTAACTTCGAGGTCGAGCGCTCCCTGGTCTATCCAGAGCTGGCGATCGGTCGGGGTGGCGCTGCGGCGGCCAACACGCGCGCGGCGATCCTCGCGCTGGGGGGCATGGGCGCGTTCATCACGCCGGGCGACCGTGTCATGATCAAGCCCAATGTCGCGTGGAAGCGCGTGCCGGAGCAGGCCGCCACCACGAACCCGGAGGTCCTGGCCGAGCTCGTAGTGCTCTGCCGCGACGCGGGCGCCAGCGAAGTCGTGGTCTTCGACTGCCCCTGCGATCCCGGACCGGCCACCTTCAAGTCCAGCGGGATCGAGGCGGCGGTCACCGCGGTGGGCGGCAAGGTTGCCTGGCCCGGTAAGACCGAGTTCGCCAAGGTGGCCTTCGGTGGTGAGCTGATCACGCACTGGACCGTGTGGGACCAGCTGCCCAAGTTCGACAAGGTCATCAACGCGGCCATCGCCAAGCACCACGTCCAGTCGCGCGTCACGTGCGGCATGAAGAACTGGTACGGCATCTTGGGCGGCGATCGAGGCCTCCTCCATCAGAACATCCACGGGTCGATTGTAGACCTCGCAGCGGCCATTCGGCCCACGCTGACGGTGCTGGACGCGCAGCGCGTGCTCATGCGCAACGGCCCCACCGGCGGCTCCCTGGGTGACGTCAAGGAGACCCGCGCGGTCGCCGCCGGCTTCGACCCCGTCGCGATCGACGCTTGGGGCATCGAGCAGCTTGAGCAGCGGGTCGAGGACGTTGCCTTCATCGCTCAGGCTGAGGCGCGCGGCCTCGGGACGGGCCGTTGGCGGTCTCTGCGCCACAGAGAAGTCGTCACCGGATGATCGCGCTCCGCGCCCCGGTCAACCGCTTCCTCAAGAAGGTTAAGAATCGACTGGGGCAAGACAGCCGTACGTTGAAGCGGCTGCGTGTTGCCTATCAGGTCTTCTTCCTCTCGCTCTTCTTCCTGTTGCTCGGCCTCACCACGCAAGCGTCGCTGGGAGGCTTTGACGTCAACGTCTTCCTCGAAGCCAGCCCGCTCGTCGCGCTGGGCACGCTCCTGTCCACGGGAACGCTGTACATGGGGCTTGCCTGGGCGGGGCTCATCGTGGCGATCACGCTGGTCTTCGGGCGGATCTTCTGCTCGTGGATCTGCCCCCTCGGCATCCTGAACCAGCTGTCTGCCCTGATCTTCCCGCGCCCACGCACCGAGGAAGAGTCGATCGCGGTGAACCGCCCGAGGAACCTCTACCACCTCAAGTACTACATCCTCGTCTTCATGCTCGTCGCGGCGGTGTTCGGCAGCCTCCAGGTAGGCCTCATGGACCCGATCTGCCTCGTGGTGCGCTCGGTCTCCACCAGCATCCTGCCGGCAACGCACGAGCTCCACCCGAGCCTTTCGCCCCAGCTCAACTTCAACTGGGGCTGGGTGATCGGCGGGATCTTCCTGGCGATCCTCCTCGCCAACCGGATCATCCCGCGCTTCTGGTGCCGGGCCTTGTGCCCGCTCGGCGCGCTGCTGGGCGTGTTCTCCAAGGTCAGCGTCTTCCGGATCCACCGTAACCTCGACAACTGCACCAACTGCAACAAGTGCGTGGCGGCGTGCGACGGCGCCGCCGAGCCACAGGCGACCACGAAGCAGTCCGAGTGCCTGATGTGTATGAACTGCATCGCCGAGTGCCCTCACGACGCGCTCAGCTACTCGTTCATGCCCCCGAAAGAGGGGAGCGAGTCCTTCGTGGCGCTCGACCGCCGCGCCGCCGTCGGCTCGCTGCTCGCGGGCGCGGCGTGGCTGCCGCTGAACCGCGCCAGCCACCTCAACACCCGCGAATCCTCGCTGCCCAAGGCCTACGACCCGAAGCTGATCCGGCCGCCCGGCAGCCTCCCCGAGGAGCACTTCCTCGCCGCCTGCATCAAGTGCGACGAGTGCATCAAGGTGTGCCCCACCAACGTGCTTCAGCCCGCGGGGCTCGAGGCAGGGCTTGAGGGGCTCTGGACGCCGATCTCGGTCTACCGCCTCGGGAACTGCCTGCAGCGCTGCAACCTCTGCGGCGACGTCTGCCCCACCGGCGCGATCTCGAAGTTCTCGGTCTTCGACCGCATCGGCGCTCCGCCGGAGAAGAAGCCGATCCGAGCCGGGACAGCGTTCTACGACCATGGCCGATGCCTCCCCTGGTCCATGGACACCACCTGCGTGAAGTGCGAGGAGTTCTGCCCCACCTCGCCGAAGGCGATCTGGTCGCTCGAGGTGACGAAGCTCGACCGCAACGGGAACACGATCACGTTGCAGCAGCCGCGGGTCGACATCGACAAGTGCATCGGGTGCGGCTCGTGCGAGTGGGCGTGCCCCATCAGCGACCCGGCGGTCTACATCACCAACGCGCACGAGTCGCGGGCCGAGAACAAGCGGCTCAAGCTCGTGGGATGAGGTAAGGTCGCCGGATGGTCATTCCATCCGCCAACGACATCCTCGCGGCGCTCGGAGGGGGAGCCCTCATCGGCCTCGCCGCATCCGCCTACCTGTGGAGTCACGGGCGAGTCGCAGGGATAAGCGGCGTACTCGCCAGCCTCTTCGCTCCCGGAGACCGCGCCACGCGCGCCGTCCCGGCGGCGTTCATCGGGGGCCTTGTGCTCGCCGGTCTCGTGCTGCGGGGTGCCGCGCCGCACGTCTACGGGGACGGTCCGGGGCTCGGCACCGCGTTGCTCGCAGGCGCGCTCGTGGGCGTGGGGACCCGCCTCGGCAACGGGTGCACGAGCGGGCACGGGGTCTGCGGGATCTCGCGCGGGTCCGTCCGCTCCGTGGTCGCCACGCTGGTCTTCATCGCCACCGGCGCGGCCACCGTGCTCGCGCTGCGGGCGCTGGGGGTCTCGCCGTGATAGGGCTCATCGCCGCCCTGGGCGCCGGCCTCGTCTTTGGCGTCGGTCTCGGGCTCGCCGGCATGCTGCAGCCTGCCAAGGTCGCGGGGTTCCTGGACTTCTTCGGAGACTGGGACCCGACCCTCGGGTTCGTCATGGCGGGAGCCATCGCCGTTCACGCCACGGCCCGCTGGTTCATCCTCCGCCGAGCGTCCCCCGCGCATGCTGCAGGGCGCGTAGACTCGCCGCTCCTCATCGGAGCCGCCGTGTTCGGGATCGGCTGGGGGCTCGGCGGCTATTGCCCTGGCCCCGCGGTGGTCAGCACGGCCAGCTTGACCACGCCCGCGCTCGCCTTCTTCGGCGCAATGCTCGCCGGGATGCTCTTCCTCGACCGGTTGCGCGCGATTGGTCGTTCCGCGCCGCCGACGCCACGCGGGGCGGAGGACCACGGGGACGCTGACGGGTGATCGTGGTCTACGTCGGCGAGTCGGCCGCGGAGCGGGACGCGGTGCGAGACAGGCTCAGAGGCTCGCGCGCCCCTCTGCGGCTCTCGTGGGCCCTGGGCCTGCACGACCTCGTGGGCGTCCCCCTGGTGGATGGCGCCACGCTGGTGATCGGGACCGATATCCCCCCCCACGAGCGCCTCCGGCTGCTGTCGTTCCTGGCCCAGACACCTGACGTGCGCGTGATCGCGCTGGGCTCTGGGCGCGGCCCGTTCGGCGCGAGCGTCCCTCTCGAGCAATTGTCACCTCGAGCCCTCGTGGAGCGCGCGACGCGCCCGCGGGGCCTGGCCCTCACACTGCGACCGGAGCTCCCGGTGGCGCTCACCGACGCCCACCCAGTAGCAGAGGCAGACAGCTCGTCCGTAGAGCGCCCCAAAACCACCGCCGACCCCGAGGTGTGACATGCCCCTCCCCCTGAGCCCTTTCGAGAAGGGTCCGCCCGACGACTGGCAAGCGTACCGCCGGTACCCCTACCTCCTGGCGCGGCTCGCGTTCCTTTGCGCCGTCGTCGGCCTGCTCTACTTGGGGCTCAGCCAGGCCGCCGGCGTCCTCAGCATGATCTTCCTGGCCACGTTGACCGCCTACGTGCTCGACCCGGTGGTTGATCGGCTGGAGCGCCTTGGCATCGGGCGCACGGTGGGCATCGTGCTGCTCATGGTAGGCGCGGTCCTCACCGGGGTCGTGTTCGCCGTGTGGATGGTCCCCACCCTCGTGCGCGAGTTCTCGGAGGTGGGGATTCGGGTCCAGCGCCTCGTCGACACGGAGCCCCTGCGGATCGCGGCGTGGGTAGAGTCCACCTTCGGCGTCACCCTCGACGAGTCCACCGCCGACGAGCTGCGCTACAAGCTGAAGGAGGCCGCGCCCACCATCGTGTCGCACGTCGGCCTCTTCCTGAAGGGCGCGGCCGAGCGCACGATGGGTGTTGTCGGCTGGCTGCTCAACGTGGTCATGATCCCCGTGTTCGCGTTCTACTTCCTGCGCGACTTCGACGCGACGAAGCGCTGGGTGGTCGACACGCTCCCGATCCGCCACCGCGACATGATCGTCGAGCGCGCGCGCCGGGTCGACGGCGTGGTCGGCGACTGGCTGCGAGGCCAGGTCCAAGTGGCCGCCCTGCTGGCCATCATCTACGCCGTGGGGCTCGCGATCGTGGGCATCCCGATCGCCATCCCGATCGGCATCCTGGCGGGCATCCTCAGCGTGGTGCCCTACCTCGGCTTCGCGTTCGGGCTCGGCCTGGCGTTGCTCGTGGCCGTCCTGGACTGGCACGGCTTCGGGCGGGTCATCGGGGTGGCCTCGGTGTTCACGATCGCCCAGCTCATCGAGGGCTACGTGCTCACACCGAAGATCGTGGGCGAGAAGGTCGGCCTGTCACCGGTCACGGTGATCATCGTATTGCTCTTGGGCGGCGAGCTCTTCGGCCTGCTCGGGTTCATGTTGGCGGTCCCCGCGGCCGGCGTGCTCAAGACCGTGCTGGTCGAGCTGCTCGACTACTACAAGACCACCGAGGCCTACCTCGGCCCCAGCGGGTCAGGCCCTGCGCAACCGCCGCAGAACGAGGCCCACGAAGACACCGCCTAGGCCGAGCAACAGCACGGCGACGAGGCCGTTCGTTGCCGCCACCGTGAACGCTCCGCCAGCGCCGACCCAGGCGAAGAATGGCTTCGTCATCACCGCCAGGGCCCAGGCGGTGACCACGAGCATGAAGACCATCGGCAGCACGAGGTAGCCGATCTTTCGGCGCTCAGCGACCAGCCAGGCCACGATCGCGAGGAGCGACAGCCCCGCCAGCAGCTGGTTTGCGGCCCCGAACACCGTCCAGATCACCCGCCAGGCGGGGATCACCTTGCCGGTGTCGTCGGTGGCCTCGGGCATGAAGACCAGATAGAGCGCCGGCACGGCCAGCGTGAGCAGGGTGGCCAGGATTCGCCGGTGGGCCCATCCGAGGAGCTCCTCCAGCAGGTAGCGCCCCATCCGAGTGGCCACGTCGATGGTGTCGAACACGAACGTGGCGAAGGCGAGCATCCCGAACGCCACGCCGAACGAGGGATCGACGCCGAAGACCCCGATGAACTTCGCCAGCCCTTGAGCGAAGAGCACGGTCTGGTCGCCCTTGGCCTCGCCCGCCGGGATCACCATCACCGTAGCCAGCGCTGTCACGGCGATGACACCCTCGAGCAGCATCGCCCCGTAGCCCACGGTGCGCGTGTGGCTCTCACAAGACACCTGCTTCGACGTGGTGCCGGAGGCGACGAGGCCGTGGAAGCCGCTGCACGCACCACACGCGATGGTGACGAACAGGAACGGAAACAAGCTGAGGCCCTGGGCGCTCGTGAACCCAATGAAGGCCGGGTACTGAACCGTGAACCCTCCGAACATCATGCCGAGGGCGCCGGACAGCAGGATGACGTACAGAAACACGCCACCGAGGTAGCCGCGCGGCTGGAGCAGCGCCCACATGGGCAACACGGACGCGACGCCGCAGTAGACGAGGATTAGGGCGCTCCACGTGCGCCCGGGCTGAAGCCCCAGCGACGCGCCGAGATCCGTTGGGAAAGCGAGGTGCTGGCCCGCCCACACCGCCCCGAAGAGCAATGGCACGAAGATCAGCGTGGCCTTCGTGAGCCCGAGGCGGAACTTCTCCATGGCCACGCCCATAGCGAGCGCGATGCCGAGGTACATCACCGAGGACGAGGCCACCGCGCCGCCGTGGGCGGTGGAGCCGGGGATCGACGCCACCGTGAACTGCCGCGCGGTGACATCCACGAAGGCGACGACCACGTACATGAGCGAGAGCCAGATGAAGGTGACCAGGATCCAGTAGGCCGGCGGGCCCACGTGCTCCTTGACCACCTCCGGGATCGACCGCGCCTTGTGTCGCACCGAGGCGACGAGCGCGGAGAAGTCGTGCACTGCGCCGATCACGATCGCGCCGAAGACGATCCAGAACAGCGCCGGCCCCCACCCGAACATGGAGCCCGCCAGGATCGGGCCGACGACGGGGCCCGCCGCGGAGATCGCCGCGAAGTGCTGTGCCAGGAGTACCGGCCACGGGGTGGGGACGTAGTCGACGCCGTCCGCCTGCTCGTGAGCCGGCGTGGTCCGCGCGTCGTCCAGACCGTAAGTGCGCGCGGCCAGCTTGGAGTAGAACCAGAAGCCGAGCGCGAAGAGGGCGAACGCGCCGAGGACGAGCGGTGCGAGCAACATGGCCGTCGACTCTAACCCAGTTCACGCCCGTTGTTGTGACTCGCTTCCCCGGGTGCTAAACCCGGAGCATGCGCGACCCCCGCCTGGACGAAGACGACGATCACGACCACGAGACCCCCGAGCCGAAGCGCGAAGAGGAGGGCGTGGGACCACGGAGCACGCTCATCGAGACGCGGACGCTGCTGCTCGGACAGAGCATCGACGGCGAGGGCTTCCGACGCCTCGTGGAGAGCGTGACGCTGCTCGAGTCCGTGGACGCGACGAAGCCGATCAACGTGCTCATCAACACGTACGGCGGCCGCGAGACCCACGCCTTCGCGTTTCACGACTTCATCCGCGTGGCTCGGGCGCCGATCCGCTGTATCGCCAGCGGCGTGGCGGGAGGCGTGGCCAACCTCGTGTTGTGCGCCGTCCCCAAAGAGCGCCGCTTCGCGACGCCCAACACCGAGTTCTTCCTGCACCAGCCCGCCAGCGGCTCCATGGGAGCCACCAGCGATCTCCAGGTGGCCGCGGCCGAGCTGCTCGCCATCAGGAAGCGCGTGCTGGAGGTTCTCGCCTTGGCTTGCGGACAGAGCGTGGAGCGCCTCGAGCGCGACACCCGTCGCAAGCTCACGCTCGACGCCGAGCAGGCCGTCGCCTACGGCCTGGTGAGCCGCCTAATTCGGAGCCGCGAAGACCTCGGCTGAACGCGGTGCGCGCCCCCGCGCGGCCCCGCTCGAGAGCCACGCGTGAGGGCCCTCAGAATCGAGCGACCAGCTCGAAGCGTGCGCCCTCGAAGCTGGGCAAGATCCGGCACACCCCGCCGGCACAGACCAGTCCGCCGATGTTGCGACCGCCGAAGACGCGCAGGTCCAGCCAGTCGGTGGCGTGGAACGCCAGATCTCCCGCGAGGTTCAGGTAACGCTCCTCGGTAGAGGTGGCGAGCTCGCCGTCCAGGCCATACAGGAGCGACAAGGAGAGGCGCTCGGACCACGACCAGGTGAGCGCGGCGGTGACCTTCTCGAAGCCCTTGATCTTCGGTGGCAGCGCCTTCTCCTCCACCCGCGCCTGAACGTTCAGCGCCAGGGCGTGGGCCGTTGCCAGGGGCACCTGGAGCTCACCCTCGACGTGCCAGAGCCTCCGGTCGAACGCCACGTCGCCGCCCGCGCGATCGCTCGTGAACGCGTCGCCGAAAGTGCCGTTACGAGCCTCGAGCCGCCAGCCGCCCGAGGCATTGACGCGTACGCCCTGAACGCCCAGCTCGAAGCCCGCGTAGAGGTGCACGAGGCTGTGCCCGCGTTCGTCGTCGGAGAGGTCCACGGTCTCGTCGGCGTCGAACTCGCCCGTCCCTGCCCAGCGGTTGAACAACGCGTTGCCGTAGAGCGCGAGCTCTGTGTGCTCGGGGAGCCCCGGCACCTTCCCGCGTACGAGCACGCGACCGCCGGAGCTGTTCGCCAGCGACGGCACGATCTGGTCGTTCCGCTCCAACGTGGGGGGTGCGCCGTAGACGAGGGGGAGGCTCTGGTCCGGGTTCTCCAAGAGGAAGCGGCGGTAGTCCTTGCCTTCGAGCAGCACCGTGAGTCCTGGCGCTGCCTGGAACGACAAGGAGGCGTAGACGGCGCTGCCATACGCGCTCTCGTCAGTGGTGCGCCCGGTGACCAGGGAGGTCCGGTCGGCGAGGTTCTCGAGGAGGGCTCCCTCGAGGTACAGCGTGGCGATGTCACCCAGGCGGGCCGCCTCCACGCTGGCACCGACGGACCAGTCGGCGGCGTCCGTGTTCTCGCCGGCGAGCTCGTCGTAGTCGAGCCAGCTGGCCCGGACGGCCACGGTGACGTTCTCGGGGAGCGATGCGCTCACCTCGCCACCCGCGAGGCGATCCGAGCGCTCGTCGAGCGTCCCGAGGATAGCCGGGTCGACGTTCTGGATGTTCGAGATCCCGGCAAAGGCCTGGGCCCGGATGGGGCCGCGCTCCACCGCGACCCGCCCGCCCCGGACCGCGGTGTCGAGGCCCAGCTCGTCGACCTTGCGCACGCTGAAGGTCATGCCCCGCCCGAGCGACTCGACGAAGTCGCCGGCGGTGACCGCGAGCTCGGTCCCGCCGCCCTCCGCCTTTGTGGCCGACTCACCGTCGCCGGTAGGACGCTGGCCCTGCCACGTGTAGTCCAGCGAGATCCGCTCGACGCGGTGATCGTCCCGCCACGGGCACTTCGAGGCGGCGGTGCCAGCACAGCGCGCCTCGGGGTCGTAGCCCGGGTAGGCCGTGTTGTCGACCCGGAGGCCCAGCCGCAGGGGCCCGACGCTCGCGCCCAGAGACAGCTTGTTCTGGACGGAGAACACCTCGTCGTCCTCGGCCGCGCCGTCGCCGTCCGTCTCGAGCCACTGCAGCCGCAGGGACTCGGTGCCTTCGATGGTGGCCCCATCGCGGTGCCGGGGCTCGGCCGGAGCCGCCAGGAGGGCGCGGATCTCGGCCTCCAGCTTCACCTCGTCGCCGGGCGCGTACCCGCCGTGCACCGAGTGCACCGTGCCGTCTCGCCCGACCAGCATGCTGAAGGGCACCTCACCCTTCGGGTTGTAGCGCGCGAGGAGCTCGGTCTCGCTGTCGAGCACCACGGGAAAGGTGTAGCCGTGCTGCGCGAGAAAACCCGGGACCTCTGCCACGGTGTCGGGCCCGTCGACGCTCACGGCCAGCAGCACGAAGCCGCTCCCGCGGAGCCGCTCGTAGAGCGGGGCCAGGGCCTCGAGCTCGACCTTGCAGGGCTTGCACCAGGTGGCCCAGAAGCTGAGGTAGACGACGTCTCGGCCGAGATGCGCGCCGCCGTCGTATCGCCCACCGTCCGGCGTGGGGAGCACGAAGGGCGCGAGGCGCCGCCCGCTCGGCGCGTCGCCAGCCGAAGCGAGGGGCGAAGCGAGGAGCAGAACGGCGAGCGCCGCGGCGAGCCTCACTGGTCGAGCAGCTCGGTGAACGTGGCCTCCGCCTCGGGGGCCTCACCGCCGATGTCCTTGTAGTAGACCTGCCAGGTCGGCGACGTGACCACCGTGACCGGGAGCGTCCCGCCGGTGCCGAGGCAGGTGCTTGTGATCTTGTCCGTGGGATCGATGAGCACCGGGAACGTGAGCCCGTACTCGGCGGTCCACTCTTCGCAGAAGCCCTTCGTGGCCGGGTCGCCCGGTCCCCCGTCCTCTCGCAGGATCACCACGACGTTGAGGCCGGCAGCCGCATACTGCTCGTGCCACTTCTGGAGCTTGGGCTGCTTCTCGCGGCAGGGCTGGCACCAGCCCGCGCCGAAATAGACCATGGTGGCCTTGCCGTTGCAGGCGACGTCGGCGATGCGGACTTTCTCGCCCGCGCAGTTCTGGAGCTCGACATCGAGGAGGGCCTGACCCTGCTCGCACACGGTCCCCGCGCCCGCGCACGTGCCGCCGCCGCCGCCGTTGTCTCCGGCCGCTACGACCTCGCCGGTGCTCTCGACGCCGTCACTGCTGTTGGCGCAGCCGAGCGCCACGGCCACGAGCGCGAATGACCTCAAACCCATTTTCCCACCTCACCCCGCCGTCTGGGCGGAGACGGGCAGCATACGCCAAAGCCGGCCTCGGGTAACACGCGCAACCGCGGCGCCCCGCTGCTCCGGAGGCTGTCAGGTGACCGTCAGCTGCCTCGCGCCCGGGGGAAGCGCATGGGTCCCTCCGGACGGCCCTCGATGAACTGCCGCACCACGGGATCGGTGGTGGACCGGAACGCCGAGGGCGGCCCGTCGAGCAGCACCTTGCCCTGGTAGAGCATCGCTACGCGGTCGGCGACCTTGAAGATGCTCCTGAGATCGTGGCTCACCACGATGCTGGTCACGCCGAAGTCGGCCGACAGCGACCGGATGAGCTGGTCGACGTTCGCGGCGGCCACGGGATCGAGGCCGGTGGTGGGCTCGTCGAAGATCACGTACTCGGGCTCCAGCGTGAGCGCGCGGGCGATCGCCACCCGCTTGCGGAGCCCGTCGCCGATGTCAGCCGGGTAACGCCGGGCGGACGCCTCCATGTGGACCTGCGCGAGGCGCCGCAGGGCCTCGGCGTCGGCGGTCTCGGGATCCAGCTTGCGGTGCTTCAGGAGAGGGAGCGCCACGTTCTCCGCCAGGGTCATGGAGTCGAAGAGCGTGGAGTGTTGGAAAACCATCGCACACCGCTTGCGCACCGGGTACAGCGCCTTCTCGGACAGCTGCGTGACCTCGAGGTCATCGAGGAAGATGCGGCCGCTGTCCGGTCGGATGAGCCCCACGAGGTGCTTCACCAGCACGCTCTTACCGGCGCCGGAGGTGCCGATGATGAACAAGATCCGGCCCTTGGGCACCGTGAGGCTCACGTCGTCGAGGACCTGATGCGTCCCGAACCGCTTGCTCACGTTCTCGAACCGGATCACGGTCAGCGCCCCTGGAACCAGAGGAGGAAGGACAGCCCCGACAGCAGGAAGTCCAGGACCACCACCGCGAAGCTGGCATTGACCACGGCCCGCGTCGTGGCGATGCCCACGCCCTCGCTGCCGCCCGTGGTCTCGAGCCCCGCCTGGGCGGCAGCGATCGGGATCGCCATGCCGTAGGCCGTGGCCTTCATGAGGCCGCTGGCCGCGTCCGAGAGCTCGACGAGCCGCAGCGAAAAGAACGACGTCCAGGGGATCTCCCAGACCTCGTGGGCCACCACGGCGCCGCAGCAGACGCCCACCACGCCGCCGTACACGGTGAGCAACACCGTGTGCAGCACGCAGGCCCAGAAGCGCGGCGCCACGAGGTAGTCCACGGGATCCGCGTTGCAGAGGCGCAGGGCGTCGACCTGCTCTGTGACCACCATCGAGCCCAGCTCGGCCGCGATCCCGCTCCCCACCCGGGTGGCGATCATCAGCCCGGTGATCGTGGGGGCGAACTCGCGCACCATGGTCTGGATGAACGCCGGGCCCACCACGGAGAACTCCGGGAGGATCCGCTCCACCTGAAGGAGCACCTGAAACACGCTGATCACGCCCAGGACGCCCAGCGTCACCGTGATGAAGAGCACGCTGCGGTTCCCGATGTCGTGCAGCTGCCGCAAGAACACCTTGCGCTGCCGAAACAGACTGCCGCGGAAGGTCCAGCGCCACGTGGCGAAGAACAGGCCGAGAGCGTCGCGAAAGGCGATCAGGAGCCCCATAGCTGGCTCCACGCGAGGCCGACCATCAGGTCGGTGAAGAAGATGCCGATCGCTGCCACGACCACGGCGTTGTTGACGGCGCGCCCAACACCCACGGCGCCTCCGCTGACCCCGAGGCCGTAGTAGCAGCTCACCACGGCGATCGAAGCGCCGAAGACGGAGCCCTTCGCCAGGCCGAGGAGGTACTCGTCGAGGAGACGCGCCTCCACCACCTGGGCGATGAACACGCGGAACGGGACATCGATCAGGATGTGGCTGGTGATCCCCCCGCCGAGCAGCGCGAACACGTCGCCCAGGGCGGTGAGCAAGAAGAGCATGCACACCATCGCGAGGAAGCGGGGCACCACCAGGTAGACGAGCGGGTCAATCGCCAGGGCGCGGAGCGCGTCGACCTGCTCGGTCACGACCATGGTGCCGAGCTCGGCCGTGTTGTTCGCGCCGACGCGCCCGCTGAACATGAGACCGATGAGCACGGGGCCGATCTCGGCGAGCACGGCGAAGCCTGCGGCCCACCCGACGAAGCTCGTGGCCTGCGCCTTGGACACGAACTGACCGGCCTGGATCACCATGATCGCCCCGGTGAACATGGCCGTGAGCGCCACGATCGCCCAGCTCTTCACCCCAACGTTGTAGAAGGCGCGGACGGTCTCGCGGCGGTCGAGCTGAAACGCGAGCACGGCTCGCCCGATGCGCGCCGCCAGGATCGCAAGACCCCCGAGCAGCTCGAGCACACCGAGCACCATGGCGCCGAGCGCGGTGAACGCCCCTGTCATAAGGCGAGCCCCGACTCGTCGAAGAACGTGCGCACCATCTCGTCGTCCGACGCGTGGACCGCGTCGAGGTCGCCGTCGAAGCGCACCCGCCCGCGATCGATCATCACGAAGCGGCGGCAGATCGCGCGCATCCGGTCTACGTCATGGCTCACGACGACGCTCACGCCTCGCGGGAGGTGGAGCCGCGCGATCAGCCCAAAGATCTTCGAGCTGGTGACCGGATCGAGACCGGCGGTGGGGTCGTCGTAAAACAAGAACTCCGCGTCCGCGATGGTGGCGCGCGCCATCGCGACGCGCTTCTTCATCCCACCGGAGAGCTCGTTCGGGAACAACGCCTCCGTTCCCGGCAGGTCTACCTCGGAGAGCCGGGTGGCGACCCGCGCCCGGATCTCGTCCTCCGGCGCCCGAGGGCGGCGTTGCTCCAGGGGGAAAGCGACGTTCTCCCCAACGGTCATGAAGTCGAAGAGCGCGTAGTTCTGAAACAGGAAGCCGAAGCGCTCCCAGAGGCGCGCGCGGCCATCGGTCTCGAGGCCTGCGAGCGAGGCGCCGTCGATCACCACCTCGCCGCCGTCCGGCCGCAGCAGGCCCGCGAGCACCTTGAGCAAGACCGTCTTGCCCCCGCCGCCGGGCCCGACGATCCCCAGCAGCTCGCCCCGCCGCACCTCGAGGTCAACCCCGTCGAGCACGGGGACGCCGCCGAAGCGCCGCACCACGCCGGTCGCGGAGATCACGGGGCCACCCCCCGCTCCTTCCGGAGCCGCCGCGCCCATCGGGATTCAGGGTAGTCGCGGAGCAGCTCGACGCGCGCCGTCGCTGCGCGCTCTGGATCTCCCGCGCGCTCCCAGGCCACCGCCTCGAAGTACTTGGCTTCGGACCTCACGAGCGCGTGCTGAAAGACCCGCGGGAACTCAGCGAAGTGCGGCGCTGCCTCGGCCGGCTGCCCGAGGTCCTCCAGCAGCACGTGCCCCACGCGTAGCCAGGCGTGCTTGTAGTTGACGTGTTCGTAGCTGCCAGGCGCCGAGGCCTCTACGCGCTCGGCGATGAAGCGCTCGAGGAGGCGGATCTCGTCCACGAAGCGCCGCCGACGGTGGTGGATGAGCGAGAGGTCCCACAAGGCGTCGTCCCAGAGCCCGCTCGAGCGGATGGTGAACCGCTCGATGACCACCTCATAGACGGCCACGGCCAGGGTGTCGTCGGCCTCGGTGTCGCGCTCGAAGTGATGGCGCCCGACCTCGTAGTAGAGGTTGTCGGCGAGCGGACCGTCGGGTGCGGACTCGGCGAGCCGGCGGCACCAAACCACGAAGGCCAGCTTGTCCTTGTCTGACTCGCGAGCGCGGAGTCCCAGGAGCTGCAGCGCGCGGACGGCCCACTCCGTACCCGGGAAGCGCTCCACCACCTCTCGCAGGAGCGCCCTGCCCTGAGGCTCTCGGCCCGCGTCGAGCTCGAGGCGCGCCTCGGCCATGAGCACCTTCGCTCGCAGCCGAGGGGAGAGCTGGTCTCCGTCAACCACCCGCCGCGTCCCCCGCACCACTTCGGCGGCCTCATCGGCGCGGTCGGCGCGCCGCAGCGCCTCGGCGCGGCGGAGCCGCAGCTCCACTCGATCGGCCGGGGACGGCGCGGCCCGCTCCAACGCCTCGAACGCCCCGAGCGCGCCGGCATAGTCGCCCGATGACATCAGCCGCTCGGCGACGAGCACCTCTCGGTCGTGCGCCACGAGGAGAGGATCGCTGGCGCAGGCCAGCGTCCAGGCGAGGAGTGAGAGCCGAAGGCGCACAGCTCAGCGCGCGCCGGCTCCCGGTGGATTGGCCGCGCTCGACCCGCCGCCCTGGATGATCCGGGTGAGCGCAGCCTCGTGCAGGAGGCCGTTCGTCGCCAGGAGGTTGGGGGTGTCGATGTCGAACTCCGAGCCGTCGTAGCGGGAGATTCGGGCGCCGGCCTCTTCGGCGATGAGCGTGGCTGCGGCCATGTCCCAAGGCTTCAGCCCCTGCTCGAAGTAGACGTCCACGTTGCCGTTGGCGAGGAAGCAGAGGTCGTAGCAGGCCGAGCCCGCGCGCCGAATGCCATGGGTCAGGCTGAGCGCGCGGCCCACCCGGGCAAGCATGGACTCGATGAGGACGCGGTGCTGCCCTTCCGCAACACCCGCTGCGTTGCTCCCGTAGGGAAAACCCGTGGCGGTCAGGGCCCCATCAAGCCCCGCCACGCGGCTGACGCTGATGGGCACGCCGTTGCGGCGCGCACCCTGCCCCCGCACCGCCGCGAACAGCTCGTCGCGGATGGGCCCGTAGCACACCCCCGCCGTGCGCTGCCCGTCCCGCAACAGGCCGATCGACACCATGAACACTGGGAAGGCGTGGACGAAGTTGGTGGTGCCGTCGAGGGGATCGATCACCCAGCGCCAGCCGCTGCTCCCCTCTCGGGACGCGCCCTCTTCACCGAGGACGCCGTCGCTCGGGAAAGCGTGGAGGATCCGTTGGACCACGAGGGCCTCCGACTCGCGGTCCGCCACGGTGACCAGGTCCGCCGCGCCCTTCGTGTCCACACGCTCGATACGACCCAGCCAGCGGAGGAGCAAGGTCCCGGCGTCTCGGGCCACGGACATCGCCAGGCTCAGGCGGGCCTCCAGGTCAGGATCGGAAGAGCAGTCGAAGGCTTCGATCGCGTCGCGCATATGGAGGGGCACGATAGCCGCCCGGGGCAGCCGAGTCACGACTCTCGGTCGCGCGCCCGCAGAGGGTTCAGGGGAGCGCCTTTTCGAAGTCGAACCAGCGGATCACCTCCTCGCCGTCCTCCAGCGCAATGACGACGAAGCGGGGGAGCACGGGATGCGACCAGATGCCCACGAGGTCGGAGAGGTCCCGGAGACCGAGAACGCCCACCTCGACGGCGCGGCGCGATGGTGCCTTGACGGTCAACACCGTCTGATCGCCTTGGCTCACGAGGCTCACGAGCACCGGCTCTCCGCGATGCGCCAAGAACCACTCAGCCCCGCGGGCGGTCGCAGGCACGCACTCGAGCGGAGCGACCTGGGCCAGCGCGGGCCCGAGCACCGGGAGCGCCGCCCTGTAACCCGCGAGCGGATCCCCGGTGGACTCGAAGAGCGTGCGGGTCTCCGTCCCGGTTGCTCGGATGAGCACTCGGCGCGCGTTGGAGCCCGGCGAGGCGCCCGTGACCACCGTCGCGCCGTCCGCTGACATGCCGATGCACCGGGTCGGCTTCTGGTACCAGCCGAGCGACAAGGCAGAGGGCCGCACCCCGAGGGCCGCCGCCGCGCCGTTCCCCGCGCCAGCCACCGCCATCGCGGGTACTGCAGGCGCAGCAGCGGGGGCCGGCGGCGCGCTCTCGGCAGGGACAACCGCCGCGGGCGCCAGAGGCGCTGGGGAAGGGACCGGCGGGACGGGCGGGGCCACCGGCGCGACGGGAGCTGCGACGGGCGGGGC
>SXGT01635107.1_pt1 | contig 44843 bp, 34 predicted proteins | sample 3176221 | NCBI WGS metagenome assembly SXGT01 (sample SAMN11356862, study PRJNA531348) | freshwater metagenome | isolation source: freshwater sample F1-120 | place: China: Fuxian Lake, Yuxi | collected 2017-12-25 | reverse complement strand
GCAAGCCAGCCCGCGTTGCAGTGGGTCAGCACGTTCACCGTCGCACCCGGTGGCTTGCCTCTGGCCAGCACGCGCAGCAGTTCGAGGCCCTGGCGGCCGATGGCCGCGTTGATGGCGACGTCCTCGTCACAGATTTCGGCGGCACGCTGCCAGGCACGCTCGACGCGAGCCACGCCGTGCAGGCCCGCGAGCGAACGGCGCATCTCCCCGAGCGCCCAGCGCAAATTGATCGCCGTCGGCCGGGTCGCCGCGAGCTCGGTGCAGGCCCGGTCGAGACTCGCGTCGGACGGATCGGCGCGGAGCGCGATCGCCACGCCATAGGCCGCGGTGGCGCCGCTCAGCGGAGCACCGCGCACCTGCATGTCGCGGATCGCGCGACACACCGCCGCCAGGCCCGGCAGATCGACGATCTCCAGCCGGTGCGGCAGGCGCGTCTGGTCAATGATCTGAACCGTGCACCCATCTGCCCCGACCCAGATCGTGCGCATCGCCTTGCCGTCGACCTTCATACTCGCCTCCCCGACGGCCTCCGTATACCTGGGGCCGCCGCCGTACCCGTGTGCTGCGTCGGCGCAGGACCGGCGCGACCTTAGCCGGCCCTCACGCGGGCACGCGCCGAGACCGCCCAGGGGGAATCGGGGCCGCGGACGTGGCGCGCGGGCACGGGCTAGACCGCCCAGGGAGAATCGGGTGGCGTGTTCGCGAGCAGGAGGCCGCGAGCGGAGCGTACGCCGAGACCCGCCGAGCGGCCGCGGAGCCGGCGCGGCGATCGGCCCGGGCGCAACCCCGCCCTCCGACGCCAACTCCTCCCGTCGCCGCCCTGCGCCAGGGGCCTGGGGCCTCGCGGGAGCGCAAACCCGAGCCGCCGCGCCGACTCCGCTCTGGCATCACTCCCGGGCGCGCGCCATAACCGACGAGACGGTGGCCGCCGGCTGCCGGAGTCGAGCCATCATCAGGAGGAACCATGGGAGCGCCGGCCGCGGAGAAACCCCTGCCCTTCCATCTGCGCGGAAACTACGCGCCAGTGCAGGAAGAAGTCACGCTCACCGACCTGCGGGTCGAAGGCGCGATCCCGCCCGAGCTGCGGGGACTCTTCGTGCGTAACGGGCCGAATCCACGCAGCGGATCCTCCGCGCACTGGTTTGTCGGCGACGGGATGCTGCACGGCATCCGCTTCGAGGCCGGGCGCGCCGCCTGGTACCGCAACCGCTGGCTGCGGACACGGAGCTTCAACGAGGATCCCCCGCCAGCGCTGATCTCTCCCGACGGCACGGTCGATCGCAGCGTTGCGGTCGCCAACACACACATCGTGCGACACGCGGGCCGCATCCTGGCGCTGGTCGAGAGTTCGTTCCCCACTCAGGTCACGCCCGGCCTCGACACGATCGGCCTGCACGACTTCGGCGGCCGACTCACCACCGCCATGACGGCACACCCGAAACTTTGCCCACTCACCGGCGAGATGCATTTCTTCGGCTACGGCTTCTTCCCGCCCTATCTCACCTATCACCGCGTCGATGCCACCGGAGCCCTGGTGCAGTCCGAGGAGATCCCGGTCAAGGGACCGACGATGATCCACGATTTCGCCATCACCGAACATCATGTGCTCTTCCTCGACCTGCCGGTGGTCTTCGACCTGGAGAAAGCCATGGCCGGGCTGGCGCCGCAGAGCGCCTCGGCCGGCGCCGAGCAGCGCGGCGACGGCTTGCCTTATCATTGGAGCGACGACTACGGCGCGCGGATCGGCGTGATGCCGCGCGGCGCGGGTGCGGAGTCGCTGCGCTGGTTCGAGATCTCCCCCTGCTACATCTTCCATCCCTTCAACGCCTTCGAGACGGACGACGGCCGGATCGTACTCGACGTCTGCCGCTATCCGAAACTGTGGGCGACAAACTCGGGCGAATTCGATTCGGCACGCCCGCATCGCTTCACGATCAACCTCGCCGCCGGCAGCGTCGCCGAGACGCCGCTCTTCGACGACGCCGCCGAGTTCCCGCGCATCGACGACCGCCGGGCCGGAGTGCGCGCCCGCTACGGCTACGCTGCGGCGAACCCGCCGGTGGGCGATTTCGAACGCCAGGGGCGACCCATCATCGTCAAGTATGATCTCACGGCCGGCACGCGACAGGTCCACGACCTTGGCGGTCGCGTCCCGAGCGAAGCGGTGTTCGCGCCGGCACAGGCGACGGCCGGCGAGGACGAGGGCTGGCTCATCGCGTATGCCTTCGACGAGGCGCGTGGTGCCAGCGACGTCGTCATCCTCGACGCACAACACATCGAGCGCGCGCCGGTGGCGACGATCCACCTGCCCCGCCGGGTGCCGTACGGCTTCCACGGCAACTGGTTCCCGGACGAGTAGCCGCGCCGACCACGCTGGCGGACAAGCGCCCGCTCACACCACTCCGGGCACGCTGCTTGCGGACCTGATATGCGCTGCGGAGTCATGCAGCCTCTGGTCCTCGCGATCGACCTCGGCAGCGGCGGACCGAAGGTGGCGCTGGTCGGTCTCGACGGCGGCATCGTCGCCGCCACGGCCCGCTCGGTGCGCACCCGCACGCCCGAGCCCGATCTTGCCGTGCAGGATCCGCGCGAGATCCGGCAGGCGATCTTCGATGCCTGCCGCGCGGTCGTGGCGGAGAGCGCCGCACGCCCCGATCAGGTCGTGGCTGTTGCGTGCGCGAGCCAGTTCGCCTCGCTGATCCCGATCGGCGCCGATGGTACGCCCAGTGGCGACCTGATCCTCTGGCTCACCCGACGTGGCACACCCTACTCGCGTGAGGTGCTCGCGCGGCGCGACGACGCTTTTCTGCGCTGGCTCGACGTGCACGGCGCGGTGCCGATGGGCAACGACCCGCTATCGCACCTGCTCTTCCTCGCCCGCGAACGCCCCGAGATCTGGGCGCGCACGGCCCGGGTCCTCGAACCCGCCGACTGGCTCGCACTCGAACTCACCGGCCAGATCGCGAGCAACCCGTGCAGCGCCTTCCTCATGCTGCTCACCGACAATCGCTGTATCGATGCGGTCGACTGGTCGCCCGAACTGCTCGAGCTGGCCGGCGTCGCGCGCGATAAGCTGCCCGATCTCGTGCCGGTCGATGCCTGCATCGGTCCGTTGCGGGCGCGTATCGCCGCCGAACTCGGCCTGCGACCGGGGACGCCGGTGTTCGCACCCGTCAACGATACGCAGGCCGCGACCGTCGGTGCCGGTGCCTGCGAGCCCGGCAGTGGTGGCGCCAACATCGGCACGACAATTCAGATCCTGGGCAGCGCCCCCGGCAAGCACACCGACATCGAGACCTCGATCGTCAGCATGCCGAGCCCGTTGCGCGGCGAATGGATGGCGCTGGCGGAGTCCGGCCTCGGGGGCAAGCTGCTCGACCACTTCCTGGCGCAGCTCGTCCATACCCGCGACGCACTGGGCGACCATGGCTCGAACGATATCTGGTTTGGCATCGACCGCGCCGTCGAGCAAACCCCCGCCGGCAGTAGCGGACTGGTCTACCTGCCGTGGCTCGCCGGTTCGCAGGCGCCACGCACCGACGCTCATATGCGCGGCGGCTTCATCGGCATGTCGCTCGAGACCACCCGCGCCGACATGGCGCGGGCCGTGCTGGAAGGGGTGGCCTGCACGCTGCGTTGGATGCTGCCGGCGGTCGAGGCCTTCGCTGGTGCACCCTTCGCGCGGATTGCCTTCTCGGGCGGCGGCGCGACCTCCGATGCCTGGGCCGAGATCACTGCCAACGTGCTTGGCCGTCCGGTCGAACAACTCGAGACACCGCGTCAGACCAACACCCGCGGCGTCGCTTTCCTCGCTTTCCACCGCCTCGGGCTCGTGGCCCGCGGCGACCTCGCCCGTTTCCGCCCGGTCAAGCGCACGTGGGAGCCCGCGCGCGCACACAGCGCGCTCTACGACGCCCTCTTTCACCAGCACAAAGCGGCCTACGACGCGCTCGAACCGCTCTTCCGCCCGACAGGTTGACCAGCCGCCGCTGGCGACCCGTGTCCGGCTCGAGGTGCGGACCTCACTCCACCAGCGCGGCCAGCAGCCGGACTGACCTCGACGCAACTGTCCAAGACATCTCGAGGCTCGGGCCTCACCCCACCAGCGCGACCAGGGCCTCCGCCGACATCTGGCCCGGACGGTCGGCACAGCAGGGATCGCTCTGAAGCGGATCGCCGCTGATGGCGAACGCGCGCGACCGCGATCCCCCGCAGACGGTACGGAATTCGCATCGCCCACAGCGTCCGCGCAGGCGCTCGGGGTCGCGCAGTTCACGAAAAAGCTCATTGTCGCGATAGATCCCCGCGATCGGCTGCTCACGGACATTGCCCGCCGCGGTGCCCTCGCGAATCAACTCCTCGAGGTCGGGGCGTTGCAAGGGGTCGCCCCCGGTGAGAACGCACACCGGCGTGCCCATGGCCGCGGTCTGACGAAGCAGCTCATGCCCCTCGGCAGTGGTCAGTTCGTCGAGATCACGCTGGTCGATCGCGGCCGCCCGACAATGCCCGCAGGCAAGCGCGCAGGCACGCGTGATCTCCCAGACGAGGAGGAAGGGGGCGCGCGTGAAATCGGCCGCCGGGGCTGCGCTGCCATGGCTTGGACCCGCCACCGTCCGGTGAACACGCGAGTGCATGTTCGGCACCAACGCAAAAATTGCGCCGGAGCCGGGGTCTCACGCAGTCTCGCAGATCCCGGCCGCTGCCGCGACGGCACGAGCCCGGCCAACGTTCCGGCCCGGCCCGGCCCGACCCAACAACCGCTCCTCATGCCGCCAGGGACAGCCGCTCGGAGAAGGCATCGCGTGGACGACTCCGGCGGCACAATCCGTGGCCGCATGTCGTGTCGCCAGGACGGCCGCGCCGAGACGTACAGGGAACCCAAGACACGATGCGTGTCGGCGAGCCACATGTCGTGCCACCAGGACAGGCGCGCCGCGAGGGCGTCGTGTGGGCGGCCGCACGCCTCGACGCTCAGGCGGCCCTGTCGGCGGCTCTCTCTCCACGGATGTGATCGAGAAAATTTCCCAGAATCGCACGCAGAGCTTCCGCCTGGCGGGAAAGATCGCCGGCGGCTTGCAACACCTGTTCTGCAGCATCGCTGGTCGCCCGCATCTCGTCGCTCACCGTCGCGGTGTTGCGCGAAATCTCGGCCGTACTTGATGCGGTCTGCTGAACGCTGCGACTGATCTCCTCGGTCGCAACCCTCTGCTCACCCGCCGAGGTGGCGATCGTATCGACCGACTGGCTCATCTGACGAATCGTCGTGCCGATCCCGTCGATCGCTTGCGCAGCACCGCCCGCAGCGCGGCGGATCGCCTCGATATGGGTCTCGATCTCGTGGGTCGCGTCGGCGGTCTGCCGGGCCAGTGTCTTGACCTCGGAGGCCACCACCACGAATCCCTTGCCGGCCTCTCCGGCGCGCGCCGCCTCTATCGTGGCGTGGAGTGCGAGCAGATTGGTCTGGTGCGCGATCGCACTGATCGAACGGACGACTCCACCGATACGCTGCGACGCTCCGGCGAGCTGGCTCACGGTCGCGTTCGCACGCTCGGATTCATCGACGGCTGCCCGGGCACTGCCCCGGGAACCCGTGACCTGACGCTCGATCTCCGCCGCGGTCGAGGTCAGCTCCTCGGTAGCCGAGGCCACGGCTTCCATACTCGTCATCGTCTGCACCGCGGCCTCGCGAACGGCACCGACACGTTCGGTCGTGCTGGCAGCACCGCCCGCGAGCGAGGCCGCCGTCGCGCTCAGCTCGGTCGCCGAGGACGCGATGGTCGCGACCACGCTGCCCACGCCACTCTCGAGATCGCTGGCGAGTTGCTGGCGCTGACGATCGGCCTCGTCGAGCGCCTTCGACTTCTCCTCCATCGCTCCAATCGCGGCGTTGATCACGCCTGCCGCGCTGCAAAAGGTCCCGCGCAGGCCCCGCTGCAGAAGACGCCGATAGAAACGGCCGTCACGAGCGGCTTCGAGGGAAGCCCGACTCTCGCGAACGTAAGCATCGGTCAGGTCCAGCAGATGATTGATCGCGAACGCCATTCGGCCCATCTCGTCGTCGCGCCCGCCGTAGCCGATGAGGCGCGCCTCGAGATCGCCACGCGCGGCCGCCTCGCAGACCAGGGCCGCGTGACCGAGGAGATCCCGCAATCCCGACTCATCCCCTGCCCCGGCCGCATCACTTCGATCCTCCTTGCTCGCCATCATGGTCTTTTCCCTATTTTTTTCCTTGCGAAAGTTGTCGTTTCGACTCTGGCCTAAAGGGAGAAGACGAACTCGTCCCAGGAGACCTTCTTCTCGGCCAGGAGCGAGCCGACCAGCGCGACTCCAGCGCCGAGGCCGGCGCTCCGATCGGCGTGGCGATTCTCCTCGGCGAGAATGCGGGCATAGAGCGGCCGCACCAGATCCACAGCGCGCCGCTCGGGCACGCGCCGGTTGGAGTGGTAGCCGGTTCTGTTGAGTCATGCATTGTGTCGCTCCCCCATCTCTCCGTTTGCGCAAAACACGCTCTCGACCAGGTCTCTTGCCGCGGCATTGCACGGTCTCGACGATCGAGCGGCGACTGCAGCGCGACATCTGGTCCCGAACTCTCATCGGCATGTGCACATCGCGGGCCAGCTCTGCGGCGTGGCACGGTGCACGCGCCGCGCTCGTCGGACCGCGCACGCGGCAAGCACTGCGTATGCGAGCTCGCCCTTCGGTGCGGACCGACGCGCTCTCGCAGATTCGGGAGAGGTCTTCCGATCCCTGCGACACCGTCGCTCGCGCGCGCTCCAGATCCAGCCGCGGCACACGGAGACGAGGATGCGCGCGCGATGCGAACTCCGCTCTCTACGAGGAGGGAGACGCCTCTGCCGGACGCTCCAACGCGGTCCGCATCGACCCACCCGCGCCCCGTGGCGTCCAGCAGCTCGGTCTCATACGCCGCAGCCGGACTGACGCGACCCACATCGACAGACCACCGCCCTGCAGGCCCCGCAGATCAGAAACGAGTGCTGCGGCCGTCCTGACGTGACCCGCATCGAGCCACCGTTCGCGCGCAGCGTGGCGGGGGTGCCCGAGACCGCAATTTGAGTCGGGTCCGAGCGCCCCGGCGGTCCCCCGGCGCCCCCGCCGACAGCGTCGTTGGGGCGAGGTTGAAGCCTCGAAAAATCCTGCGACACTCGGCCGAACTGCAACGCACGTCCCGACCCGGAGGAAAGATGAGCCAGAAGGAGTACCCCTACGCCGAGCGCTTCGGCGTCAATCGCCAGCTGCCCGAGCACGGCCGCCCGCGCGCCGAGATCACAGCCGAGCTCAACGAGATGGCGCGCGAGGAGGACGGCTTCTGGCAGACCGGACAATGCTCGGGAACGATGTATTGCGGCGACATGGAGCACTACGCCTTCATGACCGAAGCGTTCGGCCTCTACTCGCACGTCAACGTCCTGCAGCGCGACATCTGCCCGAGCGCTACGCGCTTCGAGGGCGAAATTATTGCCATGACGCTGGACATGCTGCACGGCGACGCAGCCCGCGTGAGCGCCGGCCCCCTCACCCGCGCAGGCAAGGCAGCCGCGGGGGGCACGCCCTGCGGCACCGTCACTTCGGGCGGCACCGAGAGCATCCTCTCGGCCATCCTCGCCTACCGCGAATGGGCGCGCGAGGAACGCGGCATCGATCGCCCGCAGATGATCCTGCCCGAAACGGCTCACGCCGCGTTCGAGAAGGGCGCCCATCTCTTCGGAGTAGAGGTCGTCCCGGCACCGATCGATCCGGTGACCACGCAGGTCGACCTCGACTTCGTGCGTCGCGCGATCGGGCCGCGCACGGCGTTCCTCGTCGGCTCGGCCTGCAATTACGGCTACGGCACGGTCGATCCGATCGCCGGGCTCTCCGAGCTGGCTCTCGCTAGCGGTATTGGATTGCACGTCGATGGCTGTCTCGGCGGCTTCATCCTGCCCTGGGGCGAGGCCCTTGGCTACGATATTCCAGTGTTTGACTTCCGCCTGCCCGGCGTCACCTCGATCTCGGCCGATACGCACAAATACGGCTACGGCCCGAAGGGCTCATCGGTCCTCTGTTTCCGTTCGCGTGACCTGCGCGAGAAGCTCTACTTCCTGCGCCAGCATTGGTCGGGCGGCAAGTACTTCTCGCCGGGTCTCGCCGGCAGCCGCTCGGGTGGAATCCTGGCAGCGACCTGGGCCTCGATGGTGAGCCTCGGCCGCGAAGGCTACCTGCGCTACGCACGGGCAATCTTCGCGACCGCCGCCGCGATGCAGGAGGCCGTCCGCAGCCACTCCGAACTCCGCATCCTCGGCCAGCCGAGTTTCTGCTTCTCCTTTCTCTCCGATGTCTTCGACATCTACCACCTCAACGACGCGCTCCGGACGCGCGGCTGGCGGCTCAACGGCCAGCAGCACCCCAACGCCGTCCACATGTGCGTCACGCGGCCCCAGACCAAACCGGGTGTGACCGAGGCTTTCCGTGAGGATCTCGCGCATGCTGTCGCCTACGCAAAAGCGCCGACCCGAGAGAAGCCTTTCACTGGCGCAATCTACGGCGGGCTACCGCGCGACCAGCCCGAGATCGAGGCCATGGTGCGGCAGGTCATGGTCGGACTGCTCGATGCGCACCAGGACGTGCCGGCGGAGTAGTCGACGGTTCTGGCCCGTGACGACGTTCCCCGCCGCGGCGGGGCACCCGAGACGATCCTGCGGTGGCACCCCCTCGGCCGATGTGAGAAGGAACAGCGAAGAGACGAGAGGGAGGAACGTCATGAGAGTCGAGCAGCGCGAGGGTGACGTCGTCGTCACCATGGGCTCGGAGGAACAGCGGATCCAGCTCGACTTCCTCGAGCGGATGAACTCGGCGCTCGATCGCGCCGAAGCTCTCGGCGCCCACACTGGCGCGCTTGTGGTCACCGCCGACGGCAAGTTCTGGTCGAACGGCCTCGACGTCGGGACGATCGCCGCTTACTCGCACGAACAGCAGCACGAGTTCATGCGCCACTTTCGCCACTTGCTGGGGCGTCTCGTGACTTTCCCGATGCCCACCGTCGCAGCCCTCAACGGCCACGCTTTCGCCGGGGGAGCGATCCTGGCGCTGGCCTTCGACTATCGGGTGATGCGCGCCGACCGTGGCTGGATCTGTCTGCCCGAGGTCGATCTGAACATGCGTGTCGACCCTGCGGTTCTCGAACTCGTCCGCAGCCGGCTCTCGCCCGGAGCGCTCCGCGACGCCTTCCTGAGCGGCCGGCGCTACCCCGCGAGCGAGGCCCTCGCGGCCGGGATCATCGATGCCAGCGCAGGCGAGACCGACCTCGTGGCCCGGGCGTGCGCGCTGGCCGCACCGCTGGCGGCGAAATCCCGCGCCAGCATGGCGATGATCAAGAGCAACATCTGGGGAACGCTGCACCGCCACCTCACCGAGGATTGATCCCGAGCGCCGACCGTCTCCCGCGGGCGAGGCGTGGGCGCGCAGAGGGAGGACCCTGATCGGACGAGGTTCAGCAGCCTGCCCGCGGTCGGGGGCCCGACACGAGTGTGGCAGCGGGCTCGAAGCGCACGCACCCGCGCTTGCCCCCACCCGCCAGCGCGGGTCGGGGCGAGCGGGTGGGCGCGCACGGCGCCAAGGTCAAGCTCGGACCGGCCGGCTCAGTTCGCTCCGCCGAGGATCCAGGCCTGGATGGTCGCCAGTTCCCCCGCCGGCAGTACGCCGGTGGTCGGCATCTGGCCGCCGCTCCCGCCGACCGAGCCCTGCGTGCCATTGAGCTTGTGCCAGAGGTAGCTCTGCACCGTGCTGCCCGGCTCGACGTAGTCGAGAGCCGATCCGTTGGACGGGACATTGACGATGTCGGTCCGCCCCGCGAAGGAGAAGCCGCCCAGCGAGCCACCACCGGTGTGACAGCCTGCGCAGCGGGAGTTGAGGATGGCCGAGACCTGGCCGGCCCAGGTCGGCGGCGCCGGGGTCGGCGCGGGGCTGGGCGTCGGGGTCGGCGTTGGCGTGGCGGTGGGGGTCGGCGTGGGCGTGGCGGTGGGGGTTGGCGTGGCGGTCGGCACCGGCGTCGGAGTCGGCCCGCCCGTCGGTGCGGGCGTCGCGGTCGGCACCGGCGTCGGGCCAGATTCCGTCGAGATCACACCGAAGCCTTGCGCGGCCTGTTGCCATTCGACGGTGACGCGCTGGCCCACCGTGGGAAAGTCCGGGAGTTCGAAGAGCCCCGTCACCCCGCGCAGGAAAGGCACGCCAAGCGTCTGCACCTGGAAGCTCGCGCTGGCGATCTGCTCACCGTCGGCAAGCACGGCAACCGAATGCGGGCCATCGCCGAGCAATGCGTAGTTCCACTGGAGAACGAAGGCATTGTCGTCGTCACCACAGGAGGCCACCGTGTCCTGGCGTGTCGTGCCGTAAGCCGCCTCTTTCGCCTGAGCGACGTCGCCATCAAAGACAATTTCCACAGTTGCCGCGTCGCAGGCCCAGCCCGAGACGATCCCGATGCCACTCATGGTCGCTGCGGCCTGCGGGACCTCGAGCACGCCGAGTGTGGCGGCAGCAGCATTCGCCGTCGGCCCCGCACCTGCCGACGCCGAACCCGGACCGGCCAGACCGGTGCCCCCAGAGGCCGTGGAATGCTCTTCGATCACGAAGCGCTGTGCGGCCTGCTGCCAATTCACCCGCACCGAGTCACCTTCCGTCGGAAACGCGGGCAAATCATAGTTTCCCGACGCGCCGCGCAGGAAGGGCACGCCAAACGTCACGACCTCGAACGTCGCCGCAGCGAATTCGTGACCGTCGTCGAAAACCTTGACCTCGTGTGCGCCGTCGCCGAGCAGCGCGTAATTCCACTGCAGCACAAACGCGTTATCGTCGTCACCACAGGAACCCACCGTGTCCTGGCGCGTCGTCCCGTAGGCCACGTCAATCGGCGCACCGCCGTCGAAGCGAACGGTGACCTCTCCGGCGTCGCACTTCCAGCCCGACACGATGCCGATGCCACTCTGCGTGGACCCCGGCTGGGGCAATTCGAGCGCGGCGGGTCCATGGTCGGCATGAGCCCGTAGACTCGGACCAGCGACAGCCACAAGGACGACGAGCCCGCCGAGCACACCGCTGACCGACAGGGTTCGACGGGAGCAGAGTTTCAATCGCAACATCATCAACCTCGGGAGCCGGTGAGATTCCGCCGGCAGATCTTTGGAAAAACGCGGGGTGCCACCTACGCTACCGGTCGCCGGACAGACGTGCGACCCCCAACGGACTCGCGGCGAAGGGTGTCCCGCGCCTGTGGTCGTAGCCGCTGTTCGCCCGGTCGGCCGAGCCTGCTCTCCGGCCGAGAAGCGGGGCGAGTCGTCGTCCGGGCTCAGGTGCAGCTCGGCGCGCCGGCCGAGAGCGACGGGCGAGCCCTCGTCGAAGCGCGCTGGCCCGTCGGTTCGCGAGTTGGTGGTCTTAGAGCGCTGGAGTGCGGAACCGGCGCGCGAGCGCGCGCGCCCTCCGCAGGACGGCCCCCGCGACCGGCATCTGCAAGAGCACCCGCCGCAGCCGATGCAGGGGCGACGCCTCGATCCCTTGCAGGACGGCGTGGGCCGCATCGCGTTCGGCCAGAGCATCCCGGAAACGCCCCTCGAGCCAAGCCCGGACTCGCGCCTGCTCGTCGGCCACCTCGATCGAAGACTGCACCAGCGCGGCGCGATCGGCTTCGAGCGCGGCGACACGTCCACCCGCTACCGTCAGTTCCGCTTCGAGCGCGGCACAGTTCGCGCGAAGAGCGAGCGTCTCCTTCTCGGACGATGCCGCGCCCGTACGCAAATCAGCGATTTGACCCTCGAGCCAGACCCGGCGAGTCTCGGCCGACTCACGCACCCGCGCGATCTCGTCGGCGAAGTGCGCCGCCCGCTCGGTTTCCATTCCGAGTCGCCCTTCCAGGTTGCAGTAGTCCCGCCAGACGGGCAGCAGGCCCGTGATCTCGGCCGCCAGTGCTTGATCGCCCCGGGCCAGGCCCGCCATCGCTGGTGGTGCGGCGGGATCGAGACACTCGCGATAGAGTTCGACGAAGGCACTCACCTGTCGGTCGAGATCCGCCTCAGCGCGGATGCGCGCGGACACGCGGGCCGCGACGGCGGCATCGTAGCGCCCGATTTCAATGCTGACGAGACCGGCGCGCAGCGGCCGCGTCAAGGTTCGCGCGCCGAAGTTGAGCCGCCGCCATGCCCGCAGTTCGCGCTCCGTGACCAGCCCGGCGAGTCCGCTCGCGTCCAGCACGACGACCGCACAGCCGACCGCCATCGCCTCCAGAGCACAGCGCCCGCGCCCGAACACGAGGTCGTAGCTGCCAAGGATCGCCTCGGGGCACTCCGCCTGTCGGCCGACGCCCGCACCGGCTACGTCCAGATCGATGCCGTGCGCCACGCATGCCTCGCGCAGGACGGGGAGTAGATCCTGTTCGCGCGCGTAGTTGCTGAAGACCAACGCCCGGCGCGGCCGCTCGGGCAGAGGCGTGCGCGGCAAGAAGCGCGCGAGATCGACGGCGTTGTGGATCACCCGTGTCGCACCGCGCGGAATTTTGGAATCGCCAACGAGACGGTCGAGCGTGTTCTCGTCCACGGCGACATAGCGCCGGATCGAGGGATGCCTCGGCGGTACATCGGTCCACTGCCGGCGGTCGTGAACGACGAAGATGGCCGGCGTCTCCGGGAAGCGCGCCAGCGCGGCAAGCGCTGGCAGACGGTGGTGCGCGTGGATCAGATCAGGGGGTGTCTCGAGTGCAGCGAGGTCGGCGACCACGGGGACTCCGGCGGCCCGGATGTCGTCGGCGACACCGCCCGGCTCGGGGCTGAAAACGGTTGGGCGGTGGCCGGTACGCGCGAGGCCGAGCGCCAGATCACGCGCGAAGGTCTCGGTCCCACTGCGGGTGGCAAGCGTGATGTTGGTGATCAGGATCTCGAGCGGTGCTCTGGGCGCACCCGCATCCGCATTCATCGGCCACCAGCCGCAGCCGCCAGCTCACGCCTGAGGCAGGCTTCGAGGGCCGCAAACAAGGGCAGGACGTGGCCGGCACGACGCACCACGCTCGAATACTTGCCCTCGCCCACCCGCAGTTCGCCCCAGAGTTCATAGTAGGGCACGGTTTCCGCAGCCCCGAAACCGTCCGCACCCGCTCCGGGCGCGCGCGTGGCCAGGGTTGCGTAGAAGGCCTCACTCCGGAACACCTCGAGGCCGGACTCGCGCTCGGCGGCATCGACGTCGGGCAATAAATCCGGGCAGGCCCGCGAGCGTTTCCTCTTGGCGGCAAAGCAGCCCGCGCAGAGATCGAGGGCGAGACCAGCTGCTGCGCCCTCACGCACGGGTGGTCCCTCGAGCGGCAGCTCATAGAACGCACCCTTCCAGCCCCGCGCCGCCGCGAGCCGGACCGCGAAGCCGCCGATTCCGCGGCAGAGGTCGTGGCCCGGATTGAAGCCCTCGGCCGCATCGCAAATCAGCGCCGGCGCGGCGCCATCGAGCAGTGCGATGGCAACGCCTTGCACCAGTCCCCAGGCCCGCGTGGCATTCTGGGCGAGCAGGAGCTGGTAGAGATCGACGTCGCGCATTACGCCGAAGATCGCCGCCGGCCGTGCGCCCGCCAGGGCCAGCGTCTCGGCGGTGGCATCGAGGCGCGATCGGCCCGAACGCCCCGAACCGTCGGTCAGAACAGCGACCGTCGGCCGGGCGTGGGCCAGCCAGGCATGCAGGCGCAATTCGTGGCCGGGGTGGCCGAGGAGCAGCAGTGCTCCGGCGGCGATCTCGCCGTGCACGACACACCCGCACGCCCTCTCGCTCCGTTCGCCCATTTTGCTCATGGCCCCGACATCGCTCTCTTGCCTCGAACAGGCGTCTGCCGCCAGCCCCCATCGCCACAGCCCGCCCTTCGTCCTAGACTCCATGGAGGAACGCAGAGCGGCGCCCCCCGACGCGCCGCAGAGAAGGAGATCGTGAGACCATGGCGATTCTCGAGAAACTCCAGCGGCTCCTCGATTTGCGCGGCATCAACTACCAAGTACACCCTCATCCCGAGGCCTTCACGGCAAAAGCTCTCGCTCGCGCCGAACACGTTGGCCCGGATCAAGTCACCAAGGTGGTCGTGACGTGCAGCGGGGACCAGATGCAGATGGTGCTCGTTCCGGCCTCGCGGCGCATCGACATGCGCGCCCTGCGGCACGCCCTGGGCGCGCGCGAGGTGCATCTCGCCGGCGAAGGCGATCTCAACGATATTTTCTCGCAATGCGAGACCGGGGCACTGCCGCCCTTCGGCGGGTTCTGGGGCATCCCGGTGTGGATGGACGAGACCCTGGCCCGCAACCGCGAGATGATCTTCGCCGGCGGCAACCATCACGAAACGGTCCACATGGACTACGGCGACTTCGAGCAACTGGTGCACCCGCGCCACGCCCACTTCAGCCAGCCCTACGATCTGTAGCGCGAGCCGCCTTCCCTTCCGGGATCGACACGAGCGCGCGCGGGCTGGGATTTATGCGCGGAGGACGTCTGCCACCGCGCGTGCGACGCGCTCGGCGTTGGCGGGGGTGAGACCGGCAACATTGATGCGTCCCGAGCCCACCAGGTAGATGCCATGGCTCTCCCGCAGGGCCCGTACGTGATCGGCCGAGAGCCCCGTCAGGGCAAACATCCCACGGCCGCGTTCGAGAAAGGAGAAGTCGCGCCCGAGTTCGAGTGCTGAGAGTTGGCTCGCGAGCAGGCGCCGCATCGCGTTGAGCCGGTCGCGCATCGACCCAACCTCGCGCTCCCAACGCCCGCGCAGCCCCGGATCGCCGAGCACGCGCGCCACGACCCGGCCGCCGTGCGCCGGCGGGTTCGAATAGCTCACGCGGATTACGGTCTTGAGCTGGCTCAGCGCCGCCTCGGCCACGGCCGCCGTACCCGCAACCAGGGTCAGCGCGCCGACGCGCTCGCGGTAGAGGCCAAAGTTCTTGGAGAAGGAGCTTGCCACCAAAAGTTCGGGTACCACGCAGGCCAACGCCCGCACCCCGGTGGCATCGGCATCGAGGCCGTCGCCAAAGCCCTGGTAGGCGAAGTCGAGCAGCGGCAAGAAGCTGCGCTCGCGCGCGATGGCCGCGATCTCGTGCCAGGTGTCGGCGTCGACGTCGGCGCCGGTCGGGTTGTGGCAGCAGGCGTGCAGCACCACGATGTCGCCCGCCGCAGCGGAGCGCAGGGCCGCGCACAGACCCGCCCGCTCGACGCCGCCCGTGGCCGCGTCATACCATGGATACGAGACGGTCGCGAGGCCGGCCGCGGCGAACACGCCGGCGTGGTTCGGCCAGGTCGGGTCGGAGAGCCACACGCGCGCACCGCCGCGATGCCGGGCGAGCAGGTCGGCCGCGACCCGTAGCGCACCGGTTCCACCGGGGGTATGCACCGTGACGGCCCGCCCGGCGCGCAAGACGGGCACATCCGGGCCGAAGACCAGGGCGCGCACCGCAAGGCCGAACTCAGCTTCTCCGGAAATCGGTAGATAGTCCTTGGTGGCTTCGGCTGCGACGAGCGCGCGCTCGGCCTCCTTGACCACGTCGAGCACCGGCGTCTCGCCCCGCTCGTTCTGGAAGACCCCGACCGAGAGGTTGATCTTGTCGGGCCGGGGATCGTTGCGAAAAACCTCGGACAGACCCAGGATCGGGTCGGGCGGCGCCGTTTCGAGCAGTTCGAACATGGGTTTCCTTGGCAGGTCGTCATCTGGGCACACGCAGGCGCCCCCTTGGGTCAGGCGCTCGCGCTCGTCCGGAATGACCGGGCCGATGGTACCGGGCGTGCCTCGCGACGCCAGCCCAACGGACTCGACAAACGTGCCGAGGCGGAGGCCGAGCCGGAGGCCGAGGCGCGGGCCCAGGCAACGAGGGGCGGCCCGCGCCGGCGAGCGCACCAGCCCCGGGGCAACCATCCGTCGGCTGCCCGTGGCCCTCCTCTTCTCGCCGGACCGCGAGCGGGACAGCAAACGTCCCACCGTCGTGGCATCTGGCCGTGCTCTCGGGCGGACGGGCGGGGCTTCCCGGTCGCCCGACCGGGGCGATCCGTGGGGTGAGCCTGGGCCGCGGGGACATCCGGGCACGACAATTCGACGCACGACCGGGGCGCGGTGTAGACTCGCACGCGCCCGGCAGAGGAGAGAGCACCCGTGAAGATCATCCACACCGCCGACATTCACCTCGGCAGCCCGATGCGGGGTCTCGATCCCACGCGCGATGCGGCGGAGGACGTCTCGGTCGAGGAGATCCGGCGCGCCCCGGAGAGAGCCTTCGCCGGCCTGATCGATCTCGCGCTGGCGGAAGCGGTCGACGCCGTTTTGATCGCGGGCGATCTCTTCGATGGGACCTGGAAGGACAACCGCACCGGGCTCGCCTTCGTGCGACAGTGCAACCGACTCGCCGATGCCGGGATCCGCTGCATCCTCGTGCACGGCAACCACGACGCACAGAGTCCGATCACGAGCCGGCTCAAGCTGCCCGCGAACGTCAAGGTACTCTCGAGCCTGCACCCCGAGACGTGGCGGGATGATCGTCTCGGCCTCGCCGTCCACGGCCAGAGCTTCCCCCGGCCGGAGACCACGGCCAATCTCGCCGCGAACTACCCGAAGCCGCTCGGTAGCCTGTGCAACATCGGCCTCCTGCACACCGCCGCCGATGGCCTCACGCGCGAGCACGCTCCTTACGCGCCCTGCCGTGCGGAGGATCTGGCCGCGCACGGCTACCAGTATTGGGCGCTCGGGCATGTCCACCAACGCACGACTCTGGTCGACGAGCCACCGGTGGTCTTCTGCGGCAACCTGCAAGGCCGGCACGCACGCGAATGCGGCGAACGGGGCTTCGTCCTGGTCGAAATCGATGATGCGACCGGTCGCGCAACGCCCCGGTTCGTGACCGGCGACGTCGTGCGCTGGCAGCAACTTCACATCGACGCGAGCGACCTGCGTTCCGTCGACGACATCTACGACCGCGCCGGCGCCGCCATGCGCACCGAACGAACGGCCGCGGGAGCGCGCCCGATCGCCCTCCGGATCGAGATCACGGGCGCGACTTCGCTGCACGCGCGCCTGGCTCGCGGCGATCCCGATGAGCTACGGGCCAACTTCATCCTCGCCGCCGACGGGGCTGGCGGTGGGTTCTGGCTCGAGAAAGTCGTGCTGAGCACCAGTCCCTCCCGCGACCTCCAGCAGCTCGCGACGGGCGATTCCGAACTTGCGGTTCTTCTCCGGGTGATCGATCGCGAAGCGTCCATGACGGCAGCGGACCCCGAGCGGCTCGATGGCTGGACGAAATCTCTCGACGACCTGGCCCGGCTCCTCTCGTCGGACTGCGATGCCGAGGAACCCCTGCTCGAAGCGCTGCGGCGTCGCGACTACACGGCCCTGCTCGGGCGCGCGCGTCAGCGTGCTCTCGTTGAGCTGCTCACGCTCGGAGGCGGCGAGTCATGAGACTCGAACGAATCGACCTGATCCGTTTCGGGCACTTCAGCGGCGAGACCCTGCGCTTCCGGACCCCCCTCCCCGGCGAGCCGCTCGTCCATGTCCTCTGCGCTCCCAACGAAGCGGGCAAGAGCACCGCCCTTCATGCGATCCGCGAGTTCCTCTTCGGCATCCGCGAGCGCCGCACGGGCTCGACCTTCCTCCACGGCAAGGATCTCTGCATCGGAGGACAGTTCGTCACCGCCGACGGCACGACTCTGGAGGTGCGACGCCATGGGGGACGCCGCAACCCTCTGCGCGACCCGTCTGGATCGTTCCTTGACGAGGGCCTCATCCGGACCCTCCTCGCGGGCATCGACGAAACCCTCTACGCAGACCTCTTCGCGCTCGATCATCTCGGCCTGCGCCAGGGCGGCGAGAGGCTCGCGACCGGCAAGGGCGGCGATGCCGCCGCGCTCTTTGCCGCAGCCAGTGGCCTCGACGGCCTGCCCGAGCTGGTGCGCGATCTCCTCGAGCGCGCAGAGAAACTCCTCGGCCCGAGGACGAAGGGCCAGTTGCGCAGCACCGTCAAGAGATACCGCGACAGCGTCAAGGACTTGCAAGGCGCGCAAGAGGTGGTCTCCCCCGCCAGATTCAAGGAGCTCGACGATGCCGTGCGCCGCGCCGGCTCGAATCTCGAACGGGCACGAGCGGCCCACGCCGATCACCGTGCGGAACTCCGACGACTCGAGCGGATCCAGCACACCGCCCCCCTGGTCGTCGAACTCGCGGACACCGAGGATGCGCTGCGCGATCTCGGGCCCGTCGCGCCACTCGCCCCGGAGACCGCCGCCCGCTGGATCACGCTCCGGGACGAGACCACGGTCGCGCACAGCGATCTGCATCGACTCGCGGCCGATCTGGAACGCACGCGGGCCGACCTCGGGCGACTCGCGCCGGCACCGGACCTGCTCGCCGCGGAGGCCGAGATTGACGGACTGGTGCAGCGGCTCGGCGCGGCACATCGATCTGCCGCCGACCTGCCCAAGCGCAGGGAAGAACTCCGCGCCGCCCGCGAGAAGGTCGCCGACATCTGCACACAGCTCGGATCGCCCGGCGGCGCCGATGCCGACCCAGCGGCTCTAGCCGCACTCGTCCCCCCCCGGCCCGCGCGCGACGGCCTGCGTGCGATCCTGGTGGCTCACCACGGGGCCGGGCTGGAGCTGCAGGCCGCCTGCGAGCGGCTGGCCGAAGCGCGGGTTAGGCTTGACGAGGCCGCAGCGCGAGCGCCGGCCGAGCGCCCACCCGACGTCGATGTCAACGCGCTCGAGGATGCGTTCACGCGCATCAGCGCAGCCGCTCCCGGCCGCGAGCTGCGCCAGCTCGCCGAGGACGGAGGCGCGCTGCGCACCCGTCTCGAGACGAGGTGCGCCAGCCTCACCGGCTTCGGTGGCTCGCTCGACCAGCTCGCCCGCCTCGACCTGCCTTCCCCCGAAGAGATCGATAATCTGGTCGGACTGGGCGAGACCAGTGCGCGCGAGCGCGAGCAGATCCGATCCCAGCTCGAGCGCGAGAGTGAGCGCCTGCGCCTGGTCGAGCGCGAGATTGCGTCACTGGATGCAGGCCACATCCCGTCACCCGAGAGACTCGCGGAAGCACGCGCGACGCGCGACCATTCGTGGAGCTTTCTGCGTCGCCACCACATCGAGGGACTGCCGCTCGACAGCAATCGCGCTGCTGACCCACAGACGGAACTCCCCGCCACGAGGCTGGCCGAGATCTTCTCGCACGAGCTGATCGCGGCCGACGAGATCGCCGACGATCGGCACGCGCGCGCCGAAGAGGTGGAGCGCCTGCGCACGAGCCGGCGCGACCACGAGGAGAGGGAGGCGATTTGCACCAGCCTGCGGGAGCGACTCGCCCGCGCCGATGAGGAGCGCCTGCGGCGCGATGCCGACTGGGCGGAACGCTGGCGCGAAAGCGGCATCCGACCGGGTCCGCCCATCGCCATGGCCCGCTGGGTACGCGAACAGCGCGAGATCACGACCAGTCTGAGCGACCTTGTCCCGCTCGAACGAAAACGCGCCGAACTCCTCCGGCGCACCAACGCCTGGACGGCCGACCTGGCCCTGCTGCTTCAGGCAACCGGCGCGACTCCGCCCGCCCTCCCCGCCGACCCCGCCAACGCGGTCGAGGTCCTGCTCGCCGCCGCGCGACGAGAACTCGACCGGATTCACGATCAATCCACCGAGGCTCGCCTCGCGGCCGACGAGCGCAAGCGCCTCGAACGCGACGCGAGTGCGTGTACAGAGGCCCAAGCCGATGCTCAGCGCCGACTCGACGAAACCCGCCAGCGTCGCACCACAGCACTCGAGCGCATCGGCAGCCGCCCCGACGTCGAGGCGGCCGAAGCCACATCCACACTCGCCCTCCTCGACGAACTCGAGCGCGCTCTCCCTGTCCTCGCCAAGGCCGAACGCCGCACGCGCTCGATCGCCGCGGATCTTGCGGGTTTCGAGGAGGAGGCTCGCCGAGATGCACGACAAGTCGATCCCGGACGTGCGGACAACCGGAACGACGCCTCCTTCGATGCCTTCGCCACGACGCTTCGTCTCGAGAAGGACCTGCGTGCAGCACGCGAAACCCGCGCGCAACGCGAGGTGCGCAGTCAAGACGAGGAGCGTCAGCGGGTCGAGTTCGAACGCGCCAGCAACCGCCTGACCGATCTCGAACGCGAGCGTGCGGCCCTGCTCGCGACCCTCGGTGCTGCCGACGACGCCGCCGCAGCCCATGTCCTGGAACGGGCCGCGACCCTCGGTCGTCTCGAATCCCAGCACCGATCAGTCAAGGCCGAAATCCTGCGGCTGGCCCCGGGACTCGATCTCGAGGAAGCCCGCCGCGAGGCCCGCGAGCGGCATCCCGACGCCGTCGAGGCCGAACTCGCGGGCCTCATGGCACAAACTGCCGATCTCCAGGCCACCGAGCAGGCGGCCATCGCAAGGCAGGCTGAGGCCGAGGCGGAGGTCCGGACGCTCGAAACCCTGGCGGAGACCGAGGATCAGGCGGCAGCAGTCGACCGGCAGCGCACAGCACTGGCGCGCGAGGCCGCCGAGTGGCTCGAATTGCAGACGACAGCGCTACTGCTGGCCAGTGCGCTCGAAGCGGAGCGCGAGCGCACCCAGCCCAGGCAACTGAAACGCGCGGGCCGGTTCCTCGAGCGCTTGACCCGCGGCCGCTGGACCGGTCTCGTCCCCTCGACCAATGCCGCCCATGGCCACGAATTGCTCGCCCGTGGCGCCGAAGGCACGCAACGGCGGCTCGCCGAGCTGAGCGACGGCACGCGCGATCAGCTCTTCCTGGCGCTCCGCCTGGCGGCGATCGAGGACCATGCCCAGCGCGGTCTGGTCGCGCCGGTGATCGCGGACGACCTGCTCGTCCACTTCGACGACGAGCGCGGCGCTGCGGCCCTGCATTGCCTCGCCGACCTCTCGCGCAGCGTGCAAGTGATCGTGTTCACGCACCACCGGCAGGTGGTCGAGGCGGCCCGCACCGAGTTGGGGCCCGCCCTCGATGCGGTCGGATTCGAGCAGGCGGTGGCCGCAAGCTGAGACTCGCCGCCAGACTCGGGTGCCGGCCGAGCCTCCGACGGCGCGATCACACCAAAGCCGCACTGCGGTACTTGCCGGGGTGGGATTCTCGAGCCGGGGTGGACCTTTCCGGAATGGTGGCCGTCGCCACCGCACGCCGCTGGTGTCATGCTGGCGCCGTGCCGGAAGCGTCGTGGAACATTGCCGAGGTCGAGCGCTGGCGCGGCCTCGCGGCCGTGCTCTGGCTCGGCGCCCTACTGGTGTGGGAGATGCGCCGGCCCTCACGTCTGCTCTTCCCGACCGCTCGCGAGCGGCTGGTTCACGGTGGGCGCAATCTCCTGATTGGTGGCTCCAACTCTGCCCTGACGGCCATCCTCTTCGCCGCGAGTTGGAAGGCCGTGGCCATCTGGAGTGCGCACCACCGTTTCGGACTGGCCCATCGATTCGACGGATCAGGTCTATCAAGCACGGCTGTGGCGCTCCTCGCCTTCGACCTCTGGACCTGGCTCTGGCACCGCTTGAACCACCGCTTCCCCCTGCTCTGGCGCTTCCACCGCATGCACCATTCCGATCCAGCGATGGACGTGACCAGCGCCAATCGCTTTCACCCCGGCGAGATCGTGCTCTCGTCGCTGCTGCGGTTGCCCGTAATCGCGCTGGTCGGCCTCGGCTTCGAAACGCTGGTCCTCTACGAGACGGCGATGCTGGCGGTCGTGCAGTGGCACCATGCCAACATTGCGCTGCCGGCGCGGCTCGATCGACTCTTGCGCGTCCTGATCGTGACGCCCGCGATGCACAAGGTGCATCATTCCAGAGTTCCTGCCGAGACCAATTCAAACTACGCGGCACTGCTCTCGGTCTGGGACCGGATCTTCGACACCTGGCGCGAACGGCCAGACCCGCGCGAGATCCGGTTCGGCCTGGCGGGCTTCGACGATACGGAGTGCCAGTCGCTGCGCGGCTTGCTCGCGACGCCGCTCGCGGACCGCGACAGGCGTTGAATTCGCCGGAACGGCCCGAGCCGCGCATGCCGACGCTGCCTCCGCACCTGCGCGGCGTTCGACAATCGTAAATTTTTTCGCAAAGCGCCGACCCCCACCGGGGGTTCAGCTGCGCGGTGTCGGACGCGGCGTGGGGGCCACGCCCGCCGGCCCCGGCTCGGCCGCCACCTCGGGCGCCCAGGGATGGATCGCGGCGATCAGGCAGCGGTCCTGTGGCACAGCAATCGAATCATGACGGTAGTCGCATATTTGATTCTTGTCACCGATCCAGGCGATCGTGTTGGCCCAAAGAACCCCGTTGCAGCGGCGCTCCAGCGTGATCTCCCACTGCCAGCCCCGGGCCCTGGTCTGGACGAGGACGTGGAAGGGATCGACCGCCTTCCAGTTGCTGATGGTGTTGATGAAGATGCAGCGCCCGGTGAAGGCAGGCAGGGTGGGGCGCGGTTTGGGTGTGGGCACCGGCGCAGGCGGGCGCGGGGCGACGCAGGCCGCCGCCAGCAGGAATGCGGTGATCCACGAACGCGAGCGACAGTACGGCCTCATTAGCCCGAGGATGCCGTTTGAGGCGTACCTCCGCCAGCGAAAGCCCCTGGCACGAGCCGATGAAGCGGCAACCTGCCCCGATCCTTGGCAAGTACCGGCTGCACCGTCTCGACAGTCCTCGCGAGGTATGACATCCAAATCCGAAGCGGGACTCAGTGCTGCCGGACTCGCGCCACCTCCGGCATATTGCTTTCCCCTGCACCTGCCGCGGAGAAACCATGATGGCTCTGCACCGCGCCGGCGCCGGCCCGCGCGTCGTAACCGACCCTGCACCTGCCACGGAGAAACCATGATGGCTCTGCCCCCCCGGTTCGTTCCGCTCCTCTGCACACTCGTCGCCGGCTGCGGTGGTGGCGGGTCAAATTCCCCGGTCCCGCCGGCCTGCGACGTCCCGACCGAATGGGCCGCGGGAACGTGCATCGACGCTCGCGCCGACGGCCCCTGGGACCCGGGCGTACGGGTCGTGCGGATGACCCGCGAATCAAGCGCCGTCCCGGGCGAGGATCGCGTGCTCGACACGATCATCTGGTACCCCGCCCCACCCGACTCGGGGGCACGCCGCACCGACTATGCTGCCGTCGACGCGGCCCCAGCCGACCGAGCGGGCGGGCTCTACCCGATCGTGCTCTTCTCTCACGGCTCGTGCGGCTACGCCCACCAGAGCATCTTCCTCCAGCCCTGGCTCGCAACACATGGCTTCATCGTGGTCGCGCCACCGCATCCGGGCAACACGCTCACCGAGTTCCCGGCGTGCCGGGAGCAAGGGGCCCTCGTGCGCGCCCTGGTGGAGCGGCCCGACGATATAATTTTTGCCCTTGATGAGGTCCTGGCCCTCGCAGCCACGCCCGGTTCGTTCCTCGAGGGTATCGCCGACCCCGAGCGGATCGCGATGACCGGCCATTCCTTTGGTGGCCTCACGACCTACCTCGTCGCCGCGCGCGACCCGCGGATCGACGTCGCGATTCCGATGGCCGCGGCGACGAACGCGACCTCGGCGCTGACCATTCCCTCCCTCACGCTCCTCGGCGAGATCGACAGCGTCGTCAGCAATGATGGAATTCGCGCGGCTTTCGACCGCAGCGCGGCACGCAAGATCGAGGTGAGCATCCTCCGCACCGGACACTACGCGTTCGCCGACCAATGCTTCCCCTCGGCCGACTGCGATCCGCCCCGCACGCTGACGCAGGGCGAGGCGCACGAGCGCGTCCGGCGCTGGGTGATGCCCTTCCTGCAGGCAACGCTGGCGGACGACGACACCTTCGAGCCCTTCCTCAAGCCCACCTCGAACGAACTGTGGACCTCGCGCGCCGAATGAAGCACTCCCCTCAGCCAACGCGGGGCCAGCGGCGACCAGCCAGCTGGCGTGCCCCGACCGCGGCCGGCCTATCCGCCCCAGCGGGCACCGGACCCGGCCGGGGGCGTCGCTCGGGCGTGAACTCCCACGCCTGAGCCTCCCGGCACCGCCCGGTCTCGCGGGATCTTCGCCTGATGCGTACACGCGGCCCGTGAACTCCGGTGAGCGCGCATCCTCCCAGGGTATGTCGACCGAGGTACTGCACGGGCGCGCAAGCGGGCTCACCGACGGCCCGCACGCTGTCGTCCGCCATGCCGGCAAGGTCCATTTCGTTCGCCAGACCGCGCCCGGCGACGAGATCGCTTTCCGCCCGCGCGAGGACCATGGCAGCTACTGTTTTTCCGACTTCGTGTCGCTGCTGGCGAGCGGCCCCGCGCGCCGCGAGCCCCCCTGCCCGTGGCTGCCGGCGTGCGGGGGCTGCGCGTGGCAGCACGTCACACCCGAGGCGCAGGCACAAGCCAAGGAGGACAATCTGCGCGCGGCGCTGTCACGGATCGGCGGCCTCACCGATCCACCGCTCGAACGCCTACGCCGGCCCTCGAAGGAATTCAGCTATCGACGACGACTGAGCCTGCGCGTGCAGGCGGGCCGGGTCGGCTTTTACGCGGCGGCGAGCCATACGCTGGTCGCGATCGACGAGTGCCTGCTCGCGGCCGAGGAGCTGCGTGGTGGCGTCGACCTCGCGGGACGCTGGGTCGCGGAACTCGCCTCGCGACTGGGTCGCGTCGAGGTGGCCAGCGTCGGCCACGGCGACCGCATCGTGCTGGTCGGGCAATGCGACGGTCCGCTCGACGTCGGCGACCCGGCCCGCAGCGAAGCTTTCCTGCGCAGCAATCCGCGCCTGACAGCCCTCGTGCTGCACGGCCGGGGTTTCCGTCAGGTGATCGGCGACGACCGGGTATTCGTGCCAGTCCAGCGGGATCTCGTCATCGAGACCCGCGCCGGCGAATTCACGCAAGTGAACGACGCCGGCAATCTCGAACTGGTCAAGACCGTGCTCGAGCTGGCAGCACCCGCGTCCGACCAGCGCGTGGCCGACCTCTACGGTGGCGCCGGCAATTTTGCGTTACCGCTCGCGCGCCGGAGCCGCTCGGTCCACGTCGTCGAGCGCGCCCGCGCGGCCGTGGCCAGCGGCCGCGCCAGTGCGCAGCGCCTCGGCTTCACCAATCTGACCTTCGAGGAGGGCGACGTCAGCCGCGTGCTGCGCTCCTGGGCCATGGCCAAATTCGACGCGCGACCCCACTTCGATCTGGTGATGCTCGACCCGCCGCGCAGCGGTGCTGCCGACGTCATCGAGCCCTTGCTCGCGCTCGCTCCGAAGCGCCTCCTCTACGTCTCCTGCAACCCGGCCACGCTCGCGCGCGACCTTCGCCACCTGTGCACGGCCTATGATCTTCGCACAGTGGTCCCGCTCGATCTCTTCCCACAGACCCCCCACCTCGAGACCGCGACCCTCCTCGTCCGACGCGAACCCTGAGCGGGCCGCACGAGCCGCGCCCGGAGCTACGCGGACTCGCCGACCAGGAAGGGATTCATCCGGCGCTGGCGGCCGATCGTCGAGGTCGGGCCGTGCCCGGGGACAAAGCCTGTCTGGTCGTCGAGCGAGAGCAGCTTGTCGTGGATCGACTGCATGAGCTGGGCGGGGTTGCCACGCGGCAGGTCGGTGCGGTCGATCGAGCCATCGAAGAGTACGTCGCCAACGATCGCGACGCTGGCCTCGGGCGAGTAGAAGACGACGTGCCCCGGGGTGTGACCCGGACAATGGCGGACTTCAAAGACGTGCTGGCCCACCGTCACCGCGTCGCCGTCCTCGAGCCAGCGATCGGGCTCGAACGACTGCGCTGCATCGAGCCCAAACATCCGCCCGTGATCGGGCAGTGCCGCGATGAGGAAAAGGTCGTCGCGGTGCGGGCCCTCGATCGGCACGCCGAAGCGGTCGGCCAGCGCACGAGTCGCTCCGGCGTGGTCGATGTGCCCGTGCGTGATGAGGATCTTCTCGAGTTCGACGTCCATCTGGCGCAGGCCATCGACGATCTGGTCGATGTCGCCGCCGGGATCGACCACAGCCCCCTTGCCGGTGCGCTCGCAGCGCAGGATCGAGCAATTCTGCTCGAAGGGGGTCACCGGAACGACTCCGATCCGCAGCGTGGGCGACGGCATGAAGGCCGCCTAGCACACGCGGGCGCGGTTCCACGCGGGCAGCGGCACACGCGACCGCAGGACGAGCGACGCGGCGCAGGCCTACGTCCCGACCGGGCAGCTCCACGCACGCTGCGGCACGGACTCCGCAGGACAAGCGACGCGGCGCAGACCCTCGTCCCGGCCGGGGTGGTTCCACGCAGGCTGCGACATGTACACCGCAGGACGGGTACGCCGACAAGGACGGGACCGGCCAGCTCCACGCACCCTGCGGCACACGCGGCGCGCTCGACCGGCGTCACACGGCCCGGTGTTCCCCGAACCGTGTCCTGTGGACCGGCGGCGCGCGGACCGGATGCGACCGGGGAGGACCTCTGTTAGCTTGCGCGCGGCTTTCGCAGCCGGGCTCAGCGCCCGCGCTCTGCCAACGAGGGATCCCAGACATGGCCGGCCAGAACACTGCGCAGCTCGTCGATCAACAAGTCCAACGCTGGGAGGCTTCGCGCCGCCAGGCGGCCGGCCCGGCCTCGCCCTGCATCGCCATCGCCCGGATGCCCTCCTCGGGCGGCACCGAGCTGGGACGCCGCGTCGCCGGCCGGCTCGATTTCGGTCTCTTCGGACGCGAGATCGTCGAGCAGATCGCCCGCGAGGAAGGCGTACGGCTGAGCCTGGTCACCGGGCTCGACGAGCACTCCGCGACGTCCATTCAGCGCATGGTGGTCGATGGCTTCTCGCACCGCAGCTTCACCGAGAGCGATTATTTGCGGGACGTCGTCCAGATCGTGACGACCCTGGGCCAGCGCGGACACTCCGTGATCGTCGGCCGCGGGGCCACCTACATCCTGCCGGCCGATCGGGCGCTGCGGGTGCTGGTCGCCGCCTCGGGTCATGCCCGCGCCGATTGGTACGCCGCCCGCTACAACCTCGACGGACACGAGGCCGCGCGGCGTGTGGCACGACAGGATCAGCAGCGCGAGCGCTTCATCCGGCAGGATTTCAACCTCTCATACCTGGATCCGTCGCTTTACGATCTGGTGGTCAACACCGAGGTGCTCGGTCTGGACGTCGCCACCGAACTGGTTCTCGACGCCTACCGGCGCCGCTTCCCGAGCTGACGGCCGATCCGCGACGGCGATGCGCAGCGTGAATCCGCCCGCGAGAACCCGCGCCCGGGCTGGCGCTGCCGCCTTGGCCCGCTAGCCTCCGGCCGTGGCCCTGCTGAGTCCTCTCGACGACGAGGCACGCACCACCTTCCTCGTCGTCGCGCTGCCCGAGAAGCGGCTGCGCACTCTCGTCGGCCGGCTCGGAACAGCACCCAAGGGCAAGCGCATCGACGCGATGAACACCTGGGACCTCGCCTGGTCTCTGGTGGATTATTACACGAGCGATCCCGAGGTCGGCAGCGAGGTCGATCGCACTCTACAGCGCGAACTCGGAGCACCGCGGCTGGCCGCATTCGCGGCAGAGAGCGACTCGGCCATGGCCCTGGTCGACCTGCTGGTGCGGGCCAAGGATCCGTTGCGTGACGGCGCCTGGGCACTGCTCTGCTCGAAGGCTGAAGGCACGGCACCACTCGTCACCGAGATCGTCGGCGCGATCATCGCCGAATACGACGAGGCCGAGGAGCGGCACAAGGAAGAGGACGCCGCCCGCCAGGCCGCGACCACAGACAGCGACGGATCCGACCCCGAGGCTCGCCGCCTCGAAGACGAAGCCGATCAGGCCCGGCGCGAGAGCGCGCGCGCAGCGAAGGATCGAGAACGGGCCCTGCACCGAATCGAGCAAATGCGCGCCCGGATCGTCGAATTGGAAGGGGCGCTTGGACAAGCTCGCGAGGACGTCCGTCGCGAACGCGCGACGCGCGACCTGGCCAATGGCGAGAGTACGCAGCTTCGGGTGGAGCGCGATGATCTGAAGCGACGGCTCGGCAGCGCCACGCCCGCCGAGGTGGCACGACTCGGCCGCGAGCTCGACGGCGAGCGGCGGCGGGCCGATGGCGCCGAGCGCGACCTCGAGGAGAGTGCCGCCGAGGAAGCCCGCCTGCGCAACCGGGTCCGCGAACTCGAGAGTCAACGGCCCGAGAGCAGCGTGGCCTCGCCCCTGCGCGCCGATCCCACCGAAGGCGAGGGCCCCGGCTGGAGCGTCCCCGTGTTCACCGATGAGTTCTACGAGTCGATCCGGCGCTGGGACCGCAAGATCGTCCGCATTGCCTTCGAGAAAGTCGCGCGACTGGCCGAGGACTGGCGGCACGGCAGCCTGCGCGCGATTCCGCTCGAGGGCGTGCCCGACCTCTACCGCATTCGCATCGCCAGCGACGTGCGCCTGATCTATCGGCCGCTCGACGGCAACCGGGTCGAGATCCTCGCTCTCATCGACCGCGAAGACCTGCAACGTTACGTCAGACAATCCAAAACGCGCTGAGCGCGGGCGGCCCGCCGGCCGCCCGCTCCCGGCAGCTCTAGGCGAAGACCATGCGGCCCTGGTCGAGGACGACCTCGCCCTTTTGATTCTTGGTCTGATAGAGGCAGCTTCCGCCCTCGACCCACATCGAGATACTGAGCGTGTCGCCCGGCATGACGGGTCTCGAGAAGCGGCCGTACATCGACTTGAAGCGTGCCGGATCGCCGCCGCAGAACGTGTTCAAGAGGGCACGTCCGGTGAAGCCGTAGGTGCAGAGACCGTGCAGGATCGGCCGGTCAAAGCCGCCGAGCTTGGCGAACGACGGATCGGAGTGCAGCGGATTCGTGTCGCCCGAGAGCCGGTAGAGCAGCGCCTGGTCCTCGCGCGTGGCGTAGCTCACCACGTGGTCGGGGGCGCGCGCCGGGACCTCGAACTTCGCCGACGCCCCGCGCTCGCCGCCGAAGCCGCCCTCGCCGCGCAGGAAGAGGGACATGAAGACCTTAAAAATAGGCTTGCCCGTCCTGAGGTCGATCGATTCGGACTCGACCTCGACCACCGCCCCCTTGCCCGGCCCCTTGTCCCAGATCGCCTTGATGCGGCCAGTGCTCTCGATCTCGCCCTCGGTCGGAATCTCACCGAGGAGTTCGATCCCTTCCTCACCGTGCACCAACATGGCCGCGTTGAGCGGGCCGAGCTTCTCGAAAGGCGCGCCACCACCGCCCAGGATGACGGCCATGGTCGGCAGAACCTTCTGCGGGGTGTTCTGCGTGTTCTCGGTCGTGAAGGCGAGATCGCTGGTCCCCGCTCCCACGCCAAGCGCATAGAGTAGCGCGTCTTTCGAGGTCCACGACCGGCGGATGGGTTTGCCCTTCTCGCCGACGGCATCCTTGTTGATGGCCATGTTCGGTTCCTTACTCCGCAGAGGCGGGTCGGACGGCCACCGGCTTACGCCGTCGCCGTCGTGGGTGAGTGAGCGGTGGGTTACGCCAGGCCTCCCCGAGCGGCAAGAGCGCTGACTTCAAGAGGCGGCGCATGACGCGGCGCAGGACACGAGCCCGCGCGGCCCTTGGGGTTGCGGCAGGGATCCCGAACCCGCAAACGTCGCTCCGTGGAAGCCAACCTCGCCGATCTCTTCGAAGCCGTGGCCGACGTCGCTGCCGAGCGGGAGTGCCTGGTCTGGCGCGACCGGCGCCTGTCGTATGCCGACGTACGCGGCCGGATGCGCCGGCTGGCCAACCATTTCCTGGGACACGGCCTCGGCCTGCACCGAGAGCGCGCGGGACTTCCGGCGTGGGAGTCGGGGCAGGATCATGTGGCGCTGCTGCTCTACAACGGCCCCGAGTATCTCGAGGGGATGCTCGGCGCCTTCGCCGCACGGCTCGCCCCGGTCAATGTCAATTATCGCTACACCGGCGCCGAGCTGACTTCGCTGCTGCTCGACTGCCGGGCGCGGGCGCTGATCTATCACGGTTCGTTCGCGCCGGTGGTGGCCGAAATCCGCCCCCACCTGCCCGACCTCGAGATCCTGCTGCAGGTGGATGACGACTCGGGCACGCCGCTGCTCGACGGGGCGCACGACTACGAGGAGGCACTGCGCCAGTCGAGCGACGACGAACTCGCCGTGCAGCGCAGCCCGGACGATCTCTACATCCTCTACACCGGCGGCACGACGGGCAAGCCCAAGGGCGTCCTCTGGCGTCAAGCTGATATATACGTGGCCGCGATGGGTGGCCGCCTGCGCGATGGGCAGGAGCCGGCTTCGATCGAGGCGGTCGTGGAGCGGGCACGCAAGGGTGCCCTGCGTTACCTGCCGACCGCGCCCTTCATGCATGCGGCGCACTGGACGGCTTTCGATGCCTTGCTCGCCGGCCACACGGTCGTGGTTCAGGATGAGACCCGCCGGCTCGATGCGGAATCGATCCTGCGCACGATCGAGCGCGAGCGCATCAACCTGCTCCTCATCATCGGCGATGCATTTGCCCGGCCGTTGATCGAGGCGATGAGCCGAAGGGCGTGGGACCTCTCGAGCATCAAGGTCCTCGGCAACGGCGGCGCCGTTCTGGGTGCGCACTCCAAGGAAGAACTGCTGCGCCTGTTGCCGCCGGGGGCGCGCATCTCCGACACCGTCGGCTCGTCCGAAACGGGACGGCAGGCGCAGCACGAGAGCCGCGCCGGAGCGGCCGCGACGACCGGCACCTTCCGTCCGGGGCCTGGGGCGTGCGTGCTCTCCGAGGATTTGACGCGCCAGCTCGACGCCACGCACGACGAACTCGGTTGGTTCGCGCAGACGGGCCGCGTGCCGCTCGGCTATCTTGGCGACCCCGACAAGACCGCGCGCACCTTCCCGGTGGTCGGCGCAACGCGCTACTCCATCCCCGGCGACCGCGCGCGCGTCCGTGCCGACGGCTCGATCGAGGTGCTGGGCCGCGACTCGACAACCATCAATACGGGCGGTGAGAAGGTCTTCGCGGAGGAGGTCGAGCAAGCCCTCAAGCGCCATCCGGCCGTGGCGGATGCGGTCGTCTGCGGCCGGCCGCACCCACGCTTCGGACAGGAGGTTGCGGCCCTCGTTCAGCTTCGACCGGGAGCAACGGCGACACGCGAAGAACTCGCGGCGAGCTGCCGCAACGAGCTCGCCGGCTACAAGGCACCCCGCACCGTGGTCTTCGTCGCCGAGGTGCAGCGCTCGCCCAACGGCAAGGCCGATTACGCGTGGGCGAAGGCCCGCCTCGCGGAAGCTGCGGCCAGAACCTGATCTGCGCTGCGTCGACGACTCGACAACCCCGCGCAGCCGGATTTCGGGGCAGCGAGGGCCCCCTGCGTCAGCAGCACCACTCGGGCTCATACGGGGCCGGGCGCCGCAGGTCTCGTCGCCCCAGTGGATGTCGCCCTCTGCGTCAGCAACACCACTCGGGATCGTACGAGGCTGGGTTGCTGGGCAGCGGGGGCCCTCTCCTGCCGGTCAACCAGAGACACGAGACGAATCTGCAACGCGCGTCCTCTCTGCTACCCGGTCGGGCATGGCTCGGCTTCCGCCCGTGACGATCCGGCTCGGCGATCGCTCCTGTCAGGTGATCGTCGGCGACGGACGGCTCGACGAACTCGGCGCCCGGACGCGAGAGGTGGCAAGCACGCGGCGCGCAGCCCTGGTCACTGATTCCAACGTCGATCAGCTCTACGGCGACGCGGCGCAGGCGTCGCTCGCCGGCGCGGGCCTCGTGGTCGAACGCGTCGTCCTCGAGCCGGGAGAAGCTCGCAAGAGCATGGCGGAGGCCGAGGCGATCTGCCGGCGCATGGTGCGGGCCGGACTCGACCGTTCTTCGTGCGTCGTGGCCCTCGGCGGCGGCGTGGTCGGTGACCTCGCCGGTTTCGCGGCGGCGATCTTTCAACGCGGCGTACCCGTCGTCCAGGTGCCGACCACGGTCGTGGCTCAGGTGGACAGCTCGATCGGCGGCAAGACCGCAGTGAATCTGCCCGAGGGAAAGAATCTCGCGGGTGCTTTTCACCAGCCCGCGCTGGTCCTCGCCGACACCGCCACGCTGGCCACCCTGCCCGAGCGCGAATGGGCCGAGGGTTTCGCCGAGATCATCAAGCACGCCGCGATCCGCGACCCGGAGATGCTGGAGGTGGTGACCGACCTTGACGCGCGCACCGGTCTCGCTGGCCTCATTCACCGCAACGTCGCGCTCAAGGCGCGCGTGGTCGAGCAGGATGAGCGCGAGACCACCGGCGCACGCGCCCACCTGAACTTTGGCCACACGATCGGTCACGCGATCGAGAACGCCGCCGGCTACGGCCGGATGTTGCACGGCGAGGCGATCAGCCTCGGCCTGCGCGCGGCACTCTACCTCTCCGAGCGTCACGCCGGGCTCGCCCAAGAGCAGAGCCAGCGTGTCCTCGCCGCCCTGCGCCACTTCTCGTTGCCGCTCGTGCTGCCCGACGATCTGATGGACGAAGCGGTGCTCGAAAGCCTTGGGCACGACAAGAAGTTCGTCGACGGCGCGATCCGTTTCGTCCTGGTGCCGGAACTCGGCCGCGCGCTTGTCTCCGACCGCCTGACAAGGGCCGACATGATCGACGCACTGACCCACCTGCGGCAGGCGCCGGGGGCCTGAACGCGCGCCGCAAGCTCGCCCACCGCCTAACGACCGCTCCCGACCCGCAGCCAGACCCCCGTCTCCACAAGCAAGCATTGGAAGGTATCCCGCGATGGACAAGCATGAGAACCTCTGGATCGGCGGCGAGTGGATCGCCCCTGCGAGTCGGCAGACCATCGACGTCATCTCGCCTTTCACCGAAGAGGTGATCGCGCGCGTGCCGGAGGCGTCTGCGGCGGATATCGACCGCGCCGTCGGGGCGGCTCGTCAGGCGATGGACGAGGGGCCCTGGCCACACCTCTCGCCGCGCGAGCGGGGCGAGAAGATCCGGGCGCTGGGGGCGGGAATCGCTGCCCGAGCACAAGATTTCGCCGAGGTCATCACGCGCGAGATGGGATCGCCCGCGACCTTCAGCATGCTGGGGCAGGTCGGGGCGTCGTTGATGGTTCTCGAGAGCTTCGCCGCGCTGGCCGAGCGGATCGAGTTCGAGGAGGCCCGTCCCGGACTCCTCGGCCCGACGCTCGTACGCCGCCTCCCGGTCGGCGTCGCGGCGGGCATCATCCCGTGGAACGTGCCGCTCTTCATCTCCACGATGAAACTCGGCGCGGCGATGGTCGCGGGGGCGCCGATCGTGCTCAAGCCCGCGCCCGAAACACCGCTCGACGCCATCCTGCTGGCAGAAGTCCTCGATTCGATCGACCTGCCGCGCGGCGTGGTGAGCATCGTTCCGGCCGGCCGCGAAACCGGCGAGCTGCTGGTGCGTCATCCCGGTGTCGACAAGGTTTCGTTCACCGGCAGCACTGCGGGCGGCCGCCGGGTCGCCGCGATCTGCGGCGAGATGCTCAAGCGCTGCACGCTCGAACTCGGCGGCAAGTCGGCCGCCATCCTGCTCGATGACGTCGATCTGCCCGCGGCTCTGCCGCTGCTGATGCCCAACGCGATCATGAACAACGGCCAGGCCTGCCTCTCGCAAACCCGCATCCTGGCGCCCCGGGCGCGCTACGCCGAGGTCGTCGATGCACTGGCGCAGGAAGTTTTATCGTTGACTGTCGGCGATCCGACCGACCCGACGACCGCGGTGGGACCGCTGGTCGCCGCGCGCCAGCGCGACCGCGCCCTGGGCTACATCGGCATCGGCCGTGACGAGGGGGCACGGGTCGTGGTCGGTGGCGGCCGGCCGAGCCATCTCCCGCGCGGCTGGTTCGTCGAGCCCACTCTCTTTGCCGGGGTGGACAACGCCATGCGAATTGCGCGCGAGGAGAGCTTCGGCCCGGTGCTTGTCGTCAGTCCGTACGACGCCGAATGCGCCGCGCTCCGGATCGCCAACGACTCCGAATACGGACTATCCGGCTCGGTGTGGACCCGCGATCGCGAACGCGGGCTCGCCGTCGCACGCCGCGTTCGCACCGGGACCCTCGGCGTCAATGCCATGGGCACGATGGACATGAGCCAACCCTTCGGCGGCTTCAAGGCCTCGGGCATCGGCCGCGAGTGCGGGCCCGAGGGCGTCGCGGCCTTCCTCGAGGTGCAGACGATCGTCGGCTGAATGCGCGCCGGCCCTCAGAGCAGGCGCACGAGGGCGGAAACTGCGCCGATGGCCGCCACCATCATGCCGCCGAGCCGGACCGTCAGTCGTCGCTCCATGTCGGCGAGCCGGCCGTCATAGCGAAAGGCCTGCTCGGAGAAGCGAAGTTCGATCCGCTTCTCCATCTCGCCGAGTCGGATCTCGAGTCGGCGGTCCTGTTCCAGGAAGCGTGCGTCGATCAACTCGCGCAGGCCCCGGATAGCGGCCTCGACTTCCCGGAGACGTGCGTCCATCAGCTAAAAGCGAATGTCCATCTGCGCAAGACGGTCTTCGATCCGCTCGAAGCGGGCGTCGACCTGCGCGAAGCGGACGTCGATCTGCGCGAAGCGGGCGTCGATCTGCGCGAAACGGCCCTCGAATCGCGACTCGAGACGGGCCTCCAATTGGGCCCCGAACTCTACCAGGTCCTGCTTGGTTACCAGCGAGTCGGTCATGGCGAACGCGAGCGCCTCGGCTTGTCCTTCGGCCTGCTGCTCGCTGAAGCCAACCTCGCGCAACCGTCGCGCGTACGCAAGCGTATCAAGTGCTATCGCCATCGACCGCCTCGCAGCACACCTATTCCATGCCCCAGGGTCGGTCTCCATGAGCGTCCGATCAAGGATCCGCCCCGATTTGACCGCCGCTGGGCCTGCGAAATCCGCGCCGACTCCGCACCATCCACTCGCCCTCTCCCGGCAGACCGCCGCAGGTCCTGCCACGGCCGGGGGCGATCAACTCGCCGCGCCGACTCCGTCGCTCGCCTCGGGGCGCAGCCGCAGGCGGACGAAGCCCCGCGCACCGAGGTCGAGGTCCACCGCAAAACTTCCCACGACGCTGCCCGGACGCACTCCGAGCCGCTGCTCCCCCTCGGGCGCCCATCGACTGGCGCGCGGCAGCCCCCCGCCGGGCGCCTGCCCTTCGATCACGACCTGTTCCCCGAGCGCGCCCACGACGAGGATCTCGAGCCCGTCCGCGCGCGGCTCGACGGCGCCGATCCGTCGGTCGCCAAGGCAGGCGTCGCGACCGAGGTCGCCGAACACGACCCAGCCGCCAGCGAGCACCGGACAGAGCAGCAGATGGGCCGCCTCGGCAGGGCCAAGCTCGATCTCGATCGTACCGTCCGTCGATCGCGCAACGAGCCGCCGTGCGCGCACATCCAGCGCACGCCAATCTTCTCCTTGCAGCGCCGTGGCCGAGCGCCCCCGCTCGCCGCGCGACTCGTCGTTTCGCTGCGTGACGCCGTGTCCGCCAGCGGCCCTGTCGCCCCAGACTCCGGGCCTCCCGGTCGCATACGGCGCGTCGTCACCCATTTCGTCGGCGCGCACCCTCGCCCGCAAACGCTCGCCGCTCTGGCTGACATGCAGCGCCACGAGATGCCCCCAGCGACCCGCCGCGTGTGTCACATGGGTCGAGGCCAGCATCAAGCGGTCGCCGAAGACGACGTCGGGATGAAACGAAGAGTCAAGTGCTGCCAGCGGTACATCTGGCTTGACCAGCACGCCGTCGGCTCGACAGACACGCGCCACGATGGCGGGATCGGTGCGGCCGATGCGGTCGCCGATCCCGACGGGGCCGGCCGAGAGCGCCGCCAGAAGCGCTTCGGTGGCGGCCCCGGCGTCCCCATCGAGTCCCGTCCCCGTCGGATCGGAGAGAAAAACATCCTTGTACGGCAGCAAACCGAGGGCGCGCGCGAACGCGTTGCCGATCAGGAACCACCACCACAGGAAGCGAGCCCCGGCGATATAGCGGTAGTCCCCGCTGGTGCGGATGGCCGCGATCTGTCCGAGTTCGACGGCTTGGAGCGCGTCGGCCGGAGTCGCCATGCACCACAACAAGGACAGGCCATGGCGTTCGGCGGCGGCATCGAAATCGCGCTGCCAGCGCCGCGCGGTGCCGGCGGTGTCGCGCAGACCGCGCACGCCGAGGAAGATCTCGACCAGCCAGTCCTGCTCGATCTGGATCGCGCCCCATGCGGCAGCCTGGGCACACATCGCGTCGAAGAAAGCCGCTTCGCGCGGATGCGCCCGCTCGCGATCGACGAAACTCTCGAAGGCCGCGACGTAAGGCGAGCGGCTCGAGTGGTGACGGGCGTGCAGGATGAGTGGCGCACCGCCCAGACGCTGACGCAGCGCCGCGATGCCGCCGGGTAGAATGTCGGCGCGCGGCTCCCAGACGATGCAGCCGGTGGGCGGCACGTCCTCGGGCGCTTCCACGCCGATTGCGCTGAAGGTCCGGGTCGTCGCGTGCGGGTAGAACCAGGAATCGAGTTCGACGGCGCGGATCGGAACCGCAAGCTCACGCAGCTCGTCGACCTTGGTGACGAGGGTCTCCTCGACGGTGAGCTCGGGCTCGCGCCGGTACCAATAGGCCGCACCGTTGTCAGTCCAGTACGAGAGCCGGCCGACCGCGTCGTCGGCATGACGTGAGCGCCGGCGCGGCCCGTGCAACGCGCGCAGGTGCTGCCCAAGTAGAGCTTCGGCCGCGCGCACGCCGGGCGCCGCAATCATCGCCAGCTCGGTCGCGAAGCCCGCCGGCACATGATCGAGATCGCCGTGCCACCCGGCGCGCAACCCGAGCGCGTGGTCGGCTGCCGTGCGTGGCACCGCCAGCACGAGCTCGTGGAAACCGGCCAGCGGGGCCAGCAAGAGACAGCGCCCCTCGCCGTCGAGCAGCGCCAGGGGCTCGACCACCGAGGGACGCAGGTGGGGCGGCGGCGGGATGCGAAACGTTTCGAGCCGCGCATCGAGGAAGGTCGGGAGACCGAACTCCATGTACAGGTGCCCGAAGGCAAAGGCCGTCTCCGGCAGCCCGCCGGGAGCGCGCCCGGCCGGATGCATGACCGGCCACGCCACCGCCGGTCGCTCGAACGAGCCCGTGGCGAGTCCCCCCAGCGCACGGCCGGCTTCGAGCCGGAACACGAGGAGGGCATGCTCGCGGTAGGCGCGCACGCTCGGGCGCAGGTCAATCTTAAACTCATTGCCGGCGCCCGCCGTGAAACGAAGACCCGCGTAGGACCCGAGCGCATCCCGGCCGGCGAAGTGTTCCATCTCGAGCACCGCTGCCGGGCCGCTCTCGCCCGTGTCCCCGAGCTGCAACCCGAGCGGCCCGAGCCAGTCCAGGTGGTGCCAGGCGATCCGACCGCTGGTGTCATGCCAGAACAGCGTGAGCCCCTCCCCCGCCCGCAGCGCGATCTCCTCGCCCATGCTCCGCTCCTAGCAGCACCGGCGATACTCCCGCAGCCCCACGCGGCGGGCGTCCTGCACCGTCGTCGGTTCTACATCCGCAATTCGGAAGTCCGGCAACATGCCCGCGGCCCCACGCCCGCTGCCCTGGCAAGTCGTGATCGTGGTGGAGCGCTGCGCCAGCCACGCCGAGATTGCCGATGGGGACCTTGACAGGACGTGTCGGATCTCAGCTCACGGACCCGCTTCCGACGACTGCCGGCGGCGCCACACCGGCCAGGTCCAGCGGCAGCGTCACCGTGAAGCAGGCGCCGTTCGCCGATCGACCCGTGACCGTGATTCGACCACCCATGAGTTCGACGAGTTTCCGCGTGATGGCGAGCCCGAGCCCGACGCCCTGGCGGCTCGCGCCCCCGGGATCGCGCTGCTGCCAGAAAGCCTCGAAGATTTGCTCCCGGAGGTCCTCGGGAACGCCGACCCCGGTGTCCTCGACCTCGACGTGAACGACGCCATGGCCCGAAGGGTCCGCGCTTCGTCCCGCGCGCAGCACGATCGAGCCGTTCTCGGTGAACTTGACGGCGTTCGCAGCCAAATTGAGAAGGATCTGGCGCAAACGGGCCGTGTCGCCGATCAGGTCCACATCAAGCGATGTATCTACCTCGACCTCGAAGTGGAGATCTCGCCGTGCGACCTCCAGGTCGAGCATCACGCGCACGTCCTCGATGATTGCGCGCAGTCGGACTCTCTCGCGGGAAAGTGCGAGCTGCCCCTGCTCGACCTGTGCCAGGTCGAGCGTGTTACCGATCAGAGCCTTGAGCGCGACAGAGGCCCGCTGGACGCTCCGGACGACCCCAACGTCCTGCGCCTCGAGCGGGCCCTCCAGCAGCAGGTCGACACCCATTGCCAGGACGTTGAGCGGCGTCCTTATTTCATGATTGACTATCGCGAGGAATTCGCTCTTGGCCGCGTTCGCGCGTTCGGCCACGAGCCGTGCCCGCTCGAGCGAGCGCTCGGTCTCGCGCTGTCGACAAGCCATGATCAGGATGCCCAGGCTCGCGAAGGTGAGAAAGAGTGCCGCCAGCACACCCGTGATTGGCCCGCTCTCCGTCGTCGCCCCACCCCCGAAGGGCCCGAGGCCCTGCGCCGTCGGACCGTAGGCCAGGCCGACCAGGAGAAGATTGGTCACCGCGAGCCAGCGCCAGCCGAAGCGGAAGGCGATCGCCACGAGCATCACGAACGCGAAGATCACCAGGGAATGGAGAGGGGCCCACGCCGAACCCGCGGGAATCCGGGTCGCTACGGCCACCATGAGGGCCGCAGACAGAACCAGCGCACCCCCCTCGGCGCGCCGGCGCATCGGGAGGCGCGCCAGAGGTTCCCTCCCCGGCACGCCAGCAAGCACAAGGGGCATTCCGAGCATGATCTGCAAGAGCGCCACCGGGAGGCCGATGACGAGCCGCTGCCCAAGCGAGAGCAGGGACTCGCGCTCCAGGGCATCCAGTGCCGGGATACGGATCGCCAGCACGACGGCGGACGCAATCGGCGCGGCCACACCGACGAAGCGCAGGATACTGCGCCACTCTCCGAAGAGCTGTGTCGGGGCCGTCGTGTTGCGCAGCAGTGCAACGCAGGTCGCCCCGCCCGCCAGACTCGAGAGCGCAATGGCGGCACTCACGGCGACACTCTCGCCGGAGAGCAGGGGCGCCAGCACCCCGCCGAGCACGACCCCCGGCAGCGCCGCCCACCCGAATTGCAACAAGAAGCCCGCGGCCATCCCGGGGGAGCCGGTTGGCGCCCATTGATGGTAGGCGCCGCTCCGCGTCCCGGTCATGAACACCGTGGTGGCGAGCACGGCGGCAACTGCGGCGAGATTCAGCCAGATCCCCGCCGCAGGCTCTCCCCTGGCAGCCCGTGAGGCTCGGCCGATGAGACCTCGCGGTGGCCGTGTCGCGTCCTTGCCAGGAGGTCCTCCCTCTTGGCTCATCTTGGCGAACGCGACGCTTGCGTGGCGCGCCTCCGGAGTACCCACCTCGACCGATCTGCTCTCCTGACTCATCTTGCTCGACGCGACGCTTGCGCGACGCGATTTCGGAGTACCCACCTCGACTGGCCTGCCCTCCTGATTCACCTTGCTCGACGGGGCGCACCCAGGGAAGGGAGGCAGTCGCGGCGGAACGCCCGCCACTCACGCGGACAACGCCGGGGCACGGGGCCGGGCTTGCAGAGGACCGGCGCCACCATCACAGTCTTCCGGTCCGGAACGAGTTCAATCCCGCTCCGGCCGCGCTCCCGGCGGACTCTCGCCAGGGCCCCGGCCGCGTGGGAATCGAGACCAGCCCGCTCCACGGGCGACACAAGCAGCGAAAAAATGAGGAGAGCCAGATTGATGCTACCTCCCACGACCTACCGCCCGCAGATCATGCCTCCGCAACGAACCGCCCGCCGGGTGGTCGTTTGGGCAATTCTGGCGCCACTGACCCTCTGCGCCGCCGCCTGCGGCAACGTCGGCGGTCCCGCCGGCCCGGTGGCCATCCAGTCGGGAACGCTGCTTCACCTCGATGCGGGCGATGTGCAGGGCGTAACCGAAGGCGGCACGCGCCACTTCTTCGGCATTCCCTTCGCCCGACCGCCGGTGGGCGAGCGGCGTTGGCAGCCGCCCGTGCCGGCCGAGCCCTGGGCCGGCGTGCTTGACGCAAGCGCCATGGGTCCCGCCTGTGCGCAGAACGCCGGAATCACGTCCCCGTACAGCGAGAACGAGGATTGCCTCCACCTCAACGTCTGGACGCCCGAGCCTGCCCCCTCCCACCCCCTGCCCGTCATGGTGTGGATCCACGGCGGCGGCAACACCGGCGGCTCGACCGCCGACGAAGTTCCCCTCGGGATCGGTGGCCTTTTCTACGACGGCCGGATGCTCGCGGAACAGCACGGGGTCGTGGTGGTCAGCGCCAACTACAGACTCGGAGTGTTGGGCTTCCTCAGCCATCCGGCATTGGCAGGCGAAGACTCGAAGCGTGCCTTCTCGGGCAACCAGGCCCTGCTGGATCAGCGGCTGGCGCTCGAATGGGTGCGGGACAACATCGCTCCCTTCGGAGGTGATCCGGACAACGTCACGATCTTCGGCGAGAGCGCCGGCGCTTTCGACGTCTGCTTCCACGTCGCCTCGCCGGGGAGTCGCGGACTCTTCCACCGCGCGATCAGCGAGAGTGGCGGCTGCACCTTCCGCACCACGACCCGCTCCGAGGGCGAAGCGCGAGGTGCCGAGCTGGCGACCGAGCTGGGCTGCGCTGGGGCCGCCGACCCGCTCGCCTGCATGCGTGCAGTACCGGTGGCCGAGCTGCTGGCGCGGGGCGGCGGGATCGGACCGATCGTCGATGGTGACGTCCTGCCCGATCAGCCGCGGACCCTCTACGACCGGGGCGAGTTCGCCAAGGTTCCCTACCTGCTCGGCTCGAATGCCGACGAAGGAACCCTCTTTGCCTTGACGGGGAACCTGCCCCCCCTCGAGACCGAGGCGGACTATCTCGCCGCACTCACGGCCCGCTGGGGGCACTGGGCGGACGAGATCGCGGCCCTCTACCCCGCTACCGCGTTCGCATCGCCGCGTGACGCATTCGTCCGCACCGCGGGCGATTCGTTCCTCGTCTGCGGCACGTCGGATACCGCGCGGCGCGCGTCGCTGGGGGGTGCGCCGGTCTATGCCTACAACTTCGCGCGCCCGATCCCGATCCCCTCGATTTCTTTTCTGGGGGCGACTCACGGCGCCGAGATTGCCTACGTCTTCGGCTCGGTGACGCCACCGACGCCCGAGGATGCGGCTCTCGCCACGGCCCTTCAGGGCTACTGGACGCGCTTCGCCCGAAACGGTGAACCCGGGGGTGAGGGAGCACTCCGCTGGCCGCGCTGGCTGGACGCGACCGATTTGCGGCTCGAATTGGACGCCGTGATCCGGCCGGTCGAGCGCTTCCGGCGCGCCGAATGCGAACTCTGGTGGCAGATCGCCGCAGAAGATTTCGAGTGAGGTGAGCGCGCCGACGTCGGTGCGGCCTCAGGCTGCGACGACGTCGGCGACCGCGCCGAGCCGCACCGGCACGCCGTTGAGAATCGACTGGCCGACGATGCCCTCGACATGCTGGTCGTCGGTGAGATCGTTGGCGGAGACGCCAGCGTGAGCGCCGGCCACGGCCTGCCAGGGACCGCTCGCCGCGTGGCCCCAGCCGTGGGGCAGGCTGACCACGCCCTCCATGATTTCGTCGCTTACCCGCACCGGGACGATCACCGTGCCGACCCGGCTCTCGAGCCGGGCCGGTTGGCTGTCGCGCAGCCCGGCGCGAGCAGCGTCGGCCGGATGGACCAGCAGCACACAACGCTCCCTGCCCGCGACCAGCGCCGGCAGGTTGTGCATCCACGAGTTGTTCGAGCGCAGCTCACGGCGGCCGATCAGCAAGAGTTCGCCGCCGTCGCGTGGGCACATGATCTCACGCGCGAGATCCTCCATGGCGGCAAGAAAGGGTCCGGCCGCCAGATGGACCTTGTGGTCGCGATGCTGCAGGCGATGGCGGATGCCGGTGCGCGCCGGCCCGAGGTCCAGGCCGTACGGTTGGGCCTGGACTTTTTTAAGATTGATGCCCTTCGACCAGGGCAGGAAGCGATCGCCGTGCGGGCCGAGCCGCAGCAGCAGGTCGAGCGCTCGTTCCGGGTCGTAGCGAAAACCGATCCGCCGCAGCAGGCCATCGACCCAGCGGACGCCCACCGGTCCCCCACCGAGTTCCTCGGCGAGTCGCAGCATGATCTGCCAGTCGGCAAGCTCGTCCGGCGCGCGCGCCACCACCGGCGGATCCCAGCGCACGGTGTTGCGCAGCGACACGCTCGGCGACACCGGCTCGCTGTGATCCTCGGCCAGCGCCCAGGCCGGTGGCAGGATCAGATCGGCGTGGCGCGTGGTTTCATTGACGTAGAGATCGACCGAAACCATGAAGTCGAGCCGCTCGAGCGCGCGGTCGAGCCGCGGCCCGTTGGGCGTCGAGAGCACAGGGTTGCCCGCCAGCGTGAGCATCGCCCGGATCTGACCCTGGCCCGGCGTCTCGATCTCCTCGGCGAGGATCGAGGCCGGCAGGTCGCAGGCGATCTCGGGCAGACCGCGCACGCGGCTCTTCCAGCGCGCGTGGCCGTTCAAACCCGCGAATCGGGTGAACTGCGCGCCATCAAGCGCGGGTTCAGGGAACATCCACCCACCCTCGGCACCGAGCCGACCGGTCGCAATGTTGAGCAGATCGGTCGCCCACGTGCCGAGCGTGCCAAAGGCGTTGTTGCACGTGCCGATGCGGGTGTAGGCAACGCCACGGCGGGCGGCGGCAAACTCGAGCGCAAGCCTTCGCGTGACGTCGGGAGCGATGCCGGTGAAGGACGCCGTGGCCTCGGGCGAGAACGCACCGAGCCGCTGCTCGACCTCGGCAAGACCGCTCGCGACCTCCGCGATGCGTTCCCGGTCGACACGACCGGTCTCGACCAGCACCTGCAGCAGGGCGAGCAGAAAGGCCGCGTCGCTGCCCGGTCGGATGAAGACGTGTTCGTCGGCGAGTTTGGCGGTCTCCGTCTGGCGCGGGTCGACCACCACGACCCGCCCGCCACGCTCGCCGATGGCGCGCAGCCGCGCCCGCACATTGGGCGTGACCATCGCACTGCCTTGCGACACCACGGGATTCGAACCGATGCAAAGTAGGTAGTCTGTGCGGTCGATGTCGGGCACCGGGAGGAGCAGCGTGTTGCCGTAGAGGTAGTGCGAGGCCGCGAAGCGTGGTGCCGTGTCTTGCGAGCTGGCGCTGGTGCGGTTGCGTGTGCCGATCGTGTTGACCAGAGCCCCCAGCATGAAGACCGCGCTGTAGTTGTGAACCATCGGATTGCCGAAGTAGACGGCGATCGCATCGGCGCCATGCGCGGAGCGGATTTCGCGCAGGCGCGCGCCCGCAAACGTGAACGCCTCGTCCCACCCGATCTCGTCGAAGCCGCCATCGGGACGGCGGCGCAGCGGCCGCCGCACGCGGTCGGGATCGTGATGGACCGCGGCGATCGCCATCCCCTTGGGGCAGACGTAACCCGCCGACCACGGATCATCGGGGTCGGGCGCGACCGCGACGATACGATCGCCCTCGACTTCGAGCCTGAGGCCACAGCCGGCCTCGCACAGATTACAGCGACGGAGCGCGGTCGTCGGCATGGTGAGCCCTCCCCCGGACGGGAGGCATCATGGGAGCTTGCCACAGCCGGCGCAAGCGTCGGCTGGCGAGCCTTGCGCAGCAGCTCCTAAAGCACCGGAGTGCCGTGTCGTTCGAAGCCCTCGGAGACGAGCGCGAGCACACGCAGAAGCTGTTCGAGCGCGCTGTCGGCATCGGCACGCTCGTAGTACTCGAGCGGCAGGACGTCCTCGTCGCCGTAGAACGAGAGCTCACGATCTCGCCGCAGCGTCTTCGAGACGCGCTCGATCTCACCGACCCAGCCAGCCTCGAGAATCGTCCCCTGAATCAGCGGATCGCGGAGAAGGCGTGCCACGTCATGCGCGCGGGGATACGAGAGGCCGGCCAGCTCGAGAAGCGCCTTGACGGCTAGTTCGACGGTCTCCTGACTCTCACGCACGGCATCAGCCTGATCCCCCGCCGCGATGAGCGCCTCCCCCGCCCGGACACAGAGCCGAGATCGCCGGAGGTAGTTCACGGCGAGAGCGCCCGTGTGGGTCATCGCCCGACGCTTTCGTAGAACGGCAACCCCATGAAGAGGCGCCGTTTGACGTGCACCGATTCCAGCAGGACCTCAGCTCTGCTCAGGTGGCCAGCGAGTTCGCCGACCGGATCGTGCAGCACGCGGACGCCTCGGGCGATCCCCTCGAGCAACCAGCCCGGCGGATCGTCCAGCGATCGGCGAGTGAAGAAGGTCGGATCGAGGACGGGCTCGAGGTCCTCGAACCGAGCGGCCCAGGGCAACCACGTCGTGGCGCGGCGGAGCAGAGGCTCGAGCCACACGCCAAGGTCAAGGTCTTAATCTGAGCGGGGCCTGTCGCCGATGCGTGAACCGAAGAGGAACAGGCCGCGGAGCCGCGGCCCGAAGAGGTCCATGGCCCTGCTCCTCGGCCGACACGCGGCCACACTAGCCCGAAAGCCGTCGGCGAGCGATCGGGCTCCGCTACCCGGTTGCAAGCTCCCGCCCTGCTGCAGGCGGCGCACGGCAGGCCAATCCGCTGTCTCTCACCCACGGAACCGCCGGCCATCCTCTGGGCCTCAGGGCTCCGGCGCATCTGGCCCCGAAACGACGACGCGGCCGCCCGGGGACTCTCTCCCCGGACGGCTGCGCGTCTCACCAGCAGCTTACGCTACGGCTCTCAGCCGCCCAGGCATAAGAGGCGCTCCTCGGGCGGCACGCCGCCGCGGCAATTCGGCGCCTCCCCGCGGTAGGTCGCCCCACTCGGCGTCACAATGTCCATCTCCGCCGGTCCGTAGAGCCCCAGCTCCATCACCGTCGTCCCAAGATAGACCTTGATCTTGTAGCCGCCGCTGCGCCGGTCCTGGACAATCTTGACGCGAT
>SXGT01399242.1_pt1 | contig 44849 bp, 38 predicted proteins | sample 3176221 | NCBI WGS metagenome assembly SXGT01 (sample SAMN11356862, study PRJNA531348) | freshwater metagenome | isolation source: freshwater sample F1-120 | place: China: Fuxian Lake, Yuxi | collected 2017-12-25 | reverse complement strand
TTCCATCATTTGCTCCTGTCCTCGCCTAACGGCTTGTAGGACCATCCGCGCTGGTCACGCCTGGTAGCCAGCAGTCGGGTGTTATATCACCAGGCTCGAACATGAGGTCACCGGTCTCTCATGTTCTAAAGTTGCGATCGGCTCTTCGGTCCGTATTGCTCTGTTCCTTGAGCGGGCCGTCGTATCCAGGGACAGATGAGCTTGGAAACGTCGGAATGAAAAGCCTAACCGCACAGGGGTTCAATTCCCCTCAGCTCCACCAAAAACCCACCAGATAACTGATGGGTTTTTGGTTTGGTTGCTCTCTTTCCTTATCCGAGTTAGGCTGCCCGAGGCTCTTTCACAAGGAGAAGATCGTGCGTAATACATCAGAATGCGTCATCCTGGCCGCCGATGGCCTCGACCTCCCCCAAGTCCTAGACCTCGTCGACGAGATCGGCGACCGTCTCTACGCCGTCAAGATCCACAGCCTCTGGGACCGCCATGGTCCAGGTGTGGTGCGACAGCTTCTTGACGCTGGCGCGCCGCGCATCTGGGTCGATCTCAAGCTGCACGACATCCCCGAGACGGTACGCGATCGTGCCAAGGCGGTAGCCGAAAGCGGCGCCCACATGGTCACGGTCCACGCCTCCGGCGGAATCGAGATGATGATGGCCGCCTGCGAGAGCGGAATCGATGTCATCGCCGTCACGGTACTCACCTCGCTGGAAGAAGACGAGGTACATCTCCTGCACGGACATCCTTCCAAGGCCGAAGTACTCGCCCTCACTCGCCTGGCCAGGATGGCTGGCGTACCCTCCGTGGTCTGTTCGCCCAGGGAGGTTGGCATCCTCGCCAAGCGTCCAGAGCTCAAGGGCATGAACTTCATCACCCCGGGCGTACGCTCGCTGGGTGTCGCCGTCGACGACCAGAAGCGTGTCGACACCCCCGCCAACGCTATCAAGGCCGGCGCCACGCGGCTGGTCATCGGCCGCCAGATCACCCGCGCAGATAGTCCCCTCGCCGCGCTCGAACCGATCGAGCTGGAGATCAACGCATGAACGCCTCCGACCTCATCCTCGGCATGGACCTCGCGGCCCTTCGGCGTTTCGACGACCATGGCCATGAGCCCCTGTCCGATGAAGCTGTCCGCCACATCCTGCAGACCTGCGACGCCCTGTGGCTCCACAACGGCGACATGGCGCGACCGCATGCAGAGCTCACCTCCGGGCGCTGCAGCGATGGCTTCGTGGACGTCCTGCGCGCCCTGCGCTACTCCACGGTGTGTGAACTGCTCGGCCAGCAGCTCGCGATGAAGATCGACCAGATCTACAAGGGACGTGTGGACTGGGTTGTGGGCTCGGACCACGCCGCCGCCACGCTCTCCTACGAGGTGGCGAAGTACTTCCTCGCCATGCACGACTTCACGGAGAAGGGACCCGACAAGGCGCAGCGCTGGAGCCGCTTCGAGATCCAGCAGGGCGAGATCGTCCTGCAGGTCGAGGAACTGGTCACCACGAGCGGTACGCTTCAGGCTGTTCGTGATGGACTGCGCCAAGCACGCCCGGACGAGCTCATCGCGTTCGCGCCGCTGGTCGCAACGCTCGTCAACCGCTCCCCGCTCACCCACTTCGATGGCGTGCCGATCGTGAGCCTCGCCACCTACGACATCAAGAGCTGGGCGCCGGAAGAGTGCCCGCTGTGCGCCGCCGGTTCGCCGCGCGTCCGTCCCAAACACAACTGGGCCGCCCTCAAGGTCTGATCCCCACGCCGTCCAGCTCAGCTGGACGTTTTCTTTTGTCTCAAAACAAAACCACACCACGCAAGGTGATGTGTTTTTGGAATACTCGGTCAGTGACCGAACGTGTTGCTACTCGATGCCGTCGGCGCGACGCTTGCCGGACTCGATTGTCCGCGGGTCGAAGCCTCGGTTGGGACCGTCGGGGTCGGAGTAGGGGTAGCTGTAGGTCAGGTAGTTTCCCCAAACCGTGAACCCCATGACCGAGAAGAAAGTGATCGCCATTACCCAGGTTGAGTCCCAGGGGATGAAAATCATACTACCGCCGATGATCAGACACGTCGCGATGACGGCGAGAAAGAGTTTCCTCATGTGACCTCCAACGAACTATGTACCCCATTTTCGCAAAAAAATCAAGGGGTGGATCAGTTCCCCTTGAGTTTCTCGCGAATATCTCGCTGAACATCTCGCTTCTTGATGGCTTCACGTTTTTCAAATTGTTTCTTTCCTCTTGCAACCGCGAATTCCAGTTTCACAAGGTTTCCTTTTGTGTAGATGGACAATGGCACAAGTGTGAGTCCTTCTTGTCCCTTCTTCCCAATCAACCGATTCAACTCTCTTCGGTGCACCAACACTTTTCGATCCCGGTCGGCTTTATATTCTTCTTTGTTACCAGCTGGTTTATACGCGGCAATGAAGGAACCCTTCAACCACAACTCTTCTCCTTGAATATGTAAAAATGCTCCCTTGAGCTGCACATGTCCTTCTTTCACACTCTTGACCTCCGCTCCCGTCAACTTCAACCCACCCTCCAGTGTATCGAGGATCTCATAGTCGAACCGGGCCTTTTTGTTGACGGCGAGAGTGGGCATGTCGCTGGGGTCAGGTCTCCAGTGTACGGTTTGGTCTGAAAAAAGATTATAGTGAAACTGTACACTGGAGACCTGACCCCAGCCAGTATAGTCGATTGCTTGTAATTTTCCAGCTTTTTTCTTATACTCTGCCACATCTATGCGCATTCATCGTCATCGCATCCGCCGGTCCACGCTTGATATTCAACAATATCGCGTGAACCAAAAGATTAAAGCCCTTGAAGTCCGCGTCATTGGAGCGGAAGGAGAGGCTCTCGGAGTTCTTCCAATCGAGGAAGCTATTAAATTGGCCGAGGTAAAGGAAATGGATCTTGTAGAAGTTTCCCCAAAGGCAGAGCCACCTGTCTGCAAAATCCTCGACTACGGTCAGTTCAAGTACCAGAAAGAAAAAGAAGCAAAGAAGGCTAAGGCTCAGTCCGCCGAGGTCGACATCAAGGGCATTCGTCTCTCCGTCCGCATCGGCGTGGGCGATCTGCAAGTTCGACTCAAGCAAGGACTAAAATTCCTTGAACAAGGCGACAAAATCAAAGTTGAACTCCCCTTGCGTGGACGAGAAAAGGCCCACCGCGACGTGGCTCAAAAGGTCATGGAGGATTTTCTCGAGCAGGTCAAAGCGGTTTATCCGGTCCGTATCGAGCAAGAAATCAAGTACCTTGCCGGCCGATTCACCATGATCGTCGCACGCGCTTGACAAATAGGCTAAATGTCGTTATTCTCACACGCGTTCAAGACCTGTCCACCTTACCACCTCTGCCACCTTTCCACCTTCTCTATGCCCAAGCAAAAAACTCATAAAGCCTTCTCTTCCCGTGTGAAGATCACCGGTACCGGTAAAGTGCTCAAGCGCACGGCTGGTCAGGATCACTTCAACGGACGAGAGTCAGGAAAAACGACTCGCAACAAACGCCAGGACCAAACCATGTCCCACGCGCACGCCCGAGCGATTAAGACATTGATGCCAAACCACCAATAATATGCCTCGAGTAAAACGTGGAACACAACACGTCAAGCGTCGTAAGAGCTTGATGGAAAAGACCAAGGGCATGATGTGGGGACGCAAGTCCAAAATCCGTCTCGCCCGTCCAGCCATGCTCAAGGCCGGTGTGAACGCCTACCGCGATCGCCGCAACAAGAAACGCAGCATGCGCCGCCTCTGGATGGTTCGCCTCAATGCCGCCCTGCGACCTCTTGGAACCAGCTACTCACGATTCATGGATGGTCTCAAGAAAGCCGGCATCGTGTTGGACCGAAAAGTCCTCTCGCAACTGGCAAAAGATCACACAACCGTCTTCAATAACGTCGTTGAAAAGACAAAGTAAAAACGCCTCCGGGCGTTTTTACTTTGTCCTAGGATTGACTGAATTGATCTGAGGTGATAGCATCGTCACCTGGTTAGCCACAACCAAGCCTCAAAGTCAAAAAGTGAAAAAGGGGTAAACATATGTCCACTGAAGAAGGACCACGCTGGTTTCTCGGGGGCGATGTCTTGGACGCCCCCGAGTGGCCCGGGCAATTACCCGGAGCGAGAGCTGGGGACGATATCCCAGATGACGATCAAATTCTAACCCCGCCTCTGCAAGGGGCACTTCCAATGGAGAAACCTCAGATGTCTGACCTGCCCACTTCCACTGAACCACGCGAAGCCACTGGCCTCGGCCAAGCAGGCCACGAGGAGAAGAATCGCAGCTGGTGGCCGTTCATCGGCGGAATCATCATCTTCTTCCTACTGATGGGTGGAGTCTACTGGTGGACGCACCGCGAGCCGGTCGCAACGACAGAAACAATCACGGCCATAGTGTCCGAACCACCGGTCGAGGCCATCACCGAGGCCGAGACGCCCGAGACCCTCGCCGAGCCCGAAGCCACGCCTCCCGCTGCGGAACCGGCCACGGCCCCGACCGCGACGGCCACCACTGCCACCCCCACGAACTGCAAGTTCGTGGACGGCAGCCGGCCACAGGAGGATGGCAAGTACATCCTCATCTGCACCGAGGGTGAGTACCTCGCCATCGGCGAGTACGACTACGCCATCCAGAACTTCAAGTGGACGGACTTCGAAGAGCGTAATTCGCCCAAGTAGTCTGGTCCGCCCAGACCCACGCACCCGCCAGACGCACCAGCCAGGCGGGTATTTAATTTGTCTTTTTGAAACTCACCTTAAAGACGGGATACCACGTCTGATCGTATTCATCCTTGATCTCGACCGTCTCGTTTTTGACGTACATGTTGAGAGCTTGATCGGCCAGAAGCTCCTGGTCTATCTCAATCTCAACCTTCAGTTCTTCAAGCTCAGCAACGTCTGAATTCCCGGCTCGCACATCTTGCTCAATTCCCTTCTTCTCCTCGCGCAGGGTCTTCATCTCTTCCACAATTTCCTTATAGCGAGAGGAATGTGTGAGCTCATCCTTAAGCATCTTATTGATCTCTTTACGGCGCTTTTTGTTTTTCTCAAGGCGATGATAAATGTCTTCAAGGTTTGGCATAGTTCGACAAGCTCACTATGAATAGGCTCCTATGATATCACGCGCGGCGAGCGCGAGCTGTTGACAAATGAACGAATTTTGAGTAGCCTCTGGAGTCCGTCTACACTCACGGATCCTTGGATTTCTCAAGGCACAATAGGAGTCCTCATGCCCATCAACCGTACGATCTCCGGTGCCCGCGTGGGCGACCCACTCGAGATCCAACTCGAGATCACCGGGACCGACTGTTTCCCTGGAGACAAGTGGCGGCTCACCGTCACGGGGATCACCCTTGCGCCCGCTGCGGCGCAGGAGATCCCTGTGGGCGCGACCAGCCACACACTGACCTGGAAAAGTGCGACGCCACTCCCCACCGGGATCGCAAACCCGATCACCGTCGAGCTCTACAAGGAGCATGGCTCAGGCGCCAGTCTCACCCCGGTCCAAACCTTCCAGGTCCCGATCGCGCCCGCCCCCTCGGCTCCCGCTCCTGCGACCCCTCCGGCCGCACCGGCGCCCGCTTCGCCCCCAGCAGCCCCCACACCTCCGGTCGGTTCGCCCCTGCTCCCCCAGCCTCTGCAGGTCCAGGTCGTGAACGGCGGTGGAGCCGCCCGCTGGTTCTACTCCGCTGGCATGGTGGGATGGCTGGGAGGGCTCGTGATCCTGCTGGTCGTCCTGGCCTTCCTCTGGGTGGTGCTCTACGTGATCGCCCCAACGGCCATGCACGGTCTGTCGGCAACCCCCGCGCTTCCCGCGGGACAGAGCACCGTCGTGACGGAGGTCAAGCAAACCACGATCTCCACCGACCCAGCCGTGCTGCAGGAAGCCGCCAAGGCCTCTGCCAACATCTCGCACTGACGCCCATGCGGCTCGCTTACGAAGCGACCGCTTTTCTTTTTAGGCGAGTTGACTACAACCTAACCTCCTACAACCTAATAACCTGTGCTACCCTAATCCCATGCGCATCAACAAATATCTTGCCGAGAACGGCTATTGCTCACGCCGAGAAGCTGACCGACTTATCAAAGGCGGAAAGGTTTTTATTAATGACGTTCAGGCAGGACTTGGCGATCAGGTAGAGACACAGGATCGGGTCCGTGTGATGGGTCGGGATAGACTCGCTCGAAAAGAAAACATCTATATCCTTTTACATAAACCGATCGGATACTCGACGAAGACAACCGACGAGAATTCCGTCATGGATCTCATCGAGTCTCCCGAACGAATATTCCCCGTCGGACGACTCAGTCCTCAAACGACAGGGCTCCTCCTTCTCACCAATGACGGCACACTTTCCAACCGACTCATCAATCCAAAGTACGAAGTGGAACAAGAGTACGTCGTGGACGTGGAACAGGCTGTCCGCCCGATCGACCTTGGGCAATTCCAAAAACTCGGCAAAACACGTCTCCTCTCCCCTGTTCGCTTTGCGATCATCTTGCAAAACGGAAATCAGGGGGAACTGATCAGTACCTGCGAGGACCTTGGATATCGAATTCTCAATCTCATGCGCACAAGACTTGGATCTCTCAAAATGCCCACGACCTATCCGGAAGGTAACTGGCGACACCTCACAGATAAAGAAGTACGAGATTTAAAAAAGCTCGTCGACGGTTGAAAGACCGTCTTTTTCATTGGATAGACAAAAGCCGATGGTCGTGCTACAACCATCGGCCCACCAACCAGGGGAGGACGAAATGGACATTGTTCGCATCGATGGGGACGGGATCGGCAAGGAAGTGATGCCACCGACCGTGGCATTGCTCGACCGCGTGACCCGCGGGGGAATCAACTGGATCCCCGCCCGTATGGGCCTGGAATGCTTTGAACACTGTGGCGATCCACTGCCACAGGTGACACTCGACCTCGTGCGCACGCACAAGCTCGCGATCAAGGGACCAACCACCACGCCGCAGGGGGGAGGCTTCCAGAGCGTCAACGTGCGCCTGCGAAGGGAGCTGGACCTGTACGTGGGCCTGCGTCCCGCCATGTCCCTGGGCCTCCCAGGTCGGCATGAGCGGGTGAACATCCACCTGTTTCGCGAGAATACAGAAGGACTCTACGACAGCACCGAGGCTCTGAGCCTCGATGGACAGTCCGTCACGTTGACCGCGCACTTCACGCGTAGGGCCATGTTGCGCCTTGCTCGCGCCGCCTTCCTCTACGCTCGCTTGTTCGATCTCGACACAATCACCTACGTCGACAAGCAGAACATCCACAAAGTGTGGGGTCGGCTCTACCATGGGGCGTTCCTCGAAGTCGCCGTGGAGTTCCCGGACATCTCCTACAACCATCGACTGGTGGACGCTGCCAATATGTTCCTTGCGCTAAGCCCCGAATCCTGGGGCCTGATCGTGACCGCGAACATGTTCGGCGACATCCTGGCCGACCACCTTGCCGCCATCATGGGCGGCCTGGGTGTGGCACCCGGCGCGAACATCGGGGACGAGATCTTCGTTGCCGAGGCCGTACATGGTTCGTGGCCGGAGAAAGCTGGGAATGGTATCGCCAACCCCACTGCACTGATGCTCTCAGGAGCCATGCTCCTGGAACACATGGGTGAGATGGAACTGGCCGGCACGATCCGCAACGCCATCATCCGGACACTCACGGAGGGTGATCGCACCGCAGATCTGGGCGGCACGCTCTCCACCACCGAGTTCGCAGAAGCCGTCCTGCGCCGACTCTGAGCTTTGCTCCTCAACCCCACCATTTCTCGGTGGGATTTTTTTTACGATCGAAGTTTCCAACCACGGTGGAATAGGACCCACACGAGAACAAATAAAAAGACTGCCACAAGCGTTAGACCGATGGCACCCATGTGAAGCGGACTTTCAGAAAAGGAAATCATTGAATACCTCAGCCCATCGACCATGTAAAAAAATGGGTTCAGCCGAGCCAAAGATTGAACCGACACAGGTAACATATCGATCGAATTGAAAATCCCACCAACATACACAAGTGGAGTGATTAGAAACGTCTGAAAGACACTGAGATGTTCAAATTTCTCGGCCCAGAGTCCGATCAACAACCCGCAAAGCGAAAAGATGACGGAAATAATGACGACGTAGAAAAGAAATGCAGGAATGTGTGCTGGGGTTGCATCCGTAAACAAAAGGGCAATCACAAAGATTCCCGCCCCTACCGCAAGTGCTCGAGAAACACCTCCAATGACGTATCCGAATATCATTTCGGCGTAGGAGAGTGGGCTGGTCAGCGCCTCATCAATGACATGCGTCCAACGCTGGAAGTAGAGTGAAGTAGAGCTCTGCCCTATTGCGCCGTTCACAATCTGTAGCATGAGAATCCCTGGGAGTACGAAGTCGACGTAATTGATCCCTTCGATGAAATCAATCCGGCTTCCGATGATCACACCAAAAACCAAAATGTAGAGCGTCGCGGAAATCCAAGGCGACACGAGTGTTTGAATGGGGATGCGTAGGAAGCGTTCCATCTCTCTTCGAGACACGGTCGCAAGGCGAATCATGTTCATAGTTCGATGTTACTCACTACAGGTACGTCTTTTTTTGTAAGCGCCAGATACGTTTTCTCAAGCGTGTTTCCATCGCGGGTAAACTCGGCTTTTGTCAGATCCGCAATCTTCTTTCCTTGGTCGATGACCACGACACGTGAACAAAGTCGCTCCACCTCCTCAAGATAATGAGAAGTCAAAATAATCGTCTTGCCCTTCTGGTGCAGATCGATCAGATACTTCCACAGCGCATGACGCTGCTCCACATCAATTCCTGAAGTTGGTTCATCCAAAATGAGCACATCCGGATTATGCATGAGCGCTCGAGCTAAAATGACGCGACGCTTCAAGCCGCCAGACAATTTCCCAAACGGTTTTTGTCGATGCTCATGCAGCTCGAGCAAAATAAACAACTCTTCCATCCGCTCGCGTCGCCCACCCTTGTTCATCCCAAAATAGCCGCCAACGTAATCAAGAATCCGCTCAGCAGAGATAAAAATATCTGCGTTGAACTCCTGAGGCGAAAGACCGATACAAGCACGCGAGGCCTGATAGTCCTCTTGTACGTTATGTCCCATGACAGAAATCGATCCTTCGGTAAATTGTGCGATACCCGTAACGCAATTGATCGTCGTGGATTTCCCAGCCCCGTTTTTCCCAAGCAGCCCACAAAATTCTCCACGTGCGACGGTGAGATCAAGATGGTCAACCGCCAGGGTTTGCTTGTAGTGTTTCGTAAGTCCCTTAATTTCCAAGGCGTTCATAGTGGCGACATTGTAACACAAGAAAACAAGCCAACACCGCTGGCTTGTTTTCTTGGCGGACCGGAAGGGATTCGAACCCTCGATCTTCTCCGTGACAGGGAGACGTGTTAACCGGGCTACACCACCGGTCCATTAACAGCGACGAAATAGTAGCACACGGGTATCTGAGCCGCAAGGGCCGTTCACCGAACGGAATTCCTATGTTATTATCGTTTATATGAAATCCTCCATTGCTATTCTAGCGATCTTGACCCTCGGAATCATTGGCTGGAACTGGTTATCAGCAGGTCCGCAAATCGATTCCAGCGATAAGCTCCACACAGATCTCTACAAGGGAGCCTCGGATTCCTGGGACCCACAACTGGAGGTTATTCCATTTGAGCGAGACCCCTCCACCATTCTCACAATCCGTTGGGAGGCTCCCACTAAAACCTACAACCACTTTGTCATCACCCTCTCAAAAACAGATGGCTCACTGATTCGAAGAGAATCAGGTGAACACGATCGACTCAGTCTGGACCTGGATGGTCTTGAGCCTGAAACGGAGTATGTATTTGCTCTCCAGGCATGTCTCGATCCCCATTGTGAATCTTGGCTCATCGGACAAAACGAGTCCTACGGAGCTACCCAACCAGGAGATGTGCCTTCCGATGAAACAGCTCAAGAATAGGCACAAAGAGGCCAAAAGCCTCTTTTTTGATTGACACATGAATCCTCAGACGGTAGACTCTTTTTCATCTTGGCTTGGCTGAGGGGCTTGCTGAGATGTCTTCAACACTCCTTCCCACTTCCCCTTATTCGGAGTTACACGTGCACGAGCTGGTTCCCCGCGCTGACATGCTGCAGCAGACGCTGACGCCGACCTCCTCCACCCCACCGGCCTCCCCGGCCATCACGCTTCCGCAACTGAGCTTACCCTCTGACGAGAAATTCCTGGGCTACTCCCCGCTGATCGCCGGCCGCGCGGTCATCGTCGAGCTCCTCGCTCGTCCTAACGACGACCGTGAGAAGCGCATCAAGCTCTGGGAGAACTACCAGCGCGACGGTGGAGTCCTCCAAGATCTGGGTCTCGCGGCCCAGGCACTGGAGCGCGCGGGCATCAACTGGCGCCAGGCCAGGAAGCCCGACGACGTGCTCGAGGCCTTCCACGCTCTCCCCCAGGGCACCCCCAACTAGAAACCAGCCTTCGCTGGATTTCACCCGGCTTCGGCTGGTCACTCACACACCCTCTCCTCCCCCGCCACGCGTCTCCAGGCGGGGTTTATATTTGCACAGCTGAATGTTCGCATTGGGCATCGTAACAGGATGCCTCCGCTTCTTTCACAATGTTCGCCATCATCTTTACGGCCTGTAGCGGATACTTGCCACTGGCAGACTCACCTGAGAGCATCACCGCGCTGGCACAGTCAAAGACGGCATTTGCCACATCAGATACCTCGGCTCGCGTCGGACGTGGATTTCGAATCATGGAATCCAGCATTTGTGTGGCGACAATCACAGGCTTTCCCGCATGACGGCAGGCATGGATCAATTCCTTTTGTCGAATCGGGACTTGCTCTGCGGCAATTTCTACTCCCAGGTCACCTCGCGCAATCATAATGCCATCAGCCGCCTTCAAAATTTCTTCAAAATGATCAATGGCTTCGTGCTTCTCGATCTTCACCATCACCTTCGCAAGAGGGTTCCCTTTTGGTGTGTGCTTCTTAATAAGCGTCTTGAACGATCGAACCGCTGAAGCACTTATCACAAATGAGAGCGCTAGCCATTCGACTCCTTTTTCGATTCCAAACAATGCATCCTCCTTGTCCTTGGGTGTGATCGCCGAAACCTTCAGGGTTGAATCCGGAAAATTCATCCCTTTGTGAGAAGTAACTTTTCCTCCGTTGATAACTTTCGCTTGAATGGTTTGACCAATGACTCCCGTGACTACGAGCTCGAAAATGCCATCCTCGATGAGAATCCGATGACCTTTCTTCAGGTCCTTGTGCAAATTTTTATAGGTAACGGGGATACGACCTCCGACAAATTTCTCTGAGGCTGTCGTAAGCGTCACGAGTGCGCCTGAAGCTAACTCAACGCCGCCCTCTGGTAACACACCCAACCGAATCTTGGGACCCTGAAGATCCCCAATGATCGAGACATGCTTCCCCAGCTTGCGCGCAGCCGATCGAATCGAGGCAATGAGCCGGGCATGATCCTTATGGGTTGCATGTGAGAAATTCAGCCTTGCGACATCCATTCCAGCCCGCATCATCTTTTCGATCATCACAGGCTTTTCACTTGCCGGCCCCACGGTACACACGATATGTGTTCGTCGCATACTATTGCCCATACTCAGCTAATGTTACCTCAACGTCGAATGATCCAGCATCACGCACAACCGTTAACGTCACGTTGTCTCCTGGGCGGAAATCACTCAACATTTCCGCGAGCGCCTGCTCCTGTGTAAACGTCTCCCCATTGATCGCAATGATGACATCGTCCTCTTGAAGTCCGGCAAGATCCGCTGGCGAACCAGCAAAGACCCCAACATCCCCCGGCTGATCACCTGAAACGATCAGCGCCCCAACCTCATAGCTCACCTCAATCTCGCTTCCTTCTTCGGGAGTGACCAAAACATATCGTACCCCTAACCAGGGACGTAGAATGCGCCCATAGACCTGCACATCTTCCACCGCACGCTTTGCCTCATTGATTGGGATCGCGAAGGCAACAGATTCCCCCTGGAAACTGACTGCGGTATTGATTCCAATCACCTCACCCAAGAGATTGATCAGTGGTCCACCCGAGTTTCCCGGATTGATCGCTGCGTCGGTCTGAATCGCTTGATCGATTACTTCGGCGTTATAGGAGTCTCCCGCTGTGACTCGACGATTGATCCCAGAGACAACGCCCTTTGTCACCGTGTTTCGAAATTCGGAAAGCGTATTCCCAATGGCAATGACAGTCTGTCCAATGCGAATAGCATCCGAGTCTCCAAGTGTCACCGTGGCAAAAGAGTCGCCGTCAACACGCAGAATCGCAATATCTTGAAGGGGGTCCACATCCACAAGCACAGCGGGTAACTCCACACCATCATTCGTCACAACAAAGAAGGAGGCTCCTTCCTCGTCTACTACATGCCGATTCGTGAGAAGATACCCGTCTTCTGTGACAAAAAATCCGGTTCCACTACTCACTTCAACCAACTCTGCAGCGCTTGTTTCATCAAGAGGCTCCGCAAAATAAAACCCTCCTCCAAACACACTTGAGGTTCCGCGCTGAAGTTGACCCCGTTCCTGCTTCACAACAATGCTCACAACAGCAGGTGTCACGCGCTCAACCACAGCAATGGTGGCACTCTCCTCCTCAATCAACTCAACGATTCGGGATTCAACCGCTTCAGGACTCAGAGGAGAATCCGTATCAAACAAAGCAAATGACCCAAGTTGAGATGTTAAAAAAAAGGTCGTCAAAGACCCCGCAACAGAACCAAGGATCGCCGAGATGGCGAGTCCGATCACAAACAGGGTTTGGATGGTAAATGGTTTAGGTTCGTCCATAGCTATTTTCTCTTTTTGAGTTTTTTGAGTTCGGATTCAAAGGCTCCCACATCTTCAAAAGACCGGTAGACGGAAGCAAAGCGAATGTAGGCCACTTTATCAAAACTCTTGAGATGCTTCATGACGATTTCTCCAAGTTCTTGAGTGGTGAGTTGGCCGCGACGCTTTTTTTGAACATCCCGTTCAATCTTATGGACAATTTTTTGAAAGGCTTGATCTGTGAACGGCCTCTTCTCCAACGATTTCTCCAACCCACGAATCATCTTCTCACGAGAATACGCTTCACGACGCCCATCACGCTTCACGATCGTCAAATCCAACAATTCGACTTCCTCAAGCGTAGAGAATCTGAATCCACACTTCTCACATTCACGTCGACGACGCACGCTGGCACCATCCGTTGAAATGCGGGAATCTACAACTTTCGTATCTTTATGATTACACACGGCACAGTACATACGCGTATCGTAATAAGTGGCTCTTCGTTGCACTAGTATAGCAAAAAACGGCCCACTTGGGGCCGTTATCTGTTTACATCATCTTCTTCCGAATAAACGCAGGGATTTCAATCTCATCTTCTTCTTTCTGCGCTTGAGCGGGTGGAGCCATCACAGGCCGAGGTTTTGGCATTTCAACTTTTGGTGACGCGGGTACCACGGCAGGAGCCTGGAAATTAACCCTCGGTCGTTGTTGTTGGGGTTCTTCCTCCCGAACGCGCAAATAATTATTTGCCGGTGGGGTCCATGTGCTTTGTGCCTGAACTTCAACGGTGCCGGGAGCCTTGGTGCGTCGTTCACGTGAGTCAAATCCAGTCGCTACCACCGTAATACGAACCTCTTCGTTCATTCCTTCATTAATGTTCGCTCCAAAAATAACCCGAGCATCTTCATCCGCAGAACCGGTAATCACCTTGGCTGCCTCCGCAACCTCATGCATCCCCAGATCGGTACCACCAGAAATGGTAAAGAGGATGCCACGAGCTCCATCAATCGAGAGCTCCAACAACGGACTGGCAATAGCCTGCTTGGCCGCTTCAACGGCTCGGTTTTCTCCTGTTGCACGACCAATACCCATCAACGCTGAACCAGAACTCTCCATGATGGCCTTCACGTCGGCATAATCAACGTTGATGAGGCCAGGAACCGTGATGAGTTCGGCGATCCCCTGAACACCTTGGCGCAAAACATCGTCGACGACATTAAACGCATCAATGAGGGAAGTTTTCTTGTCGATAATTTGAAGCACCCGATCGTTGGGAATCGTGATGATGGCATCCACGTGCTGGAGCAATCGCTCAAACCCATCATCCGCAATGCGACGGCGCTGAGCTCCTTCAAACGTAAAGGGCTTGGTTACCACAGCCACCGTAAGGGCCCCAATATCCTTGGCGAGCTTTGCAACTTCTGGAATTGCTCCGGTCCCCGTTCCTCCGCCTAATCCACAAGTCAGAAAGACCATGTCTGCTCCAGAAAGCGCCTCACGAATCTCATTTTGATTTTCCTCGGCCGCGCGGGATCCAATCTCAGGATTCATTCCTGCACCCAATCCTCGCGTAAGCGTTTTCCCGATAGGAATCTTACGTGGTGCAAGGTTTTGATTAAGTGCCTGAACATCGGTATTCACGACAATGAATTCAACCCCCTTAATGTTATCCGAGATCATGCGGTTTACCGCAGCTCCTCCACCTCCTCCAATGCCAACGACTTTAATCTTGGCAAAGGTCTCAATGTCCGGCTTCACTTGGGCCATAGATTGGGTCTTAGGTTTGCTTGAACAAATCATGTGCTCAAAATTCGCTACACTGAGCACAAAAATCATTCAACACTTTAGCACCGGCAATCCGAGTGTCAAGAAAACAAAAAAGAAGATGTGTATATCTTCTTTTGCAATTCTTTATGGTTTCAATGACTGGAAGATTTTCTTAAAACTGGAGCTTATTCTATCCATGTTCCCTAGACGAGAAAATAGCTGACCAAATCCCCCACGTCCGCCTGAGCCACGGATATGATGCCCCCATAATACGAGTCCCATGGCCGTACTCATGCTGGGATCATTCACTCGATCAATCACGCTTGTCACACCAATGGGAGTTCCCAAGGAGACAGGGAGACGAAAGGCCGATTTGGCCGCCTCCAGGATACCGCTTAATTTTGCTCCTCCACCGGTCAAAATGATCCCTGCGGGAAGCATGCCGGAGCGATCAATCTTCTTAAGCTCACGGTCGACATGCTCAAAAATTTCCTGCACCCGTGCCTCGGTAATATCCGCCACGAAACGTCTGCCTACAACCTCCTCTTCCGGAGCCCCAAGCTCGCCTAAATTGATCTCTTCCTTTTTCTGAACGTCGTCAGGAATACAGGTGGCATAGTGTAATTTCACTTGTTCCGCTACCTCGATTGAGGTTCGCAACCCAATAGCGATATCCGAGGTCACATGATCCGATCCGATGGGCAAAACCGCTGTGTGAAGTACATCTCCTTCTTCGTACACGACCAAGCTGGTTGTCGACGCTCCCACGTTTACCACACAGACACCCAATTCCTTCTGGCGTTCTGAAACAACGGCTTCGGCCGTAGCTAAAATCGAAAATACCAGGTCTTCAATGTCCAAACCCGTTCGATAAACAGCCTTTGTGAGATTCTTAATCTGAGAGCCTAAACCCTGGATAATAATCGCATCCACTTCCAATCGAATCCCATTCATTCCAACCGGATCCTTCACTCCTCGTTGTCCATCCACGGTAAAGCTCTTTGGAATGACATGAATAATTTCGTAGTTGGTTGGTGTCGCGACCGTCCGAGCCGCCTCGATAGACCTCTCCACATCTTCATCTCGAATCTCTCCATCGCTACGACCAACACCAATGACACCCCTGGATTCCTGGGACAAGATGTGACTCCCATTGATGCCTACCCATGCTTTGCTCAAGGGCACTCCGGTAATACGCTCCGCTTGCTCCAAAGCTCGTGAGATTGACGAAACAGCGTCTTCAAGGTTGGTAATCGTCCCTTTGCTGACTCCGGCGCTGGGCACCTCAACAGCTCCAATTATATGGATTTGCTCCGTACCTTCTGCTGAGGGTATACGTTTTCCTACCGCGACCCGAATCGCATAGGTACCTACATCGAGCCCTGTGTAAATCTCTTCAGACATAACTAGTCCAAGTATATCGTTATGCAAGCTGCCTCACAAGATCAACAAAATGGGGGTAAAAAATGGTAATCCCTAGAACCGCCGCAATGAGGGAAACGATTAGAACCGCTCCGGCCATTATATCCTTAATATCCTTTACCATTGGATGGATTCGAGGTTTAAAGGAGTCAACGATCCGCTCAAAGATGGTGTTTATCAGCTCAAGGGTAAGCACCGAACCAATAAGCAAGACGAGAAGAATCCACTCATAGGTTTTCACCTCAAAGACGATCCCAGCCACGATAACACACAGCGTGATGTACACCTGTATCCGGAAGCTCTGCTCGGACGCAAAGACGACGGCTACACCTCGTAGGGCATGTCTTACACTCCGGAAAAATTGGCCGACAGAAATCATAGGCGTGGATCAATCTTGAGATTTTTCAGGATTCGTTCTTGAAGCGGAAACATCTTTTTAGCATCCTTTGGGGTTTCGTGATCATGCCCCCACAAATGCAGGAGTCCGTGCACGATGAGGAAAAAAAGCTCGTCACGGGTTGAGTGTCCCATTCTCTTGGCTTGAATAACAGCCTGCGCATAACTCAGCACGATCTCTCCCTTTACTGGTCCCTCCTCAAAAGCGAACGAAAGCACATCCGTCACTCGATCTTTTCCACGCCAGACACCATTGAGCTTCCGCATCTGAACCTGTGTCACAAACCCAATGGATACAGATACGTCCCCCTTCACACCCAACGACTTCGCGCAGACATCAAGGACTCTCTGGAGTCGATTCTGTGGAAGTCTCTGTCCCCCCTTGAGAATCGACTGGTTCAATTGAGCTCGAATCATACGTTACGCTATTAAGCATCATCTGGAAGGTTTGGAGGTAGTCGACCTTGCTCTTGATTCCGGTGTCATATTCGATCACCAAGAGTCCGGTCCCAAGATCGAGCCATGCGGTGAGCTGATCCTCAGACAAAAGATAATCTGTTCCTTGTTTGGTTGTTCGAACATCCCCATCCGGAAGATCTCCATCCTCAAACGTGATGCGGAATCCCTCACCGGTCTGCGCGTCGAGCACCTGTTCCTCATCAACCACCTCAACGTCCCAAACACGAGGAGCAAACAACTCATACCTTGTGCCATTAAACGATCCAGCAATGAGTTCAACCAGACCAGATTCGATGAGTGTCCCTGGGGCTGTTCCACCCGGGTTATAACCGTGGAATACTTCGTTTCCATCCAGGAATCCGTCGGAGTCCGTATCGGGCTTTTTAGGATCTGTATCGTAGACAAGGTTCTCCTCGATGTCGGTGAGTCCATCTGAATCTGAGTCCGTGCCAGGAGTTGCCTCTACGGGGAAGACCTCTGGCTCTGATTCTTCCTCAGGTTCGACAACTGGGTCTGGTTCGGGTTCTTCTTCTGGTTCTGTTGTCGGAGCCGGTCGAGATGTCGTTGTGGGTTCCGGCTCAGGAGTTGTTTCCTCTACCGATTGCAGCAAGAGGTATCCTCCTACGCTCAGCCCCAAGAGAACAACAATACCAATGATCAAAATCTTTTTCGTCGCTGATCCCTTCTTTTTTGGAAGAACCGCCTTAGGTGGAGCTTTCGGTGGGACAGGGAGTCCGGGTGTCTTTACCTCGACAACCGGCGTGGCTGCCACAGGAGTCTCTGGCTGATGAAGCGCTGCTTGAGCTCCATGACGATACCTCTCCGGCATGGAAAAAACTCTGGCTTCTACACCCGACGTAGGTGTGGCCCCGCTCTTTGGCTGTTCAATTGTCTGTGGGGCCTGTGCCATAAAAATTAGCTAGATTCGGTTGGTGGTTCTCGAAGCACTCCCTCACCATTTGGATTATATCCGCCCTCCACTTCTTTCCCGTCCAGGTACCCATCCCCATCCGTATCCGGATTGAGTGGATCCGTTTCCCATGTACGGATTTCTTCAAGGTCAAATAGCCCATCTGAGTCGGTATCTTCCGAACGTGCACTGGTTCCATATTCTGCTTCTTCTGCATCTGTAAGCCCGTCCTTGTCTGTGTCTTTACGAGATACAGGTTCTTCTTGCTCCACAACCTCTTCAGGTACCGGTGTTGGTGTCGGTTCAGCTTCCTCAACCTCCTCCTCTTCTTCTTCCACGTCCTGTAGCGCTGCTGGTGGCTCAGGCGTCTGTGGGGTGCCTGCTCCAAGGATCCGCATCGATAACAAGAAGGCGGCGCCGATCACGAACAAAATACCAATAACGAGGAGAATCACTTTCCATGGCAATCCCCCTCGGCTCCCTGACACGGATATCATTCGCGCTTCCACGCTGGGAGTAGCGGGCATCGAAGGTTGCGCCGCCGCGTTCATATCCAAAGGAATACGGGGAGTAGGGGGTTCCGTCGGAATAGGTGTGTCCGTAGGAGCCACGATCTGAGGAGCCACCTTATCTGTGGCATCGAACATGTCTTCAGGTTCTTTTTTTACGTCATCAAACATAGGAGAAGATTAATTATTCAAGGCGGCCGGGACCGTTGGGATCGTATCCAGCAGCAACCTCATCGCCGTCGAGATAGGTGTCACTATCCGTATCGGAATTTTCTGGATCTGTCCCGTACGTGACTTCCTCTGTGTCGGTGAGACCATCTCCATCGGTATCTGGGTCATCGATCGGCTCGCGAGCCAGTTCGTCCTCAACCATATCATAGCAACTTAACTGCCATCCCTCATCTACAATCCCCTCGCACTCACTCGCATTGAGCGAGACCGCTGCTTGTTCAAACAGAGCAATGTCTACACACAATTCTGGGTTACGCTCATCACAATTCTGGCTTGTGAGCGGTCCAGCGACCACCTGTTGGCAACGACCCGCACGGGCTGTGTCATGCATTTCTTCACACAATAAAACATCTAATGAAGCGATGGCTAAAGCCTCTAGGATATCGTCCTCACAACGCTCGATGTCCTCCGAGATAGAGATAGGCTCACACACTTCCCTATCTTGCGTCGTACGTGCCACGCCCCAATAGCAATTATCTCGATCTTCTTGTTCTTGGAGCATCTCACACATTTCAACCGATCCTGTTTGCTTGGCTATATCTTCCAGGAGAGCCTCACGACACGCGTCTGGATCCGAAGCAGATTCACACTGTTCAAGAGCATTTGCCGTCTGCGATCCCCCGTTTTGAAGAAAAACTTCCTCCTGACGCGCATTCTGAACAAGACGAATCACGACCACAACCACAACGATCACGACCAGCGTGGCGGCAGCGATAAGGACCATGGGCTTCCAGGGAAGAGTCTTGGGTTGTGCGTAATCGCTCAAATCCATAGTTCGATAGTGCTCATGACAGGGGCTTATTCGTATGGACAGTACGTGACAGTGAAGTTCTCAAATAGCATAGAACCACTTCCGTAAAAGACGTTACGCACAGGAATTGTCTGTTCGGTAGATTGACAGACAAATCCATCTGGAAATGGGAGTTGTACACCAGATCCCGCCTGCACCTCACCCGTTGTAATTGTGGTATCTCCATCGTCATCCGTCGCGGTAAAGGTAATATTTGTTCCCAAAATAGAGTCAACAATTGACTCATACATCTCCTGAATATCGTCCTCTTCTTCAGCAAAGAAAGCGTAGTTCCCTGTACAATCATTCGCATTTGAAGCGGAGCTTGAATTCTCCCAGGCACAATCATTGCTGGACACGTGAGCGGTATATCCCTGATAGGATGCCACATCTGTAATCGCCGCAGTGTAGAAGAGAATGTCCGAACTATCGACGAAATCATCGTACATATCAGCCGCACAAGCCGATTTCTCTGTATAGGTATTGCCATTATAACTCTTCGTATAGGTGCTATTACATGCTTCATTCGTGGTTGGATCAGCGGAATCCTCCCAGTCATCCCCACCACCAGAGAGCGTATCGGACGCATCCTCAATCCAATCGTAATCCCCATCATTTAGCATGATGACTATTTTTACGTCTGCTGTAGACGTGCTCAACAAATCCACGGCTTCCTGCACACCATTATAGGTCGGGGTTGATCCAGTTGTAGAGGACACACACGATGCATAGCTCTCAACAAGGCTGATAAGCGAAGACTCGGAGGAATCTCCAACAAGCGGGGAATCCGTAAACGCGCCGAGACTCTCACGAGTTGTGGCGTTGCAAAAACCCGAATCACTCGCATAGGCCGTTGTGTACGAAACGAGCCCAATTTGCATCGTAGCGGTTGTTGAACTGTACGCGTCAAAAAGTTCCTCTATGGCATCAACGGTTGAATCAACAGCCACATCAATTCGACGTGAGTCCCCAATAAGATCGTCCATACTCCCTGTAAGATCAGTCAAAAACACGATGTCCACGTCCGGTGGAGTCACATCTGTGTCATCAATATCGGCTGTTATGGTTGTGGCAACACTACAAGCTGGAATAAACAACGCACCATTGTCAGGAGAATCTCCCTCATCGTTCAGATAGCTGTAGAGCGTGATTGAGTCCGTTGGCTCCGCGCCGGCAGCTTCACTCTGGACCAGGAGACCTGCTGTTTCATAGTCAAATGGGCACGAAGAACCGCAGTCATCTGCACAAACCGGTGCAACACAATCGCCACCTGTTGCACAAGCATTGGTGTCCGTAGCATTTGTAAGAGCAGAAACGACTCCTGTATTTGCATAGGTCGTGTAGTCGAGTGTACAAAACTCTCCATTCTCATCTCCTCCATTACAGACACCTAACCACCGACATGTGTATCCCACGCTGTCTACGGTTGTTGTACCAGCATATGTCTCACATGTTCCATAAGTATCGACAGTTGATGAGTCATAGTATGTAAGTGTTGTTGCGTATCCTCCATCACATACCTCTCCCGTATCGACCGTTCCATCTCCACAGTATCCTCCCGAAGCTGTTTTATACTGACAGGAAATATTGCAGTAGTTGCACGTATCGTTATAGTCAGCCGTACAAAGTTCTCCGTTAAGAACACCATCGTCACACGATTCCGAACCGACATACACGTAGTCATCTCCACAAATGTTTTCCACACACGTATTCAAACACGCATCATTGTTGGAAGAGTTACCATCATCACAAGTTTCGTTCCCTTCTACGGTTCCGTTGCCACAAATTTGTGTTCCACCAACACAGGAGGACCACCCGCTCCCCCAGGAACAAGCACTGTCACATGTTCGATAACGGAAGAGATCGTAGTTAAAGTCGCCACACAGACCTGAATCACAGGATGCACTACTGGTGCACACGTCACCGGCGTCGGAAGCGGATGTACACACACCGCCTGAACATGTCCCTGAATCGCATTGCAGGTTGAGCGTGCATGATTCTCCTGCATCATCAAAATCGGTACAAATGTCTCCCGCACCACAGGCTGCACCCCCGTCACCGCACGCTCCCGTATCGCAATCTTCATCAGCTGTACAGGTGGTGCCGTCGGAACAGAGCGCTCCTTCCCAATCTTCATAATCTCCATCACAATCTTCTGTCCCATTCACGCGACCATCACCGCACGAGAGACCTGGGGAAGTACAGTTGTAGGAACAAGACTCGCTGGCGTTGTACTGACCGTTTGAAACAGCGCATTCCGCGGTAATGTTGAGATACGCCCAACTGCTCGTGTCTGCAATCACGGTCGAGTACGTTGACGTCGTTCCACAATCACACCCCTCACCACCAGCTAGATATCCATCTCCACAATAAATGGCATCGCCGGCTCCACACGCATCATCACAATGACCGTAGGTGCCATTGAGTGAGCCATCATCACATGTCTCACCTGTTTCAACGACACCATTTCCACAATCATATGGACTACAGGCTCCTCCTTCCGTTTCGGCTTCGGCCTCTGTTTGGTATCCGGTACAACCCAGTGTTTCGTCTGTGTAACAAGTAACCGTAATCAATCCGTCTGTTCCCGATCCATCCGTACACGAAATCGTCATGGTGTCACCAATCTCGCAGACTTCGGTTGAACCCTGCGTTCCATCACCACACAAACTTGAATCACCCCATGTCCCTCCATCACAGAAGACAGAAGAAATGGAGAATCCACCTAACACGCTTGAGGGTGCGTACTGGTCCGGATACTCGACATACACCGTCGCCTCGTCGGAAAGTCCTGTATCAAGCGCATAGGCCCATGTCGCATCCGCGCCGTCAGATTCAAGCACGGCGTACAAAAGATAGGACTCACCACCGACACTTTGATACCCGTAGAGATGAGAATTATCCGGGCAGATAAATGTGCCCACTTCACCATTCCAGCAAGAAGCGGAGTCATATCCTGCTTCCGAACAATTATAGAATTCATTGATCGGATCTGTTGGGAGCGCCGTTCCCATCTCATTGGCAAGCGACGCATTCCAGGACGACCAAATGGAGTTGGACAAGGCAGGAACGAATGTTCCAGACTGAACCTCAGGGAATCCTGCGAGACATTCTTCCGATCCTGGACAGTCGCTGTCATCGTCACAGGACTGTCCCTTTGTCACGGCGCAATGGCCATTCTCCTCGCCAAAGGTGTCGAGGTTTGTGGCCATTTCAACAACATCCAAGAGGCGCACCATGTCGCGGGTGAGTTTGCCTTTTTGCGCATCGCATCGGATGGAATCTACCTTTACCGAACACGTACCATCCTCGCACGTCTCGAAACAATCGCCATCCCAAACACACTCGATATAGTCTTCATTGGCGTCCGTTGCATAACTTCCCGTGGATGAATCAAGACAAAGATTAATGTCTGTGACTTCATCGGTATTCCCATTGAATCGCCAGTTGATAAGAAGTTGGTCAAAAATACTCTGTGCCTCCTCACTGGCATCCTCGTTGTAGGAGACGATGTACATGTTTGGATAGATGGTCGATCCACTCACGTTAGCGGCAGCGGCATACAACGTATTCCCCGACTCAACCGCTGGATAGCCATCAAGTTCGGTTGGCGAGAACGAGCCTGTGAATTCCTGTTCTTCAACCCATGCACTTGGTGACAAATACCCATCATTGGCAAGCACCCGCACACCAATCGCATCGCTCGAATCTTCAACTTTGAAAATCAACTCCTGGATGATACCCGACGAAGAAAGTGAAGTGACATCAATGGGATCCTGAAGTCCAGGAAGGTCATCGTCTGTTCCTGTTTCTCCCGCATCGCGGCAATAGTGGAACGAGAAATTGCTTGGCAGATCATCTTCAAGATAGGGGAAATCAAGAGTCGCAGATTCAAGCGACGGCCAAGGGTTCTCACACACAAGGGCTGTGACTTCAAGATTTCCGGTCACGGTACGATTGACGGTGCTCGTTTCAAACAATTCATCCACGGTAATCGTCGCTGTGGAAAGAACCTGTTCGCGTCCTGTGTAGCCGCTGGCGGTGTAGTTGCGGGACGTATCTTCAGGATCCTCTGAACCGGCCGCAACAATATCCCCTTCTTCTGTATCTGTTTCTGAAGACGTCCAAGCCCACTCCCACTCATAGAGATCTGTGAGAGGAGAGATCTCTTCGTAACCCGAACCGGAGCGATAGGTCTCGGGAGTCGAAATGAAGGCATGCTCTTCTCCCGTCGAGCTGAAATATTGTGCACTCACATCTCCATACTCTGTCGCATCCACATCTCCAAGATCCTCGACCACGACTCGATCCAGATCACAAATGTCTTCTCCAATTTCAAACACTTGCTCAAACGCATCATATGCACAGGTGTTTCCCAAGCAGAGGGTGACGGCGTCCTCACTCAACACACCATCCTTCGTCGAATCAGAACCATCATCGTCTCCAATCACGACAAGACGATACACGGCATTCTCTTCCATGAGCGTGCTGTAGCGCAGGTACGCTCGCATGCTGCCATCATCATTTTGTGAAAGCTCGTAGGCTACAGGAACATGACAAGCAAATGTGTCTGATGCGTTCGCATCTCGTCCAAAAATTCCAAAGACAAATTGCTTGAGCCAATTCCAGATGCGCGAGGCACCCGATCCTGAGGAGACTTCCAGGGCACCAACATAGCCTCCTGGACAGTCGGCAATTTCTTCAATCTCTTCCTGGTTCCCGTCGCCATCAGAATCAACGGAAACAAGATCCAGGTAGAAGTTCGCATTGAATTCATCCTGATCAATGATTCCATCGCCGTCAGTATCTTCACTCAAATCAAAGGTGGCTTCATCCATCATCTGCGAAAACTCAATCCAAACGGCGGTATTGCGGCAGTATCCATCACCTCCAGACTCAAGGTCTCCTGAATTGTCTGCTGGATAGACTTGGCCTTCCACAAGAGTTGGTCGCTCGTAACAACAGGTACGATCTCCACAACCAATCCCTATTTCTCCACAAGAATTGTCCGTCGTGCACGCACATTGTAGTTGCATCGTCGCTTCTCCGGTCACGTCCCCGTCAACCGTCACAGAAACTTTCGAAATGGCATACCCTGTTGATTCGTTTACTTCTTCTGGTGCTCCCGTTGCAACCTGTCCAACTCCATAGTCGCCAATCGAGCTACTTGTTGCGGTAAGAGCATCACATTCCTCTCCAATTCCCGTCGCATCTCCGTCTCCACAAAACGAGGGTGTCGAATAACTATACGATGAACCGGCCCACAAACAAGAGGCTGAACAGCCCTCCTCTCCGTCACATTCCTCTCCTGTCTCCATGGTGCTATTTCCACAGCAATTTGTCGAAGCGCCCGAGGGACAGGTGCTTGTCCCCTCTTTTAGACAGATTGAAGAACATCCATCTCCTTCGGCATCGAAATCACCCGGATCACAATCTTCCCCATCGTCCACGGTTCCGTCGCCGCAAATAGCATAGACATCTTCCTCTGGCGTGGAGCCTTCAAGTAAACAGTTGCGTGAGCAGCCATCCCCTACAGCCGTGTTTCCATCATCACAATCTTCTCCACCCGTATTTCTTGCCCAATCCTGCACCCCGTCTCCACAGACCGCACCAACCGATCGAGAGCCTTCATTGAAGCACGTCGACGAACATCCATCGCCATTGGTAATATTCCCATCGTCGCAATCCTCACCGCCCTCGTCCTCGTCCCAATCACGCTCTCCATCACCGCAGCAGCCAGATCCCGAGAGCTCACAAGTGTCACCGGAATAATACGGACAATCCGCATCGGATCCGGTACAAGACTCGCCTGAGAGAGAGCACTCCCCCACACAAATTCCCGAATCACACGTCCCATTGTTTGAACAAGAAGCAGCCGCATCTGTGTAATCCTCGCAGAGCCCTTCGCTGGAACAGCTTCCGCTCTCACACTCCGCATCAAGGGTACAGGTTTCGCCCACATCGCTCGCTGAGCTGCAAACCGCACTTGCACAAGATTCTTCACACGAGGTGTCCGTTGTACAGGACACTCCTGAGAGATCACACGTTGCTGGGCATGCATCATTTCCTTCATTCAAACACTCTGACGAACAGCCATCCCCATCCTCAAATCCCCCATCATCACATTCCTCCGAAGACTCAACGCTCCCATTTCCACAGACTCCTTGGGCGGTGGTGACTGGGGCACCTGCATTCAGACAGGCCGCTGTACAGTATACCGGAATGTCAGTCGTCAATTGGATCGCTCCGTCCAGGAGCATGTAAGCCACAATCTCATCTTGTGCAGAATCGCTTCCGGAGGTAGCTCCAACGTTATTTGGAGAGTCTGTCGCGGTCCACGCATCCCACTCATAGGAACCAGATTGAAGGGTTTGCCCCTCAACGGAACAATCATCTGGTGAGCCAGCTGCGGTTGCATCAAACTCCGCGCGCTGACCAACGTAGGTCATCGTCACCAATTCTGGATCGAGCGTAACCGAATCTATCGCACAGCTGACCGCATCATCCTTTGTTTTGAATGTCCAGGAAAAGTCGCCTTCAAAATAGCGGTTTTCGTCCGTTCCGTAATTGGATCCAGCCTCAGAAAGAGCCACACCTGTATAAGAGAGTACTGCATCCCCATCCACGACCACGCGATACCAGGTATCGGCCGTCATAGTATAGCTTCCCGAAAATTCGATTTCAAAACGATTCAGTGTCTCATTCCGGTCGATGCTGTTCAATGAACTTGAAAGATCGGTAAGCGTTGATGTCTCACACAACGAATTGGTGCACTCATACAGCTCAATCGAGCCTAATCCGATCGTTCCCCAATCCATGTCTGTATTGAACGCTCCCCAGGGCAACGCATTCACACACGCAGTCGAACATTGTGGGAAGTAGTCATCGATCTCCGGATCAAGGAAGTTGATCGTAAGCTCGCCAGAATCAGATGGATCATTTTCTGCGTTAGTAACAATTGCCGTGATGAGAGCTGGATCATCGGCGGGGGTTTCTTCTTGTGCCGCCACCACATTCGTACAGATTCCTACTCCAGGCTCACTGGTCGCAATGGCCGCACCGTCAAAATCTGACTCCCAATTAAGCGTGTATCCCGTGCAGCTTACGGCTACACACAAATCATTGGCAGCAATAAGCTGTCCTGAGTAATCAACATCCGTCTGTTCTGTTTCTGTATAGTCACCTGGACGAACATTCACAGCCCCAACTTCACAAGGAGCCCCCGAGGAACTCGTCGTAAATTCCCACTGATAATCTTCTTCCATGTATCCCCCATCTTCTCCTGCAATCTGATCTACACCTTGAAGCGTCACACGATGAAGCATGCTTGTGTCAAAGTCACTCGCTGGAGTCCAGGCAAACCCCGTTTCATCTGTTTCAATACTTCCACTCACGGCTTCCCAGGTTGTACAGGCCCCGTCGGTTTCCACCGTACATTTCTCAACAAGGACCGTGTCTGTATTGATCGTCGACTGATTCATGGTCATGTCAAACTCCGCCTCTACACTTGCTGTGACACAAATATCCTCTGGCTGACTCCAACCTTCCCATGGGGTTGGGGAAACTCCTGATTCCGAACAGGAAACAATCACGTGAGGAGTATTGGGAGTAATGCCGGTCGTAATTCTGAAGGCATAATGCGCCGCAACTTCCACTTGGGTTTCACAGGAGGTTGAACACGCTCCATTGGAACAGCAGCTCTCTCCCTCCGAACACAGACTTTCATCCTCACGACAGTCGCCTACGGTAAAGGTGATCGAGTTAGAAGAGTATCCGCTTTCCGCTTCCTGGATGTACACCGGGCCGGTCACTGCCTCATCGGGGACTACGACGGACGAAATCTCGTCATTCTCCCACAACGTGAAACCGGCTTCTTGTAAACTATAAAATGTCACGGTCCCGTCCGATGATCCAAAATTTTCTCCGTACACCGTAACCTCAACATCTGCTGGCGCGGAAGAAGGATCAATATCACAAATCGCTGGGCCTGGCGTGTCATCCAAAACAACAAAATCTGTTGAATCTGAACTGACTCCATCCGCTCGTTCAAGGCTGAGGGCATGCGTGATTGCCTCGATGGGATCCTCTGACTCCGTTTGATAAACCTCCGGAACCTTGACGGTGACGTAGGTGTCATGCCAGAAGTCGTCGCTACAAGCATCTGGAAAATCTGTATCCCCTAACGCGGTATACCCCAATGACTCATTTTCAAAAAAGATCGATCCGGTTGTTGTTCCAAACCCGGTTCCGTAAATCGTGACATACTGACCAGCTGGACCCCAGTTTGAAGCATCGTCACAGGTAGCCTCTGCGCTACAGTCGTCATCGTCTCCACAGTGTGTGTTATCGTCTGAACAAGCCTTCCAACCAGAGTCAATCGATGAAATGATCGGACTGGAGGAACTCGAGACGTCGGCAACCGTAAACACGACTTCATTTGAACCGACACGAATCGATTCACATGATCCGCTCTCCTCACCACAATCATCATCGTCATCACAGTAGTCGAGCGACTCGGAGCACCAACTTGTCGCACAACTCTCGCCAATCTCCGTGTCACAATCGTCATCGTCCGAACACGTCACGGACGTCGCGAGTCCGTCCACATCAACACAGATATAATCTCCCGTAAATACCTGAACGCGATACGCGCCTGAGTTCACATTAGGAACAACGACTTCAAGCTGGTCGTCAGACCAAGAGACATAGGAGCTCGCCTCGTAGTTTGTAAAATAGAGCGTTGAGGAACCTTGGGTCTCCCCAAAACTGTTGCCGTAGACATCGACTGAGCTTCCGTAATCCTCCTCATCTGGATCAAGTAAACAGACCCCTGGTCGCTCAATGGCGTTCACATCAAAATCCGCGATCGATGGACCGTAGTCGTCGTCCGTGCGCTCAGTTTCATCGGTGGAGGTTGTAATCGAAATGGGCCCATCTACGGCAGCGCTTGGAACCTGGACGATGATTTCAGAATCCGACCACTGTGTAGACGCATTACACTCGTACGCACTCAATTCAACTTCATCCCCTGATTCTGTGCCTAAAAACGTAATGGTTCCTTCGTCCTCCCCAAAGCCCTCACCAGAAATCGTGACTAAATTCCCGGGAGCCCCGTCTCCAGGCGAAACCCCTTCAATCTTAGGAGTCGTGACACACTGTCCGTCCACACACTGACCGCTCGAGCATTCGGAATCCTCCGTACAGGCATCCCCATCGCAAGATCCGCAATAGTAGGCACTTGAAGAATCTCCGCCACAGTCGATCTCTTCCTCACCCAGGTCTGTATCAAGGACTTCGTTGTTACAATTTGCCGCCCGCAACACGATCGTCACGGGGTCAGCCGTATCGGTATTCCCCGCACAGTCATATCCCTTTGCCCAAATCTCGTACTCCTCATTGGTGGTATAGCCTTCTGTGTCCCATTCTTCTGCTGCGTCAGTGAAAAAGGCGTTTTCTTCGCTTCCGCCGGTCACGGCTCCAGCGGTTGAATAATCAACACCTGAGGCGTACAACGCCTCGTCATCATCAATCAAGTAAAAGTCGACCGTCGAAACTCCGCTATCGTCACTTGTAAGCGCTTGAAGCATCTCAATGGAACCGGCGTACAGACTTTCGCCATCCTCTGGCGCATCCATGGTCACGGTTGGGTCATCGATGTCGATGGCTGATCCGGTCGTAAAGCTGAAGCTACAAGGATACGTGGATGTACAGGTAAGGGATGAGCCCGAGGTCGATTCAACAATGCTTGAATCCACGTCGATGGAATAGCTCGAGTCCGCATCAAAACAGAACTCCGTCTCGTATGGGGAATCGCATGTTTGCGTTGGGGTAAATGTGACGGTTCGACTGGAAGTAGCATAGGTTCCTTCAACTTCCGTTCCCGTCGAGTCCGTAATGGAAATCCCCTCTTGTGCGGTGTCGCTATCTACTGTTTTAGAAAAAACGAATTGGAGTTGAAGATTTTGGAGCGACTCTGCACACTCAGTATTGACTGAACTCAGATAAAATAAGGAACTTCCTCCACCATCCGAGTATGTTCCACCGCCAGAATCATCGCTCCCAGAGATATCGCCCCCCGTCGCGGTAACCAACGCCCCGAGAATAAACGAGACAATCGCAAAGCTGAGAAATACAAGAAGGAGGCCAATAATTGCGTTGGTGATTATTTTCTTTGCCTTCTTCACTCGTTCCACATCCCCACCGGCCGTCATCATGACAAAGCCCCCGTACACCAGGAATACAACGGTTACAACTCCAACAAATGAGATGGCCGTACGAATGAGTCGAGCAATAATGACGGTAATGTCCGCTGTGGTTGAAAATCCAGCTTGCTCCGCAAACGATTCGAGATCAACATCCTGGGCAAACACTGGCGCAGCGACCAAAATACCGACACTGAGTGTCAGTGCAAGCAAGACGCCAAGCCATGTTGATCGTGTGAGAGTACGCATGGATGTTACAGTTCGGTTTCGCTGTTATCTGGAAGTGTTTCATCTATAGCCTGATCAACCTGTGTCTCCGTTTGACAGGACTCATCAGAAGCAATTCCGTTACAACAGTAGGGGGCATCATCGCGATCATCACAGTTTGCACCTGGACCAATCGCCGGATACATACAAATTTGGTAGGCACTCTTCACTCCGTTGCTTAGAACCGGCCAGTAGTCCCAACCACCTTCGTCGGTACTCACCAGTGTTGGATGTTCAATACGAACGGTTGTACGCTCGCTTTCGTCATCATTCTGTTTCCGAATCGCGAACCAAAACTCGTAGTACGGGTCAGGCCAGAGCGAGATATTCGTCGTCTTGAGTGTGGACGACATCAGATAGGTATTAAAGGTCACCTGAACATCTGCACTCGTGCTAATCTCATCTTCCTCAACTTCTGGGTCAAGACCACCTGTAATAATCTGCGGCACCGTATCTTCGATTTCGTCGTTGGTCGTAAAGCTCCATTCGTAGTTATCGTTATCGTCTCCATCCTCACAGTCGATCGTATCGTTTTGCGATCCACAGGCATCGCCATCATGATCTCCATCAAGTGAGTTCGCGGCGGCATCTACGACTCCATCAAATGTGTACCCCACCCCCTCTGCTTGAGGAATCTCATCCTCCTTCAACGTAGCCGCCTTGGCGATCGCCGAAATAAGTTGATTGGTTGGGAGGCAGTAAATGGTGTCACCACAAGGATCTTCTCCGCAGGCATCGGTCGTTGTGAAACTGATCGTGCGGTAGGCGTTGCTGATCTCAAACGTGCCCTCGACATTTGCCAGTGCAGCATCAAGCACTTCAATATTTGTGAAAAAAGAATCCTCTGAAGCAATGTACGAGCCTGTGGTCGCAACCGGATCCATCGCCTCGCTAAAATTGATCTCAATGACCACGTTTCGTGGTTCATCCGCAGCGGCAGCTGGCACAACACTCGTCACAAACGGCGGCGTCAGATCGATCTCCGTTGAAACTTCAAACGTCCAGGAATACCCACTCGCATAGGCCCCCGAGAAGGCGGAGGATCCTGTATCTGTCTCAATTTCTGTGGTGAGTGTGACGGTGTAATTCGTATCCTCTTCAGCGCTTCCCAGATACTCCACGGGATCAAAGACAAAAATCTCGAATGCTTCGTCGTAAGTAACCACCACCGCATCAGATTCCAAAGCAGCACTAGGACCTTCCTCTGTTGGATAGATCACCACGGAATCTGTGTTGAGATTCGTCGAATTTGGATCCTCATCATATCCCGAGACGATAGAGGCGGGGTTGATGGCCTCCTTGAAACTCACGAACATTCGCGTGTTTCTAGGAATATCGACGGCGTCACGCTCAGGATAGTGATCATCCAGAATGCCTCCACCCAAAGACCCAGAAAGCGGTTCGGAATAGGCATCCGCAATGGCCGTCGAGCTTCCGGTAAAGGCTGCATCCAATAGAGCATTCAAAATAAACGTTGTTATGCCGTACGCGGAAAAGATGAGAATCAAACCAATGATCGACTGCTGAAAAATCTTCTTGGCCTTTTTGATCGGCTCCGGTTCCCCGCGAGCCAAAAGATACAAAAACCCTGCATAGATGATGACACAAGTAAAAATGATTCCAACCAGCGTCAGCGCGACTCGAATCACGCGAGCGATGATAATCGCAATGGAATCCTGGGGAAGCGTAGACGCGTCTGCAAACTGCTCAAACGCTGTCTCCTGCGCCATCGCTGGCAACGCCAGAGAGACACCACCCAAAACGGAAAACACCACGATCAAAAGAATGAGCGTGCGTACAACGAAATGATGGGTAAGCGCGAGAGGTCGATGCATGTTGAGTGCGACTGCGCGTGCTTCTATTGTATCGCATATCTCGTTATCAGTCGCGAGATATGATGTGGACAAAACAAAAAGAGCAGGCACGAGACCCGTTCTTTTAATTCTTGCTAGACGATCCTTTGCAGTGCAATGGTGCAGAAGGCGAAGAGACCAGCGACGATCAGTGTGGAAAAGACGCCGATGGTAATTTTTCCCAATGCCTTCTCGTGTTCCTCATCGCGATAGGAAGCAACCATGTAATCAAATCCTCCTTTTAATATAAGTGTAATAGCAACAACACCCAACCAAAGCACAAGGACTCGGGATACACGCATCAAAAACTCCGCATAGGCCGGACCGGTTGAGAAGGTTTCAACCAACGGCAGCGCCGCCTCTGCCTCATGAGAAAAACTCACACCCATCACAACAAGAATCATTGACGCCAGCAGGGATCCAACGATCTCCTTCACGCGAGATCCATCCGCACGTCCAGCAACAGCAGCCATGGCTGCTCCCATCACCTTCCCCATGTCAGCCTTGCTGGTCGCACCGCTTTTTTCCACAACGTCTTTCACGATCTGTGTCAGCTCCTCGTCACTCATCTGTGCAGGAAGATACTGTTCCAAGACACCAATCTCCACCCGAACACTGACGGCTAAATCCTCTCTCCCACCAGACGTGAACGACTCTACGGAATCTTTCAATTGCTTGACCTGTGTCTTAATCACATCCTGCACTTCCGCATCCGAAAGTTCATGCTGGACATCAATCTTTTTATTCTTCAGTGCAGAAATCAACAAACGCAACGTGGAAAGCGTTGCGCTGTCTTTGGCTTTCATGGCAGCCTTCATGTTTTCGGAAATCGTCTCTGCCAGGGTCATATCATGAATCTAGCGACGTGGACCACCTTGCTGACGCACGGTTTCATCGAGTTGCCCGATACGGATGAGATATTCTCGACGAGCGCGAGAAACAAGACGTCGAAGAGCACTTTTCTTGACCTTCGTCTTGTTAGGTTCCTCCACACGGAAACGCGTCTTTCTCACCTGAAGCATGCTTCCGCTTTGCTGGACACGTCTTGAGAAACGTCGATAAAGACTCTCAAAACTCTCACCTTTTTTACGTTTTGTGTTAACCACAGGGTTTCCTTTCTTGTGCGAAGAATTAATGCGAGGAGATTGTGCGAAAAAATGGGCATTTTGTCAAGCTCCTCAGGAATCCACAACCGGAGAATGGGAAACAGGCTCAACTCCTTCCTCTTGGTAGAGCTTCTTTTTTACGAGTCCGACAACCTTCTTTACATCGACAATTTCCTGCGCACCTGACTCCATGTCGCGAATAATGATAGTCCCATCGAGCACTTCTTTCTGTCCCAAGATGAGGGTGAGCTCAACGCCAAGTTTATTGGCTGTTTCAAGCTGACCTTTAAGCGCATTTTTTCCGAATGCTTCCGCAACAGGAATTCCTGCTTGGCGAAACTCCTCAAACAGTTTCAAGCCGACGCGACGTGATGCGTCTCCAAGCTGTGCAAAAAAGACACGTGCAGGAGGTCGCTCAGGTGGATTGATCCCCTTGGCTTCAAGGGCTCGGACAATGCGCTCAAGACCCAACGCAAACCCACAGGCGGGGGTTGATCTCCCTCCAAGAATCTCGACAAGGCCATCGTATCGACCTCCTCCACCCAAGGCACTTTGTGCCCCATCACCGGTGTCATCGGCCTGAACAAACTCAAAGACGCTGTGCGTGTAATAATCCAACCCTCGCACCAAGTACGGATTGAGTACGTAAGGAACTTCCACTTCCTCCAAAAATTCCAATACCTTCATGAAGTGTTCTTTGCTCTTCTCGTCGAGCCAATCCAGAATCTGGGGAGCTCCTTGAAGAAGTTCACGTGTGACCTCCTCTTTACTGTCGAGAATGCGCAATGGGTTTTTCTGCAAGCGACGTTTGTCGTCTTCAGAGAGCTTAGCTCGGTGCTGACGGAAATACGCCACGAGCTCGGTCAGATAGGCAGCACGGCATTCAGCTGTCCCAATCGAGTTGATCTCCACCTTTACATCCAATCCAAGCTGTTTGAAAATCTGATGTCCGATCACGATAAGCTGAGCGTCCACAATCGACTCGTCCACCCCAAAGCTCTCGAATCCGGCTTGATAGAACTGGCGATATCTCCCCGCTTGTGGACGATCATGACGGAACATGGGACCCAGGTACCACATCTTTACGGGTTGAGGACGGTCGAGCATGCCGTGACTGATGTAGGCACGGGCGGCACTTGCCGTCGCCTCTGGACGCAACGCAACAGAACGATTTGAGGGATCCGTAAACACGTACATTTCTTTTTCAACGATATCTGTCCCCTTTCCGATGGTCCGTTGAAACAAATCGGATCGTTCCAAAATAGGCAAATCGATACGGTCGAAACTATAGGATTCCGCGATCGAGCGAATCGTATCGCGAACAAGGTTCCATCTCCCTTGATCCTCAGGCAAAATATCTCTGAAGCCACGGAGAAGTTCAAATGTTTTCCCTGACTTTCCCTCTCCTTCCTCATCAAGATCTTTTTTCGGTTCCTCCGTGAGAACCTTCTTCGGAGCCGGTTCTTTCTGCGGGATCGTCTTTTTCTTGAATGGCATAGGAATCAATTAGAGGTTATACGTAGGAAGATCAAACGTTCCAATACGAGAAATAGGGAGACCACGGATCCACACGCGACCAATCACATCGTCACGGGTGATTGGGCCGAAGCTGCGGGAATCCAGCGACGAATCACGATTGTCTCCGAAGAGATAGTACTCATCCTCCCCAAGCGTCACGCGGACTTTGCCGGTCGTAGATTCATCGATGTAGGTTTCTTCGACCACGACTCCGTTTGGATGCTCTGTGTTATAGATGATGACACTTCCATTGGTGACTTCAACGGTCTCTCCAGGCAATCCAATGACACGCTTGATGAAATACTGGCTCGGATCACGTGGATACTTGAACACGAGGATTTCCCCCCGATAGGGCTCCCTGAACCGATAGGTCAACTCATCTATAATAAGGTATTCGTGATCGTAGAAGTTGGGCTCCATGCTTGCCCCTTTCACATAAAAGGGCTGAATCAGGAAGTAGCGAATGGGAATGATGATCGCACTAGAGATAAGCACGATCTGGATCACTTCAAGCAAAAAGGAGGCAACAGCCCCGCCAATCGGTCCAAACCTGTCATACAGTTTGTCTTCAAACAATGAAAAACGGGGTGGCATAAAGATGTTTTCAGCGTATCAAGAAATTTGATATGGGGCAAGGGACAGACGTGACACACAAAAACCCTCCCTGGATTCAGGAAGGGTTTTGGTGGACACACCTGGACTCGAACCAGGGACCTCTGTCGTGTGAGGACAGCGCTCTAACCAACTGAGCTATGTATCCATTGATAGGGGCGAGAATATCATACTGACATGGGGTTTTCAAGCGCTTGAAAGGATGAAAGAAAAACGTTAGAATGGTGTCGTACAAGGTATGGAGAAACCTCGAGTGAATCTTCTTAAGCGTCATCACACCCCGCGTGCGAGCCAGCGTTCGCCCGCTATTTTTTTTGGCCGTCGATTACTGGTCGGTATCGCGGTTCTGGCCACCATCGGCATTATCTTCTCCTACCAAGTGAGCACAACCTCTGAAAGCACAGGCGACTTTCCCTCTTTCTCCTTATTCTCTACGATCAAACACCTTGTCTCTTCAGGCGAACGTGATCTGGAAGGAGAAGAAGAGGGCCGGGTGAATTTCTTATTGTTGGGTATTGGGGGCGAAGGCCATGACGGCCCACAACTCACCGACACTATTATTTTCACGAGTTTCAAACCGTCCGACGGTTCTGTTGCCATGATGTCTCTTCCGCGTGACATGACCGTCCCGATTCCTAACTACGGATATCGTAAAGTGAACCATGCCAACGCGTACGGAGAAATCGATGATCCAGGATCTGGGCCAGAGCTTGCTTCGCAGGTGATCGGAGAGGTTTTGAATGAAGACATCCACTACTATTTGCGGGTGGACTTTGATGGGTTTGCCGAATTTGTCGATGCGATTGGTGGGATTGACGTGTATGTGGACAACGGATTCACGGATCCAAACTATCCTTCGCACGGAAAAGAATACGCGACGTGCGGATATGAAGAGACCACAACGGAAGAAGAAACGATCCAAACAGAAGCACAGTCAGAACTCGCAGAAATTCTCGCCATCGACCAAGAAGAGCAAGGAATCCTCGAGGAAGCTCTCGAAGAGGAGAATCAACCTGAGGTCATCGACTATTCCTGCCGCTTTGAGGCCATTACCTTCTATGAAGGGTGGACACACATGGATGGCGAAACGGCGCTCAAGTTCTCTCGATCTCGCCACGGAAACAACGGAGAGGGTTCAGACTTTGCACGCAGTGAACGACAACAGAAGATTATTCTAGCGGTAAAAGACAAAGTCCTCTCCGCGTCGACCTTCCTTAATCCATCACGTATTTCAAAAATGATGGAGACGCTGAAGGACAACATCGCGACCAATCTCGACGTCTGGGAAATCGTGCGACTTGCCAGCGAATTCAAAGATCTTAGTGCAGGAGAGATTGTCCACCATGTGATTGATGCCTCGGATTCGTCGCCTTTGTATGCAACCGTCCTCAATGGAGCCTATGTCCTCTTACCAAAAAACGACGACTGGAGCGCATTGCAACACATCGCGGAAAACATCTTTACTCCAGACTCCGAACTCAGCACACAGTTTGTAAATGCCCCTGAGCAGAAACCACTCTTCGTAAAAGTCGAGATCCAAAACGGAACGAATATTACGGGACTGGCCTTCCGTGCCTCTCAACTCTTGGACGGACAAGGGTTCGATGTGGTGAAGGTGGGAAACGCGGTAAGTCGCGGTTACGAACATACGGTCATTTACGATCTGACCAATGGTCAACGGTCTGAAGAACTCAAAGCGCTGCGTGATTATCTGCAGGCCGATGTCACGCTTTCTGCAACAGGCTGGATGTTAAGTAGCGATGTCATCCCCAAAGAAGTCACCTTCTCCTCCGAAGACTACGAACGCCTAGCGACACAGGAGAATATCGACTTCTTGATCATCTTGGGCGAAACGGCGAGTTCTTTCGCTCTTGGGGGATCAGAAGAGACGCCGGAAGAAATTCAGTAGTCTCAAAATCGACCAAAAGGTCGATTTTTGGCTTTTATTGGGCATGAGCGCTACAATAGCCTCACATGAATCAACATCCACCTGTCGTCGCGCTTGTCGGAAGAACAAACGTTGGAAAATCCACCCTTTTTAATCGCCTTCTGGAAACACAGAAGGCGCTTGTTTCGCCTGAGGCAGGAACCACCCGTGACCGCAACGAAGGTGACTGTCTGTGGCGTGGCCGCATCGTTCGACTCGTCGACACCGGTGGAATGGACGTAAATCTACGTGATGAAATCGAACGCAACATTCTCAAGCAAGCGGAGTACGCAATTGATCGCGCAGACATTATTTTGTTTGTTGTTGATGCAAAGGTAGGCGCCATGCCCCAAGAAAAAATGCTTGCAACGAAGTTACGCAAGTCTGGGAAGCCTGTCATCGTCGTTGCCAACAAAGCGGAAAAAGTTGCTGAACGATTGAGCGTAGAAAACGCCGAGTGGAGATTCCAAGGTCTTGCAGAACCCATTGCTATTTCCGCGATTCGAGGAACAGGCGTAGGTGATTTGCTCGATCGGGTCTACGAACAGCTCGACGAAATCGGGAAACCCGCAACGGATCCAAAGGAAACCGTCGGGATTAAAGTGGCGGTCATCGGCAAACCAAATGTCGGAAAATCCACGCTTCTCAACTCCATTATCGGAGAGGAGCGATTCATTACCAGTCCTGTTGCACACACCACACGCGAACCAAACGACATGTTGCTTACGCGTGGAGATAAACGGTACATCTTCATCGACACGGCCGGCATGCGCAAGCAAGGGAAGGTGAACAAAGCCGGTGGATTGGAACGCGAAGCCGTGCGTCGCAACGAATATATTGTTAAAGTTGCGGATGTGACTATTTTGGTTGTGGACGCCAGCCAACCGCTGGGAGCTCAAGAAAAGACACTTGCAGGATTTTTGAAGACCTCAGGCTCGGCCGTCATTGTCGTTGCCAACAAGTGGGATCTCATCGAAGGAAAGGAGACGGGAACGATGAATAAATTCCGCGAATACATTGCTGGCACACTCCCCTTTCTAGCCTGGGCACCCGTCTTGTTCGTCTCAGCTAAAACCAAACAGCGCGTTCAAACACTCTTTGATGAGATCGATCGCGTCTATGCCAACCGTTCCATGACCATCAACAATAATGACCTTGGTCTCTTTCTCAAAGACGCCCAGACCAAACATGCCCCTATGAAGGGCAAGGGGCAAAGCGTTCCGAAACTCTTGGGATTCAAGCAAACACGAAGTGAACCACCAGAATTTGATCTCATCATGAAAGCCAAACGCACAGATGCGCTCTCAATCGCATACATCCGATTCCTCGAAAACCGGCTACGCGAGAAGTTCAACCTCGTCGGCACGCCACTCCGCATCAACATCCGCATTGCGACCTCTGTTTCAAAGTAGTATGAAAGCCATCTTTGGCCTAGGCAATCCAGGCAAGGAATATCAGAAGACGCGTCACAACGTCGGCTTTTTGGTGGTCGATGAACTGGCAAAACGACAGGGGGTGGAGTTCATTTCAAAGCGTTCGATGGAAGCCGAAATTGCGGACGTTGAATTCAAAAGCGAGCGCTTGCTTCTTGTGAAACCTCAGACATTCATGAACGCAAGTCATCGAGCCCTCCAGGCTGTCCTCTCAAAGTATCCCATAAAAATCGAGGATGTTGTCATCGTATATGATGACGCCGACCTCCCGTTTGGGGATGTCCGATTCAAAGAAGCTGGTTCGAGTGCGGGTCACCGAGGGATGGAATCCATTCTTGATTCCCTTCCAAAGGGAACAGCGATCGCTCGCATTCGCGTTGGCATTGGACGATCTCCCTACCTAGATGTCCCCCTAGATGAGTTTGTCCTAGGACGATGGACAGACGTGGAAGAAAAAGAACTTCCTGCCATGATTGATTCTGCCATCGAAAAACTTGTATGAACCAGCAGGATCTTCCCTACTGGGTTGCCCTCACGGCGTTCCGTCCGTTTGGAGCCGTACGCATGTCTCGACTGGCTCGACGGTTTCCCTCCATGGAGCGGGCATTCACCGCAAGCGCCCTTGAGCTCACAGAAGCCGGCATCGAACCTGAAATTGCGAGCCGGTTTTTACAAGAGCGCATCCACATTGATCCAGAGGCGCTTTTTCGTGAACTGGAAGTACATGGAGTACAGGCCGTGACCATCCGCGACGAAATCTACCCACCTCTTCTCAAACACATCTATGACGCGCCCGCCGTTCTGTTTGTCCGCGGAGCGCTCCCCGACCCCAACCGTAAGCATCTTGCGGTCGTCGGGGCACGGAAAATTTCCGACTATGGAAAGCGTGTCGTCGATGACCTGATTGGACCGATTGCAAAAGCGGGTGTGGTCATCGTGAGCGGACTCGCGTATGGAGTCGATTCAGCTGCTCATGACGCAACCCTGCGCGCAGATGGCACAACACTCGCGGTGCTGGGATCCGGGGTGGATCATGACAGTATTTACCCTTCGCAGAATCGTTCCCTTGCGTCACGCATCCTCGCCAAGGGCGGCGCCCTTATCTCCGAGTTCCCTCTTCACACACCCCCGCTCAAACACCACTTCCCGTATCGAAATCGCATTATCGCAGGACTGTGTCATGGTACGCTGGTCGTAGAAGCCGCCATCAAGTCCGGCTCGCTTATCACCGCACGTTCAGCTATGGACAGCAACCGAGACGTCTACGCGGTGCCCGGTCCCATTCACTCACCCCTCTCTGAAGGACCGAACGAACTGATCAAAAACGGTGCCACGCCCGTCACCAAGCCCGAAGACGTCTTCGGAATCGAACCGATGCCTGAACCGATCGAATCCTATCAGCCAGCAAACGAAGAAGAAACGCTCATCTGGTCACGTCTCTCGCGTATGCCGCTCCACGTCGATGAGCTCATACGCTCCACCCAGATGCCAACACCGAAACTCCTGAGCACCCTCACGCTCATGGAAATGAAAGGCGGAATTACACATGAGGGAGGACAATTTTACACGCGTCACGCTTGACGAATTTTGTACAAACCCTTACTAATGGAATCCATGTCGCACCATCTTCTCATCGTGGAGTCACCCACGAAAGCAAAAACTATTTCAAAATACCTTGGCTCGGACTACAAAGTCCTTTCCTCTTTTGGTCACATTCGTGATTTGCCCAAGAGCAAACTTGGCGTTGATCTCGAAAACCATTTCGAGCCAACCTACACAATTCCTATCAAGAGTAAGAAAGCCGTGACGGAACTCAAAGCGGCCGCAAAAAACGCGGACATGATTTATCTGGCAACAGACGAAGACCGCGAAGGAGAAGCCATCGCCTGGCATATTCAAGAGGCACTCAAGCTTAAACCAGAAAACACACGTCGCATCACCTTTCATGAAATTACCCGTTCCGCTGTTGAAGACGCGGTTGCCAACCCGCGAGACATCGATGAGAACCTTGTAAACGCCCAACAGGCACGGCGCATTCTTGATCGTCTTGTTGGATACGAACTCTCCCCATTCCTGTGGCAGAAAATTCGCTACGGACTCTCCGCGGGCCGCGTGCAGTCTGTGGCTATGCGCCTCATTGTTGAGCGCGAACGTGAGCGTCGGGCATTTACTATTGAAGAGTACTGGACGATCGATGCTGAGTTCGAAAAATCTAACATCTCCTTCCCAGCGAAACTTGTCGAAGTGGGAGGTAGGAAGATAGACAAGCTCGACATCAAGACAGAAGCAGAAGCAAAGCAATACGTGGACAAACTTGTGGGAGCCGCCGCAACTGTGACAGCCGTTGAAAAGAAGCTCGTGAAGAAAGCGCCACCAACGCCACTGACAACATCCACCTTGCAAATCGATGGAAATACAAAGTTAGGTTTCAGCTCCAAACAGACCATGCGACTCGCTCAGGAACTCTACGAGACCGGTCGCATCACGTATATGCGTACGGACTCCCTGAACCTGGCTGAAAAATTCCTCGATGAGGCCCAGACCTACATTCGCTCCACGTTTGGTGAGAAGTACGCAGAAGGCGCACGACGATTCAAGACGGGGAAAAAAGGTGCACAGGAGGCCCACGAAGCCATCCGCCCAACCGAGGTCACAGCGACCCCTGACTCGCTACGCTCTACACTTGAACCTCGAACCTGGAAACTCTATAACCTCATTTGGAGCCGCACGCTTGCTTCCCAGCTTCCAAGTGCACAGCTCAACCGCACAAGCGTAGACCTGAGCGTGCAGGATTTCTCGTTCCGAGCCTCGGGTTCCTCTGTTGCGTTTCCTGGCTTCATGAAAGTCTACCAGTCCGCGAAAGAAAAAATCCTACCTGAGCTTTCCCAGGGTGACTCCGTCAACACCACGTCCATCATTCCCAACCAGCACTTCACCGAACCCCCTGCGCGCTACTCAGACGCAACGCTCGTAAAAGCTCTTGAGGAATTCGGCATCGGTCGACCTTCTACCTATGCACCGACCATCTCGACCATTATCGACCGAGGCTACGTCGAGCGCGATGAGAACAAGAAGTTGGCCCCGTTGGATATCGCTCTAATCGTGAACGATGTCTTAGTCAAACACTTCCCTCAAATCGTCGACTACGAGTTCACCGCAACCATGGAACGAACACTCGATGAAGTCGCCGAAGGAAAGGTTGAGTGGGTCCCAACGCTTGAGGCGTTTTACGGACCCTTCCATCAGAATCTTGAAACAAAAAGCAAGGAACTGGATCGTGCTGACATCATGCCGGATCGCGTGCTTGGCACCGACCCAGAAAGCGGCCTACCAATTACCCTCAAAACGGGTCGCTTTGGCGGATTCGTCCAGATCGGCGAATACACAAAAGAAGATAAGAAGTCGGGAAAACCAAAACCAAAGAGCGCCTCACTCCTCAAGGGCATGAACGTAGAATCCGTCACGCTTGAGCAGGCCCTGCAGTGTCTCTCTCTCCCACGTGATGTCGGGACAACGGAAGATGGCCAAAAGATCGTCGCAGCCGTAGGACGCTTTGGACCCTACTTGAAGGGAGGTGATGTGTACGCGAGTATCAAAGAGCCTCTGGAACCACTCACGATCGATGAACCAACGGCACGCATGCTCCTCAGAGAATCAGCCGAGCTCAAAAAGAAAATGGCTACACCGATTGCGGAGTTTGGGACTGACCCTACAAGTGGAGGCGAAATCCTCCTCAAGCATGGTCGTTTCGGACCTTACCTCACGGATGGAACGACAAATGCGTCCCTTGGGAAAAAGCGTGATCCTGCACAAGTCACACGCGAATCTGCCCTCGAGATCCTTGAAAAGAAACGGGCGCTTGAAGCCAAGAGAGGAAAATTCAAACCAAGAGCAAAGAAAAAATAAAACGGGCCGAGCCCGTTTTATGCTGCTTTGGGAGCTTCTGTTGGAGCTGGGGTTGCTGCGGCCGGTGCTTCTTTACTTTCGATCTCCTCCATCTCACCAAATACAGCTGCACCTGCTTCGTCTCCAAGAATTTCTTTCAACTTCTTTTCTCGTCCCTTCTTTTTGGCCGCATCGTCAAGTTTTTTCTCATGTTTCTTTTCTGCTTCTCGGAAATCTTTCAAGAGTTTCTCTGCTATTTTTTTTCTATCCTCCGCCTTCTTTTTCAAAAGATCCGCAAGCGTCTTATCCAGCCCAAACGACTTCGCGATCCCATCCAAAATGGACACGGTAGGATTCAAAAGATGCTTGAGCAAGAACACATTTTTATCAATCAGCTTATCCGCCCACTTGTTCATCTTGTGCGCTAGCCAATCGATCCCAATAACGAGACCTCGGGCAAATGGTCGAGATGTTGTATATCCTAAAAATCCAAGAGCCGCGGAGGCTCCAACAGCGACTTTAACGGAACCCACACCTAGATCTTTGCCCTTTCGTGCAACATAACGAGTGTTTTCCCACATGGTTTCACCAAAGCCCTCCTCGATTTCCGGTGCTTCGGTACTACTCGCAAGTGCTCGAGCTCGGGCGGCCTCAATGGCAGCTGGATCCGTTTCAACCTCTGCAGGACGAACGCCACGTCCTTCCACGCGTTCGGGTGCAAGTGATCTTTCGGGATTTTTATATGGCTCATAGCCTTCAAGCCGGTCTCTTCCTCCAGCTTCGCGTGGCCCTCTTTTTTGTCTTGCCATAGTTGTTCAATGAATTGTTGACAATATAGCAGAAAATCCTGCTTCCGTCAACGGCATGTTCTCTTTACGCACCCATTTCTTCAGAGTATCCTCAATTCTATGAGTGAAGCTATTCGCACCTACGACGAGCTCGAACATCTCGTTGCAAAGACCTATAAGAACCCGGATCTTGATACGCTCCGGCGAGCTTTTGCATTGGCAGAAAAAGCCCATGCAGGGGAGGTTCGTCTGACAGGTGACCCCGTTATTTCCCATCCACTCGCTGTCTCCTATCGTCTTGCCCAGATGGGACTGCATTTAAATGTGGTCGTTGCAGGACTCTTGCATGATGTCGTAGAAGATTCACCTATTACGATTGAAGATCTCAAAACCCAATTTGGGGAGGACATCGCAGGACTTGTCGAGGCTGTTACAAAACTCAAACATGGAATCAAATACCGTGGAACGGAACGCTACGCAGAAAACATGCGAAAAATGTTTTTGGCGATGGCAAGTGATGTGCGTGTTGTTTTCATGAAATTTGCCGACCGGCTGCACAATCTTGAAACGCTCTACGGACAACCAAAACATAAGCAGGAACGCATTGCACGTGAGTCACTGGAAATCTATGCCCCCATCGCAGGTCGACTCGGCATGAGTGAGTTCAGAGGAGAACTTGAGGACGGATCATTTGCCTATCTTCACCCCAAAGAATTCGAGCGGATGAAAAATATCATGGACATCAAGGTTCGTGAAAAAGGGGCGTATGTCAGCCGTATTATTGACTCGGTTGAAAAGCTCCTCTCCGCAACGAGTATCGAAGACTATCAAGTACACGGGCGCATCAAGCGTCTGTACAGTCTCTATAAGAAGCTCAACAAGTACCAAGGAGATCTCAGTAAAATCTACGACCTCATCGCCGTTCGAATCATCGTGAGCGATGTTGAGGACTGTTACATGGCGCTGGGCCTGCTCCATCAACACTGGCGCCCTGTGCCAGGACGAATTAAGGACTACATCGCACAACCAAAACCCAACGGCTATCAGTCTCTCCACACAACCGTATTTACCGAGAACGGCGAGATCATCGAGTTTCAGATCAGAACACTTGAAATGCACGAACTTGCGGAATATGGTGTGGCTTCTCACTGGCGATACAAGGAGGGCTCGAATAAGCCGATGCGCAATACACGTTGGATGGAGGAGCTCGCACAAATCCAAAAGGAACTAGAAAGCAAAAAGGATTTCATGGAACAACTTGAGGTCATGAAAATTGATGTCTTCAAGGACCGAATTTTTGTCTTCACTCCCCAGGGAGATGTGATTGATCTTCCAGAGGGAGCCACACCTGTGGACTTCGCCTACGCCATCCATACGGAGGTCGGAAACAAGTGTACGGCCGCACGCGTCAATGAAGTGATGCGCAACCTCGACACCACCCTGCTGTCAGGCGACATCGTCGAAGTGATCACAGACAAAAACCGTCGTGGCCCAAACCCAGACTGGCTCAAATTCGCGAAAACACGCCATGCTCGAAATAAAATCAAAGACTCAACTCGTCACACCGTCAAAGGATGGTTCGCAGAAGTATTGAAGGGACGCGAGAAGGCAAAAAAATAAACAGGGCAGAAGCCCTGTTTTTAAAATCCACTTAATCGATCGAGGAGATCGAGGAGTTCATCCCTTGAGTAGAAGGCGATCGAAATATTCCCTTTGCCAGCAGATTCTTTAATATCCACTTTCGTTCCAAGGATTTCACGCAAACGTTTTTCGTGCGCAAGAAGATTGGGATCCTTGCGAGAGGTCTTCGATGAACTTTTGCGCGGAACGCTCACAACGCGTGCCTCAGCCTCGCGCACACTCACCCCGCCATGGAGCATCGCCTGGAATAACTCCTCTCGCTTTGCCTCGTCGGACTCAGCCAGGAGAGTCCGAGCATGAGACTTTGTGATCTTCCCATCGC
>SXGT01858332.1_pt1 | contig 44869 bp, 54 predicted proteins | sample 3176221 | NCBI WGS metagenome assembly SXGT01 (sample SAMN11356862, study PRJNA531348) | freshwater metagenome | isolation source: freshwater sample F1-120 | place: China: Fuxian Lake, Yuxi | collected 2017-12-25 | reverse complement strand
GCAATCTTGTTGTCAGGCTTGAGCGTGGCGGTGCCAGACTGCAAGCGATTACGAGCCGTTGCCTTGACAGCTGCAAGGATAGCATCGAAGGCATACTGAACACGCTCGTCAGCATAGACCGGGAAAGCGCCATCCTCTCCTTCGTTTGCGGCTACTTGCACGCCCTTGTCATTGGCCTTTTCCCATCCTTTCGGGGAAACATCAAGACCAAGTTCCGACAGCAGAGGATAGAACAGCGTGACTTCGCCAACCTTCTTGTATTGGCCGTCCTCTTTCTTGCTAACTTCCATCGTATGTTTTTGCATTTTTGAAACTCCTAGGTGTTGGGCAGGGTTCCAGTTGCCCACTGGTTCGACTCACCCGAGCCGATAATTGAATTCTAGTTGAAGGTAAGGGGGAAGTCAAGACTTTTTTTCACTTTCTTCTATCAAATGTTCTTATTGCTTCGCAAGCCTGAGCTTATAGCCTTTCCTTGTCTCTTTGCAATTTCTTAGTCTCTTTACAACAAAACACTTGACAACCCCGGCATTTTAGGCTTCTTTGCTTTCCAGCCTTTCGCGGCTTCTGGCAGTTTTCTTCTTGACAGATCTTAGAGTGAGGAGGCTAGGCTTTCTATTCTTTCTATTCTTTCCGTTCTTTCTATTCTTTCTATTCTTTCTGTTTGATCTTGATAGCCAAGACTCTCACAGGCTTCTTAGGCTTGCATCTCCATTCCATCTCAGCTATTTTCTTCTCCTCAGCTAGGATAGTATCAAGCTCTTTTATTGCTGCGTCCTGCTCTTCTGTTAAGTCTAGGAACTTATCAAATCCTTCCCCAGATTCTAATAAACCTTGAGCTTTAAGCTTCTGTCTGAATCTATAACGTCTATTTTGTTCTTTTTTGTTTCCTTTTCCTTTCAAACTAGAAGCTTTGCGTTGATATCTTTGATTTATCCGTTCTTCTATTTCTTCTACTTGAGCTTTCTTTTCAGCTTCACTTAGAGTTTCTAAAGCTGCTAGAATTTCAGCCTCAGATTCTATTATTGACATGCTATTATCTCCTAAAAAATCGAAAAATATGGACGGTTTTTACAGATAAGTGGGGCCTCCCCCCTCTCACTCCCCTCGATTTGCTACGTCACAAGCCTTAGCTTCTATTCCAAGTATCCTATTATATTCCTAGGTAGGTATAATACCCCCTATTTAACTTTCTTAAAAAACTTTGACCTCACATGTATAAGAGAGAAATAGGATAGATAGAAGAAGCACAATAGAGATAATAGATTAGGAGGGGAAATCGAGGATTCAGGGGGAGGGAGGGAGGATACCCCACTTTTGGGTAAAAACCGAGGGAATTTTTGGATTTTTCCCTTTAGAATCCTCCCCTTACCTTGTTGTAAAAATACAACACTATAAAAGCTTGACAGGGGGAAAAAAACCTGCTAAACTCGGAGAGCTTACTAGGACTTTGCCTAGCAGCTACTAGCAAGCAAACAAGATTCTAAACCGAACAAATAGGAGCCTATAACGTGGATACGAAACAAAAGCATGAACTGCTAGCATACTTCCAGCAGAAAGCAGGTAAAGACTTCTCTGTAGTATGTGAGATCACTGGAATGAGCTTCAAAGTAGAAGCCCCATTCCTTCCCCCACTTCGTGGAATGATCTATTCTGGCCTATCTCCCCTTGCTTCGCTTGATGCAGCCTTACAGATTGGCAAGCTCTCCTATAGCGAAGCCCACTGTTCTTTGACACCTCAGACCATAGCAGGCGCAATCCTCTCAATTCTCAAAGCCTATGGCCTTCGCCAAGACAAGCTCTCAGCAGTCGAGGCCAATCTCCTTCTCTCGCAGCTTCCCCTCATAGACTTAAGCAGGATTCTCTCTTTTCTTGCAAAGCTTTCAACCCACGAAAGGCGGAGAGTTCCCCATCTTAGCCTTTCGAACTTCGATGCTTCTTCTATGAAAGCTTGGCTATGGGCTACTAAACGTGCCATTGATGTAACAGACTTTGAGCCAGTCTATAAAGCTCCTAAGCTAGAACCTAAGGGAATCATCCTTCAAAGCGTGATAGTCGAGACAAGAAAGCAAGCCAGAGCCTTGCTAAACAATCTCAAACAAGCCAACATTCTCCCTTTGAAGCTCCAAACTATCATCTCTATCTCAATCCAGAAGAACAACCTTGCAATGATAAACGAGGAGCTGCGTAAGAACATCATTGCAGGCCTTCTTAAGCTGGAAACACCAGATGCCATAGCCTTAGCAAACATATTCAAGCAGGCTGGCTCACAGCTTACAACACAAGAGAGCATTATCAAGACTCAGATGGAGATGGGAGAAGATGTAACAGATAGCTTTGTCTCTCAAGGAATGCAAGCCAAGAATCTTACACTAGCCGAGATCATCGCAGCCAAGAAAGCTTCCCTTCAAGCCAAACCTGCTACACAAGAGAAGAGCCAGAAGCAAATAGCAGCTGAACTCTTGGATATGCTCCCTGCTATAGTCGATGAAGTAGAAGCCGAGCAAGTCGAATGGCACGAACACGATTGTCTTTGTGAGCGTTGCATAGAAGCAGAAGAAGCTTCCGTTGATCCAGAGTTCTTAGAAGATCACGAATCTCTCGATGCAATCCAAGCAGAAACCCAGATAGAAGAACTTGATCTGGATGATAGTGGCTTCCACATCACTGATGAGAAAGAAGATCAAAAGAACAACATTGATCTGTCAGCAATAGGAGAGGAGTTCTAACATGTCCAATATGAAATCTTCTTGTCTTTCTCCTCGCAATGCAATGGGACTCTTCTATCCTGGTACTAAGAAACGTTACGAAGATATTATCTCAGCCCACCTGCAACTCAGAACCCTTCACTTCGAGGAATGGTACTTTGACAAGGCCATTCGTGAAAGCAGAGATCGCCAGAAGCTCTACACCTTGCTAATAGATTTCAATCTTCAAAAGGAGCTTGTCAAGGAAGGAAGGGCTGCTGTCATGGTCTCTTTTCAAGTCAGAACAACAGGCTGTTTTGCAGTTGCTAGACTGTGGAAAGAGACTAAGAAGAAGACTATCAACCCACATTTCTTAGAAGAGAAGGAACAACTAACATGAACAAGACTGACCAGTGGGACGCTGAGAACATTCTCCTTGCTCCTATCCTTGTTATCATCATTCTCTTTGCTGATAGCTTCGTAGAATTGATTGCCTCCAAGATTCTCTCCAATCTCTTCTAACTCTTAATAGAAAGAAACAGCCATGAAACTCGAAACTCAAACCTCTCTCCTTGTCATTGATGATATCCCAACCCTCAATCATCTTCCCTTCGGAGAAGTAGCCAAGGCCAATGGAAAGACTGTGATGCGTCTCAAGCCCACACAGTTTCTTCTCAACTCCAATCTGGTAGCTGACGTCCTCAATAGAGGGGATTGCTTTGTCTGCAATCTCGAAATAGGAACCCTCTACATATTACCGGGAACAACTCCTATTATCACACAGAATGCAACACTTCTGGTCAGGGAGTAACTGAGATGTCCTACATACAACAGCAACTCTCCTCTTCTTTCAAAACTCTTGCTGGCATCCTCCAATGTGATCCAGAAGATATCCAACCTGACAGCCTCCAGTATTATTTCAAGCTTTGCTTAGGAGAGCATGACTTCTACTTTGACTATTCAGATGATAGCAATGTCTATCAACGTGGCAAAGAAGAACTCGCAATCCTCGAACACGCGCTGAGAGAGCATCCTGAGTTCTCAGAACTTTGGACTGACTACCTCCTAACAAAAGAGATCAAATAACATGAGCCAGCAACTTGAAAAGAAGAGAAGTTTGGCTGAGATAATAGCCGAGAAGAAAGCTTTGCAGCAGCTTCTTACCCAGCAGCAGAGAGTCGTCGCCGAAGGCGAAGGACACGTCTTCCAGCAAGAAAAAACTTCTAGCACTTCCAACACTGACAACAGTCAAGCTCTCAAGACAGTAGATGTTGTGAAGCAGAAGACCTTGAAGGAAATCCTTGAAGCTGCTAAGCTTGCCAAACAAAAGAACTCGACTGGCACTTTACCTCCAGCTCAAATAGAAGAAGCGGCCGAAGGCCCAGACACGTCTGCCTGCGGCAAAGAAAAGAAAGAACCTTCTATCGAGGAAATCTCAGAGAACCTCCTTCCCCTTCCACTGATAACTTTAGAAGAACCTATTGCAGAAACCTTCTCCCTCTCTATTGTCCTCAACAAAGAGCAACAGCTTGCCAAAGAGCTAGCCTTTACTGGAAAGAGCTTTGTACTGACTGGCCCAGCAGGAACAGGCAAGACAACAGCCCAACGTGAGATAGCCTCAGAACTCCTGCGTCAGAACCAACTAGGCACTCACAGCTTTCGCATTCAAGGATCAGGAGAGCACATTTCAGCTCCATCTATTGCTTTTGTAGCCTACACACGCATAGCATCTGGAAACCTTCGTCGAGCCATCCACAAAGATCCTGTCTTGGAAGAAGTCTTCCAGCACAACATAACAACTGTCCATAATCTCTTGGAATACACCCCTGAGACCTACTGGAACTACGAAACAAATCAAGAGGCTTTCCGTTTCATTCCCCGTCGCAATGCTAGCAATCCCCTCGACATCACCCATCTTATCATAGAAGAGGCCACAATGATAGGAGTAGCTGATCTGTGGCCCAAGCTCTACGAAGCCCTCCGTCCTGACGTACAGATCATCTTCATCGGAGATATCAACCAGCTTCAACCAGTCTTTGGGGCCTCAGTCTTCAACTATGCCCTGACACAGCTACCAGTCGTAGAACTCACGAAGGTCTATCGACAGAAGGAGGGCTCTTCTATTCTCGACAATGCCCACCGAATCCTAGCTGGTTCCTATCCTCTAATAGAAGACGCTAATTTCAAGATAATTCGTGGAGGCACAGTCCAGCACACACAGGCTAAGCTAGCCCAATCTTTAGGAGTCACAATCCCCAGGTGGGCAGAGGCTGGAGAGTATGATCCCGAGCAGGATATCATCCTCAGTCCTTGGAACAAACATGACCTTGGCACAGACAATCTCAACAAGATCGTTGCCCAGTTCCTAGGAGATAAGCGTGAGGCCGTTGTCTGGGAGATCATCTGTGGTATCTCGAAGCTCTATCTTGCAGTGGGTGACAAAGTTCTCTTCAACAAGCAGGTCGGAGTCATAACAAAGATAGGCCGCAACTATGACTACGCAGGCAAGCAAGCCAAGCCAGAAAGCAAGAACCTTCTTCGCTTTGGCTCCTACAGAGCTTCAATAGAATCTCATGATGACGAGGATGGCTTCTCACTCGAAGGCTATGAGAACCTTGATATTGACAGGATGATGGATGAGGAAGTCCCTGAGAAGAAGCGTCAGTCCTCTCACTTTGTTGAGCTTGAGATGGAGACTGGCTCTGTCGAACATCTCTCAGCTGTTGGTGATTTCTCCCCACAAGTCTTCTCTCTTGGCTATGCTCTGACAGTCCATAAGGCTCAAGGATGTGAGTGGCGCAAGGTCTTCATTGTTCTTCACAAAGATCACAGCATCTCAGCCCACAGAGAACTCTTCTACACAGCTGTAACTCGAAGCAGAGAGCAGTGTGTGCTCATAGCCAAGGACTTCATGGTAGAGAAAGCAATCAAAGCACAGAAGATCAAAGGTAATACAGTAGCAGAGAAGATAGCCTACTTCAATTCAGGCATCACACTTGACAGCAATGTAAAATGTACCAAACCCTAGGCGAAGCCTAGAACTTTAAAAGGAGAAGCAAAGAAATGAAAATCACAATGGATAAGAAGTACAGCTTCCGCAGTGGCGAGCCAGCAGAAGTTTTGACTGTGACTCGTAATAACAGAGTGTATCCAGTAATTGCAATGAGCCCAGATGGTAGCATCTACTTTCTGCGTGAAACCGGGAGAGGGTATTCTAATGAAGAATCCCCCTACGACCTCATCGAAGTAAGCGAATGGGACGACTTCAAAGATGGCGAGCCTGTGATGGTTAGCGAGCAGGGAAGTGAGCGTTGGGAGAAGCGATATTTCGCAGGTGTGAAAGCTGGAATTCCATGTTGCTACATCTCTGGACAAACCAAATGGTCTTCTGACGGGTACACATCTGCTTGGGCTTTCTGCCGTCGTCCTACTAAAGAGGAGTTGGGAGAATGAGCATACAAGCAATGAAGCAGGCAGTAGATTATCTACGACTGGCGAGAGACTACGGTATCGCGTTGGGTATCGGCAACACCTCGATTGCCGATGCTATCAATGATCTTCTCGCTGCAATAGAAGCAGTGGAGAAGCAGGAGCCGGTGGCTTATGTTGATGCTCTAACTTGCTCGATCAATTTCTGCGGGAAAGATAGGACACTGCTTCCTAGTGGAACCAAACTCTACACCCACCCACAACCTGCTATTCCTGAAGACTGGCAGCACCCAAGCCGGAGGAAATGAAATGAAAGTATATCTGCTGATATCCCTGCTGCTCGTCGGTTGTGGGTGGGTCTCTCACAAGGAAATCGAAGCCGCCACGAACGCGTGTGCGCCACACGGAGGGGTGAAGTTTGTGTCAGTGATGGTTGGTTCCCAATCGTATGAAGTTATTTGCATGAACGGAATATTGATCAAGGAGAAGATGAAATGACACAAGAACAGCTACAAATTCTCATGCGTGAGATTGAAAAGAAAAACTCTTGGGGAAAGAATGAACTCAAGAATCTAATCACTGAAATTCTAACGGGGCTGCTGAAATGACACGCACAAAAGAACTACTTGCGCAACAGATTCGTCAACAAGCCATCGAAGCCTTCAACAAGTTTGAAAGGGGAGAAGCATAGCCATGTATATCCTTTCTTGGTATTGCACAGAGAACATCACCCGTCTTATTCCAAGACCTTGGTGGAAGTTCTGGTCACAGGACAAACTTATCTTAGAACAAAAGGAAGTTCGTAAAGTAATAGGAATGTCCGACATAGAGGGGAAAGCCTTTGCAGACTTGTGGAACAAGAACCCGGATTGCTTGGATACGCTAGGAAAAATCATGGGGCAGAACACAAAGAATGTGCAGCTTGAGATAGGAAATCAGTCAACGCCTTATATCCCCACTAGTTTTGTATCCTATGTAAAGGATGACTTCTAAAATGACCTCCCCCGCGATCAAGCTGGCAAGAGAGTGTGGCCGTCCTGTAGGATCGTTCACGCACGAAGTTATGAATGAGTTCCTAGAAACCTTCTACCGCCGCGCACAAGCACAGGCGCTGAGAGATGCTGCTGACCATTGCCACAAAGAGTTTGGTGACTATGGCGATGGAGCGACTTGGTATAGCACAGACTACATGCGCCGCCTTGCCGACAAATTGGAGGGACAGAAATGACAACCACATCAAGAACAGATCAAGCCTCTGACCTGAAGAGAAAGATAGCCTTTCAAGCTAAGCTAAACACAGACAAGCACGTAGTGGCAGATCAAAGCTTAGCCAGAGAGAAGCTTTCACTTGCAAAGCAAAAGAATGCTTCTTGCAGAAGCTGTCAGCACTTTCAAACAAAGAAGCTCTCCACTTTCTGCGCTCTACGAGACAAGCAGATCAAAGGCTATTGCATCTGCCATCTCTGGCTACAGAAATAAAAACAGAGATGAAGACCTTGAAGGAAATCTTAGCAGAGAAAAAAGCCCAGCAAGAGGCTTCTTCTGCTTCTACAACTGACAACTCAGACCTCTTTGTCTTGAACTCGGAACCCGCGCCTGTTCTTGTAGAAGCCACACCTCTTGAGAGCATAGCAAGAGAAAAGAGAAAGCTCCTTCTCCTATGTATCCTTGTCAACATCTCTGCTCACAAATCTAATCTCTTCGCTGGAGACCACTCCAATTTGCGTCTCCTTGCAGCTTGGCTCAGTCCCTTTCCCTATGATTTCCTCCCTTACAAAGAGCCTATCCCACAGCTCCTCAAAAGCTTTGCCTTGTGGTCTCTGTCTGCCATGACAAAGATTCCACCAGCTAAGCTTTGGTCTGTGTGTCAGGAAGCTATCTGGGAGACAGAAAAAAATTCGCTTGACAAAAATCGTGAAAAAATCTAAACTGTCGATTCCTGCTACTTCTACCAACCTCTTCATCTCTCAGCCATGAACCAAGAAACTGATTCCACCTCTGACATTGCAATCTCGGACGAGGAAGAGCTTTCCTATGCTGAGATCCTTGCCTCGGCTGTATTGAATGGCGAGATCGAGATCACCATCCCACTAGAAGATGAAGAGCGTGTCAAGACAGGTCTCAAGAATCACAAAAGCAAACAGGCCACACGTCTCAAGGAAGCAGGCCAGACACCAGACTCTTCTACTTTGATCTTCACATCAAAGCCTTCAGCAGATTTCATGGGCTGCATTGACCTCTCAATACAGAACAAGACAAGGGGCACTGTGAAAATAAAAAGACTGAGAATCCCAGAGAATGACTTTCCTGATTGAACCAAGAACACAGCAAACAAATAGGAGAAACCTAGAATGTCCCAAGAAACAACTAGCAATCCAGCTGATCTGAGTCAGCTAGCAGCTGAGATCCAAGCTCGTATCATCAACCTTTCCTCTCTTTTCGAAGAGAATCTGGAAGGTGAGATGGACTCTCTCAAAGCCTGCCTGATTGAGAACCCTTCGGCAGCAGCCTTGCTGAAAGACGAGGATGTCGGCCTGCTCGTAGCCTCGTTGAGGAGGACTGTCAGTGCAGCAGTGATGGAAGCTGTTGCAAGCAAAGAAAAGCCAAAGAAGGCTGCCACGAAGAAATTCACAGCCGAAGAACTCCAGAAGGTTCTTGATGAGGAAGGCTTCTGAAATGTCCAGACAAAGCAAGCAGCGCAACAAGGCAGCTCGTCGCAAGCAACAGAAGCGGGACAACGGAAAATGAGCCGTTCCTTACGTCTCTCTGACTCCACCTTAAAGACTCTCCACACCTGTGAGCGTTTATATCAGCTGAATCGTCTCCTCAGTGGTAACACAGCCAAGCAGCATTGGCCTGCCACTGTCCTTGGCACTAGCTTCGGCGTAGGAGTTGCCAGCTACTTCACCTATCAGAATAAAGAACAGGCCTTATGGGATGCTTGGCTGGCGTATTTCCCAAAAGAAGAAGATGAGGTCAGGAACCAAGCTGTCTGCATGAACATGCTGGAGCGTAGCTTCAGTGTCATTGACAACCTCCTACAAGACTGGGAAGTTGCCAGCTTCCAATGCAAGCCAGCCATTGAGCTCAGCTTCCGTCTTGATATTGATGGCAGCTATTACTTCGTAGGCTACATTGATCTGGTCTTGAGAAACAGATGGACAGGCCGCTATGCTGTGGTGGATGCTAAAAGCACAGGCTTAAAGCTCTTTGACCTCTCTCCTGTCTATCAGAACTCCCCTCAAGGAATAGGCTACAGCATTGTCTTGGATCAGATCGTTGGAGAGGAACTTGCTGAGTATGATGTCATGTACTTCTCGGGTCAGCTAGGCTCAGACAACGGCTTCGAGCCAGTTATAAAACCCTTGGTTTATCCCAAGACCCTCCAAGACAGGCTGCATTGGTTCATCTCTCTTGGCTTGGATGTCAATCATCTGAAAGAGATGAAAGCCCTCGGCATCTACCCTCAGCGTGGCCACAACTGCCTCCAATTTATGAAACCATGCAAACACTTTGGCACCTGCTCTCTGGTAGGCTTGGACAGGGAAGCAGAAGAAGTCGAAGACAATGAAACCTACCAGTTCTCTTTCAAGCTTGACGCTTTGATCGAAGACCATCTCAGGAGAATACAGGCATGAAGTCAAGCAATCCAAAGGACTCGGTTGGCGTTTTGAAAGCCCCTCTCAGCACAGTCTCGGCTCCTGTCCTTGCTGAACTAGGAGTAGCCCTGCTAGAAGGCTCTCTGAAGTATGGCCGTCATAACTATCGTGTCGTAGGTATTCGAGCTTCTATCTACTACGATGCAACAATCCGCCATCTCTTCTCTTGGTGGGAAGGTGAGAACATAGATCCTGATAGTGGCATGAGTCATATCACCAAAGCCATCTCCTCTCTCTGTGTTCTCAGAGATGCAATGATCCAGCAGAAGATGGAAGATGACAGGCCACCTCACTCCAAAGAGTTCTACAAGGACTTGAATCACAAAGTAGAGATGTTGAAGGAGATGTACGCAAGTCGCAATCCCACACATTACACGCAGCAATTACTAGATGCACCTCAAGCCAAAGACAAGGAGAAACAAAATGGATAAGAACGTAGCAGCACTTCTTCGCAATGACGCCAAGACGGTAGGAGTTCGTTTCTTCCTACAAAAAGACCAGGAAGCCTACGCCAACTCTCAGCGTAGCAAGGGACTAAGCTTGGGTACTATTCCGGAAGATGAGCTCTCACCCAAGACCTACACCTATGTCACCAACGAGAGCTTCGAGCCTGGGGATCTGGCAATGGTCTTTGTCTCTCAGATTCCCCGAGTAGTCCGTGTCGTCGAAGTACATACTTCAGCTCAGATCGAACCTAATTCCTCTATGCAATTCAAGTGGATTGTAGCAAAGATCGACCTGACAAATCATCTGTTCAACATGAGCAAGAACACAGAGATCGAAAACGTAATTACCAAATCTTACAAACGCAATCTCAAGTCCCAGTTTAAGTCTTTGATGTTGGCAGATGTAGCACCCGAAGATCAACAACTTCTTCTTGCTGCTTTGGGAGAAACAAAATGACTGAAAAGACAAAGATCCGCATCATCTGGAAAATAGAAGGTGATAGCAACGAATATAACTCAGAGCAAGAGGCTCAGATCGCAGCACTTCTCGCCGGCATAGAAGGCTGCTACTTTGACCATAGGCAGCGTCGCCTTATAGCAGAAGCTTTCAATGACCGTTACTTCTTGGTTCCTATCATCCCAACTGTGACAATCCAAGAGACACAGGCCCAAGCAGATCAACGCGAGCTGGATAGTTACGGAGCCTCGGCATGAAGCTCTCAGCCTTAGCAGCCGCAGCCAACGTCAGCCGTCCCAATCATTCCATCCTCATATACGGGGATGCCAAGACTGGAAAGACACGCTTCGTGGGCACCAGCGCAAAGATCAAAGAGTTCAAGCGTATCTTCTGGATTGACCTTGAGAATGGCTCGGACACTCTCTTAAACATGGATCTTCTTCCAGAGGAGATGGATAAGATCGAACTGATCAAGATCCCTGACACGCGAGAAGTCCCACGTGGCTGCGAGACGATCCTCAAGATGCTCTCCTCCAAGACTCAGATCCAGATCTGTCATGTTCACGGTAAGGTAGGCTGTGTCGAGTGTCAGAAAGAAGGCAAGCCCTCCACTCCTTTCCTTCTCAAAGATTGCACCCACGAGGATCTCATAGTCATTGACTCTGGCTCGCAGCTAGGAGACTCTGCCTTGGCAATGGCCTGCCTTGGAAAGCCTATCGAGTTCAAGCCGGGCTTCGACGAGTGGGGAGCTTCTGGTAAGTACCTAGGAGATATCCTCAGTGTGATCCAGCAGGCAGCCAACACCAACTTCGTCGTGATCACACACACTATTGTAGTAGAAGAGGAGGTCAATGGTGTAAAGAGAGACAAGGTCTATCCTCTCATGGGCACACGCAATATGTCTTCTAAAGTGGCCAAGTACTTCGGCACTGTTGTCTTTCTCGAACTCAAGATGGGCAAGCATGGAGGTGGCAGCAGCTCAACCTACAAACCCAACCATACTACCGGAAGTCGCTTGAATGTCAAGGTAGAGCAAGCCAAGGAACTTGACATGCGTTCAATCTTCATAGAAGGAGGAATCTTGAAATGAACCAAGAAGAAAAGAAAGAAAAGCCTGGCATTAGAAGTATCTTCGACTTGTTTGCCACACACAAGCCAATCCCCGCCTTTCGTAGCAAAGCATCAACTCTTGTCAACAAGAAAGAAGAAGCAGAAAAGAAGCGCCTAAAACGTCAGCAACGCAATCTTCGCCACGTAAGTGGCTTCTCCCACAAGTGAAAGAAAAGGAACTAGCATGAACGCACCCACGCAAGCAGCAACCCTTGATCTCGGCGCAATGATGGAAGACTCTCTGGATGCTATTCCAGATGCTCCTGATTTCAGCAATCCTCCGGCAGGAGAGTATCGTCTGCTGTGTAAGGAAACCAAGATCGACAAGTACGAGACCAAGAAGGAACCCGGTGTCGAGAAGCAGCGTCTCAAAATTCTCTACGCCATCGAGCAAACTGTCAGTGTAGCTGGCAACGAGCCTCCGGTTCCTGATGGCAGTATGTTCTCGGAAACCTTCCAAGCAACCGAGCAGGGACTCTCCTACTTCAAGAAGCGTATCAAGGAGATCATGAACGCTTCTGACCTCAGTGGCGTTACTCTGGGGGATATGATGGAGACTGTCAAGGGACAGAGCTTCGATGCACGCATCACCATTCGCAAGACTGAGAACCCCAATGACAAAGAGAATCCCTACGAGAATGTCAACATTCGTGTGATTCCTCCCCGCAGCTGACGCTGCAATTCTTAGCTCCAAAAGAGCTGACAAAAGACTGGCCCTTCCCCACAAAGGAGGGGTCTTTCTTTTGCCAAGACATGACAAAACAAATAAAGGAGAAAGGAAAAGTGAACGGACACCAGCGTAAGATTATAATAATAGCCCCGACTATCCAGCAGGCTGATGATTTCTATAAAGTTACTGAAGGTATGTATGATAGAATACCTACCAGAGTTGGTTTTCTTTCTGATCCGTTGTATGTCCTCAGAGGGCTGCGAGATGCCATTATCTTTATATTACCCTGTCAATATAAGATACCAGATGAGATCTATTTCAGAAAAAATGAGAATGATTGTATAATAGTTTCAGACTGGAGACTTTAAGCATGCGTATTCTCGTCAATTACGACAAAGCAGAGCAAGGCTATCTGGGTGTTCTTACCTGGCATCTGAAGCAGAGAAACATAGAAGCTATAGCCACTACCTCCCTCCTAGACATTGGCTCCCTGATGAGCAAAGCTTCTGCTTGTAAAGCTGAGGCCGTCTTCTGCTGCCACTCTGGCACACTCCAAGCCTTAGTCCCAGGCGCAGCTCCTACCCTTGATGCCTACCGTGGCAGCGTCCTTCGCTATGAGAAGCCTGTTGTCATAGGCAACTCTTTGGCTCATACACAGACAGTGGATCATGGCTCTTGGCTCCTTGGCAAAGACATTGACAAACTCCTTTCTTCGAAACAGAAGCCCCTTTCTTTTTCTTATGTGGTTCTTGACGAAACTGAAAAGTTCCAGCCTGCCTACAAGGAACTCAAGACTGCCATCCTCATAGCATATGATATCGAAACCAAGACCTATGGAGGAACTTCAGACAAAGACATCGAAAGAGGCGAATTTAATCTTGAGACAAACATGCCAGAGGCGGGTGACACTCTCATAACCTGTGTTACATGGTGCGCCCTCCTTCCATCCGGAGAGATGAAATCCTATGTACTTCCTTTTATTTCTTTTGACCACACTCATTGGCTCTCTGACCTCGACTACGCCCTTGCCATACAGCTTCTCAGAGATGTCAACAAACTGCCAGTCTGTAAGGCAATGCACAATGGAATGTATGATGCCACCCACAGCTTGGTCTATCACGCGGAGCCAAGGAACTGGCTGATTGACACGATGGCTATGGCACACGCAGAATTCTCTTCTCTGCCCAAGTCCCTTGACTTCGTAGCATCCATCTGCCTCCCTGACTACATACAGTGGAAGCAAGAAGCAGCCCAGAGCAGTAAAGACAAAGACATCAATTCTTATTGGGGCTACAATGCAAAGGATGGCTTCTACACTCTACGCATAGCAATGCACTATTTGAAAAGTCTGCCAGCCTATGCCCGCACAAACTATGCCAGACAGTTCCCTATGGTCTATCCTTCCCTCTATTGCAATTTCGAGGGCTTTCAGGTTGATATAGAGAAGAGGAACCAGCTACGCAAGGCAGCCAAAGACAAGCAAATTGCTGCCCTCACAAGAATTCAGACGATGATTTCGGATCCTTCTTTCAATCCTGGTTCTCCTAAGCAAGTTGCTTTCCTAGTCTATGATGTCTTTGGTGCAACTGATCCCAAGATCGGCTGGCGCAAAGATCCCAAGACCAAGAAGAAAACCAAGATGACAAGAGGTACAGATGAAAAGAATCTTAAGGCATGCGGAGAACAACATCCTCTACTACTCAGACTTACAGAGGCTATTATCACCTATCGAGAACAACAAAAAGCTATCGGAACCTATTTCGATTTCTCACTTAAGAATGGTAGACTCCTCTGGGCTCTTAATCCCTTTGGCACTGATACAAACAGGATGGCATGTACCAGCTCAAACTTCTGGAGCGGTACTCAGGTGCAGAATATTCCCCCATACGCCAAGGGAATGCTTGTTGCTGAGGGAGGATGGGAACTCATGGAGGCTGATCAAAGTCAGTCAGACGCTAGAGGAACTGCTTATCTGGCACAAGATCTTACACTGATCGCAGCTCTTGAAGCCAGAGACAAAGACTTCTACAAGTCTCTAGGGACTTTGTTCTTTGGTATTCCCTACGAGAATGTCACAAAGGATTTCAGAAATGCAGTCTTGAAGAAGATCGTTCATGGCACCAACTATATGATGGGGGCCGCAACTTTCATTGACAATGCAGGTGTCAGCAACATTCTCCTAGGAGCTAGTGTTCTTGGTGTCAAAGTAACAATGCGTCAGAAGCCTTTGGAGGGGGAGACAAGCATCAAAGCTTTTGCTGACCATCTCCTAGAATCCTATCACAAACCATTCAACCGTATTCGTCCTTGGTATCTTGAAGTTAAGAACGAAATCCGACAGACACATCTTCTGAAGAGTCCTAGCGGGCATACCAGGTATTTCTTTGGAGACATTGACAAGAAGTATCAGATCTTCTCCTCAGCTGTGGCGCATGGCCCACAACATCTTACAGGCGCAGTTCTGAACAAAGGCTTCTGGAAGATCTGGAAGCTACAGAAACAGAATCCTAAGACCTTGAGAATGAAGGCTCAGATCCACGACAGTGCACTGCAGCAATTCCTAGCTGAGAAAGAAGCAGAATATGTTTCAGAAATACTAACAAGAATGAAGAACCCTATCACAATCCACGGCCGAGTCCTCAATATCCCTGTGGACTACAAGCTAGGAACAGACTGGGCCAACATGAAAGAGTTCAAATGAACACAGCTGACAATGCCTACGAAGTAGACGAACCCCTCCCCTCTGAGCGTAATCTTTCTCTTAACTCTGTGAATGGTTCCGGTGAGACTCAGATGGGGCGGGGCCTTTCAGTTGCTTCCTTGAAAGCTAATCTCCATTTCTACGCAACCAAGAAAGAACTCGCATTCCACGCCCACAAGCTTGCTATTATGCAATACGAAGAATCCCTCACAGCTCTGAACAACGCACTTACCCAAAAGTATCTTGGAAAGAAATGAGATGCCTAAGCCTACAAGAATCCCAGCTTTCTCTCTAGACAAAGAACTCAAAAGAGACGTCGATATAGATGAAGAGCCAGTCCGCTTTGGCAAATACAAAGGTATGACACCTGCCGAAATAGCAAATGCCGATCCTAACTATCTCATTTGGGCCTACGAAACTTTTGACGCAAACAAGAAACCTTGCAGTGATATCCTCTATCAAGCATGCAGACTAGACAAACAGGAGTATGAGAATGACGATCCAGAACTTGGGGATATGTCTGACTTCTTCCAGTCTTTCAACTGAGGGTTCTTGCTGTGATGGACTTTTTCAAAACTTATTTCGCATACGTCGGTGAGACTGAGGCTCCTATGTCCTACCATAGATGGACTGCTATCTCTGCTGTGGGAACAATCTTAGGCCGTCAGGCCTTTCTTCCTTTCGGCCATGGTGTAATATATCCTAACCAGTATCTTATGCTCATGGGCTCTCCTGGTACTCGCAAAGGAACAGCTATGAACATTGGCAAGAAGCTCCTTCAAGGCGCAGGCTACAGCAGGTTCTGTCCTGACCGCCTAAGCAAGGAACGCTTCTTGATGGAGATCAAGCCTTATGATGCAGACGAGCTGATGCCAGACTCAGACCTCGAAACCTTGGTCATAGACAGACCCTCAGAGATCTACGCCTTCGCAGAAGAATTCACAGACCTTGTCGGCCAAGGTGGGATGGAATTCATGACAATGTTGACAAAGCTCTGGGACAATATGCCACGCTACGAACATCCCAAGATACATGGCAAGAGTATTGTGATTGACAAACCAACAGTCAATATCTTTGGGGGCAACACAGTTCAAGGCCTAGCCCTAGCAATTCCTCCTGAAGCTCTGGGTAATGGGTTCCTCTCTCGTGTCATCTTTATCTTTGATGAGCCTACTGGAAAGAAGATAACCTTCCCTGAGCCAGTCAACCAACAGCTCAAAGAAGAACTTGTTGAGCACTTCAAAGAGATCAAAGAAACCTTCAAAGGAGAGCTTGCCTACACCAAAGAAGCCAAGGCTCTCCTAGATCGCATGTATCGTGAGGCAATCGAGGTCGACGACATACGCTTCAAGCACTACTCTACACGCAGATTCATCCACCTTCTTAAGCTCTCTATTATCTTGTCTGCCTCAAAGCTTTCGATGGTTGTCAGTGCTGAGACAGTAATCGAAGCCAACACAATTCTTGTCAGTGCAGAGAAGAAGATGCCCAAGGCCTTAGGAGAGTTTGGCAAAGGCAAGTTCCAAGAAGTTGCATCAGCCGTTTTGGATATTCTAAGCAAACAGACAGTACCGGCATCAATCAATGAACTTTACAAGAAAGTAGGCCGTGACCTTAGCAAGATGACAGAACTTGCAGATATCATGAAGGGTCTGGTTTATTCAGATAAGGTTCGTGTTCACACAATAGCAGGCAAGCAAGGTTATATGACGCACCACACGGAAGGCAAGCAATGGCCATCCGCTCTTATAAACGAAGATTTTCTCACCATGGAAGAGAGGTTCTAAGTGGCAAACCAAAACAGCAATGACGCAATCAACCGGCCTGTGATCTTCAAGCAGCCAGGAAGCGAAGACAAATTGACCTTCAAGAGGCCAGATCATTCAGACTTCCACACCTCGGCAGAACTCAAGGCCAATAAGTTCAGCGGTGTCAGGCAGAACAGTGTAGCACAGGAATGGGAGATCTGGACTCTCGGTGATCTGAGAGCACATGGCCCACTTAAAGATCAGGATGGCTTTCACAAGGCTTACGCAGATGTCTTCTGTCTGGACTCTGTCGTGTTTATCAAGGCAGAATATGACAGTATCATCAAACCCTAACCACAAGGAAAAGGAGAAACAAAATGTTGTTGGCTCACGAAGAAATAGAAGACCTCATCGACATGAACGTCGTCGAGTATGCTGAGAAGGAACTGATCAATGCTGCGTCACTTGATATTCGTCTTGGGATGGAACTTCTGGTCGAACGTCCCTCGGCTATCTGGACGCCTGAGAGTCCGCAAGATGGTCTTCTCGAAGTCACTCTCAAGAATCGCAATCCCTTGAAGATGACGCCCCACAATCTTATGCATCATGGCCCCTTCAAGCTCTATCCAGGAGAGTTCGTCCTGGCCCATTCGGTTGAGGTTTTCAACCTTCCCAACAACATCAGCGCACAGTATGCTCTCAAAAGTTCTATGGCCCGCATAGGCTTGGAGCATCTCAATGCAGGCTGGTGTGACGCAGGTTGGAATGGCTCTTCTCTTACCATGGAACTGAAGAACATCACCCGCTATCATGTTATTGTCCTCCAGTACCTTGACAAGATTGGCCAGATGCGCTTCTTCAAACATAAGGTTGTCAAACCTGAGCACAGCTATGCCACCAAAGGACGTTACAACGGTGATCGTGGTGTGATGGGAGCACGTCAGATTGCTGAGGATATCATGGACTTCTCCATGCAGGAAGCTCGCAACAAGCTAGTAGTTTCCATCGAAGGAGAAGAATGATGGCAACAACTAACAATGATGGCAAGAGTATCGAGGACGTAATGCTGGACTTGGAGACTGTAGGAACCTCAGCTGGCTGTGGCATCATCAGCATTGGTGCCTGCACCTTCGATGGCAAGGAGAAGTTCTATGAGCGCATCAGTCCAGAATCTTCTAGGATGTATCTTCGGGAAGACATCGACACCTTGAGGTGGTGGAACTCTCAGGACAGACAGCTCAAAGAAGAAGCCTTCGGTGGTACCAAAGAACTGGTCACAGTCTTAGATGACTTCCATGATTGGTTCAGAAGTCTGAATGGCAAAGACTACAAACAGACCTATGTGTGGGGGAATGGCGCAGACTTCGATTTGCCTATTCTTCAGTGGGCCTATCTTCGTCTTAACAGGCCAGTTCCCTGGCATAGCTGGAACGGGCGCTGCTACAGGACCCTAAAGAATCTCCTACCTCATGTCAAGGCCCCGCCAAGAGCCAGCAAGAAACATCATGCTCTTGATGATGCAATCTACCAAGCAGAACACGCAAGGCTTATTCTCTCCGTTCTCTGAAGCAAGCAGGAAAAGAAAAACCCCCTCGGCCTTACAGCTCTGGGGGTTTTTCTTTGGCTGTCATTTCAGATCAGCACTTCTTGCCGCCACCTTTCTTGCCTTTCACAACGATCACCCCCTCTCTTCAATTCCTAGTCCAGGTCGTCAATCATAACATGAAGGGCAGTTTGTGGCTTGAGCTTTGCTAATGTGGTAGCATCTCCACTCTGACCTGCCTGCTTCACAGCATCACTAACAGCTGCTCTCCATCCATTACTGCTTCCAGTCCTAAGATACTCAGAAGCCAGTTTATCCAAGGTTTCTCCCGAGAGATCGCCATTTCTGATATGGCTCTTAAGTCGGGTAGTCACAGCCCTGCGTTTCTCAGCATCCATCTGCCCATAGACTGTATTCAAGTGGAGAGCTTCCCTTGCCTTGATCTCTTCCAGAGGACGAGTTGCCATCACCCGAGAAAAGATACCTTGTGTGGTGTAGATCTCAGAGCCTTGTTGAACAATATCGCCTCTGCTGGTAATACTTCTTCCTGCCAGAAGTTCTGCTGTTCTTGCAACTGGCCTGCTTATGCTTTGAAGGGAGAGAGCCTCCAGCATAGCCTTGCCAGCACTCTCGTCAGCATTCCAAGCTGCACTGGCAACTCGCTCGCCCGCTGCATAAGCTTGTTCTGTCATGTTCACCAGCGCAAGAGAGGAAATCCCTTGGAATGGGTTTGGCAGTCTAGGTTGAATATCTCCACGTGTCACAACCCCTGGGCCCAAGCTACTTGGCAAGCCATAGAGAAGAACATTGGCAGCCCTATCGTCAATTGCTCTGAAGGTTCCAGTCTGTAAGTCGAAGTTCTGGTCAGAGAAATTCTTTGCTATCTGCTCACTGACAAAGTGAAAGCCTGGCAAGCTTGACGCTCCAAAAATCCCAGACTGTGTCAGTAGGAGTTTCCCAAGTGAGGCCCAATCTTTGTGTTCTACTTGCCTATACATATTCTGAGCCAGTGTTAGCATATAAGTCTGGAATAGGCCCATAGCTACACCAAAGGTTCCTTGGAACATAGCAGGTCTTTGTGCAGCTGTATAGTTACCAACCGCCTCGTCCATGAAGTTCCTGGCAAAGGTGTAAATGCCAGTGTCACTCAAACCCGGATAGGCTTTCTTAGCCAGATTAACTCCAGTGAAGAAACTCGAACGCCGCACGAAGCTCTCACTAAAGTCAGCGGGCTTACTAAGCATCTTCGTCAAGGAGGAGTCCAAACCCTTCTCAACTGCCGTAAGAATCCCAGGATCAAGGCTACGTTGATGCTCAAGAAGTTCGGTGACATTCCTCAGCTCCATGCTGAAGAGTCCCTTGGCTTCGCCAATCTTGCTCCACTTCAAGCCTTCTACTGGGTGATTCATCAAGCGAATGCCTTCATACATCGAAGAGACTGTGGCAAATTTGGCAGAAGGATCAAGAGTCGCGCCCATGAAACTGCTAGCCAGACGGCGGTTGACAGCTGCGCTTGTGAGAATCGGCAAACTCAGGGCATTGACAAGGGGCTGTGCCAACTCAAGAACTCTCAGCAAGGTAGTAGCAGCCAGACCATTCCCCAAGGTAATTGCCCTAGGAGTCAAAAGCTCGTTGGCTCCCTTGCCTTCTGTCAGGTAGCGTTCCAGGCCGAAGGTTCTGTCAAGAGGAGCAAAGGGGTTTGTGATACCCTTGCTTTCCATATCTGCCAAAACATTTTTCCAGTCCTCAGCACTCCTAACTTTGGTGCCAGAGATCTTACCAACACCAGGAGCCAGGAGAGGCTCGAAGAGTTCAGTGACTGTTTTCAAAGCCAAGTCAGTATAGACCTGACCTCTCTGCTGCAGCTCTCCCCATGCTTTATGCTCACTGAGAAGAGGCCGTCCAAGAAGAATGTTCCTCAGAGTCTGCCCTGCATCCACAGGCTTCGAGGAAAGCTTCTGCAGGATTCCCTTCGTCGCAGGAGAGTAGAGACCCTGGCTCATGTCTGAAAGATTCTTAAGCTGGTTCATGGTCTGATTGAGCTGAAGCTCTACTATCTTCTCGACGCCGTCACTCACGTGGTTCTGATAGCCTTGGAGAATGTCCTTGAAGATAGTCGTATCAGTTGGCACCAAAGTCGAAGCCGATGAACCTCCATGTTGCTTGGTCAGGTCTGCTGCTTGCATATAAAGAGAGTCATGCCGGCCTGCTAGATTGTTGTAAGCCTCTTGGTTGTTCTTTGTAATAATGCGAGTGGAGGCCTCCCAGTTGGCGCCATGCTTCTTGCTCATTGCACCTTCATAGGACTTGATAGCAGAGGCTAGAAGCTCATCATTGTCGGCATAGAGCATAGAAGTAGTGTTGTCGCCCAGGTTGTGAACATAGGCTATGCTCTTGTTTCTAGGATTGAAAGACGGTGCCCAGAATCCTATGTCACCAAGCTCTTGCTTTCCTACTGCACGCATGTAGGCATTCTTGAAGTCGTACATCTCACGACCATAATCTTGAAGCCTTTCCAACATCTCTTTGACTTCAGCTGTGGCGACATTGAACTCTTTGCCATTCAAAGTAGCCTTGGTAAAGAGAGCTTCTTCTCCTTCGTCAACACTTCCTGCTATGGCGCGGAATTCCTCGTCTGAGAGTTTGAGAGCTTGTCTGAAGTCTGCCAGCCCCAGTTCCTTTGAAGGGACCCAGAAGCTGCCATCCTTGAAGAGGCGTCTACCAGAAATAGAGGCATTAACATTGAAAGCTGCATTGGCCTCAATCAGAGTAGCCTCTCCTCCTTTGATAACCTGTCCCATCAAGTTGGCAATAGGTTCCTCGAACTTCTCCTTCAGGGCATTCTTGATGTTAATAACTTCCTTGCCTATCACATTGGCAATAGAACCTACAGGCCCCAAAGCTTCCGTGACTTGGTTTGTAGAAGCGAACATCGAACTCTTCAAGCCAGAACCTGTGGCCTCACCGAGATTGTCATAGAGTTGCTTGACAAGAACTCTCATATCCGTGGAAAGAAGAGCGTCAGCTGTCTGCCTTACGAACTCGCTAGGACTGCTTCGCAGGTAGAACTCAAGAATGCCTTCTGAGCTGTTGTCAAGATTCATAGCGTTGAGCTTGGCAAAGAGTTCAGGCTGAGGAATCTTATTCATGTCCGTAGAAAGAGCCAGGGCTCGATTCTCAAGCTGCAAAGCCTGTTCCACATCTAAGCGGGAGCCATACTTGATAAGACCTGCGCCAGCCCTAACAGCTGGATCGCCACTTAGGAAAGCTTCAACAGTTTCAATAGGAGTACCTGTCTTCAAAGCAATGGTTTCCACGCCGAAGCCTTGCTGACGCAGATTGGAAATCGCAGCCTCTTGGCTCTTAACCAAGGTAGTTTCCAATTCTTTCAAACCAGTAACCACAGCTGTCTCTTTGGCTCCTACTTGAACAACCTCTGGCATCTCGATCAAGAGTTCGTCAGGAAGTTCACGAAGTTTGCTTCTGGAGATCTCAGCAAAGTCACGGGTGGGAGGCACAGCCAAGATCTCAGGCTTCTTGCCAGTAGGCCCGAAGTCATGGACTGTAGCTACGATGTCATCCACATGAACCTTGTACATCTTGACATTGCCAAATTCGGCTGCCTTCTCTGGAAGAATTGTGTAAGATTCTAAAGCCCTGTGTCCTTTGGGATCTTCGCGCATTCCTCTGTAGAGCCAGACGTTACCATCCGCATCTGCAAGCTTTCGAAGGCTGTCTCTCAGGGCTTGGGAAGGAGCCGAGCTGTAGAGTTCATCCAGCACTTTAGCAGCTTCTGTGTAACGAGTGAAAGCTTCCGGCCTCAATACGTTCTGTGCGCCGGGAATCAAACCACGCCAGACGTTGACACCATTTCTGAGAAAGCTATAGCCTCCGCTAATCCAGTCAGCCAAAGCCTTTTCTGCACCAGCTGAGACTTTCTTCAAGTCTGCTTTGCCATGAATATGAAGAGAGTAATTGCCCCAGTCTTTCTCCATTGCCACTAGCTCAGTGACATAGTTGGCGGCCACACCACCTTTCCTAGCGAGGGCAGCGGTCTGAACCGCACCGAAAGTAGGAGGCTCTTTCGTGAGCTTGATATTCAAGACAGCAGTAGGATCTTCCTTGAGAATCTCCTGGGCCCTGGTATGAAGAGCTTTGAGGAGAGGAAGATGGTCAGGGTCAACTACGAGCTTGTTAAAAGAAGCAGCATCCTTGACCTTAGCCTGGGCCCAAAGAACAGCCTGGGCATATTCTGCATCTAGCTGAGCTGTCGGCAATGCGCCCAACTCCCAGCCCCAGTCGCTCATAGGAACAATGCCCCATCTCTTATCCAAACCCTTTTCAAGTTGTTCGATTGTCTGACCGAGATCAGCCATCTGAAGGTAGTAGGGAGCGTCAGCCTTGGCTATGTAACGGCCGCCTTGCAAAGGAGTCCAGATCGCATCTGTTTTGATTATGGATTCTTTTGTGGAACCATCCTTCAAGGTTTTTGTTACCAACTCCCATAAGCTCTTGCTCTCATGAAGTTGTCCGGATGCCTCGCCTGCTGCCAGTTTCTTGGTTGTACCTTTGACTTCGGCGAAACCTATCTTATCAAGGCCCGCATTCTCAACCCGACCGATGAAACCAAGGAAGTAGTCTTTGACTTCACGAGGTGCGGTTTCCAAGAACGTCGCCAAGGTACCCTGAGAGGCACCCTTCAGTCTGTCCACCAAAGCACTCTCTTCGCGCATGATGGTATCCTCTACACGGGCAATGGTGTAGGGCTTCAGCGTGAAAGGATCATTGATGTCTTTGGCCTTGGCAACCATATCCTTGAGATTGTCAAGATTCTGAATATGAAGGGCTGCCATCTCCCCAAGGTGAGAGCGGCCTGAAATTGCAGCCTCGACCTGAGGATCCCACAAGGTTTCCTTGATAAGCTTGTTGCCCTCCTTTTCAAGGGCAGCCTGAGCTCCTTTGATCTGGCCCTTTGCTATGATAGAACCTATGCCAGTCTGGATTCCAGTACCGAAGGCCACAGACTTGAGAAAGTTACCAGAGAAGTCCTTGTAGTAGTCTTCCATATAAGGATGAGCTGACAGGGTACCTATGATTGCCAACTCTGCTGCAACGTTGTCAGCCACTGCATTGTAGGCCACGCCTCGATAGAGCTCCCACTTGGCCTTAATGAAAGCCGCATCAATGGTTCCCTTAGAGGCCGCGAAAGCTTCTTCAACCTTAGCAAGCTGAGCAGCTTGACCAGCTGACGTGAACCAGCTATAGCCTTTGGTTCCAGCTCGCAGGGCATTCATCCCTTTGATAGACAGGCCAACAGGAGCAACCAGTCCTCCAATGAAGCTCAAGGTCTGGATAGTGTCAGTGTTCTCATTGTAGACTTGAAGGGCATCCTTGTCTATGCGAGCCAGCAAGTCTGAGGTTTGAACATTGTATTTCTCTGGCGTGAGAGAGTTCCAGTAAGTCGTACCAATGTCTGCAACTGTGGCAACTGCGCCTCCTATGATCTCTTGTGGAAGAGAAAGGGAAGAGGCGGCAGCTCCTGCATGAGGGAGATACTTGTCGAGTGGTTCATACTGGCCATCCTTCATGAGACTCATTTCGTAGCTCCTCCGCCACCAAAGATACCACCAAGGGATTCTGCGCTTCCTGCTAGAATGTCAAACAAAGAAGCCTCAGCCTTAAGTTGCTCTGAGGCAAGGGCATTGACATTGAAGAGCTTACTTCTGTTCTGAGTCTTGACTGCTGAGTCATAGAACTCAACCAGTTCTTGGATGCGCTTCTGTTTCTCTTCCCTGTTAGAAGCTTGGTTGGCCAGAGCTATAGCCTTGCTCTTGTCAATCTTACCAACCTCAGGCCTCTGGGAGGCAGCTTCCAGCCAGGCAGGCATAGGAACTGTGCTCTTAGTCCGTAGGGCAGGGATATCTGAGTTGAACTCTTGGTTCATCTTATAGGCTGCGTAGTCTTTAGCAATCTCAACCCTTTTTTGCGAAGCAAGCTGTTGCTGTTCTTTGTTACCAGAACCCGCAGCCTGCATCAACGAAGAAGTGGAGAGAGCTTTGTCTTCGACAGCCTTGCCTTGTCCGTAGAGACCGGAAGCCTTCATCTCTTTGAAGGCAGCTAAGGCCAGCTTGGAATCCTTTGCAATCTCTTCGATCTTTGAAAGCCTAAGGGCTGCCTGATCCTTGTCGCCAAAGACTTGAGCCTCGTCCTTGTGGAGAACTGTCTTTGCAAATCTGTTGCCTGAGAGAGCCTCAAGTGCCAGCCCTTGCTCGCCGACTTGCATCATCTTCTCCAGCTGCCGTGTCTCTGCTGCTGGCATACGAGCAAAGGTAGCCAAGGCCATCCTAGGATCCCCACTGACGTTGCCAATAGCTTTATCTAGGAGTCCTTTCTGTTCCGCTGGAATTGAGTAATATAACTCAGAAGCTTCGGCTTCCAGTTTAGCATCCCTGTCCATACTCTTACGCCACTGGCTCTCAATCATGGCCTCCAGAGAGGAAGCCTTGGCCTTCAAGCTCCTGTAGTATTCATTTCCCAAGAGCCTTTCATTGATGGAAGCATCGGCTGCGCTTTTGGCTGTCATCAAGGAACGTCTTACAGCTGCTGTCTCGTCACTGTCAGCCATTCCATACTTCTGAACGTAAGCTGGTGTGCTCCTGTCCATCTGTACATTCTGCTCCAAGGCCTGTTGAAGCCTGGGGATCTGGTATTCGGCATAGGCCTGGCTCTGTGCTTCTTTGAAGAACTTGGCATCCTCGGCTGCGATGGAACCCCTGACATTGGCAAGATTCTTAGCCGAAGTCATAGGATCCGTAGCTCCAATCTCCATAGCATCTTTGAGCTGAGTCTCTATTGAAGCAAGGAAGTCCTGCTTGGGAGTCTCAACAGCAACAGAGGCTGAGGCTTTGAGCCTAGGAGCTTCTGGGGGAGCGAAAGCGTAGGCTTCCATCTCGGCTTGGTTTGCAAATATCTTTGGCATCTCTGTCTCCTCTTTCAGGCTTAGTCGCCGTAGCCCCAGCCTTCAGCGTACTGTTGATCCAGGACTGAAGTCTCTTGAGCTGGGCCATAGTTGAACTGTTCAGACTGACCACCTCTGAAGATAGTTCCAGAACCTGTGTCATTGTTCTGCACGAAACCTCCGGAAAGGCCAGAGACTATGGTTTTCTTTGGTTCATAATATCCACTCTCGTCATAAATAGGAGGCAGATTTGTTTGCTGCGATTGTTGTCCTATAGGCTGGAAGTAAGAACCTCCGCCGCTTGCTGTCGTCGAGACAGTAGGATTCTGAACACTCCTACTTTCAGCTCGGCTGACTTTTGTCAAGTCTAATGCCTTCAGCAAGTTAGACTCGATAGAAGGATCAATGCGAGTGAGAGCCTCAAGAACTCCTTGAAGTTGAGCACTGATACCTCCATAAGCTTTGGCCTGTTCAGCACCAAGAGCAGAAGCTGCCTGGGCACTTTCTGTTGCAAGTTTCTGGCTCAAAAGACCTTGCATTGAAGAGGCTGAAGTACCAGCTCCTTGAATGCTCCTGGAAATGGCAGGCATATTCTTCTCAAGGCTTTGCCTGAGATTTTGTGCCATAAGCTCAGCAGCATCCGCAAAAGCACTCTGTTTGGTATAATCACCAGCCAAGGCCCGAGTCCTTTGGATCTCAGTATTCCGCTCAGCTCTCTGCTTCCTTTGCTCTTCTGTTCCACCTCCAGCAGTCTGCCGAATGAAGTCCATCAGAATAGAAAGAGCTTCTGGATTGTCAATTCCCTGGAACTGACTCTGCAAGGAAGAGCCACCCCCACCTTCTGTCTTTCCGGCGATAGTAGGAGCCTGCAAGACTACACCAGTTTCAGCAGGGGAAGAACCTTGATTTCTTGAAGCCATGATCTTATTCCTTTCGCTTTAAGTTAGCGTCTGCCAGCCAGTGTAGCCCGAACTTCCAGCCCTGTCAAGTCAAAGTTTCCGGAGATTTTGACAGTATGCCAGCGAGCACTGATATCCATATAGCTTTCTGCTACAACTTCATCGTAATGCCAGTGATAGGTATTCTTGTTGAGGTCGAGGATCTTCCCATCCATACTGCTCTCAGAGATGAGGACGAAGTCCGAGGGATTTCGCATAGAAGCTCTGATCTCCAAAAGATTGCTCATTCCCAGACGGTAGTAGCCTATCTTTCCAAACCTGATCCAGCTATCCAAAGGAACAGAGTCGAAGAGGGAAATGAAACCAGTCGAAGAGAAGATCCCAGCATTGGCACCTAGGTCTGTATAGGAGATAGAGCCAAAAGCAGCCGTATTCAAGGGCGTAGTTTCAAGGAGAAGCTTGTGATCTCCTTTATACTTGCCCCACTTCTTCAGGTGCAAGTCGTAGACGAAAGCTCCTGTGAAAGTAGGATAGACCGCTTCTATTGAGCCAGTCTGAATTAGGAAAGAGGCCCCAGGCAAAGTGAAACTCGTGTGCAGGGAGGTGATCCCTTCTGTGGAAAAGCCTGTGACAGATACCAGAGCTGTACCATCCGGATCATTGGCAGCAACATACAAGCTTCCTATCTGACCGGTTTGCAGATTGATAGGAGTCAGGGACTTGTACTGACCGTAAGACCAGATCTGATCCCTGCCAGTTCCTAGGTCAGAAGGATAAGTTCCTTCCCAGACCTTGGCAGTCATAGTCTCCGCAGCAACAGTTTCAAGAATTTCAAAGTCTCCGTAGAGACCAAACTTTACTCTGTCCCAATGAGTTACAAGAGCTCTGAACTGAGAGTAGCCATAGGAGCCTGTTACATCAGCGGAAGTGTAAGTCGTTGTCACAGTTCTTGTAGAAGCAGCCACCTGCGCATTGTAGGAATCCAAGGCAATTTGGTAGGCAGCATCTCCCGCCGTTGTTATAGCAGCCGCCGCCGCTGTATAGTCGTAAGCAAGACTCCAACCACTACCGTAGTCTCCTCCGGTATCTCCGCTTATAGCAACCCCGCTACTATTGTAGGAAATTGTTCTTTCTGCTAGTATTCCAGAAGGAACCGGAGCCCCAGAAGTAGAGGTTCCGTATTGATGATTTGTATAAGCAACGCCTGGAGCATAGTCTGATACTCCTGTAAAGTTATGAGTAGAAGCTACTGTTGTAACTCCGTTAGTAGTTGTCCTTATTTCTACTGTTATTGTAGAAGAACCTGGTTGACTAGGTGGGGTGAATTGTACAGTAGTCCATACAGCAGAACCTGTTGCATAGCTATTTCTGTTCGGAGAGCCTCCACTAACATAACCGGTATTGACAGTTCTTACATTCTTGGTGATCTCGAAACCTTTGTTGAAGGTTCTCCGCAAGATCACTTCTTTGGCTGCTTTATCCGAAGGCCCGTCTGTCACCAACCACTGATTGTTTCCTTCGCCTGTGACAAGAGTTCCAATCACAGTTGAGACAGTAGTATCGCTGTTGGCATTATTAAGACCTGTGGTAATCACTTCCCTAGAATAGGCCAGCAGTTGGGTCTTGTTTGCCGCTTGGTGCCGTATGAAAGCATCCCACTCTCCTTCTTGGAGGTAGAGCATAGCTTCGTTATTAGCAGTAGCAGAGACGCCCATCAAACCCCAGAAAGCCCTGATCTCTGACTGTGTGTAGAGGCGTCCATACCTAAAAGCATCCGGAGGGCTTGCTGGCCTACGTGGGTTCAAGTAGGTGTTGATGTCACTGAGGGTTAGCTCCACAGGAATTGTGTTGAAGTAGGTGGAATAGTTATCATAGGAGGCAAGCCCTGAGTTGCTGATGCCAATCCAATTGGAGGCAAAGCTGTAATAGCGGTCATCCATCCTATCAACAGTTGTCGTGTAACGAGGAATCCACTCGCCATCCTTGCGCTTCGTCGAAGACGAGCCACTCATCTCATCCCTGACGATCTCATAGATCTGCTCAGGCAACAAGAATTCGGTTGGTGCTGGGTAGGTCACTGATGGAACATACCAGTCAACAACTGCTACATAAGGATTGGCCCAGCCCTTTGAGAAGCTTAACTTCCCATTGATATAAGTATCATCAATCAAAGAGAAGCAAAGATAACGATCCTGGAGAACTGTCATGTAGACAGGGTCTCGGCTTTCTTTGAGGAGATCATAGACTTCAACCAAGACTGGCTCAGCATCATACTTGCCAGCTAAGGCATTGTATTTGCCGACAGCATAGATCCCTGTAGTTCCAAAGATAAAGTGCTCGGAGTCTGTCTTGCCGCAGCACACAGCCCTGGAGAAAGATATGCCTGTATTGTCCAAGATCTTCTTGGCATCCCAAAGAAGATTGCCAGTTGCAGAGAAGGTGGCACCAACGATACTCTTTGTGCTGTAAACTATGAAGCCTTCCCCATGACCGCGACAATGGATGATACGACCAACAACTGAGCCAAAAATTGTATTGCCTGCGAGGTTCTCGACGGAGGAGGTAAAGTCTGCCAGATCCAAATTGCTGCTCCAGCTTACGCTGTTGGCAGAATCCCAAAAACCTAATCTGAGCCCAGCTTTGAAAATGCCCATCTGACCTGACATGTTCAAGAAAGAAGGAACAAAGCTTGTGATAGTTAGGTCATTGGTGAGAGGGTCAAACCGCAAAGCCTCTGGGCTTGGAGAACCTTGTAGTGTGCATTCGGTCAAAGACAGGATATTGACAGTACCAGTCAAGGATACTTCCTTGTAGTATATATCCCCGGTCGTGTTGTTCTCAAGCCATACGCGAAGAGTGGTATCAACAGAAGGCGCAGCCCCTGTTATAGTAAGACGAAGACTGCGACCTGCAACTGGCGTAGACTGGTCAACGAGTTCTACTGTGTTGAAGTATTGAATAGGTCCTTTGACATATTGAACACTAACAAGGAAGATATCCGTGTCAAAAGAACCGTCCCCTCCTATCTGATCTGAGTAGACGAAACTCTGTGCACTTGAAGGAACATCCAAAGCTACGAAGTCTCCTAGTGTATCTATAGCTTCAGACGCAAGAGAGGGGAATTGCTTAACATACGTGATACCAGAACCATCATCATAGATACTGACAATATATTCTATATCTGAGGCAGCAGGCAAGGAACCTGTCGTGGCCAATAAGAAACCTGCAGAATCATCTACAGTTTGACCTATATAGATTGTGCTTGCTGCAGAGAAATCTCCTGTGGTGGTTTGATAATATAAGACACCTATCTCCCTATCCACTCCTGTAGGAAAACTGCCATCACCTGTCAACGTCTCTGTGACAGTGAAATCCTGGTAAGTATCCGGGGTATTAACACCAAAAGGTATAGTCCAAGTGCCAATCTCAGTCTTGTAAACTTGAGCCGTGCCCTGCTTGTACATGTAAAGGATATTCTCAATTACACACCAAGTCCATTCCTCGAAGACATTTGCGTCAAAGGTGTGGGTGACAACTTGGACCCAGACTGTCAGTTGGCCATCTGCTGTAGCCACCCAAATGCCATCCTCACATAGGGCTATCAGCCGTGACTTGAATGTAGGAATTTGGTAGAGGAGAATGAACTGAGCCCTGCTAGCGAGCGCCCCAATACCAAGCTCAGAATTGGTTCCGAAGAAGCTCTTGTAGCCATAGGCTGTAGGAAGGAAATTGTAACCTTCATAAGGAAGCAAAGGAAAGGTCTTTTCTTCGCCATCCTCCCTGTCAGTGTTGACCAAATTCTGGACAAATGAATTGGGATCTCCTGGAAGGAAGCTCTTAGTGAGATCAACAATCTGAGGTTTCTGGGCCATTTTCTTTTCCTCTTAACGTCTGGTAATTTGAGAAGCCAGACTGGTGCCAGTCCAGTTCTCAAAGAAATTCACAACAGCAGTGCCAGCGGCACTAACACCTCTCAAGGCGTAACTCTTCTTGTCAACTGGAGGAGTCAGAATGGAAGTGACGTCCTTCATACAAATCATAGAAGAAGCTGCCATCACTCCATCTGAAAGCGCAGCCGCAGAAGCTGCAGAAGCTGCGAATGTCACCAAAACGTCCTCTGTTGGAGTGACGCTCATGATGTCTACAGTGGCTGGGACCGTCAAGGCAGCCGTCGAAGCACCTGTTGCGAAAGTCTTAGTCAAGGTTCCATGCGGCCTGACAATGTCCAGAGGAATAGGAGTGCCATCAGCTGCTGACAACGGGTAGCGATTCTTCAAGTCGGCCATCTCAGTTTCTCTTTTCTTTTATCTTCAGACGTAGAAGTTGGGAGCTTTTTGCTTGGTTCCCACATTCGTACTCTGATAGTGTATGTCAATATATTCAATGAAAAGACTTCCACCTGTAATAGTAGGAATACTTGTGACAATGGAATTCATCTTCAAGAGTCCGTCAGGCTCGAGTTGGGCAGTTGCTATCTGAGAAGCGGAAGGCGAAGCAGCAGAAAGTTGAACCTCTGTGATGAAGGTTTCCAAGGCTGGGTGTCCTGCTATGTTAGTGACAACTTCACTTACTGTGATAGTCTTCTCTGCATCATAGACTTGTTGCCTATGACCCTTCCCCCACTTGTAACGATTGTCGACGGAGAATGTGCCAACGATAGCGGTTCCATTATGTGACCAGTGGATATGAAGATAGACATCAGTCCCAGCCCAATCGTGGGGCCAGTGATATTTACTGTCAGTTATATCATTGACAATGAACTTCCACTCTTTGATATTGCCAGACCAAGTAGTCCAAGTAGGAGAACCAGCGCCAGAGGCTTTAGGCTGGATTGGCCCTTCCAGATCCCTCCAACACAGACTGGGAGAATCAGTATCAACAAGGATTCCTTGACCTTTGGTCTTAGGTACAACAGCAGAGGCTAGGAACTTCTGGATCACAGAGAAGAGATTGGAGGTAGCAAGGTAGGCAAAGTTGTCATCTGTCAGGGAAGCGTCAGCCTCAGCCTTCTTAAAACGAGCCAGGGTCTTGCCTGCCAGGAACTTTGCCTTGTTGAACACGTCTTAGCCTTTAGCCTCTGTACGAACGTTGAAAATGTGGAACATCTTTGAAACGATTCCAGTTGCCACCCCATTCATTAGCTGCACACATGCTCTCCCATTTGTTTCCCAAAGACTGGCATTCCTCTTTTGAGGCTAGAAGCTTTCCATCTTTGAAGAAAAAAATGTCAATAGCTAATTTCTTGAGATGCTGACTTGCCAAAGTCTTGCTCCTACCATTCTTGACATAAAGAGCTTGCTGTTCTGCTGTCCGTTGGGCTTCTCCGAAAGTAAACTCGTAGCCCTCAGACAAGGCCCAGCTTAGGAAGGCAACGATGTCCTTGCTGAAGAGAGATTGCTCTTTTCTTAGGCTCATTCTATCTTCCCCCTTTCCTTCATGTCAATGATCTTCTCTGCTGTCCTACCCGCGAAATAGGCTGCCATTACAAGCATCAACATTTGAGCCAGCAGTTCGACATACGACTGGGTAATAGCAAAACCAAAGCCGCTGAGAAGAGCAAAAAGAAAATAACAGGCCAGTAGAGATACCAATACCATCGGACGTATGTTTTTAGAGAGCCAAGAATCAGAGAGCATGTCAGCCTTCCAACGCTCAGTGACATTAGCTTGGGCAACTTGTTCGGCTGCGATTTCAAGCTCCTTCTGTTTGATCGAGGCCTCGACCAGAAACTCTTCATGCTCCATTTCCTTCTCTTTGAGGATTGCTGCATCCTTGTCTGAGATATCTTCCTTGAGTTTGATGCCAAGCTTTTCTTCGATGACATCCTTGCCTTTGGAGAGAACAGCGTTGCCAAGGAGGTCAAGACCTTTGGCGAAAAGAGCTTGGGCTATGAGAGGAATGGGCATTTCCTTTGTCTCCTATTCTTTATGGCTATGATCTTGTTGGTATTTGTTTCGTTCTTCCCATTGTACATGTGCAAGAAGAACATCAGTGAATTTGTCAAACTTACTGCCTAGCATTGTCATACCATCAGTAAAAGCCTTTTCAAGCTTCTCAAACTTTACGTCAAGTTCGCTTTTCAGATAGTGTTCTTTGGCTATAACAAGTTTAAGCTCCGCTAAGGCTGCTGCATCTTGATCATGCTTGGCCCATAATGCTGAGATCTGTTTCTCTTGATCTTCATCTTTCTTTCTAAGAAAGTAGCCAACTATAGTGAAGGCCAATGTGAGAATTGCAACGAGACCTGAAATTATGTAACCAGTAGTCTGATCCATCTTCTTCTTTCTAAGAGAAAAGAAACTAAGACAGGAACCTCTTTCGAAGTCCCTGGTTTGTTTCTCTCAGGCTTAGGCCACCATCTCGCCGATGCCAGTGATCGTCACAGCCGGAGTGCTAGTGGCAGTCACAGTGCAGCGATACATACGAACCTTCGAAGCAGCATTGGCCGTAGTGCCAGCCAGAGTGACGCCAGTTCCAGCCACCAGAGTTGCAATGTAAGCAACACCATTGACGTGGACGAAGTCGAAGCTGTCACCAATTTCCGGCTTCTCCATTGCGGCCAGGATCTCAGTAGCCGTAGGGGTCGTTTCGTTGTAAGCGCCAGTAGGGCCGGTACGCATGATCAGGCCATTCAGAAGATCGGTGGCCGTCAGAGTACCAGCTCCTACAGTAGATACTGCAGTCTTGGGGCCTTTGCGGACGTTGGTCTTGTAACTCAAAGAGCCATCACCATTTTTGTAGAGAGCTTTCATTTTGTTTCCTTTCAGATGTTAGGAGGCAGAATCCGCTACGTTATCGGCAAAGTCCCTCCGAGCGGCCAAGAAGAACTCCATGCTGGTTGCTGCGTAATGCGTTGAACTAGCCTCGTCACCAATTGCCTTGAAGATCTGTGAAGCAGCTCGTTCAGTCACAGCCCACGGCATCATGTCAAGCATCCAGTGGGCCTCAGTTCCTCCTTCTGAAAGAAGTGGAGCATACTGATAGTAACCGATTTCGGCAGTCGAGTCAAGTTGACTTTGGGTGATGTTGAGGGTTTGACCAACTACGTAGTACCTGTCAGTCTGAACCCTATTATTTGGGCCAATGATCTGAGTCGGATCAATGCTGTGAAAGAAGTAGTTCCTAGAAGTTGGGCGGATGAACTTGAACTTTCTAAATCTAGTAAGCACTAGACTAAGATCAATGGCTTGACTATAAGCATCAGCATCCAAGGTCAGCGTGTCTTCTACTAGGTCACGGGCGAAGTCGGCTTTGAGAGTCCAGAAAGCAATGGCCTTGTTGATATTGCTTGTGATCTCAGCCCGTTTGTCAGCTCGCTTGGTAATTAAGATGACTTCTTCGATGGCTTCTACTAAGGTCATGGCCTTCTTTCCTCTCTATGTTCAGTTGAAGAGAATCCGACCTTGCTTGACTTGCCAGGCCAGATAGTCGAAATCTGCGGCATCAGCAGGCTCGTAGACGCCAAACTTGTCAGCCTTCAAGACTTTTGAGCCAGTTTTGAACTCATACGCGAAGTTCATGACACGGAACTTAGGAACTTCTTTCAAGCCAAGAGAGGCTGCAATCTCTTCAGCTGTTTGGGTTTTGTGGCTCTCAGGGACAGATGCGGAAGTCGAGTCTTCTTTCTTCTCTTCTGCAATTTCAGGTGATTTGCTTTCCTCTTGCTTCTTTGCTTCCAGCGTTTCCTTAAGTGTTGCCATTTTGAATCTCCTTACTGTTGTTGTTGCGAAATAAAAAAGCATCTCAGTTGTTTGTTAGGGAGGAGCGGCCCACATCTGAGATGCCGAAAAAGCTCAACCAAGAGGGGAGCTTTTTCAAAACCTTTTCTAAGAATGCCATCTCCCAGCGAAACAATGAAGCATCTCATGCCCTAGGGTTTCAAAGGCAGGATTCTTATAGGTGAAGATTGTGCAACTAGACTCTCCAAGATAAGCACAGCCTAGGATCTTCTTATCTTCATTCGATCTTCCACAGGCTGCATTAAGTTCAGTCTCTGTGGTAACCTCCTGCCAGATAACTTCTACCCGTTGCTTTGTATACTCTCTTTTGACTGGGGTGCCATAAAGAGAGGAATCACAGGCTCCAAGAAGAATAGCGATAGAGAAACTAACCGAGATTACCAAAGCTACCGCTTTCATGTTCTTCCCTCCAAAACTTGTGGGATAGCAGCAGATTCTTCGTACTGCTCCTTTGTCATTTCCGGCCATCCCGCATAGCCCATCGTGCGAGTCGAGTAGTCGCCTTTGTGCTGGATGACATAAGGTGAAACTCCATCCCACTCAGCCACCATGACGAACTGAGGATCGTCAAAGTTCTCAGGAAGTGATGCAGCAGAATGTGTATGGAGCTGCACCGGCCCTGCCACATACTCCCCGTTCCCGGTCGGCTCGCTCTTGCTGATGGGGATTGCCATGCGGGCAGGATCAGTGCGCCGCTCTTGCTGAATGATTATGTGGAATGTGCTCATGATGCTGTCACCGCTTGAAGTTCGGAGGCTGATAGCGCTCGCTGACCGATGCGGACATTACGGATGGTTCCATCCCAATTACTTGCTCCGGTGCCGCTGCATCCTATTGCTATAGTTGTCCCCCCGATTGATCCGTCAAAAGCCCCCGTAGCAACAGCCGCACCCCCGCCTGTGATAGACATAGTAGTCCCGCCCCACGTTCCGGAATATTTAACAGACGAGTTTTGCATTGTGGCTACGGAGGATTTTTCAACAGAGTTCGTGCTGTCGTATATACGAAGCCCTGTTGCTATGCTGCTGCTGTGATTGATGAGCCCATCAATACCCGCAGAGAACCCGAGAGCATTCTTTTGGCCTCCGGGAGATGCCCAATTAGTCCCCAGTTCGGCATAACACCACCCCTTAGTGCCATCAATATTCCCCGCACTCGAATACGTCAGCACACTCGCATTGCGCGTCACGGCTACGGTAGTGGTGGGGATGTAGCTGCTGGCGAAGGAGCCGAGTTCGACTTGTGCGCCGTAGAAGACTGCGGAGCCGGTTGCTGTTACATCAAAATCACCAGTAGATTGATTCGATACTTTCGTTGCAGCAGGAAACAAATAATGGTTGTAAGCAGCAACCGTCGCTGTGTAGGTCAGAGAAACGCGCCAATAGTTTGCATTGAAGCTTACGCATGATGCACTTGCTCCAGAAAGGATTGTTCTTCCGGTGTTTGCCGTCCACGAAGTTGCGATTCCATTGCTTGTGTCTATCGTTGCTAGAGCAATCGTGGTTCCGGTTAGTGCGGCGATTACGGGATAACTGGCTTGTGCGCCAGTTGTCTTTTTGACAAAAACAGAATATGTGTATGCCGATGCGGTTAAGGTAATTGTTTGGAATAAGAACTCAGTTACACCAGCATCGTTGTCGGTTAGCGTCCATGCGCTCAATGCACCATCTGGCCCAACTACGTTTTGAGTCGGTGTAGTGGTTGTTCCACCGCCTCCCCACGTCGTAGTAAACGCATTGCTCTGCAAACACAGATTCGTCCTCGCACCTTCTGCGCTGTAGCCGAGCATCGTGCTTGCTGCTATCGGATTTCCACTGAGATCAGTGGCGAAGCACTTGACGCCATCGACCATGCTGCCGTGGTAGTAGGGGGATGAGGCTACCCCAACAGACACATACTCCCCTGCGGTCTGTGTGGTTTGGGCGGTGACGTCTTCGAGTTGTGCGCCCCATAGATAGAATCCAGAAACGCCATCTCCTGCATATCCAGCAACGCTACCTAATGCAGACACTGGCAATATCCCGATAGCGGTTGGCGAAACTGAAGTAGTAGCATCAGCAACGGCACTTATTGAAGCTCGGTAAAACCCATTTGCTTCTGCGGTTATTGCCACAGTCACACCCGCCTGTGCTTGCGTCGTCTGGTTGCTTAGATCAACCCAACCAATACGTCCAGAGGCAGCAAAGCCTAAGTCTTGAAAATAAATAGCAAAAATGTTTCGTCCGTTTGGCTTGATAGAAAATGCGCCAACGTAGCGATTGCCAGCCGTGATGCTTGTTGAAGAATTCCAATACACAACAGGTGCAATTGCTCCAGCACCCTCAGTCAACAAGTCCGCAGTTACTTCGTCATTTGGGGCGGGTGCCGCGTTTGACGTAACAGTTAGATTAGTTTTCACCCATACGGCATTACTGAAGTCTTCCGTGAAGGTCAGCAGATTCCTCACCCTCCGCGCCCCGACAAAGCCAATCTCGCCAGCAACACCTGTCACCAGATATCCATCATTGTTCTTCCACGTGTCCGTGGTGGCTCGGGTGAAGGTGGCTGTGGTGCCGCTTCTAGCAAAATTAGGAACAGCAGTATGTGTGAGCTGAAGCTCTAGGCCTAGCATAAAGCGATTGAAAGCAATCCTATCAGAGATCTGTTTCTGCCAGGCCTTTATATGCGGCTTGACAGGCGTAGTGTCTCCATCTAGCACGTTTTCATGGGCTAGCATATTCTGAATTGCAATCCCTAGAATGCTCATCTCTCTACTCCTTTTCCTTGCTTCAGAACTCTTACTGAAGAACCCAAGCACTGATGCTTGTCAGCTTTCCGGACGTGTAGGTGAAGGTCTGGGTGTAAGTCTTCCCAGCCCAGACTACAGTTGCGGTAGCAAGAGTGCCATCACCATTGTAGGTGAGAGTTGTAGGAGCACTATCCAAGTCGATGGACTGGCCATCTGAACCCATTGCATCAAGAGACATCATTTTCTCCTTAGAGGAAGTTGGTAGCAAGAACAACAGCTCCACTGAGGCCTCTTTCGAAGCCCCAGGAGAACTGCTTTCCGCTTTTAGGAGTCAGCAGCGCCAGCAGTCAGGCCAGTGACATAGCCGCAAGCGTAGGGATTGATCAGCTCGACAGCGAACTCGCTGGTGAGAGATCCGCCAATACCGTCAGTGCCCAGCTCGACTTGCTTCATGCCAACGCCGTACTCTTCAGGAACTGCGTCACGACCTTCCATGTAGGCCAGCTTCAGAGCAGCCAGATCCATAACCAGCATGTTGCCAGCCGTAGGATTCAAGCCATTCATCAGCGGGTGCTGGATCAGGTTGATGGTACCCTGATAGAAGCGGAAGCTGGTATATTTCATACCGAAGCCGGTTTGCTCTTGCATGATCTGGATCTGACCTGACTTGCGACCCACGTCAGTCAAGACCTTCATTGCCAGGCGATCACAGAAGCCAACACGTTCATTGTTGTTGCCAATGTCAGTGCTGTAGTTGAAGAACTCTTCTACCAGAGCTACAAGTTGCGTGTAGGTAGTAGTCGCGGCTGCCGGATTGACGTTGCCAGAAGCGTACTCGTAGATGGCATCAATGACGCCCTGAGTGCTGTGGACAGGCTGAGAGCCGGTGGTGTCCATCTTGGCTTGGCCCCAGATGATGGCGCTTTCCATATCCACAGAGTGGAACAGAGAGCAATCCTTGCGACTTTCAGCTACGTTGCTGTAGCCGATCTCAGAAAGCGAAGCCCGAGCCGTATCAGTCAGACCCCACGCATTGCGGAAGATCTGCGTGTAGTTGGCAACGTAGACAGTAGCCAGCTGACGGGCAGCAGGACGCTGAGAGCCTTCAGCAAACGCCGTACCGACTTGGATGATCTTGTCAGCATCAGCCAGAGCAGCAGCAGCGACACGACCGAAGGCACGAGTTACCAGAACTTGGGTCGAGTTGGTAACAGATACCACGCGATAGCTCTCACGAGTACGCAGGTTGTGCAGAACCATGTTGGCAGTCATGCCAGTGGTTGAGCCGACAGTCAGCGTAGTAGCCGTATCAGCCTGCACGCCAGTACCGGTCGTTGACACAAAGGTCATCGTCTTGCTGAAGTAGCCGTGAGTCGAGGACTTGGCTTTCTTTTTACCGGTCTGGGAGGCCAGACCGAAGAGAGGGGCCGAGCCATTCGGGAAGAGACGAAGGATGACGTCAGAGAACGAGCGAGCATTCAGCTCCGTCGGGTTCTGCGTCGTGTTGAAGATGCCAGTCAGGAGAGACATGGTTGTTTCCTTTCAAAGAAGAAAAAGATTTATGGCCTTAGTTTGAAGAGTCAAATCCGAGATACTTGACATAGTCAACTTCAGCCGGTTTAGCTTTCCCTTCCTTGGTCTTGGAGGGGTCTGCTGGATTCAAAGCCTTGTGAAGATCATTCATGTAGTTGTAAGCTGCCTTGGCAATCTCAGCTGGAGTAGCATCTGCATACTCAGGAGAAGCCGCAAACTGTTTGGCTACACGGTTGAGTTCCGCTTTTACTAGCGGGTGGCTTGTATTGGCGTTGTCTTGGTTGGTGAGAGCATCAGACGTCAGCTGGTCTTTGACGCCTTTTTGAAGCCTCTTGCTCTCAAACTCAGAGCGTTGCCCGAGATGGGTATCTGTGAGTTTTGTAGCGTGCTCAAGAGCTGCACGATATGAGTTCTGTCCTACAGCTTGAATGAGCTGCATCATTGCTGCTGCGTCACCTCCGTTAGCTTTCTGGACTATCTCAGGGTTGATGCCCTGGGTGAAGTCCATCTTAGCTGCTACATCCCCGATAATCTTGGGGTCAATGTTGAAAGAGGGCGCTTGTATTTCCGAGTTCGCAGAAGCATTCTGGAACAGTTTGGCGTAAACGTCAAGCGGATTTTCTGCGCTTTTCGAGGGGTTGTTGGGATCAGCAGCTTTGTTAGCAGCGGCTGCATCAGCCGTAGCCTGAGTAACAGGATCAGTCTTGCTAGCAGGTGCTTCAGGCGCTTTCGGCGCAGTCGGTTTGAAAAGATCCATGATGTTCATGATTGTTGCTCCTTATTTTCTGAAGAAAGTGAGAGGGAAAGCAGGGTTTGAAGAACAGAGAGTTTGCCGCGGATTGTTGCATGCATCAGAGCAATATCCTCGTTTGAACGGCCGATAGCTGATATCTCAGCAAGTTCGACCAGATCATTCAAGGAAATCACCTGAAGGTACTTCTTTACCACAGGATTGCCGAAGACTTCGAGAAGGATATCTTCTTCTGTCTTCGTGAGAGTTGGAACAGGAAAAAGGGTTGACATCTGTTAAGCTCCTTGGTTGGTGGGTGGTTGTTGCATTGCTGCGGCTGCCTGGGCCATTTGGTTAGCGGCTGCCGCCTGATCAGCGGGGTTCATAGGCTGGCCAGTGCGAGGATCAACGCCTTGCTGGGTCTGCTGGGCAGTAAGAAGATTCTGCTGAGCTTGTTTGAAGTCAGGGCTGTACTCTTCCATGCCTCGAATTCCCATCAATTGGCTGAGGTGAGAGAGCATAGCTGGTAGCATTGGGCCATAGACTTGTTGAAGAACAGGGCTTTGACCAATAAGCTGCATGACCTGAACAATGCTCTCTGTGCCAGCAAGTTTGCTCTTTGGTGTATAGCCATCAGCTACACGGAAGCTCAAGACCACATTCCTGAGTTCTGAAATCTTAGCCGAAAATTCTTTGCCACTTCTTTGAGAAACAGTCTTGGTATCTTGGCCGTACTGGAAGATGTTCAGCTTCAAGATTTCTTTCATGGGCATGAAGACCTGATACTCAAGGGTCAAGGCTGGCAGTCGAAGACGGCTATCAGCTCCTCCCATAGTATCATTCCATTCTTGAACGCTCTTATTGCCTTTCTGGAACTTGCCCTGCATTGGATTATTCAGGCCGCTAAGATCCTTCCCAAAGGAAACAATGGTCATAGCATCCTGAATAGTTGTTTCAGTACCACGAGGATCGAAGGGGATAGGATAGTAGGCATCAGAAAGCTTCTTGCCTTGGTCCAGGCTATTCGACTTGACTGGAATCTTGGCTGCAGGAACTGGGGCATTGATGTCAGCTTTGCTAATCAAGTCAGAATCATAGAGAGCTCGGTCTGAGACAGCCCGTCTGGCAGCATTGAACCGGATATTGACAAGGGTAGAGGCTGCGACTTGGAAAGGAATATTGCTCTCAGCCACGCTTTGAGTCTGATAGCCCATGCCATCTTCTAGGGGCTGGCCGAAGAGGACTGGCAGGAAGTCATAGGCAGAGATGATACGCTTGGCTTGGATCACAACACTGTTGTTTACGACACGGAACTTCCAGATCTGCGGAGTCTTGGTCTCAGTTCCATAGAGACGAAAGTCAACTGGCATGATGCGGGCATAGAAAGTGAAGACCTCGTAGTTGCCAACCAGCGAGCGCTTGTCACTCTCTTTCAAACCAGTGATATATTCGTAGTAGTTGATACCATCGACAGGGCGCTTGGCTGTGATGTAGTCTGAGATCTGAGGATGGATTCTGTAGTTGGTGAAGCTCTCGGCAGAGCTCTCAATTTTAGCTTGCAGGGCTTCGCGAGCATTGATCACTTCACCCTCAACTGAAAGCCTATTGAGGAGTCGCTTGAGCTTGGTGCGAGAGAGAATCTCGATGTGACCAGCATAATCACCGTCAGCTGCTAGGTCACCAGGAGCTACTGTCCTATCCCAGACTGTGTTGTAGGGATCCCAACGATTGAGCTTGGTGTAGTAGGTCAAAGCTTTGCTGAGCTTATTCCTATCCAATTCGAGAAGATCCTCAGAAAGCGTGTATTGTGTGACAGAAGTCCAGTCACATTCTATAGCTGAGAAGTTGTATTTGACACCATCCCGCAAGAACAGAAGAAGCTGTCGTGCGTAGCCACCGAGTGTGGCATGGTCATCAATCAAAGATTCAAGCGTCTCAGCCTCTTTTCTGTTTCCTGGGTTTGAGACAATAGGAAAGAGGGGAGAGCCTGAAAGGAAGACTTCGGCAAGGTAGCCTACCATGCTGTCAACCTGAGAGACAACCACTGGTGGGGTTGTGGAAGGGAGATTCATGACACCAACCGGAGTCGTAGCAGCGTCAATGCCCTGCATCTTCACTACGCCATTGGCGTCTTTGCTGGCTTGATAACGAGCATAGGCCACATCCACAGCTTCCATCTTGTCGAGGTAGTCTGTGTTACGCTTATGTTCGACAAGAATTTGAGAGGAGAAGCTAAGAATAGCCTTTTGAGCTTCAGCGGAGGGAACAGCCGCAGACTTGGGGACTGATGTAGAAGAGGTTTGGGACTGAGGGGAAGCCATATTTGATTCTCCGGTTTGAAGGTTAGAAGCAGCCGTTATGCTCTACTGAGCACACATCGTGATTAACAAGGGGAGCATACTGACCAAGCGGTCTAATGAGATGCCAGTATTCATTTCTTATGTCGAGGGAGTAGGCAAAGCCGACAAGAATGTCGTCCTAGTTCTTCTTCTATCCGAACTTGTAAAGAGAACCCTGCCAGGTAAACTCGCGACGACATTCTGCGTCAAGGATGTGCTGCGAACCTTTGTAAAGCTCTGCCACATACTGACGAATTCTGCTTTCTTTACTTCTTCCGTGAGGGTGGAGCTCAACAACTGTGATGTGTGTGATGTTGAGTTTCTTGAGGAAGAAGTTGATCCAGAAGCCTAGGGTCTGCTGATAGCCAACACTCTCAACACCAATCAGAGAAGCTCCTATCTGGAGGGCCATCCTGATAGCTTCTTGGACAATCTCCGAAGGATCTTTGAGCTTCCTGTTCATAGCCACAGCAGAGCCACGGTCATTGAACTTCTTGAATCCTGCTATGACATTGTCATCTGAGTTGTCACGAAAGCCTGCAGGATCGATAGTAAGGTAGGCTCCATCATCCAAGACAAGTTCTTCCTCATCACAAGCTGGTATAGGCCTAGGAAGAAGAGAATGAAGAACACTCTGGGGATCATTCATCACTTCTGCGAACCAGATATGAGCCAAACCAAGGGCTTCATCGTGCTCATAGCTTTCCTTGAGTTCTTCTAAACTGACAAGTTCAGGCCAAAGAGGAGTTCCATCCTCCAAAATAGCTCCTGTTACTAAAGAAGTCCAATGAGGGTTTCTTCTGAACTGTTCAAGGATGCATTCATCCGAGTAGAGGTTCCCTACATAGACAATCGTTCTGCGACCTCGGTGAGAGACAGCCTTAAAGATGGTTCCTACTAGTTCATTGAGAAGCTTTTCTCGCTCTGTAGGACTAAGATCATTGTCTTTGGTCTGTACGTCATCACAGAAGATGAAATCTGGACGCTGGTTCTTCAAGTTGATGCCTCGGATGCCAGCCGACCAACCACGAGCGACAAGTGTGACTGAGCGCCCATGATAGGCTGCTTTCTTTGTGTCTTTAGAGTCAATAGCCTTTGTCGAAGCCCACTGTCCATAGACTGCGGTAATGTTGTCGGAGGAGAGTATGTCATCAATGTCAGCCAGAAGGTTCTCTGCCAAGCCACTATTGCTACAAACAACGAGAATGAAGGAAGCTTTGTCATAGCAGATCATCCAAGCAATGAGAATTTTGACGAATGTAGTCTTGGCATGACCACGTGGAAGACCCAAAGCGAAACGGAAAAGAGAATTGAGGCGCTCTGGATCATCCGAAGAGATCAGTTGCCAAGCTGCAATGTAGAAGAGAGGTAAGGGGAAGAGGAAGATCTCAGGCATGCAAAGAGCGGCGAAGAAGTTGATGTCTTTCTCACCACGAGCATAGGCATCAGCCAAGCTGACTGAAAGGGTTTGCTGCTCTGAAGGAAGGATTTGAGGCTGAGAGCTCATCCTAGCGCCTGTCCCTTGAGTTGACTTCCAGCAAAGGCCCAAACATTTCCTTCACAGCTTCATTTCCAGGAGTCAATGCGATGTCGATTAGTGTTTGGGAGAGCCACTCGACGTAATTCTTGCCTGTCTTTCTCTTCATTTCCTCTTGATTCTCGCCATTGAAGGCTGTCATGATAGCTCTAGAAGTAGGTTCCTTGCCCCTTGCTATGAGCATTCTAGCTTTTTCTTGGATGAGGGCCATCTTCTGCGTTGGAAGTGGCAGACCTGAGAGTGAGATCCTCCCATTTTTGTTAGGCTGGCGTCCAATTTCTTCTAGAAGGTGCGAGTCTAAGGCCGAAGCTGCCACATCCTGCCCTCCTGTGATACCGAGAGGTTTGGCAGAGCCTTCTAGGATTGTTGAGAGGGCAGCAAGACGCCCAAGATTCTCATCCTTGTAGCGTTTGCTCTCTTCGATGTCATCCTGTAGGAGCTTCTTGTCAATCTTACGATCGACAATTCTGAAAGGAGCTTCAGCTGAGCCACGGATTTTGATCTGTTCAGCCATTTCTTCAGCCTCAGAAGTTGGAAGCGTAAGGAGCAGGATGCAAAGAGTCGAGGAACTTAGTAGCTCCGCTGACAAGTCTGCCAACTGCCTCTAGTTCCTTGTTTGTTTTGCTGGGAAGAGTATCTTGAGAGCTTCCTGTTGCTTCTTCAAGAGTTCTTGTTGGCTCATGGCTGGGTTCCTTTCCTGGGTTTCCTGCGTTTCCTGTGGCTGACATTTGTTTGAACAAAGACAGAACTCCTCCTGATCCGAGAGGTGCAAGGTTTCTGTTTTCAATTGCTGTTACCTCCCTATTCTGACCAAAAGCAAGTTCTGGCACTGCATGAGCTGGTAAGCCCAGTTGAACTATCGTATTGTAGACCGGGCTCTGTTGAAGGATTGGTGTCGTGCGAGTCTTTGCCTTCTCCTGGCGTTCGGCGACGACTCGAAGGGCAGCTGTGACATCCCTAAGTTCTGAGACCGGAGCCATCTCAATCACTTGCTTCAAGAGAATGTGCTCGGCTTCGAGATATTTGGCTGAGAGGTTGGTTTCTTCTGTATCTTTCTCAGCTGTCTCAGCTTGCTTTTCTGCTAACAAGGTTTGGAAGCTTTCCTCTTTTAGGAGCTGAGAAACCCTTCCAGGAGAGATGCCGACAATAGTAGCCACAGAAGTATGTGGAATTCCTGTAGCTAGCAAGGAGGCAATTCTCTCAGTCTGGTTCATATCTTCTGGTGGAAAACGGCAATCGAGTTGGACGAAGGGATGGAACTGATATTGGCAGTGTGGCAGAAATTTCTGGGGAAGGGAAGAGGATTTTCTCTATATAGCAGATAGAAGAAAAAGGCTGGAAAATTTTAGGAAAATTCTGTGAGAGCTTTTGATGGACAGCCGCGCACCAAACCTAAAAAAAGCCGGTACGCCCGGCCAAGCTTCTGCATCTGACAGGCAAAGAAAAACCCGCCGTTTTACGGGCGGGCTTCTTGTTGCTGGCCTAGTAGCCTAGGCTTCTGTGCTTCACTCGTCCAGCGGATTGACTGCTTCGCAAGCTTCGACGATGCTAGTCATAGTACGTTCCCACAACACAGCCTGTTCAGCCGACAGCGTTGCAGCATGCTGAGTAACCAAAGCCTTGATGTTCCCTTTGCGTTGCTCGGTTTGGTAGGGGATGTTCTTGACGTTCGAGGTAACATCGAACACGGCCTGAACGTAGGCAGCAGACTTGCCAAGGGAAGGCAGCCAAGCCTTGAACGAAGCGAAGTATTCCCGGCGTTGCTTGAGAGCTTCGCCCGAACGCTCGCCAGAGGCAAGGAGTTCTTCGATGGTTTCCGCAATCTTGTTGTCAGGCTTGAGCGTGGCGGTGCCAGACTGCAAGCGATTACGAGCCGTTGCCTTGACAGCTGCAAGGATAGCATCGAAGGCATACTGAACACGCTCGTCAGCATAGACCGGGAAAGCGCCATCCTCTCCT
>SXGT01649234.1_pt1 | contig 44887 bp, 35 predicted proteins | sample 3176221 | NCBI WGS metagenome assembly SXGT01 (sample SAMN11356862, study PRJNA531348) | freshwater metagenome | isolation source: freshwater sample F1-120 | place: China: Fuxian Lake, Yuxi | collected 2017-12-25 | reverse complement strand
TACGACATGCTCGATGCCGAAGTGATCTTCGTCCCCCATGATGTCGGTGAGCAGGGTCCAGCCGCTTGGTTCCTTGACCAGGCCGATCGAGATGCCGGCGACCGGGTCGGAGATCGGCACGCCCGCGTCCATCAACGCCAAGGTGCCGCCACAGACGCTCGCCATGCTGGAGGATCCATTGGATTCCAGAATGTCGGACACGAGTCGAATCGTATAGGGGAACTTGTCCGGGCCGGGGATAACCGGCTTGAGGCTGCGTTCGGCGAGCGCGCCGTGCCCGATCTCGCGGCGGCCGGGGCCTCGGATCGGTTTGCATTCGCCAACGGAGAACGGCGGGAAATTGTAGTCGAGCATGAACTTCTTGGAATACTCTTCGTTCAGGCCGTCCACGCGCTGTTCATCCTCGGAGGTGCCGAGGACGATGGTGCAGAGCGCTTGCGTTTCGCCGCGGGTGAAGACCGCGGAACCGTGCACGCGAGGCAATACGCCGACTTCGCAAGAGAGGGGGCGGATATCTTTGGGGGCGCGGCCATCAATGCGCTTGCCTTCAAGGATGAGTCCACGCACGATGCTTTCTTCGAGCCATTCGAACGCCTTGGCGACTTGCTCGGGGGTGAATTGGCCTTCGCCTTCGTCGGGAATCAAGGCATCGAAGACGCGCTCGCGCAGGCCGGCAATGGCGTCGCGGCGGTTGAGCTTGCCCTTGGTCTGCTTGAGTTCGCGGAATTCGGCGCCGTATTTTTGCTTCAGGAATTCCTTGGCTGGATTGACGGGCGCTGGCGGCGGGTATTCCTTGGCGGCAAGCCCGGCCTTCACGCGCAACTCGGCAATCACGTCGATGATGCGGCGGATTTGCTCATGAGCGAACACAATTGCCTGGGCCATGTCGGCCTCGGCCATTTCGCGTGAGAACCCTTCGATCATGGTGATGGCGTCGCGCGTACCGGCGACGATCAGGTCCAGATCGCTATCTTCCATCTGCGTGACGGTGGGCATCGCCACGAATTGATTGTTGATCCGTCCGACGCGCACCGAGCCCGTGATTTGCAAGAACGGGATATGCGACACATGCAGCGCGGCCGAAGCGCCGATCATGCAGAGGATATCGGGATCGTTTTCACGGTCGAACGACATGGCGGAAGTCAGAACCTGGACTTCGTTGATGTAATTCGACGGGAAGAGCGGCCGAATGGGCCGATCGATGAGCCGGGAGGTGAGCGTTTCCTTCGTGGTCGGCCGACCTTCGCGTTTGATGAACCCGCCGGGGAACTTGCCGGCGGCGTAGGTTTTTTCGCGGTAATCGACCATGAGCGGGAAGAAATCGCGCCCCGGGATGGGTGGTCCTTCGCATGCGGCCGTGAGCGTCACGGTCTCGCCGAGGCCGACCACGACGGAGCCGTGGGCTTGCTTGGCGAGCTTGCCGGTTTCAAGGAATAGTGTTTGGCCGCCTAATTGAATTTCTACACGACAGAACTGCACGGAACGTACCTCACTTGCTGAGGGCAGAAAGGCCGGCGCGAGATGATCGACTGTTCAGGACTCCGCTCGCCCGCAGGCGAGCGGCTAAACAGGAAACTGAGCCGGGAGCGTTATTTACGCAGCCCAAGCTTGTTGATGACGGTGAGATAGCGGCTACGGTCGATGTCACGCAAGTAATTGAGGAGCCCGGATCGCTTGCTGACCATCATCAGGAGGCCCCGCCGACTCGCGTGATCCTTTTTGTGCGTGCGCAAATGCTCAGTCAGCTGCGTGATGCGCTCTGTGAGCAATGCAACCTGCACCTCGGGCGAGCCGGTGTCGTTAGCCTGGCGCCGATAGGTATCAATCAGTTCAGTTTTGCGATCTTTTGTGACTGCCATATCGGTTCTCACCACCTCCGCTGCCTACGCCTTTTCTGCCTAGGACACTAGTTTCAACACACAACACATTGGTTCAGTGCAGTTTATGGACCGTTTGGGAAAGTGCCAAGGGGAAAGTGGTTTTCGCGGAAAAGATAATCAGTACGTCGAGGCCGTCCGCGGCGGCTTCCATTGACCTCAAACGCGCCATTGGCGTTCGTCGGAAGCGTGCTTGACTTCCACGACGGGCCGGGCAACCTCGACCGCCATTCGATTGGACTACCGTCCGCCCACTTCGTTGGGATTGCATGGCAACAGGCCTTTGCGCTCCAGCAGCCAATCGGTCGGTACGATGCGCGTCCAGCCTTCACCCGTCACCAGCGCGAGCTGGCGCCCGTCGGGGGAGAAGCGCAGAGCGGTCGCGGTACGTGCTTGCGGGTTCGGCAGCGTCAGCAGCGGGCGGCGTTCTTGCACGTCCCATAGATTGACCCGCACCGTCTGATTGTTCAAACACTGCGTGCTGGCCGCATGCTTTCGTTCCCAATCCAGGGCCATGGCGAACCGTGGCGCACCTTGCTGGCCGATCGTCTGGCTGAGTCCGTGCAAGACGTCCTCCATTTCGAACCGGTTGCCCGCCAACCGCAGGCGCAGGTGCGAGGACCACACGCCGGGAGCGGATTTTGGCAACGGCAGTATGGCGCCGTCCGCGGCTGCGTGCAAAGTCAGGGTTCGCATGACGCCATCCGGCGTGACACGCTCGACGACAAAGGTTTGCAGATCGAGGGCCGGGTGTACGAAGTAGAACCCGGCGTCGTTGGGCTTCTTGAGCGTGACCTGGTTTTTCTGCACCAGAACGGGGTTTCCTTTTTTCTGCAATTGAATTTCATAGCGAACAAATTGGTTGTTGCGCTGCACCCAGAGCGACTTGCTGTCGGGGGTGAACATCACGGCGGCGAGATCCGGGGTGAAATCCTGCGCCAGCACCGAGTCGGCCACGCGCTGGGTTTGCACCTCCAGAAGTTGCAACTGGTGCTGCCCGGCAGGCTTGGCGTAGACGAACCATTTCCCGTCCGGGCTGAGCACTCCGGTTCTCTGCATCGGCCGTGCGTATTTGGCGGTTGCCGTCATGGCGTCCCAAACGCGCAGGTTGTTCTCACCGAATTTGTCGACCCCGTCGGTTGTTACGATCGTCCGGCCGTCTGGACTCCAATGCACCAACCCGCCGACGGGGAGGTGCAGACCGGCCTGCTCGGCGACGATGCGTTGAGATTCTTGCAGGTTTGGCTTGATGTCGCTCCAGACGAGCTTGCGCAGTTGCCGCTGCCACTGCCTGCCGGGCTGCTGCGGGTTCACGACCGGATGCCGGCAGGTGAAATAGCAATGCTTTCCGTCGGCATCGAAGCCGACGGCGCGAATCGGAAACTGATGCGGCTGAGCCCATATCAGGCGTGGCTGCAAGTCGAGCGCCCAGACGAGCAGCATGCCGTCGATGCCGCCGCTCACGAGGTGCTTGCCATCCGGCGTGAAGGCGACCGCGGCAACCGTCCAGGCGTGCTGCTTGAGGGTGGCCCGCAGTGTGCGGGTTTCGACGTCCCACAGTTTGATTGAGCGGTCGGCACTCGCACTGGCAAGCGTTTTGCCGTCGGGCGAGAATGCCACGGCCATGACGGGGGCGTCGTGTGCTTCGAACCGGCCCAGCTCCTTCTTTTCCGGCCAGGCGCAAATGGCGATGGACTTGTCGCCGTGGAGTGCGAGGGTGCGGCAATCGGCGGAGACTGCAAATCCCTCGATGGTCAGGTCGGCGCTCGGCATTCTGGCAACTTCGCGGAACGGGTCCACAGCGCAGTCGTATTCGGTCAATTCGGTCTTGGTTGCCGTCAGGAGGCGATTCTTTTTCAGGAACGCACATCGCCTACCGGGGACCACATGCGTGATCACAAACGGATTGAGAACGGCGGGATCGTCCTGGTCGCGCCATTTCCAGACTTGGACCTCGCTGTCAATGGCGACCGCGAGCCAGGCGCCGTCTTCAGAAACGGAAACCTGGCTGACCGGCCGTTGATCGCGCGGAGCAACGGTCGTTGATCCCTTGGCTTCCATCGAGGCGAGGGCCCCGCACCTACTGCCGACGACGACAATCGGCCGGGTCGGGTGCAGTGCCAGGGCCGTGAATTCGTTGTCGCGGCGGCCGCCGGCGTTGAGATCGTCGAGCTGTTCGTAGACCGGCTGTCCTCCCTTGCGGATCGGGCTGGCAAGCACCTGGAAGGAATTGAAGAAACGGTTGATATTGGCGTCAAATCGGAAAATCTGCGGCGGGCCCTTGGCCGTCAGGACGAAATGATGGTAATTCGCGCCGTCGCGAACGAAGAAGGTGCGTACGAAAAGCCAGCCCCCCTGAGGCAAGGAGAAATGCCATTCCGTTCCGGGATGGTCGCCCGGCGCCAGTACGACTGGGTGTTCCTGCTGGGCCAACGCATTGAACGTGTTGCGAAAGTGCTGCTGCACCTGGCGCGAGCGCTCGGCAAGAGAGACGGCCTTGAACTGCGCCAACGCCATGGTGCGGTAGGCAACGCTGAATTCCCAGTCGAACGGCTTCGCCACCGCAGCCGTCATCGGCGTGAAGTTGATATTCTGGTTCTGGCGTCCCGGCGCGCCAGGGAATTCCACTTTGTAGCGACCTGCGGGATCCTGGTAGTGCTGCCACGGTGGAAACTCAGCACCCATGCCACGGGCCATCCTTTCCTCCCCAAAATTGGGAGGCTGTTTCTGCATCGGCTGCTGTTGCTGCTGCTGGAAAACAAACTGGTTAGGCGGCGGCACATGGTGGCGAGGACGACCGGACATGGCGACTGCGGTAACCACCACGCCAACCACCACGATGATGAGTACGGCATATCCGACATATCGCGCCCCGCGCCAGCCCGACGAAGGGAGCGGCGTCATCGGCACGCGCTTTCGCTTCTGGCGATCGACCGGCGGAGGCGGCGGAAGGTCCTCGATCGGCGGTAGGCCTTGCGATCCTTCCGGCACCACCACGGGGATCGGCGGCGTTATCGGCGGCAGGGGCAGCGGCGCCAGCTTCGTCGTTTTCTCTTTTTCGCCGTCCGCATCCAGCTCCATGCTGGGCAATGCGGTCAGTGCTGACTCGGCCGATTCTGCGGGCGCCTTCCGCTTGTCCGGTACCACGATCACGTACTGACAATGCAGGCAACGCACACGCTTGCCGGCGCTATCCTCGGGCACATCCAACTGCTGTCGGCATTGAAAGCAAGTAATCAGCATGTGCTCTGGCCTTGGACGGGTTTTGGAGCGCTTGATGCTATTACCATAACAGGATTTATGCCAAAATCGAAGAGAAAGTAGTGTCCGAGTTCAAAACTTAACCCGGGCGGGGGCTGGTAGCCACGCTTTCGGGGGAGGGGGTAGTGCTGATCGCCGTACGCACTCAAATGCCATCGGCGAATGGGAGGAGCGGCTGCGAATAGGCGGGGGTCGACCGGCGTTTTGGCGCGAGGCGGATCGACGGACCGGCCTTGCCTTGCACGGCCGTGCGAATCGGCACTTCGAGGCCCAAACGCTCCAGCACGCTCCTGGCGGCATCATGGGCCAGCTGGGGGCGGTTGCATTCCAGACTCAGGTGCAGCTGCACGACGTGCTTGAGTCGGCCAGGCTCGGAGTGGCGCACGATTTCCGCCAGGAGCGCTGCCGCCTGATCGTTCGAGAGATGGCCCGTGTCCCCCAGGACGCGCCGGATCAACTGCAGATGCCGGCCGCTGCCGAGCTGCATGCCCACGTCATGGTTGAATTCGAGTGCCAGTAGATCCACATTGCGGAGCTGGCGGGCAATCTCATCACTCCAGCAACCCAGATCCGCCGCATAGCCGAGCGCCCAGGTGCGTCCCTCGAATCGAAAGCCGTGCGTCATCGTGGCGTCGTGCGAAAGAGCGATCGGCACGCATGCACAATCGGGATGAAGGACCAACCGTTGGCCAGGCTCATAGTGGCGAATCAGTCCCGCGGAAGAGAGCGCTGCGAACGCCCGGGTCTGGGTATCGAAGTATTGCAGGTGTTCCGCATGACAGTAAATCGGCAGCCGCAGCTTGGCCAGGTGCGCGAGCGTTGCGTTTTGCCAATGATCCGTGTGCATGTGCGTCAAGACGGCGGCATGGATTCGATCCCACGCGATGCGCGCATGTTGCATTCGTGGAGCGAGCTGGCGCGGCGACAGGCCGAAATCAAGCAACACGCCGAACCCACCGACGTCGAGTACGCACGCGTTGCCGGAGCTGCCGCTGGCGAGGACGTGGAATTGCACGGACATCAAGCGGACCCCTGCCTGGGAAATCGATCCATATAAATATATGCATGCAAGCCCCTGGATGAGCGCAGCGAACAGTAACGGTGACGGGTAGGAGGCGATTACATGCGCCGCCTCCTTAGCCCCGGCCCCTCTCCCCCCGGGAGGGTGAGAGGGGAGGAATAATGTATGCTTCTTCGCACCCAACAACTCACGAAGCACTATGGCCGCATCACGGCCCTCGATCGGCTCGATCTGGAAGTCGCACCGGGCGAGATCGTCGGCATCCTTGGTCCCAATGGGTCGGGCAAATCAACGGCGCTGCGGCTTCTCCTCGGCTTCCTGCGCCCTACCTCCGGGCAGGCGTCCATCAACGGGCACGATTGCTGGTCCGACAGCGTGAACGCCCGTCTTAACGTCAGCTACCTGCCGGGGGAGCTACGGCTCTATGAGAACATGACCGGCGTGCAGCTCATCGAATTCTTGTCGCGCTTGCGCAACTACACGCCGACCGATCGGATGCAAAGGCTGCAACGGCTCTTCGATATCGACATCCAGCGCCCTCTCGGACAGATGTCGTCCGGCATGAAGCGCAAGGTTGCCCTGATGCAAATCTTGATGCCCGAGACGCCGCTGGTGATACTGGATGAGCCGACCAATACGCTTGATCCCAACATGCGCGATCACCTGCTCGGCCAGCTTGCCGAGTCGGCGCAGCGGGGCCAGGCGGTGCTATTCTCCTCGCACGTCTTGACCGAGGTCGAGAACGTATGCGACCGCGTGGCGATTTTGCAGCAAGGCCGACTGGTGCACTGGCAGAACATGCGCGAGCTGCGTGAGGTACGCCGTGTACACGTGCGGCTCACCCAGCCGGTCGATGCCATCGCGGCTCCCGAGAGCGTGAATGGGCTGGAAAATCGGGGGACGGATCTGCTCTTTCGCCATCGCGGGCCGCTTTCCGAACTCTTGCGCTGGCTGGCGGAATTGCCGGTCGCGGATTTGAAGATGGAGCCGATGGGGTTGTCCGAGATTTATCAGAAATATCACCGCTTGGACGGTACAACGACATGACGTGGGCCCTGGTGCGAAAACTGCTGCGGGACGTACGAGTCGCATGGATCGTCGTGGCGGTTCTGATCTTCCTCTTCCAGATTCTCTGGGCACGGGTAACCAGTCGGGTGACGACCCAGATCCTGACCGCCTTGCAAGGCGCCGGGCTGTCGCTCGATTTCTTGCAGAGAGTTTTCATGGGGCCGGGCGAAATGATCGGGCAGATGATCCAGGCGATCATCGGAGGGGAGAAGATCGAGCTGGACAAGCCCGATAACTTCATGTCGATCTCGTACGTCCACCCGTTGCCTTTGACGATGCTGGGGATCTGGGCGATCGGCCGAGCCGCCAACGCCATCGCCGGCGAGATCGAGCGCGGCACCATGGAACTCCTGCTGGCGCAGCCGATCCGGCGCACGCAGTTAATCGTGGCGCATCTGCTGGTCGATGCGATTGTTTTTCCTTCGCTCTGTGTCGTCATGTGGCTGGGCACGTATTGCGGGACCTGGTGGATGGGCTTGCAGACCCTGCCCCCGCCAACCCAGAGCGTCGATCCGATGCGTTTTCTGCCTGCACTCATGTGCGTTTGCGGGTTGCTGTTTGCCCATAGCGGCGTGACGATGGCGATTTCGTCGCTAGGTCGTCAGCGCGCTCGCGTTTGGGGCTGGGCGATCACCATTTTTCTCTGCATGTTTCTGATCAACGTGCTGGGGCAGATCTGGGACGATCAGATTGGCTGGATTCGGCCGTACACCGTGCATTACCACTATTTGCCTCAGGGCATCATCCTTCATGCCGACTGGTATAACTCGCGCGAGGCTTGGCTCCATTTGCTGGTGCTGTCAGGGGTCGGCGCTGTCGGTTACGCTTTTGCGTGGGTCACATTCTGCCGGCGGGATTTACCGGCGCCGTTGTGATTCCAGGCATTGCGTTTAGTAATCGCCAGGCGCCAGGCGAGCGCTGAACAGCAAGCGGCTTTTGTTATGTAACCGCGCTTGATACGGTTAGTGAAGGTAACACTCTGAGGGGAGAAAAAAAACCATGACCAAGCAAATAATCACCGTCGGCCATAGCCCCGATCCGGATGATGCGTTCATGTTTTACGCCCTGGCGCACAACAAGATCGACACCGGCAATTTCGAATTTCGGCATGAGCTGCAAGACATCGAGACGCTCAATCGCCGGGCGCTCAAGGGGGAGTTGGAGGTAAGCGCAGTCAGCATCCACGCCTATGCGTTTCTGCTCGACAAGTACGCGCTGTTGCCGAGCGGGTGCAGCATGGGGGATCGCTACGGACCGATGATCGTCGCGCGCAAGCCGATGACGGTCGGGGATTTGAAATCCATCAAGATCGCGGTGCCTGGTACGATGACGACGGCGTTTTTGACGCTGAAGCTGCTGCTGCCGGGCGGGTTCACCTATGACGTCATTCCATTCGACGAGATCATCCCGGCCGTTGCGTCAGGGAAGTACGACGCGGGGTTGATCATTCACGAGGGGCAGCTCACTTTTCAGAATCAGGGGCTGCATCTGGTCATCGATCTCGGCGTCTGGTGGCAGGAGAAGACCGGATTGCCGTTACCCCTGGGGGGCAACGTGGTGCGGCGCGACCTTGGCCGCGAGACGATTCGCGAAGTCAGCCGGCTGATCAAGGCGAGCATCCGTTACAGCCTTGAACACCGCCAGGACGCGCTGAGCTACGCTCTTAACTATGCGCGCGACATGGAGCGCGATCTCGCGGACAAGTTCGTCGGCATGTACGTCAATGACTGGACACTGGACTACGGCCCGCGCGGCCGTGCCGCCGTCGCGAAGCTGCTGGACGAAGCCCATCGCGCCGGGATAATCCCGGAGCCGGTGAAGGTGGAGTTTGTGGAGTAACTGCCGCTATTCGTCTAGCGCCCGCAGGGCGTCGCGCGAGCGCTAAACGCAGAGCCGGCTAGCGGAACATCTGAATGCCGAAGCTAAACAGCTGAGTGCGGTCCGAAGAAGAGCGAACGATCGGGAAACCGAAGTCGAGTGCGATCGGCACCGGTCCCATCATGGGCACATTGATGCGGAGCCCGAAGCCTGCGGAGACGCGGTAGTCGTGAATGCCCGCCTTGCTCTCGACCGTACCGGAGTCGAGGAATGTGACGAAGTAAAGGTTGTCGTTGGCCTTGATCGGGATCTGGTACTCGATGTTGTTGATGAACTGGAATTGGCCGCCGACCATGAAGCCGCTCGTGTTGGGGCCGATGCCGCGGAATTCGAAGCCGCGTACGCTCATGAACCCACCGCCGAAGAAGCGTTCGTAGACCGGTGTGTTGTCGCCGGCCCAGGAGACCTGGCTGCGGAGCGCCAGCACATGTTTGCCGGAGCCGTCCGGGCGTTGCCAGGTCGTGAAGTATCGGCTCGCTTCGAGGTTGAAGATCGGGAAGGTGTTGGTGCCGAAGGCCTGCTCGTAGGTGAACTCGACCTTTCCTCCTTCGGTCGGGCGTAGATAAGAATCGCGGGTATCGTAGGCCACGGTGAGGCTGGGGGCGATGATATTGCTGTTGCCGTAGGCGGACGTGTAGTCGCTCGGCGCGCCGAAGGCGATGTTGCTGACATTGATGTTTTCCAAGCGCAGGCCGACGCTCGCGCCCCATTGCTGATTGAATTGATGACCGACGTTGAGTCGGCCGCCGAATCGGCCTTCGGTGTATTCGTCGAAGATGCGGTCGCGGTAGTAGCCGCTCACGAGCAGGCTGTAGGGACGATCAAAGAGGAACGGCTCGCGGACACTGACGCTGTAGCGCTGCACGAATCGCCCCGGTACGGCCTCGATGCGCAGTTCCTGTCCGGCGCCGCGGAACGCCTTACCTTCCCAGAGATCGGCGAAGCTGGTCGGGAAGCGGAAGATATCGAAGTTGCGCTCGTTCAGAACGATGCTGCCGACAATGCCTGAGTCGGAGTTGAGGCCGGCGCCCAGCATGAGGCTGCCGGTGCGAGTTTCTTGCACCTTGACCAGGATGTCCTTGAACGGTCCAGGGGTGTCGAGTGCCTGTACGGTGGGGCGGACGCCCAGTTCGGGGTTCATCTCGAAGATGCTCAAGCGTGCGAGGTTCCGCTCGGCAAAGCCCAACTCCGGATAACGCAAGAGCTGGCCCGGCTGGAGCTCCTGCAACATGCGGCGAATGACGCGATCCTGCGTGACCGTGTTGCCGACGATGATCACCTGGCCCACATACGCCATCGGCTTATCCTCGACGACATACTGCACGCGGACAACGCCGGGGTTGTCGGGCACCTCGGTGATGACCTCGCGAACGTCGGCCTGGTAGCCGCGGTAGCCGATGTACTTGGTCAGGTAATCGAGATCGTCGTTGACGACCTTGGCGTTGAAGAATTCGCCCTTCTTGACTGTGGTGATGCTGCTGAGCTGCTCGGTCGGGAAGTTCTTGGAGCCGATGACGACGGCGTCATGGACGCGAAAACGTTCGCCTTCGTGGATGTGGAAGGTGATGTCTACGAATAGGAAATCGTCGCTGAAACGCAGCTCGCGCGAGACCTGAATCTTGTGGTAGCCGTTGTTGCGGTAATATTCCGTGAGCTTGTTGACGTCGTTGTTGACGATCTCGGGGTTGAACTTGCCTCCCCAGGTTTGCAGGAAAGCTCGGCTCGTATCGGTCTGCGTGCGCAGGCGGGCGGCACTGGCGAGTTCCTTGTGGCCGGTGAATTCGACGTTGCGCACCCGCACGAGAGGGCCTTCAGTGATGTTGAAGACGACGCGATCGTGGCCGTCTTCCTGCCCTTCTTCCAGGCTGACGTTGGCGAAGTAGTAGCCTTGTTTTTGCAGGTGGTCCTGGATGGTGTAGCAGGCGAGCTGGTTAAGGCCCTTATCGAGGGGCATACCGCGCTTGACGCGCGTGAGGTTGGCGAGTTCCTTGGTATCGACATGCTTGGCATGTTTGAAGATGACGTCGCGGACAACGCCGCGGTGTTCGCGCACCTGGAAGATCACAATCACGCGGCCGTCGGTGGTCTTTTCGGTACGCACTGCCAAGGGTCGGAGCAGGTTCGAGCCGGCCAGCCGGGCGATGTCGTCCTGGGCTTCCGCGGGGGAGAATTCCCGCCCTGCCTTGGTGCGAACGAGCAGGAGTGCTTTTTCTTCGGGGATGCTGCGAATGCCTTCGAAGCGGACCTCGGCCACGATCTCGCCGCGACTGGTGCCTTGCGCCAGCGTGGTCCGTACCGGAAACCACAACGCAGCCAGGCCCAGCATTACCAGCATCAGCCGGATCGCCGAGACTTTCACCGTGTTTGCTCCGCTCGTCCCGTTCATGGGGCATCCTCGGAATCGTGGTACGCGTGCGCGCATTCCATTGCAAGCGAGCGAGATAGCCCGGTGTGGGTTCGATGTCAAGCCCAAGGCCTCATTGAGAAAGGGAGAAGGGGAGATTGGGAGAAGGGGAGTGGAGCAATCGCATCTACCTGGACTTTTCCCTTTCTCCCCTTTTTCCTTCCTCCGCTGGTTCCTTTCGGTAGAACAACCCGATGCGATACCTCATCACCGGCGCCACCGGGTTCGTTGGCGGACATTTGGCAGAACGTTGCATCCGTCGAGAACAGGGGCTCAGCGCCATCGTGCGGACAACCAGCGATGTGCGCGAATTGGAGAAGTTGGGCGCTATTCTTTACCGCGGCGAATTGAGTGATGTGGACCTGGTCCGCAAAGCCGTCACCGAGGCCGACGTCATCGTCCATTGTGCCGCCAAGGTCGGCGACTGGGGGCCGATCGACGAGTATCGCCGCGTCAACGTCGATTGCCTGCGCGTTCTCCTCGACGCCTGCAAAGGGCAGGGGCTGTCGCGTTTCATTCACATGAGCAGCCTCGGTGTTTATGCGGCCCGGCACCACGAGGGGACCAACGAGACTGAGCCTTTGCCGACATCGCACCACGACAGCTACTCGCAATCGAAGGTCGAGGCCGAGCATCTGGCCATGCATTACTACAAGGAATTCGGGGTCCCGGTTGTCATCCTTCGCCCCGGCTTTATCTACGGGCCACGCGATCGAACCGTGATGCCGCGCATCATCGATGGACTCCGTCAAGGTCGCCTTCGCTATCCCGGCGGCGGCATGCGGGCGCTGAACACGATATTCGTCGAGAACCTGATCGATGCCGTCTTCCTGGCTGTTGAAAGCGAGAAGGCGGTCGGCGAGGCGTACAACTTGACGGATGGGGAATTCGTGTCGAAGCGCAAGTTCATTGAGTCCGTCGCCGACGCGATGGGTTTGCCGCACCCCAGACGCAGGCCGCCGATGTGGTTTGCCTATACGGTGACCTGGTTTGCCGAGAAGCTTGCGAAGATGCGCGGCGCCACGGAAGCGCCGCTGTTCAACTTCACCCGCCTCAAGTTCATGGGCTACAACCTCGACTTTAGTATCGAGAAAGCGATGACGGAACTAGGCTATCGCCCGCGGGTGGATTTCGAGGAAGCGATCGGCGAAACGATGGACTGGTACAAGAAAAATAGTGGCTAGTGGCTAGTTGGTTCTTCTAGCCACTGGCTACCGGCCACTATCATTGGAGACCCCAACGATGGACCTCAAGCAAGCCCGTGTCGCGATACTGGTGGAGCAGCAATATCAGGAGATGGAGGTCTGGTACCCCATCTTTCGCCTGCGCGAGGCCGGCTGCAAGGTGACGCTCGTCGGTCCAGCCGCTGGCGCGACCTATCCCAGCAAGCTCGGCTATCCCGCCAAGAGCGACAAGGCGGCCGAGGATTGCATGCCGGATGAATTCGACGCGCTCGTTATTCCCGGCGGGTTCGCCCCGGATTTCCTGCGCCGTCATGAGGCTGTCATCAAGCTGGTGCGGTTGATTGCCGAGCAAGGCAAGCCAATCGCCGCCATTTGCCATGGGCCCTGGGTCCTTTGCTCAACCCCTGCGCTGCGAGGCAAGAAGGCGACGTGCTTTTTCGCGATCAAGGACGACGTGGTCAACGCCGGCGCGCATTATGTGGATGCCGAGGTGGTACGCGATGGCAACATCATCACGAGCCGCAAGCCCGACGACCTGCCGGCGTTTGTTTTGGAGTTCATGAAAGCGATTATCGAAAGAAAGTAACGGTTATTACGAGGCGGAAGCGTCAGGGACGATCTGGCAAGGCGTGCTAGGCCATTCCCGTTCCTGACGCTTCCGCCTTGTGGATACCTTCAGGGCGTTGGCGACGCCTCACGCCGGCGCCAGAATCTGCAATTGCACACTCTCCACAAGATCCTGAACACGCACACGATATTCTGACATGTGCGGCGCCTGCGAGTGCGCTTTGAGAGCGTCCAGGCTCTCCCATTTTTCGATGATGACGGCTACATCGTCGCGCACGGGTCCTTGCACGCTGAGTCCGCTCGCCAGATCGACGGTTGGCCCGTACTCGATGCAGCCCGCCTCCGCATGAACGGCCGGAATGATGCGATGGAATTCCGCAAGGAACGCTGCCCGCTTGCCCGGCTTGATCGAGATCGTTGCAATGACGTGGATCATGGAATTCTTTCTTGATAAGTGGGAAAGTCCAATACGACGGCACCTTCAATGTGGCGCATAACGTCAGGACGCCTGCGCCTTCTCGGCTGGCTGTTCATCGACCCAATCCTCGAAGCGGATCGTCACCTGTTTGGAGATGCCTGACTCCTGCATCGTGATGCCGTACAGCGTGTCCGCGGAGGCCATCGTTTTCTTGGAGTGCGTGACGACGATGAATTGTGACAGTTCCAGGAACTCGCGCAATACCGAGGTGAAGCGGGCGATATTGGCTTCGTCGAGAGCGGCATCGACTTCGTCGAGCAAGCAGAACGGGCTGGGCTTGGAGCGGAAGACTGCAAGAAGTAGCGCAACCGCGGTCATCGTTTTCTCGCCGCCTGACATCAACGAGATGCTGCGCAGCTCCTTGCCGGGGGGGCGAGCGATAATGTCGATACCCGATTCCAATACGTCGTTCTCATCCTCAAGAATTATGTCCGCCATGCCCCCGCCAAACAATTTGCGGAAGAGTTCCTGGAAGTGCGTGCGTATCACGGCAAAGGTCTCAATGAACAGCCGTTTGCTATCCACGTTGATCTTCGCGATGATTTCTTCGAGCGATTTCTTGGCTGAATTCAGATCGTCGAATTGCGTGCGTAGCTCGACGGCGCGCCCCTCCAGCTCTTGCAACTCATCGAGAGCGGCGAGGTTTACGTTGCCGAGGCGACTGAGTTTTTTGCGCAGGTCTTCGATCTCTTGCTGGGCGGACTGAGGGTCGAGAGGCGTAGGTTCGGGCGGGTTCGGCTGAGTGTCGCGGCCAAACAACTCGGCCAGCTCGATCTGATAATCGTCGCGTATGCGCTGGGCCAGGGTGTCGCGTTGGTGGCGGAGGTTGGATGCTTCCAGCTCGCGCTGGTGGACGCCCTCCTGATGAATGCGCCACTCGGCACGGGCGCTCTGGGCCTGTTGGGTAAGGCGGGCACGCTCGCTGCGTTTGCGCTCGCGCTGATCGAGCATCCCGGCTATTTGCCGTTGGCCATGCTCCTTGGCGAGGTAGTCGTGCGCCAGCAGCGACGAAGCATGCAGCACGGTCCGCTGGCATTCGAGCCGGCGGGCTTTGAGGTTGGCGAGGTTCCGTTCGTTGTGCTGGAGTTCCTGGGTGCGTTGCTGGAATTCGTGTGCGGTTTGCTGATGTTGCGTCTGCAAGCCGCGCCGGCGTTCCTCGACCTGGGCAAACGTGACCTGGGCGTGGGTGAAGGCTTCCTGCGCCCGCTGGCGCTGGACCTCGCGCACGCGGATCTCCTCATCCGCTTCATGCAGGCTGGCGTGTAGCGTCTGAACGAGCGTTTCCGCTTCGGCCGCGAGGGTCTCGTTCTGCCGCCAAGAGGATTCGAGCGACTGCACCTCGTGCTCGATGCGCTGAATCTCATCGCGGCTGACCGTGACTTCTTCGTGCAATCCCTGGCGACGGTCCTGATGGCGCTGAACGCGGGAGTGCAAGTCGGCCGATTGTTCGGTCAAGACGGTAAGGGTTTGGTTTTGTTCCTCGATGGCTGCGTCAGCGTCCTGCACCTGGCTGCGAAGGATTTGCTCGTCCCGTTCAGTGCCGGCGATGCGGAGTTCCAGGTCGGCCAACTGTTCGCCCAGCTCGCGCCATTCGCTTTTGCGTGACAGCACACCGGCCTCGGCGTGGTGGGCGCCGACGGTCAGCGTTCCGTCCGGCTCCAGCAATTCGCCTTGCAGCGTAATCAGGCGAAAGCCCGGCGCACGGGCCGCGATGGCGCGGGCGGTGGCCAGGTCGTGCACGATCAACGTTCGGCCCAGTAGTTGCGACGGCAAGTCTCCCAGCTCTGGATGTTCGCAGGAGACCAGCTGATCCGCGGGAGCCACCAAGTCCGGTTGATCTGGCGTGGGCGCTGTCCCTTCGACTTCCTTCAGATGGCTCATTACAGTCAGCTGGACGCCGGGATTCTGCTTGAGTTCTTCCAGGGCGGAATCCCGATCCGTTTCCGCCGGGATCGAAGCGAGCGGGAAAAAGCTCACGCGTCCGCTGAACGGTTGGCTGCGGCTGGCGAGAGCTAGGGTGAACATCGGCATATCGCGGACCACGAATCGCTGGGCCCAATCCCCAAGCGCGAGATCGATCAGCGGCGCGTATTCCCGCTTTACAGTCAAGAAGTCCGCCATCATGCCGATCACAGCGGACCATGGCCCCGCTTCCGGCTGCTCGACCAGCGCGATCACCTCCCGGACGCCGGTGCCGAGGCCTTCATGGCTCCGAATTAACCCGTCGAGTAGTTCGATGCGCCCCGCGAGAGCGCTGCGTTCCTGGCGCATCTCGGCAAGGCGCTCATGGGTGCGCTCGCGGGACTGCTGGAGCCGATCGTGCTCGGCCCGTTTTTCTTGCAAGAGCTGGCGTGCCTGTTGCAGTCGATCGGCCAGGTGGGCCTCCGCCTGAAGCAACTCCTGAAGTTCGATATCGAGCGAGGCGAGGCTGGTCGCCGCCACATCCGAGCGTTGCCGGAGCCGATCGCGTTCCCGACGAAGATTATCAACCTGGGCCTTGGACGCGACGGCTTCATTCTGCAGATGAGCGGCGCGGCGCATCTCCTCGAAGTGACGCGTCTTGTCGGTAGCAATTTGGTCGTTGAGCGCGCCGAGCCGAGCGATGGTTGCTTTCAGCTCGGCCTCGTGGCCTTCGGCAGCGAGCCGGTCGTGATCGGCCTGGGCGGAGGCTTCTCGAAGGGCGGCCTCGGCGGCGCGGGTCGTCTCGGCCAGCAACCCGACGCGAACGGTCAGCACGGTGAGGCGCTGGCGTGTTTGCAGCAACTCGGTCTCGAGAGCGGTCGACGTTGTGGTTTCATGGGCGATCGTGGTCTCGCCGGCCTGGATTTGCTGCAACCGTTTCGCCAGCGAGGCTTCTTCCTCGTGCAGATGATCGTCCAGGTCGGCAAGAACGATCTCGAGGCGTTCCGCTTCCGCCTCGCACGCACCGGCGCGGGCGGCACGCTGGTCCAGCTCGACTTTCAGCGTATCCAGCGCTTGCGTTTCCGTGTCGAGTTTGCGCGTCAGTTCACCGTATTCCTGTTGACCCAGGGCGACACGGAGTTGTCTCAGCCGATCGGTGTGTTCCTGATAGCGCTGCGCCTTGGAGGCCTGCAGCTTGACCGAGCGATGCTGCTTCTCGACTTCCTCGATGATGTCCTTGATGCGGGCCAGGTTCTGATCGACCCTTTCGAGCTTGCGCAGCGTTTCGATCTTCTTGGCCTTGAATCGGCTGATGCCGGCGGCTTCCTCGAAAATGGTGCGGCGGTCCTTGTTCGACGCTTGCAGGAGCACATCGACCTTGCCCTGGGCAATGATGCACAGGTCGTCGTTGCCGGCGCCGGAGCCAAGGAACATTTCCTTGATGTCTTTGAGCCGAGAGATTTGGCCGTTGATGAGGTACTCGCCCTCGCCGGTGCGATAAACGCGGCGGGTGATCTGGACTTCCTCGGCATCGGTGGCGAGCTGGCGCTTGCGATTGTCGAAGAACATGGTGACTTCGGCCAAACCGAGGCTGCGGCGCGAAGAGGAGCCGTTGAAAATGACGTCGGCCATCTCGCCGCCGCGTAAGGATTTGGCGGATTGCTCGCCGAGAATCCAGCGGACGGCATCGACGATATTGCTCTTGCCTGAGCCGTTGGGTCCGACGATGGCGGTGATGCCGTCGCCGAACTCGAACACGGTCTTGTCGGCAAAGCTCTTGAAGCCGACGAGTTCCAGGCGCTTGAGCATGTCCTTGGTCCGTAGTCCTTGGTCCGTAGTCCCGTGGCCGGCGATCCGTGGTCCTTGGCCAGGAAAACGGGCAGCCGAAGCTGCCCTGGAATATTGTCGTAATTTGAGGCCAAAACCACAAGCGGAGTTGGCGTTTTGACGACGGACTACGGATTGCTTTTCATCTGCTTGCCTGCCTCGATGAGTGCCACGAGGGTCACGTCGGGGACGCTCCAGATGACGATCGGGCAGTTCGCGTACTGGCGATCCTGGGCGACGCGCAAGAACTCGACGATTTCCGGATAGGTCGCGCCCAGCTCGGTCAGCGCCGTCAGCACGTCATCCAGACGATTGGAACACACCCGCTTTTCCTGCCCGCGCGTGGTGATGCGTTTGACATGGAACTTGCCGTCGTTTTTGTCGAATTGGACGGTGTAGTCCCGGATGATGGTGCGTGTGTCGGGGGACAGGACGACGCCGCGGCCAAAGAGCGCCACCTGCGGACGTTTGCCCGTCGAGTAGGAGACCATCGCGCTCGGCGCATGCGGGATGCGGTAAAGCCAAAGGGTCTCGTTCAGGAGTTGCCCACCGAGCCTTGGATCATTCTCGTCCAGCAGTGCCAGAGCGTGGAAGGCGTGGCAGCGCAGGGCGCGATCGTCGCTGGCAAGGAGTAGGCCGAGCTTGTCCCGGCAAATGGACTCGCCGAGGTTCGCGAGCGCAAGAGCGCCATTCTTCGCGAGGATCGGGTGCTGTTGCATGAGCTGCGTGATCGTGTCCACGCCGAGCGCGCTGCCGAGGTACGCGAGGGCCTCGGCACTGGCGAAGCGGACCATCGGATGATCGGCGTCGAGGCCGGGCTTGAGGCTCGGGATGCTGTCGCGTCCGAGGGCTTCCAGCCGGCGGGCTGCCAGCAGCGCATCGCGCGGATCGAGCAGCATCTTCTCCAGTCGCTGCCGATAGGCGGTCAGGCTCGGATCGGTATTACGCAGCGGCGTCACCGAGGCGACGTGCAGGAATCGATCGTGATCGAACCGGTAACCGAACGGGACGCGGACGTTGATCACTTCCTTGCTCACCGCCTTCGCCATGTCGCTCTGGGCCATGCCGGAGGGATCATGCGCCTGGTTGAGATTCTGGGTCACTGCCCCCGCGAGAAGTATCTGCTTTTCACGGGCGTTGAAGTCAGCATGCAAGGCTCGGCTACGCGGGTCTTCCTGGTACATGAAGTTGATTCGTTCAGCAACCGCGTTGGCGATCTTCACGGATTTGTCGTCATTGCGCATGATGAGCGCGTAGGGACGATGGACCCGCGAGATGCCCCCCTCCCAGACTTTGCCGCGTTTCAGTTCGTTCGCGTCGGCGTTGTTGCCAAAACCGACGACGAGCGCTCCCTTGGCATGAGCGAGGACATGGCCGCCGATGAGCTGGTTGCTATCCGCCATACGCGTGCTGAGATTGGAAGCGGCCTCGTAGACGCGCAGGAGGCAGAGTTGCAATTGCCCGCCGGCGAGACTGCTGGCCTTACTGCCGTCGGGGAGCGTGACATCGACGTCGAAGCGTTCCGCCTTGCGTGCGCCGGCAGGGATGAGGCCGGTGACGATGACGAGGCAGTTATCGGGGTTGTCCAGGATCTGCCTGGTCTTGTGTTCGTTGGGCTGATTGATCAGTTCGCCGCCGCGCGAGCCGGTGTTCTTGAGCAGGTACTGCTCCATCAGGTTTCGATAGTAGCCCGGCGGGCAATGCCCTGTGCCCGCCAGGCCGGTGACGAGACCGACGCCCTGGACCTTCAAGGGGCCGGTGTTGTCGAAATGGGCGACGTCGGCAACGATGCGCACATCGAGATCTTTCTTGCGCTGGGCATCCTCGGCAATTTCCAGGCGTTTCTGCGCATCCACGCAGCCTGTCAAAAACAGGCACGAAAGGCTCAACGCCCCCACGTATCGCAGCATGGCCGATCCCTCGCAACTTCGGTCGGAGTTTCGATTGGAGGGGACGATAATCGGTGCGCGGAATCTGTCAAGGGAAGTCGGCGAAGGAAGCGTTAAGATCGGAAAACAGCGCGTTCTGGGTTGAAATGCTGCTGAGGATGATCCGCTTGGCGGATTCGCGCGTCGGGCGCGCGAAACCGCCGAGCGTACCACCCGACGCTTGATTGAAGCGCATCGGCGAGTTTTATTCGGCCGGGGCTTCGAGCGGTAACTTGACCGTGAACTTCGACCCCTTGCCGACAACACTTTCGACCCGGATGCGGCCATGATGCTGTTCGATAATTTGTCGACACACGCTTAGACCCAGGCCGGAACCGCCGTGGCCTTGCTCGTCCGGCTTCTTGGTGGTGAAGAACGGCTCAAAGATGAGGCGAAGTTCCTCGGGCGGGATGCCGACCCCTGTGTCGCAGATGGCGATCTCGGCCATACGAGTCTTGGTATTTTCGCGAACGTCGATGGTGAGCCGTCCGCCCGTGGACATGGCCTGGCGCGCGTTGATGACCAGGTTGAGCAGGATCTGCTCGATCTGCCCGCGTACGACCGGCGCGCTTGGTCGACTCTGAATGCGTTTATCGACTTTGATCTGATGCTTGCTCAGGTCCTTCTCGGTCAACACGAGCACCTCCTCGATGAGTGCCGCCAGATCAGTCGTTTCGCGCCGCGTGGAGCCGTTGCGGGCGAAGCCGAGCATGCTGGAAATAATGACGGCGGCGCGCTGGCTTCCTTTCAGGATCTTTTCGAACGCCTGCTGCTTGGTCGCGTCGGTGCATTCCGGGCGCAATCCGAGCTTGGCATAATTGATGAGCGTGGTGAGGATGTTGTTGAATTCGTGCGCCACGCTGGATGCGAGCATGCCGACGCTGCTCAAGCGCTGCGCGCGGTGCAGTTGCTCGCGCAGCTGTTCGGTTTCGGTGGGGGCAGTAAGAGTTTCTTCGCCAATCATTCGCCGTCTCCCGCCTGGGCTGTTAGCAAGGCAGTACGTGGGTCGTGAAGTGTGGATGGTCCTTGTCAAAAGTGGTATCGGCACAGCGGTGCAGGCACTTCATCCGAAGTGCCCGAAGTACTTGCAATTCAATGAGTTGAAGAGCGCGAATGAGGGCGGCGTCGCAGGATGTGAAGGGGAAGGGCCGTGCGTGGGCTAGCGCATCAGGAGGAGATAGGAAAGTTGGCAAGCCCCAGGAACCGGTGCCGTACCCCCGGGGCTTGCTCTGGTTATTTTTGCGGCAAGCGGACGACGAACTTCTGTGCCTTTCGGCCGAAAATGTCCCCCAGGTACATATTGCCTATCGAATCAAAAGCAATGCAATGCACCCAGTTGACCTCTCCCGGGCGCTCAAGGCCGTCGATCCCTTTTGGCAACGTGAACAACTGCAAGAGTTTTCCGGACGTGTTGAACTTCATGAAGATCTGGTCCTTGGGCGGGCAGCCGAGCCCGCCATCGGTCTTGCGCCATTGCATCGGCGAGGAGCCACACACCCACAGCTCGTCTTTCTTGGTCATGTGGAAGCCCCATGGCACGATGAGGTTGCGCCATTCCTCGAGGAACTTGCCCTTGCTATTGAAGACCTGGATGCGAGCATTATTGCGATCGGCGACATACACTCGGCTCTTGGAATCGACTGCGATCGCGTGCGCGGTGCTGAACTCTCCAGGGCCGTGACCCAGTTGGCCCCATTCGTTGATGAACGTGCCTTTGCCGTCGAAATGGACCACGCGGGCATTGCCGTAGCCATCGGACACGTAAATGTCGCCATTCGAGGCGACGGCCATGTCGGTTGGCATGTAGAAATGATTCTTGTCTCGGCCTGCTTCACCCTTCGTCCCAAGTGTCAGCAGCAACTTCCCCTCGGGAGTAAATTTGCGGATGACATGCTGCTCGGTGTCGGCGACCCAGACGTTCCCGCCGTGATCGATCTTGAGGTGGTGCGGCCCGGCGATTTCCTTGCCGAAGGAACGCACGAAGTTGCCCGACTTATCGAACACCTGCACCGGATTTTGGCCGCGTGTGGCGAGGTAGACGTTGTCGTTGGCATCGACGGCGATGCCGGGGACATGGCCCCACTGCATTCCCTCAGGCCGTTGAGGCCATTTGACGTCGACGGTGTAGTCGATCGCCAAATTGACGCGTGGGTACTTGGATTCTTTTTCCTGAGAGTTCGCTGACCAGGCAAAGCAGGCAAGCAGGCAGCTGGCAAGACCAAGGGATCGCATGGCAATTCTCCGTGCACCTCGGGAATCGACTCGTGTGCATGGTAACCCAGTGGATCGACATGGCAAGGAAAATCTCGATCCTCGTTTAGCGCCCGCCTGGCGGCACGCGTTCGTTGGGCGAAAACATCGGTATTTTGTGTGCGCCGCGCCGTCGGCCGTTACAATAGACTGAGGCTGAGTTACGGCCTGATACTTGGAATGGGAGATGAATAAATGCTTCGCGCCATCTCGATCCTCGTCGGATGCAGTCTGCTTGCGTTGTTCGCGCAAAGTCAACCGCTGACCGTGGCCCAGCCCGCTGCCGAGAATGCCGACTGGCCGCTCTTCCGCGGCGACCCACTGCAAACCGGTGTCGCGAAGTCCAAACTGCCGGACAAGCTGGAGATTCGCTGGAAGCTCGACCTGAAGAAAGGGATCGAATCGACCGCTGCCATCGTGAAGGATACCGTCTACGTCGGCTGCTACGACGAGCACCTGCACGCCTATGATCTGAAGACCGGCCAGCTCAAGTGGAAGACGAAGCTCGGGCCCATCAAGGCGCCCCCGAGCGTCTACCAGGACAAGGTCTTCGTCGGTGACGAAGACGGCATGTTCTATTGCGTCGATGCTCTCAAAGGAATGAAGATCTGGGACTTCGAGACCAATGGCGAAGTCACCGGCGGCGCCAACTTCGACGGCGACAAGGTTCTCTTCGGCTCCCACGATTCCACGCTCTATTGCCTGTCGATCAAGTCAAAGGAAGTCCTATGGAAGGTCAAAACGGAAGGCCCCGTGAATGGTTCCGCAGTGGTCGCCAAGGGGCAGACGTTCGTCGCCGGTTGCGATAGCCATCTGCACATCATCGAGCTGGTCAAGGGCAAGACACTGGCGAAGATCGAGTTGTCCGGCCAGGCGGCTGCGACGGCGGCGGTGTTCGGCGATAAGCTCTACGTAGGCAACATGAATAGCGAGATGCAAGGTATTGACCTCAAGAAAAAGGACGTGCAGTGGTCGTACGCCCCCAAACGCGCTCAGCCCTTCTATAGTTCGGCGGCTGTCACCGACAAGCTCGTTGTGGCCGGCAGCCGCGATCGCAGTGTTCATGCCGTCAATCGCGCCACCGGCGAGGTGGTGTGGAATTTCGCCACGGGCGGACGCGTCGATAGCTCCCCGGTGATCGTAGGCAAGCGTGTCTACTTCGGCTCATCCGGCGGCACGCTGCATGTTCTTGACCTGGAGAAGGGAACCCCAGTGCAAGCCTTGGAGCTCGGCCAGGGCATCACCGCCTCGCCGGCTGTCGCACACGGCTGCCTCGTGATCGGCACGACCGATGGACTACTGTATTGCCTCGGGAATAAGCAATGAATCAAACCAGCCTCACGCGCCAGCGTGGGGATCGCATCCACGAAATCTTTTCCCCCACGCTTGCGCGTGGGGCTAGTAGGAGTTCTTGATGGCCCCCTTCGCAATCCTCTTCGGCGTCCTGCTCACCGCGCTCGGTGGCGGCTTCTATGTCTATACCGACATGGCCAGCATCACCGCCGCGATCCCGGCGTTTTTCGGCATCGCGCTCATCGTCCTCGGCGTCATCGCGCTGAACGAAAAGTTTCGCATGCATGCGATGCACGGCGCCGCTCTGATCGGCCTGGTAGGTTTTGCGATGCCTGCCTTCATGGTGATCAAGGCGTTGGCTGGCGGAGCGACGTTCGAGCCGATCAAGCACGGCGAGCAAACGGCGATGGCTGTGTTGAGCGGCATTTTTCTCGCTCTCTGCGTCAAATCGTTCATTGACGTGCGCAGGGCGAGGAAACAGAAAGAAGCAGAGGCGGCGGGGCATGGCGGGGCGTGACCCCCAGGGATCGTCCGCCTGCGGCGGGCTTATCCTGGGGCTTGGTTGGCGTATCAACTAATTCCGTGCAAAACTCGGCCAGGCGCTCCGAGCGCATCGACGCGTCGCGTCACCTCCGGATCCTCGACCAGCGGAGGCGCGTGGTGCGGCTTGATGCGTGCGTCGATTACCAGCGAGCCTGTGCAACCCCAATGCTTTTGCGACGTGAACGCACCGATGCCGGCGATGTCGGCCGCGGGGCTGGAACGCGTAAACGTCACCCACACGAAGTTGTTGAGCGTCCGAGCAACGAACTCGGAGTCGTCCACTAAGACGATCAGCGGAAACCCGTTGATCGGATCGCTCGGTTGATAGAAGGCGCAGAAATCTTCCACTCCCTTTCGGTCGCGGCTCGTGATCGCCAACACCCCAGGCAGGCACATGCGTGGGTCGGTGAAACCCTCCGGCAAGCGCAGATCGCTCGGCAACTCCGTCGGCAACTTGCGGCGCGGCGCGCCGACGGCGGCCAGCACCACTTTTGAGCCTTCATTCAATCCCGAGCCCGAGTAGTCAAGCGTATCGATCGTTGTGCGCGTCTGAAAATGGACGTCGTTTGACCAGTCGATGCGTTCCAAAAGATGCGTGAAAAAACGCCGAATATCGTGGATGTCCAGGTCCGGCGCATCTTCCTTCGCAATGATCAACAGAAATTTCGCCAGCGATAACTGGCCTTGACCCAGGATCGCATTGGCGCTCGTCAATAACTCTTGTGGCCTTCGACGCTGTGCGAAAGGCGTGTACCGTTCGCTGCCGATCGCCAGCAAGAGCGGATGCACTCCCGCGGCATCGACCGCGTGAACCGCATGAACGCCATGCACAACGGTCGGAATGATCGGCCCCGTGATTTCGTGGATGATGGCTCCGAAGCTCGTATCCTCTTGCGGCGGCCGGCCAACCACCGTGAACGGCCAGATCGCATCCTTGCGATGAAACACCTGCTCTACTTTCAAGACGGGAAACGGGTGAGCAAGGCTGTAGTAACCCAGGTGATCGCCGAACGGACCTTCGGGAAGCTGTAGGTCGGGATCGACCGTTCCCGTGATGCAAAAATCCGCATCGGCGGCAAGAGGCAAACCGTTCGGCCGCTCGATCAAGCGCACACGCCGCCCGCCGAGCGCTCCGGCAAAGGTCAACTCCGAGAGCCCCTCCGGCAACGGCATCACCGCGGAAAGGGTCATCGCCGGCGGACCGCCGATGAAGATGCTGACGCGAAATGGCACTCCCTTACGTAGCGCCGCCGCATGGTGCACCCCGATGCCGCGATGGATCTGATAGTGCAGCCCGATCTGCCGATCCGGCTCGTACTGGTTGCCGGAGAGCTGGATGCGATACATGCCAAGGTTGGAATGCCGCCATCCGGGGCGATCGGCGTCTTCCGTGTACACCTGGGGCAAGGTGATGAAAGCGCCGCCATCGTTTGGCCAGGAGACGAGCTGAGGCAATTCACCAATCGTCGTAGTGGCTTCGAGGATTAGCCCTGAGCGCACGAACTTGGGCCGCAGAAACCATAGCGTCCGTGGCACATCGCGATAGCGCCATGGGTCCTTCCAGAAGTTGGCCGGGTCGATTTTCAGCTCGACGAGATGCCGGACCGCCTCGAGCATATCGCGGAAAAGGAAGCGCGTGCGCTCCAGAGTGCCGAAGAGATTGGACACCATCGGGAACCGGCAGCCCTTGACGCGCGTGAAGAGAAGCGCAGGGCCTTGGGCCTGATAGACGCGGCGCTGGATCTCGGCGGCCTCCAGGCGCGCGTCGATTTCCTCGTCGATGCGAACGAGTTGGCCCGTCCGTTCGAGGTCCGACACGCAGGCGCGCAGGCTGGCGTAACCCATGAATGCTCCGTGTTACCAATCCAGCGGGACGCCCGATTGCTTCCTGGCGGACGCCAGCGCCGACTTCGGCGCCTCGGCTGGCGCCTGCATGGCAAGGCGAGCCGCGACGGCGACTTTTAACAGGTGAATGCCGCCGCGGAAGACAAAGACGCCTATGACCGCGATGACCGGCGCTTCGAGAATCCGCCCCTCGACTAGCAAAAACGCCAGGCAAACATAAAAGATGCCCAGACCCAGAAGTACGAGCAGCCAGCCCATCAATTCGCGAAACCAGAAGCGGAACATGGTACACCTCTCAGTTTCAGCCCCACGCATCAGCGTGGGGTTATTTCGATTTCTTTTGCGCTTGCATTTGCTTCCATGCCAGCCAGCGTTGCAGCCGGCGCTGTTCGCCGCGTGTTTCGTTCCAGAGGATGTCTTGCAACATCAAGAGCGCAGTCGCCCGGTCCATTTGCAGCCGGCGCCAATAACGGAACGCCTGGGCCGCCAGGGTAACGCCGAGCAGAATCGTCCACGCAACGAGCAAGAGCTGGCGCCAGCGTGGCGGCAGGTCGATCGCGCTCCATTGCAGTCGAAGCACCACCCCCACGACTTGCGCCAGCAGCGCCAGCGCCGGCGCCGTGATTACAAGCGGCGCCAGCTCGGCCAGGCTTAGCGACTCCTCGGAGCGCCGTCGCCCCGGTCCCGCCGGTTGTCGTTTATCCGCCGGCAACACGCCGAACCACAGCCCTTGCAGCCGATAGTGCCCGACAAAAAATACCAGCCCCGCCATGCACATCAGCACGTCGGCGAGATCGAGCAGTCGGACGGCCCGCAGGTCCGGGTTAAAGCCTTGATTCGAGTAGTATTGCTCGAGCGCCATCGGCGCCGCGATGCCGATCATGATCAGCATCGGGCTGACCCGGAGCGGATAGAGAATCGCAACCCCACCGACGACCAGGATCAATGCCTGGATCAAAACGACCAGCCCCGTGTTCAGGATCGACTGCGATCCTTGCTGAAATTGCAGCATCAAGATGCCAGCCAGGGCCAGGCCGCACACCACCTGATAGTGACGCACGGTGATCTTCGGCGCGGCCGGGGTTTGGTCGCTCATCGTACGCCCCTTTCTTGAATCCGCAAGCGACGCATGCGATGCAAGATCCAGGTCACGCTGTCTTTGTGAGCGGCGCACAGGACCGGAACGCCGAGCCGGCTCAGCGCGTGTTTGACGTCCGCAAAATCCTGGTGCAACTCAGCTGTATTCAGCCGCGGCAAGATCATGTGCATTTGCAGCGACAGCGCCAGCTCGCCCGGCTTGGTGCCCGGAGCGTCCACGCCGGTCGGCCAGGGGCAGATGACGATGACCTGATGATGCCTCGCCTTCGCCACGGAGATTGCCCGCACCAGGGGGGCGAGCCCGCCGGAGTTGCCGAGCAGATCGACGCACAGAACGAACAGCTCATTATCTTTGCCGCGCGTTACCGCCTGCAATAGGAGCTCAGCCAGAACCCGAGGCTTCTTGGCTGCAGAGAAAAGAAACTCGCCGCCGGCGTCATAGAGTGGAAACGGAAAGGCGACCTGGTGATCGATCAGAAATCGCTGGAGGTAGTGGACGCAGCGCTCATCGTCCTCCAGGAGCATTGCCAGTCCGCGGGGACCGAGCTCATAGCGCACGGCACAGATCGCCGCGAGTTGTTTGCGCCAGCGATACTCCTGGTGCAGGGCCGCCGAGAAGCGCGAGAAGTAGCGTGGAGCGTCGGGCGGTATCGTCCAGCGTGGTTGGGGAGACCAGTACGGCAGCCACGGAGGAAACCAGTTGACGTCGCGCTCCAGCCACTCCGGATAGAGATCCTGCGCCACACCGTACGCCACCGGGACGAGATCGCGCACAGTAGCGCGAGGAGAATATGGAACGAGTCCGGCAGCATCGGTCAGGAGCGAGATCATCTGCAAGAAGTGCTTCGAACCGCGCCCCGGTTTCAACGCCGAGGTTGCGCCGGATTCGTCGAACAGGCACAGCCCCGTCAGGTCGCGCTCCGACGCGTTTGCCTGGGCAACCCCGACGGCAATCTCGACCAGTCGGCACAAGGCAGTTTCACCGATCGGGCCCACCCGCACCGAATGCGACGTGTCGACGAACAGCGTGCAGCGGATCGGCACCTCGCTCTCGAACTCCTTGGTGATGAGCCGATCGCGCCGTGCGGAAATCTTCCACGCAATCGTCTTGGGCGGGTCGCCCGGGATGTAGTCGCGCAGGTCCAGCAACTCGCTCGCTCCGCCAGGCCGGGCATGCCGGTGCGTACCCAGGAGCGGCAGCGTGTTGTGCTGTTTGACGAACGGCGCCTGGGACGATTCGATCGCCAGCGTCGGCAGCACCCGGTATTCGCGCACAACGTGCAGGAAGGCGGCAAACGTGAAAAACCCCTGCAAGTCCGCGAGCTGAATCTTGACCCCTTCAAAACGCAGCCACCCTGCCGACGGACACGTCACCGTATAGCCGAAGGTCAACGAGTTCTCCACCGACACCGCCCCGTCAACGCACAACGGCCCTATTTGCAAGCGGGCCAGCGCAGGCAGACGATCCGTGACCACGACATACGGGAGGGCCAGTCCGCCGGCGCTCTTGATCGCGACGGCAACCTCCGCTTTCTGATGTGCCCAGAGCGAGTCAACCGCGCCGCGCGCCGTGGACACCGTACGCTCGACTGAAAGCTTGGCGATGGTGAGCCGAAGCCGCAACTGAAAGAGAAGCCATTGTGCAAAGAACCAGAGGAGCAGGGTGGTGCAAAGAAGCATCAGCTGCGTGGCGCCGAGCAGAATCGCCGCCGCCAGCAGGGCGAAGTTGACAAGAAAGAACCAGAAGCCACGCGTGGTGAGCATAGACCTATTGAATGAAAAAAGCCCACGGGGTTCCACGCCCGTGGGCTAGCCTCTTCACATGCATCGGTCTTGGCGTTACCGCCGCGTCGCCGCTTGCACGTCTCTGCTGGCAGCGGCACTTGCGTTTGCCGCCGGCGTCTCTTGCGAGACGGCCGCTGCCGAACCGGCCCCATTACTTGCTTCCAGGGTGACCATCACGGTCATCTCGCGACCTTGACGGACGACTTTGAATTCCACTTTCTGGCCAGGCTGCGTGTGCCACAGGGCACGCTCGATATCGAAGGTGTTGCCCACGCGACGATCGGCGATGGTGCGAATCTCGTCGCCGGACTTCAACTCCGCATGAGCGGCATTCTTCACCACGACGCGCTGGCGATCACCGGTTTCCGCCACGACCTTCTCTTCGACCTTGAGGCCATGCTCGATCTTCGAAACGCGTTTGGAGTACTTGTTGAGAAAGCCCTGTACGGTGCTGGCGTTGATCGCGAAGGCGATGTTCTGGGCGCCGTCTCGCATGGCGACGTTGATGCCGATGACCTCGGCGTTGATATTGACGAGCGGCCCCCCCGAGTTGCCGGGATTGATCGGGGCGTCATGCTGGATGAGTCCGGTCATGAGGACGTCGTTGGGCATGTTGATTTCGCGATTGAGAGCGCTGATGATGCCGCGCGACACGGTCGCCGCGTATCCGAACGGGCTGCCGAAGGCGAGGACGGTTTCGCCGACCATCATGTCGTCGACGGTGCCGAGGGGCAGAGCGGTGAGCTTCTTGGTGGTCTTGACGCGGATGATGGCGAGGTCAAGGTCGGAATCGGCCGCGACCACTTCGCCCTTCAGTTCGGTGCCGTCGAAAAGACGCACGCCGACATACTTCTTGCCGGCAGTGACATGACGATTGGTCACGATCAGGCCGCTCTCGTCGACGATGACGCCCGAGCCGATCAGGTCCTTCAGGCCCTGGGGCTGCGGGATGCGAATGTCGACGACGCCGGCCCTGGTCTTCTTGACAGCTTCGACGATCGGGGTCGAGCGGGAGTTCGTTGGAGACGGGGTCGCGATTTTGTCGGTCGCGCTGGAGAAGGGCACAAGGACGGTTGCCACCAATACGGCGGCGCAGACGCGCTGGAAGGGTCTCATCGGGGTCATCCTTTCGGCAACCAGGCTGCCTCATCTTGGGGAGTGAGGCCCTTGGTTTTCCGTCCCTGCCTTGCGACAGGGTTGGCTTTTTCAGGGATGTATTTGGGGAACGCTCGAGCAATCAGGTTGCTCAAAACAAGAATAGCTCAAAATAACCGGGGCTGCAAATAATTATGATTGTGTCAATTATGACGATTGAGGCAGGGGGGTCGCATTGCGCCAGCGTTTCATGTGTCGGCGAGACGCACACAGCACCAAAAACCGGCTTGGCACATAAACTCGAAAACGAGACTTGCGGGTGCGCAGGCAGGCAACGAATCTCTCGTAAGTACCACAGCGATGTTGCTAGCGTCTGAGAAAGCATACGCGGAATTCACTGCATCAAACTAACTGAGTTGAATTCAATCGGCTATGACACGAATCTCGGTGGTCTCTCAAAAGATTGGGGCGGGAGAGGTACCGAACGCGAAACGAATTAGGGCGAGTTTTCCAGCCACATGAAATCCCTGGAGCGGGAGAGATACCCAAGCGACTGCGGGCACGGTTCTCGGGCAATCCCTCGCTGTAGTGTTCGAGCGCGAAAATTCCTGCATGAGGCCATGAAAGCATTCGAGCCGCCATGTTCCCTGGTCTTGAACCAGGCCTTTTCTTGCATCTGGCGAATCTTGGGCTGAGAAAGTCGCCAGCGTGGTGAATCGGCCGCCTTCGGCAGTCCTATGCCGGGGCTCGGCGAGTGTCGATCATTCTCTGGTAGTCCTCGGGCGTATCGAGATCGCGCAGGATCTCGTCGGTTGGCCAAGGGATCTCCAGCGTCTCGGACGCGTGAGCCCGAATGTATTCATTCAGCCCTTTTTCGCCCGGCAGCGCGCGGATGCCGGCGACATGCGACCAGCGCAGCCACGTTGGATGCCCGCGCCGGCCTGCGTGCGTTGGAACCACGATCGTTTTGTCCGGCTGATCCTGCGCGGCCGAAAGCAGCGCTTGCACCACATCGCCCCGCACCGTCGGATGGTCCGCGGGAAGGAGCAGCCAACCGTCGTCGTTGTGCGGATGAAATTCCGCTTCGATCCGTGCCAGACCGTGCAAGCAGGTCGAGCGCATGTCGGGCGTATCGACAGCAAGTCGAAGGACGTGCGCGCCAGCCGCATCCGCGCGCTGAGCCAGTTCCTCGGCATCAGGCGCCACGACCACGAGCACATTCGCGATGCCGGCCCCTTGCACCGCCAACAGCGCATGCTCAAGCACGGTGCTTCCACTGAGAGGCAAAAGCAGCTTCGGCCGACCCATACGTCGGCTCTTGCCAGCGGCCGGAATCAAGCCAAAGGTTCGCATGGCGGACCCACGAGGCTACGAACCACCTCCCGCTTTCTCACGGACGCGGCTCGTTGGATTTCAGGAGTTTTTCCAGCGGCAGGATCACGATCGTTCCATCCGTGAGGGGAACAAACGCGCGACCTGGACCAAACGGCACCGGCGCCGCTGTTGGGGCGACGTTCGCACGGAGCCGCAGAACGGGCCCGAGCGAGGAACCGTTGGCAGGGTCGAGGGCCGCCATCTGCCCTGCGACATCGGCAATGACCAGCTTGCCCTCGATCACGTGCGGTTCACCGACGATCTCCGCGACAAAAGTATATTCCCAGGCCGGTGCATCCTGCGTCGGGTCGAGCCAAACCAGACGTGTCTTTGCGACGACGCAGCCAATCTTCCCCGCGCGCAGGAATGGGCCGGCCGTCACTTTGCCTGGCATGCTCCAGCGTTTGAGGACCGAGAGACGCTCTGGGTCGAACAGCGTCACCGTGTCCGAGGCGTCCAGAACGCAAAGTCGAACCTTGTCGGCGCTCGGCACAAGCACCGGGGCGGCCAGGATGCGGTGGGGGAGTTGGCTGGAGGCCCGCTTGTCCCAGAACTTGCCGTCGGCAGAGAACAGGCGTTCGAGGCCGCGCGAGCCATCGGTCACGATGAATTCCTGCGGCGTCAACACGGCGACATGCCCGCGCGCCTGTTCCTCTGCGCCGCCGGCGCGCCAATCGGGGCCGTTGACGAGTGCGCTTTCTTGCAGGCTGACGCGCACGAGAATCCCGTTTGCGAGTGGCAGAAGCAGGAAACCGTCTGCGAGGGCCGGCGTGCCTTGCAGGGAGGCCGGGAGCGCGATCTCCATCGCGCGAGGCGCCTCGCTGCCGACCGTCACGCCGACCTCGATGCGCAGTTTCAGGCTGCCGGCGAGCCAGGTTAGCTGCACGTAAGTGTTCTCCCGAACGAGCAATAGCCGGGAGGCGTCGGAAGCGGCATGGCGAAGAATTCTGGCTCCCGCCTCGCTCCAGAGCGAGGATGATTTTTCCGCGGGCTGCGCTGGATCGAATCGAAGCAGACCGTGCGGGTCGGAGAGCAGAATGTGTTCCTTTACAACCAACGGTGTCTGCTGGGGCAACGCGCCGAGTTGCCGTTGCCAAAGAATCTTGCCCGTTTCGGCCTCGACAGCGCTTGCCAGGCACGCCGGGTGGTCAGAGGCTTGCGTCGTCAGGAAAAGAATGGTGCGTCCGTCCGGTTCCTGGCGCGTCTGGGCCGAGTGCAGTAGGTTTCCGAGCGGCACGGGTTGCGGCCAGCTCATCAGCAGGCGCGGGCCTTTGGCGGGATCGAAAACCGACCGGATGCGTTGCAGCCGCCCGCGTGTCATCGTCCAATAATTCTCTGCGTCCGCGTGCGCCACCTCACATCGGCCGGAAGGATTGCCCCGATCGACCGGGAAATCTTGCTTGAGAATCGGAAAGAGCAAGAGATCTCGGTTTCCCATTTGCTTAACACCCCACGGCGCCAGCGAGCCGGCCTCGGTCATGTAGGCCCAGCGGTCCGCTCCGAACCAGGGCGGGGCCGACAACCCCAGCAACGGCACGATCGGGTCGGCCGGTTTCTGCTCGGGGCCTTGAATCGGCAGCGCGAACGGCTTCAGCTCGGCGCGATCGAGTCCGGACGCCTGACACCACAGGAGCCAGGATTCCTTGTCCGCGCCGCCAATCGCGGGCAACCCACGCAGCGAGCCTGCGGGATGGCGTGTATAGAGAATGTTAGTACAGGCTCTTTTCGTGACGTCGAATTCGTACAGGCAGAGTTCGTCAGCAGGGAAGTAAACCAGCGAGGTCCCGGTCTGTCGTAGGCCGCCCAGGATGAGCGGTTGACCGACGTGGTAGGCACCTAGCCGGCGGCCCTCAGCAAGTTCGATCTCCTCGATCTGTCCTCCAAGCGTCGGCACAAGCACCTGGCGATCGACTATGACAGGTGTGCCGACGCAGGCGTTTGACAGAAGTGTTTGCCAGAGAGGCTCGCCTGTCGCCAGGATCACGGCAGTGAGACTGCGCTGATCCGACGACACGGCCAGCACCAGCTCGGGCGTAATCGTATCGGCAGGCACGCGTAACGGCAGCACGTGTGTGTCGATGCCGACGCGCCGCGCCCAGCGCAGGTCCCCCTTGCCAGGGTCCAGCGCGTAGAGAACCCCGCGCGCCAGCGCCAGCACGGGGGGGCCACCGGTCTTCACAGACCGTTCCGCTGCCAGGGAAAGAGTTACGCTCAAATTGGGCAAAGCGTCTCCGGCCGGGACCACTTTGTTTTCTTCTGGGCGCGTTGGCACAAACTTCACTTGATCGCGATGAGCCTTGTAGAGATCGTTCAACAGCCCGCGAATCTCCGCATCGTCCTGGCGTTTCGTCCGCTCGATCATTGTCAACACTTCCTGGACGCCGACGGCCGTCGTCTGCACGAGATGGTTCTTGATGGCGGCGACGACCTGCTGGCGCTCGACATGTGCCTCCAGCACCTTTTGGATACGCGTCCATTCGGCGTCGAGGTCGCGTGGGCGGGCACCGGCTGGCGCCGGGTACTTTTTCGCCTCCGCCATGGCGCGGCGGGCGATCGGCAATAGGCCCAGCGATTTTTCCCGCTCCGACAGCTTGGTCAGTTCATCGGCGAGGGACTGCAAGGTTTGCCATAGGTCCGAGCCATGTTCTTTGAGCAGCGGATCTCCATCAAACATGCCGGCGAATTGCAGCACGCGCTCCAGCGCTTTCGCGGTCTCTTCGGAGGTTTCCCCGCCTTGAGCGGACTGACGCACGTCGCTCAATTCCGCCAGGAAGCGGTATTTCTTGTTGTGCGGGCTGTCGGGGAAATCGCGGTGCAATTTCTGGAACGCTACCGACGCTTCGGCGAATTCGCGATCCTTGTAAAGCCGCTCGGCGTGCTGAAATCGCTCGGCCTCGTTGGACTGGATCGTGCCGCGCAGACGCCAGTAGCCGACACCGGCAACGAGGCCCAGCATGAGCAGCATTGCGGCGATGATCATGAGCGCACGGCGCCGTCGGCGCGGGGCCGGCTTTTTTTTCTGGAGTACCATCGGCAAAGGAGTCGGTGCAGGCGATTCGCGAACAGGCGGCGTCTCCCATGCTTCCGGTTGCCAGGCCTCGGTGGCGATTGCAGCAATCGATGGAGCCGGTGCTGCCTCATCGTCCCCCGGGAAATCATCGGGAAAGTCAGGCACAGGTTCGAGCGGCTTCGGAACCTGCTTGGGCTTCACCGCCGCGGGTCTCTTCGCCTCGGGTGCGGTGGGCTCCTTCGTTTCGACTTTTCTTTCGGCCTCTGTAGTCGGAGGTGCAGGGGGGATCGGTGATTCGATCGCCTTGGCTTCGATCCCCGAGGATTCGGGCAACGGATCGTTATCCTCGCGAGCCTCGAACACCGCCCGGCAAATCGTGTTGGGGCAGCGCATCCGTTTGCCGCGCATGCCGGCATCCAGCTGATACTTGCTTTCACAGCGTGGACAGGTGACCGAGAGGTGCATGGGGTTTCCAATCCAGCTCGGTAATGGGCCGATCAAGTCTTGAATGGATCGCTTACGTCCGGGCTTCTCCCCAGATGCGCGCCAGCTCGACGAGCACGCGCGCGGCAATTTCCATTTCTTCAACGCACGTCCACTCCAGAGGCGAATGGAGATTGTGCTCGCCGCACGACAGGTTAGGCGTGGGCAGTCCCAGTTCCGTGAGACGCGAGCCATCGGTGCCGCCACGGACGATGGTGCGCCGGGGATTGAGCCCCACGCGTTTCATGGCTGCCTCGGCGAAATCGACGGCGCGCGGTTCCTTGATCAGCCCGTCAGCCATGTTGCGATACTGCGGCGTCACCTTGACGTCGATGTGTGCCCCCGGATGCTCGATCATCAAAAGGTAGGCGATGTTCTGTAATAGCGTGGCTTTTTCTGCCAGCTTGTCAGTATCGAAATCGCGGAGCAAGATGCGCAAGGTCGCGGCGCCGACCCCGCCCTCGAACTTGTACGGATGAAGGAATCCCTCGCGATTATCAGTCGTTTCCGGCGACAGCGCCTGCCAGGGCATACGTTCGAGAAATGCACCGGCGATGCGGACGGCATTGATCATGCGCCCCTTGGCAATGGCTGGATGAATGTTGACACCCGTGATCGTGACAACCGCCAGGTCGGCAGAAAATGTCTCGCCGTCGATCTCGCCCGTGCCGCCGCCGTCGAGCGTATAGCCGACGTGAGCGCCGAGCTTCTTGAGATCGACGTGATCGACGCCGTGACCGATCTCCTCGTCGCAGGTGAAGCAGATACGGATCGGCCCGTGCGGAATCTCCGGGTGTGTCATCAAATAATCGGCTGCCTGCATGATGACAGCGATACCAGCCTTGTCGTCCGCGCCGAGAAGGGTGGTGCCGTCCGTGGTGACCAGTGTTTTGCCAAGGCACGTCAACAGGTCGGGATTGTCGGCAACGCGAAGGACTTTCAACGGGTCGCCTGGAAGGGCGATGTCGTCTCCTGCGTAGTTGCGATGCACCTGCGGCTTGACGCCGCGGCCGCTGGTTTCGGGCGAGGTATCGACGTGGGCGATCCAGGCCATAACGGGGCACGCCTTGTTTTGCGTGGCCGGCAACGTCGCCAGCACGATGCCATGGGCGTCCTGAACGGCGTCGCGCACACCCATCGCCTGCAATTCATGTGCGAGCAGCCGACCCAGTTCGAGCTGGCCAGGGGACGAGGGATATGACTTCGAGGCTTCGTCAGCCTGCGAGTCAATCTGCACGTAACGGCAAAAGCGTTCGAGGAGCATCAGGTTTTTACCAGCCCCACGCGCGAGCGTGGGAATTGACGTAAGATCCCCCGAGCTTGCGCTCGGAGCTGGTCAGATCACTTCGATCCGCGTGTGTTCGTCCACCGCCACGGTACTCATTTCCTTGTTGTCCTTGGTGAAATGAATGACGGGGATCACGATATCATCTTGCCTGAGCCTGTCGGTCGCCAATCCGGTGGCCAGCGAATCAACGTGGCGGAAGGAGCCTTCGACGACGAGCTGCCACGTCTTTGTACTGCCGACCTTCACCGTTTGAGTAATGCGCACGCGCTGTCCGGGGTTGAGTTGATCGAGTCGCGCCAGCACATCGGGCGGGATTGGTCGCGTTGTATGGCGGAATTTGCTGGCCGCGGTCATGGCGTTCCTCCTCGCTGCGGTCGACCCCGTACGAGGGCGATCCGGCCCGTGCGCGCCAGTTCCACAATGCCGTACGGCCGCATCAGATCGATAAACGCTTCGATTTTTTGTTCTTGACCGGAGATTTCAATCATGAGGTTGTCGAGGCCGATATCGACGACTCGGCCGCGGAACATCTCTACTAGCAGTGCGATTTCCGTCCGTTTCTCCGAAGGAGCGATCACGTTGATGAGCATGAGATCGCGTTCGACGAAGTTTTCGCTCGAGATATCGTGGACGCGCACGACGGAGACGATCTTGTCGAGCTGCTTGCGAACCTGGTCGAGCGTGTTGTCGTCCCCGTGAACAACGAAGGTCATGCGGGAAAGCTGGGTATCTTCGGTTTCGCCGACCGCCAGACTGTCGATATTGAAGCCGCGCGAGGCGAGCATGCCCGAGACCTGGGCGAGGACGCCGGGTTGATTTTGCACCAGGGCCGACAACACGTGACGCATAGAAAACTCCTACGAGGCATGATAGGAAAAAGGTTGCTCTCTGCCGAGATTGCGGATATGTCAACTGGGTGGAGATAGCGATTCACGCCCCGGAGTAATTGCCATGACGCATGAGACTCGTCGCCAATTTTTGCAAACCAGCGTCGCCGCACTCGGCGCCGCAGGCCTCGCCATCGCAGGGGAACCACGGCAGCCCGACAAGGACCCTTTTGGCGGATTCACGGTCGGTATTCAGAGCTATAGCTATCGGCAGTTCACTCTTGAAAAAGCGCTAGGCGAGATTCAGGCACTCGGCCTGCGCTACGTGGAACTTTATCGCGGCCACGTGCCGACCAATGCCACCGAGGCCCAAATGAAAGCGGTCCGCGGTTTGCTGGAGAAACACCGTATCTCCCCGGTCGCGTTTGGCGTCGAAGGATTCTCAAAAGATCACGCTGCCAACCGCCGGCTTTTTGAGTTCGGCCGCCGGCTCGGCGTCCGTTACCTCAGTGCCGATCCGAGCCCAGATAGCTTCGACAGCCTCGACAAGCTCGTGGCCGAGTTTAACATCGGCATCGCAATCCATCCTCATGGACCAACGGGCAAGCAACTCCATCGCTGGTATTCGGCCGAGGAGATCATGAAAGCGGTCGGCAATCGGCATCGCCTCATCGGCGCTTGCCTGGATACCGGGCATCTCATTCGCAGCGCCCAGAATCCTTTCAATCGCAAACTGGATCCCGCCCAGCAAGTGCGGGCCATGGGCGCCCGCAATTTCGGCATGCACCTCAAGGATCATGACAACAAGACGCGCACCGATGTCGTCTATGGCCGCGGAGTTCTCAACGTCGGTAGCGTCCTTAGGGCGCTTCGCGAGGTAAAGTTTGGCGGCTACATCGCAATCGAGTATGAGGCGAACCCCGCCAACCCGACGGCGGACATCCGCGCCTGCTTGGACGTATTCCGTGATGCGGTGCGGAAATTGACGTAATGGGCGCGAGGCGTTTGCGTCGCGCGCGGACTGTCTCACTCGACCCGTTATTCAGATTTTGCTACAATATACTACCGCTTGAACGGACGAACCTCCCCTATGCGGGAGGTTTTTGTTTTGATGTCGTGTGTTTTTTCCGGCAAGAAGGGCCTCCTGGGAGCCATGATGACGCCAGACGAAATCGCCGAGTTGCGCGGGAAACATTACAACGCGACCGTGGTTCACCTGAGGCTGGCGAACCCGGAGTTGATGATTGTGCGCGTGCGGCCCGACGCCGGTGTGGCCAAACATCGGCCTGGGCAGTATTCCACGCTCGGCATGGGGCACTGGGAGCCGCGGGCGCCCGATTGCCAGGCCGAAATCCCCAAGGTCGGCGAGGAGACCAAGCTAATTCGCCGGGCCTATTCAATCAGCTGCTCAATCCTGGACGATGACGGTTCCCTGCCCAACCGCGCCAACCAGGAATGGCTGGAGTTTTACATCGTTCTCGTGCGCAAGGCCGACCACCCGCCTGCTCTGACGCCGCGGCTCTTTACGCTCAAGGAAGGTGATCGCATTTTCCTGGGCGAGAAGATTGCCGGGCACTTCACGCTCGAACCGGTACGGCCGACCGACAATGTCGTGTTTCTTTCCACAGGCACGGGCGAGGCGCCGCACAACTACATGCTCTGGGAACTGCTCGCCAAGAACCACCAGGGTCGGATCCTTGCCGCCTGCTGTGTGCGCTATCAACAGGACCTCGGCTACCGTGTGGTTCACGAAACCCTGGCCAGCAGACATCCAAACTACACTTACCTCCAGCTCACCACCCGTGAAGCCAACAATCTTGGCCAGAAAGTGTACATCCAGGACCTCATCACCAGCGGGCAACTCGAGGAACGGCTGGGAGATCAGCTCGACCCGGCCCGGACCCACGTCTATCTATGCGGCAATCCCAAGATGATTGGCGCCGCGGAGATCGACAAGGCCACTGGCGCTACCGTATTTCCCCAACCTCCGGGCGTAATTGAAATTCTCAGCAAACGCGGCTTCCAGGCCGACCAGCCGAGCTTGAAATTGAAGGGGAACATTCATGTCGAGGAATACTGGTGAGTTACACGCCCGGGGGTGAACCTAGGTATCCCCCGGGATCGAACCCAGGGGGTCGCTTCGCTCTCTCTTGGGCTTTGAGGCAAATATGGCGGAAGACATCATCGGTAATTATCGCCTGGTCAAGTGCATTCTGACAGGGCAGAGCACCCAGGTCTGGGAAGTCGTCGAGGTGCAAAGCCATCGCCACTTTGCCATGAAACAGCTTCTGCCCGATAAGCTCAACGACACCGAAGCCAGGAACACGCTCAATCATGAGGCGACTGTTGGTCTGGAGATGACGCACCCCAATGTCATACGCATCGTTTACGTCAGCAATGAGAAGCTCCACCATTATTTCGTGATGGAGTATTTCCCCTCGGGCAGCCTGAAAACCCGCCTGGTACAAAAGAATTACGACTTTCTGCGCGAGCACGCTCACAGCATCTTCAAGCAGGCGGCTACCGGCCTGGCGTACGTCAATGCCAGCGGCTGGGTCCATCGCGATATCAAGCCCGACAATATGCTCGTCAACAGCAAGGGAGAGCTGCGCCTCATCGACTTTGCAATTGCCGAACGCGTTCAGGTGGACGGATTTTTCAGTCGGCTTTTCCGCCGCAAGAAGCATGTGCAAGGCACGCGAAGCTACATGTCGCCGGAACAGATTCGCGGCCAATTTCTTGATGGCCGGGCGGATATCTACAGTTACGCGGCAACGCTGTTCGAGTTGACGACCTACCGTCCGCCGTTCCGGGCTGGCACCCAGCAGGAACTATTGCAGAAGCACATCATCGAAAAACCGGTGTCGCCGGTGACCTACAATCCGGAGTTGACGCCGGAGTTCGGCGACCTGATCGTACGTTGCCTGGCGAAGAAGCGTGAGGACCGCCCGGAGAGCTTTCACGACGTGCTCAAGGTGTTGAATCAGATTCGCATTTACAAGAATGATCCGGTCAGGACGTAGCGGCCCGTTGGCGCCTCCGGCGCGCAACGGCACGGTCGAATCATGACCTTCCCGGACCCTCCCCCATGCACTGCGAAGCCGTTGCCGTCGATGCGTGTGCTCCCGACCCCGCAGCCATTGCGCGCGCCGCCAAGCTCCTGCAATCCGGCGGCCTGGTTGCCTTCCCCACTGAAACGGTCTACGGCTTAGGCGCTAACGCACTCGATGTGGAAGCGGTCGCGCGCATTTTCGCCGCCAAGGGGAGGCCGGCAAAGAATCCCATCATCGTTCACGTCCCGACCAAGAACGACGCAAAGAAACTCGTGTGCACGTGGCCCGATTGCGCCGAACTCCTGGCAAATCGCTTCTGGCCTGGCCCACTGACGCTGGTTCTGCCCAAGCATCCCTGCGTGCCCGACCTGGTCACCGCCGGTGGTCCGACGGTCGCGCTACGCGTTCCGGCGCATCCGGTCGCGCTGGCTCTGTTGCACGCCTGCGGTTTGCCCCTGGCTGCGCCGAGCGCCAACTGTTCTACGGAGCTTTCGCCGACGCGTGCCGAGCATGTGCTGCGCAGCTTGGCCGATCGGATTGATCTGCTGCTCGACGCCGGCCCGACGACGGGAGGTCTGGAGTCTACCGTACTCGATTTGACAACCGAGCCGCCGCGGCTTCTGCGCCCAGGCCTGTTGTGCGTGGCGGAGCTTGAATCACTACTGGGATCCATCGATCAATCAACTCCGGAGCAAAAGACACTGGCGCGCTCGCCCGGCCAAATGTCCAGGCATTATGCGCCGCGGACGCCCCTGGAGGTGACAGTAAGCAGCGAGACACGCGTCGCTACGCTGATGCAGCAAGGCTTCCTGGTCGGTTGGCTGACACATGTGAAGGGGACCCGCGGGACTTCAGCGAGCTGTATCGTTCTGCCCGCAGACCCTATCGGGTATTCGGCCGGGCTGTATGCGGCTCTGCATCAACTGGATGAGGCGGGATTGGATCGCATCATTGTGGAGATGCCGCCGACGGCAACCGATTGGCTGGCGGTGCACGATCGGCTGAGGCGCGCGGCGGGCTAATGTTGTCGGTCCGCCCTTGCCAGTGGCCGCGCGAGCGCGAAGCCCATGAACGATTGCGTCAACTGACGACTGTCAGTGAGCGCAATTCCTTTGGCAAATGAAAGCTGACGTCCTCTTCGCGGATCGTGCGTGTTTCGACGGTGGCGCCGTGGTTGTGCTTCAGATACTCAACGCATTCCTGCACGACGTCCTCCGGCGCGCTGGCGCCCGCGGTGACCAGGACCGTGTTCTTGTTCTTGAACCACTCCGGTTTGATCTCCTGCACGCCGTCGATGAGATACGCTGGTTTGCCACAGCTCGTCGCCAACTCGGCGAGCCGCAGGCTGTTCGAGCTATTGCGGCTACCCAATACAAGGACGACGTCGGCTTCCGGCACCAATTCCTTGACAGCTTCCTGGCGATTCTGCGTAGCGTAGCAGATGTCGTCCTTCTTGGGCCCGGCGATATTGGGAAAGCGTTTGCGCAGGGCGGCGATGATAACCTCGGCGTCGTCAACGCTCAACGTGGTTTGCGTCAGATAGGCGACCTTGGCGTCAATCGGCAGGTCGAGCGCCTCGACCTCTTTTTCGTCTTGCACCAAACGGATATTGGCCGGTGCTTCGCCGATCGTGCCGAGAACCTCGTCATGCCCCTCGTGGCCAATCAGCAAGATCGTGTAACCCTCCTTGGCGAACCGGATCGCCTCCAGGTGGACCTTGGTGACGAGCGGGCAAGTGGCATCGATGGCGTTGAGATTGCGGACCCTGGACGCCTCCCGAATAGCCGGGGCCACGCCGTGCGCGCTGTAGAGCACGACAGAGTTTGCCGGAATCTCATCGATGGTGTCAACGAAGATCACGCCGCGTTTCTTGAACCGCGCGACCACATGCAGGTTGTGCACGATTTCGTGATAGACGTAAAGCGGCGTGCCGAAGAGGTCGAGTGCCCGCTCCAGGCTATCGATGGCCATGTTGACGCCGGCGCAGAAACCGCGCGGGTTGGCGAGAATGATCTTCATGCGAGTCCTCCCTGGTCTGAGCGTTATCCTACCCGAACAAGAGAGATTTGCAAATTGCGAACAAAAAACCCCTTGGCGCTCACGCTCAAGGGGTCATTGGGATGGCGTTGACATTCGGCAATTTACTTGGCGTATTCCAACTTCTTGACGCTGATGACTTTCTTCTTGTCCACATCCTTGACCGTGGCGACCACGGTGCCGTCGGCCGCTGCGGCGCAGATGTCGCTGTGATACTTCTTGTCCGAGGCGGCGTCGAAGAAGTAGATGATCTCCTTCTTCTTGGCGTCCTTGACGATAATGATGGTTGCACACTCGCTGCCGACGCTTCGTTCACACTTGTTGCAGGCGATCTTCCCCTTCAGCACGACTTCTTTCTCTTTCTTGTCCGTCTTTTTGTCCTGGGCGAAGTTGGCATCGCTCGCAAGCAGCAAACCGACGCAACCCAACGCAAACGCAACAAACAGAGCACGCATGATCGGTTCCTCCTCGATGGGACCTGTGAAGGTTTCGAAAATAGTACTGGTATGGTACTCTTACTCTTCGGATTTCGCCACAGAAAACTTCATTTTTCGCCAATCGGCGTGGCCTCCGCAAACGTCGCGGCGACCCGTGTAGGATTTATTACTGCTTTGGCGTCAACGAGGGCTGCAACGGCCGACCACCGCGCATGCGCCTCTGAAAATCCAGTTCCAGCGCGCCGTAGGAATTCTCGACCTGTTGCACGATGGTTGAGAGGAGGCCCAGCAAACGCTTTGCGGTGTAGAAGTTCATCACCACCCGGTGGGTCAACTTGACCGGCTCAGCTGGATTGGGAACAAGGTAGGGGTTCAGGCCGAAATCGAGGACCAATTCCTCCGGGGTTGTGCTCGCGCGGCAGAAATTCGTATAGACCATGGACATCTCGGACGTGTCGGTCTGGAATTGCTGCTGGGTAGGCGCAGCTGCGGGGGTGGGGTTGCTTCCTTCAGGGGTCCGTAGTTCGTCTGCCATATGGCGCTCCTCAAGATAAAAAAAGGGTGAGGCTGGTTTATTTGGGTACAAAGTCCACGCTTCATAGGACCACGAGGCATCAGTACTCGAACTGCCATTGGTCACTTCGGACGGCAAGCCTTAGAGTTCGAGGGGAACCTCCTGTGCTGCCATCCTTTCCGCAACCTCGAATTTTGGAACTATTGATCTATCGAAAAAAAGGGGCATCGGGTAGGATATCGGCGTGCAGGATGCACTCCCGTTCGTGTTTTTCACGAGCGGGAAGAAGTCGGTCAAGGACGGCCCTATCATGACGACTACCCCATTCCTTGCCCTCTGCTTGCGCCGCAAGAAAGACGCCATCCTCGCGCGCCAGCGGGCCCGCCGGGTGGCCAGCCTCCTCAATTTCGACCTGCATGAACAGGCCTGTATTGCCGCGGGCACTTTTTTCATTGGGTGCCAGGCTCTCATGCTTTTCGGCAAGGCGAAGTTGCTATTCCAAATTGAAAATCAGCAGCTGCACATTTTCGCGCAGGATGGAAACGAGGACGCGACCCAGTCGGGGCCCAAGCGGCTCGCCGGGGTTTTCGCCGCCGTTGACGCGCGCTCGCTTTTCCGATTGACGAAAACCCTTCCCCCACGAGATCTTGCGGCCGAAGACCTGGAAATTGGCTGGCTGGTCAAGCAAGTTGAGAAAACCGCATGTAACGCAGTTTTTGACGAGATCATCAAACAGAATCAGGAAATCCTGGCACTATTGCACGAGTTACGAATATTCCAGCTGAAAAACCCGACGATGGAGGAAAAATCGCCGAACCCCCATGCCGCCTGACGGCAGATGTGATAGGATCTCTAAAGTACGTTATATCCTGCCTGAAACGACCACTCTTCCTGATCGTCACCGATCGGTGTGTCGCACGGGTGTTATTTTCGTTTTTTTCACAAATAACACTTGTAATCCGACTTTACCCGCTTTACAATGGTTCGTGAAACGAAGTACGAAGCATGCTCCTCGTAGTTGTGACGAGGAGGCGTTGTTTCATCGAAGATGAAATGACGCCGGAAAGTTCAAGGACGTGCGCCTCACGATTTTTCAGTCAGTCCGGTGAAACGGAGCATTGAAAAACCGCGAAGGCACGACTAGTGACATCACCTCCCGGGAGGCCGTGGCCTTTCCCAACGGTGCCTTGTCGCTCGTGCGGTTCGCCGCTTTTCCTAGGGGCACGGAAAAGCGTCCTGGACTCACCCGCAACGTGGCTCGATAACCTCTTTGATTTAAGGGAAAGACGGCAATGAAGACCAAGGCACTCAAGCGCCGGGCGAAGGCGGCGCCCGTAGAATCCTACGCCATTGACACGACGCAGACGATCTTCTCCTCCGACCTCCTCACGCCGGAAGAAGAACGTCAGCTCCTCGCCGCCTTTTGGGAATGCAAGAGTGAATTAGTAAAATTCCTAATCCGCTATTTCCCCAAGCTACGGGCTCATCGCCCCGTGCTCGAGCCCTGGCCGATGGCTCAGTTCATCCGCGATTACTGTGATAACGAGGCCCGTGAGCACCCGGCGATCCGCCACGTCCACGATCGCTATATCCATTGCAAGCACCGTCTCGCTTCGGCCAATATCCGGCTGGCGGCGCATGTGGCCAAACGCTTCCGTCATCACGCCCTCGGCTACTCCGATCTTTTGCAAGAGGCGGTATGTGGCCTCATGCAGGCGATCGATCGCTTCGACGTCAGCCATGGCACTCGCCTGGCAACCTATGCGACATGGTGGATTCGGCAAACGCTTCAGATCGCGGTTGCACGCCAGAGCCACCTTGTCAGCCTGTCGCCGCACCATTTGCAGGAACTCGGCTTGCTCCAGCAAGAATCCGAAGCACTCGCCCACGGCGGCCAGCATCTGCCCAGCCCGCAGGAATTGGCCCACCGCACCGGTTCCAGCCTCGAACACCTGACCCACTTGCAAACCGCCACGCGTGCCCCCGTGTCGCTCAATGCCGTCCTCGACGACGACAGCGATTTCAAGCTCACTGAAGCGATGCCCGACAACGAGAGCCAGACGCTTCGCACTAACTCCGAACGCCAGGAAGCTCTCAGTTTCCTCATGGAAAACCTGAGGCCACGCGAGCGGAAAGTGCTCGACCTTCGCTTCGGGCTGACAGGCAACGGCACCCATAGCCTGCGCCAGATCGGCCATCTCCTCCGCATCAGCAAGGAGCGCGTCCGCCAGATCCAGAACCGAGCCCTCGAAAAACTACGTTCCTCTGCCGAGCGCGTAGGTTGGGATCCGAGCCTGCTCCTGGGGGGTTGATATTTTCTTGGCCCGCCACGCTGGCGAGGGATGCAACAATCAACGAGAAACGGGCCGACCTGCGGCCCGTTTTTTGTTGCGCGAATGGGATTGGCCACCCTCACGTCACACTAGTGCTCCGTCACAGCTTAATTGTCGGGTAGACCGACTTCAGTTTGGTCCGTGCGTCGTCGATCTTCATTTGCCAATCGACGCCACGCTGCGTGGCGTTCACGTCCTTGGACCATGCTTTGGTTGCCCTGCGCAGC
>SXGT01152295.1_pt1 | contig 44931 bp, 40 predicted proteins | sample 3176221 | NCBI WGS metagenome assembly SXGT01 (sample SAMN11356862, study PRJNA531348) | freshwater metagenome | isolation source: freshwater sample F1-120 | place: China: Fuxian Lake, Yuxi | collected 2017-12-25 | reverse complement strand
TCGAGGCGAAAGGATTCGCGGAGGAGGATGGCGGGCGGGGAGTTGCGGTTGGGGATGGCGGCGACGTACATGCTTACAACTATATCATACAAAGCAGAGCTTGTCAATATGACAGCAACTAGTTACATGCCTACACAATAGACCTGAAACGGGGATAACTTCATCAAAACAAGCCGTTTCAGGGTTTTAGTAGTGAGAACTTCGGCCTAAAGTGGGGTTCCGGTTCGACCTCGTGAAGCCTTTTCGCGTTTGGAGCGGTTAGCAGTTGCGAGCGCGCTACTCCGCGCGCAGTGCAGGCAGCAACGGCGAACGAATTACGGCAACGGTCGCGAGCAACGAGGAAATCACTCCCGTACCGAAAACAGCCGCCAGAAGCCATCCGGCCCCAGCCGCGGAAAACTGGCCGCCGCGAGCGCCGATCGTGGGAGCGATCGCAATCAGGGCGCACACTGTTCCAATTGCCAGGCCACTCGCAAGCAGCAAAGCGCTTTCCGCGGCGACGGCAATGGCAAGATCCCGTGTTGCGAAACCCGCAGCGCGCAGAAGAGCCAGTTCCCGCCTTCTCTCGAGCACGTTTCGCAACAGCACGGCAGCTAGCCCAACGGTACCGAGCGCCAGTCCGAGTCCGCCCAAAGACTGAAACGTGGAAAGGTAGGTGTTCTCCACGCGGTGAAAGCCTTCGAGCCTTTCTGCCGTCGATTGAACGTCGAGGTCGTAGTCCGAGAGCGCTGCCTCCAGCAGACCGGCGGTCTGCTCGCCGGCTTTGCGGGGGACGTCGATCAGGAAAAATCGATACCCCTGCTCGCCCTGAAACGCGCGTACGAAATTCTTCTCCGCGATGATGATCTCGCCCTGAAACACGCTGTCATCGAGTGCGGCCACAAGGCGCAATCGGACCGGCGCGCCGCCGTTGTCGACCACAATCTCGTCACCCAATTTGCGATGCAGCACGTACGCCATCGAATTCGCGTCGGCCGCCGCAGGGATCGCGCCATCAGAGGCGTCGGATTCGAGCAGCATCCATGGCTTGGTTCTTGCCTCGCCCTTGGCGAGCGAATCCGCGAAGGCGAATCCCGCCGTCCGCAGAAACGCGGTGGGAGCACCTAGCACACGTGGATTGCGAGGCGCGTAAAGATTCAGGCAGCTCGCGTCGTCTCCGGCCTTCAAACGGAACGGGACGAATTTCACTTCCGCGAACGGCGTCAGGTTGAGGGCCTCTTTTCCGGCCGCCGTCGCCGGATTGTGGACTACGGGCAGTAGCGACTCCGCCAGGTACGGATACCCTCCCGTTCCGCTGTCCGAGGAATAATCCTTCATGGGGGGCCTTCGGAAAGACTCTATGGCGACGATCAAAAAAGTGGCCGACGCAATAAGCGCTATGCACATCACGCTGCGTCCGGGCCTCGACGCCGCGTTTCGGAAGCCGAGGCCCGCAACCGATGTAAGCAGCCGGCCGCCAGGCGCCGTGAGCCACAGCCAGACCGCCTGAAGCGTCGCAATCAAGAGTAGCGCACCCCCACCGAAGAAGCCCCCTGCGGCGGGAATCCGGTCCGTGGCTGCCGCGATCACACAGCCCAGCGCGCCGGCGGCCACAAGCACAGGTAGCCGGCGCCGCCTCTTTCCGCTTTGCAGGCCGGACGGGCCCCCAAGCAATCCGCGTGGCGTCACGTCCCTTAGGCCCCTCAGAGTGAACGCAATCGCGAAGAGCGACGAAGCGACGCCGCCAACCGCTCCGTACACCAGAGGCTTCACGGCAATGTGCAATGTGAGCAAACGCGTGCCCACGGCCTCGATCCACCACGTTCGCAATCCCACGAGAATCAGGCCCGCGTATGCGGAGGCGGCAACGATTCCAATCAGACTCCCCGCCACAGCAAGCGCCGCGCCCTCGCACAGGAACATGTTCCGGATTTTGGCCGCCGAAAATCCCGCGGCCCGGAGCGTGCCGATCTCCCGCAGGCGCTGCTCGATTCCGAGCTTGAAGAAAAGCCCCGTGAGCATGAGCGCGGAAACCACCAGGAAGAAACTGAAGTAGACAAAATACTCTCCGAAATCCGTCGAGCCTTCGGAGGCCTCGACGCCCTGCGCCCGCACGGCATGCGCCGCAAGGCCCATGCGCGAAGGATCGATCGCGTCCCTCAGCGACCTGGAAAAAGCGGCCTGCGCGGATTCAAGACTCATGCCGGCGGGCGGCGCGACCCGTAGCGACGTCAGTCTTCCGAAACGCGACTGCCACAGATCTTGCCCCCGCTCGATCGGGATGAAAGCCTTCGGCGTCGTGCGAAACCGGTCCCAATAATCCTCGTCGCGCGGACGGACCCGGCCAAGGTTCATCGGAAACGGCGGGTCCCAGTCGTGAAGGCTCTTTGTCGCGGTGATGCCGGGATATTCCGGCGCCAGATCCCGATCGGCGTAGATGCCGCGCATGGGTACAACGCGGCTCAAGTGGAAGTCCGCGGTTTCCGTCGCAAGGCTCCCGTCTGGAGTCCACAAATAGTATTCGATTTGGACTTTGTCACCCACGCGGGCGTTCAGATCGCCGGCGGCCCAGTCATTGAGGACAATGGAGTTCCCTGGATCGCCCGGCCCGCGGGGCATCGCCGTCACGAGTGAATACGGTACTTCTCGCCCTCCCACACGCAGAGAGTTCGCAAGGTAAGTGAACAGCGGCGTGGTGGCCATGCCGAGCTTTTGGGCAACTTCGCGCGCGGCTCCGGACAGCGCGTCGTTCACGAGTGCGCCCTCCGCTTCAACCGAAAGCGAGTTCGCCGCTTCGATGACTCGAATCTTGACGCCTGCGTCCTCCAGTTTCCACGCCCGGGCAAGGTCCCGCTTGTCCCTTAGCGCCGCCGGGACGAGAATCGCATTCGCGCGACGCGCCCGCTCCAGGTCCCGCTGCAGTCGCGATAGCGAGACGAACACAGTGCGTGACGGGGCCTGTTGCGGCCGAATCGAAAATTCGCCCATTGCGTCCGCGGAGAGCGTTTGCCTGGCGGTGAGACGAAGAGTCCTGCCTGTGTCGTCCTTCCGCCCGTGCAATGACTCCACGGGAATATCCGAAGGCTTGGGCACGCGCAACAGAATCGAGTCGCCTGGCTTCGCGCCCAACTCCTGGGCCAGCGCTCCGCTCAGCAGAGCTTCTCGATTCTGGGGCGCTTTCGCCGATCCCTCGCGGCCGTGGAACTTCCAGAAGCGCTCGTCCACGCCGTACACCTGAACGCGCGACGCCCGGCGTCCGCTCGGTTCATGGGTTACGAACGACTCCATTGCGATCAGAGGGCACGCCCCGTCGAACTCCGCCGCGAGCGCCTCGCGGAAAAACCCGGAGGACGCAATCACCGTCTCCGCGCGTCCGAGGCGAGACGTCACAAGGTCGCGCAGACTCCCGCGCACCGAATCCCCTACCAGTAACGATCCCGCAAGAACGGCTGTACCTGTGGCCACTCCGAGCACGACGGCCAGGTTCGTCCGCGCGTAATATTTCAGATTCCGGAGAATCAGCGTTGAGGTCTGCACAATTGTCCGCCGGTCAATTCATATTGCACGGGAAGCCGCGCCGCCATTTCCATGCTATGAGTGACCAGCACGAGGATAGTCTGCTGCTCGCGGTGCAGGTCGAGGAGTATAGACATCACGGAGTCCGCCGCTTTGCGATCCAGATTGCCTGTGGGCTCGTCGCAAAGCAGCAGCAGGGGCTTTGATATCAGCGCCCGTGCCAGCGCGACTCTCTGCTTCTCTCCACCGGATAGTTCGGCCGGCCGGTGATTCAGCCGGGCCCCCAAGCCAACTTCCGTGAGTAGCGTTCTCGCGCGTTCCATCGCTCCGTCCCGGGCAGCGCCAGCCTCGGCCGCGAGCGTGGGAATCAGAATGTTCTCGAGCACCGAACACTGCGCCAACAGGCAATGATCCTGAAACACGAAGCCGATTTCCCTATTGCGAAAGCCCGCAAGCGTTCTGTCCGGGAGCGTAAAAGGATCGCGCCCATCGAGCATCACCGTTCCCGACGATGGTGTTTCGAGCGTGCCCAGGATATAAAGGAGCGTGCTCTTTCCGCTGCCCGATGGCCCCATGATCGCGATGGAATCTCCTCTGGCGAGGGAGAGCGAGACATTGGACAGTATCGGGAGATCACCAGCCGGGGAGGCGTAGGTCTTGGAGAGATTGCGTACTTCGAGCATTTTCGGTCTTCGGCTATCAGTCGATTCTAGCAGCGAAATACCCTTTAGCAGGTTAGCCTGTCACTTTGGGGTACCTCCGGTGCGGAGGAGTTCGTGCCGGCTACCGCTCCATGCTGTTTTTCGCGCCCTTTGGAGAATGCCGGCAGGCCGCGCGTCGCAGGGAGGCACTTGCCCACAGCCGACGCCGGAAGAACTACTCCTCCTCAGGCAGGCGTCCACAGTCAGGGAGTCGTGACGGAAGCTAAACAGTTGCACGGACCGAAACCGCCGTAGCATTCTGGTTCAAGTACCTGAACTTGCCGGAACTACCTGAAGTCGAAACCATCGTGCGATCGCTCGCGCCGCGCCTCAAAGGGCGGCGGATACTCAATGCGGAGTTTCGTTGCGCACGTGTGCTCCTGGGAGATGCGGAGGCGGCATCGGCCCGGCTGGCAGGCGCCCGTATCGGTGCGGTGCGGCGTCACGGAAAGTTCATCGTCGTCGAACTGAGCGGCGGCGCGAATCTCGTCATTCATCTCGGAATGACGGGTAGGTTGTTGCTCGACACAGCCGCGGAACCGGGGCGGCACACGCATGCGGTCTTTACGCTCGATGGAGGCTTCCTGCTGTACGACGACATTCGCCAGTTCGGACGCATAGAGTTCGCGGAGGGGCTTCCACGGCGAACCGCCGCGCTAGGGCCGGATCCGCTCGAGATCGGCGGTCATGAGTTTCTGTGGCGGCTGCGCAGCCGCCGTTCGAAAATCAAGCCGCTGCTCTTGAATCAGACGTTCCTTCGCGGGTTGGGCAATATCTATTGCGATGAGGCGCTGTTCCGTGCCCGCATTCACCCACGCGCGATTGCATCGCGCTTAAGCCGCGACCGCGCGCTGCGGCTGCTGAAGGCGATCGTCGAAACGCTCGAAGAGTCGATCGCAAGCCGCGGATCATCCGTCTCGGATTACGTGGACGCAGATGGGCACAGGGGCAGTTTCCAGTTGCGCCATCGCGTCTACCAAAAAACGGGCGAGCCGTGCGTCGAGTGCGGCACGCCCATCCGGCGGATACTGGTCGCGCAACGCGGGACGCATTTCTGCCCGCGATGCCAGCGAAATTAGCCAAACATGAACCTGATCCAATTATTTGATCTCTCTCTCGTGGGCCGTGGCGGCAAAACGGCGCTCGAATTCGAAGGTGCGAGTTTCACTTTCGCGGAATTGGATGCCCGCGCCAATCGCATGGCAAGCGCGCTTGCCGTGCGTGGCTTCAGGCCGGGTGACCGTTTGTGCGTCCAACTCGCCAACTCCGTCGAGATGATCGATCTCTACCTCGCCTGTCTCAAGACCGGCGTGATCTTCGTTCCCGTAAACATCCTGTACCGTGATCGCGAGGTTCGGCACATCGTGAGCGACGCGGAGCCGCGTCTTTTCGTGACGGCGACTGAAGTGGTGGAACTCGCGTGCGAGGCCGCCGCGCTTCCCTCGGATCGCCCCGCCGCACCGGCGCTCGATGGCGACGCGCCCGCGGGAATCATCTACACGTCCGGAACCACCGGGGCCTCGAAGGGCGCGGTGATCACGCACAATAACTTTGCCGCGAACGCCTTGAACCTGCTTGCGTGCTGGCAGATTACCGAAGCGGATAGGCTGCTGCTCGCCATTCCTCTGTTTCACGTCCACGGCCTCGGCAACGGCCTGCACGCGTGGCTGATCTCGGGTTGCCGCGTGCGGCTGCTCAACCGTTTCGAGCATCAGAAGGCCGCCGCTGAGTTTCTCGACTTCCGCCCCACGCTCTTCTTCGGAGTACCCACGATTTACGTGCGGCTACTCGATCTGCCCTCGGAAGCCGCCCTTGAAATCGGCGCCTTCATGCGACTGTTCGTTTCCGGTTCCGCCCCCTTGCCCGCGCAGGTGCTTGAGGATTTCGAAGCCCTTTACGGCCACCGCATCCTGGAGCGATACGGGATGACGGAGACGCTTATGAACATGGGGAATCCCTACATCGGTGAGCGCCGCGCCGGGACCGTCGGTCTGCCATTGCCGGGCGTTTCGGCGCGGGTGCTCGACCCCGAAGGACGGCCCGTGCCTGATGGGCAGAGCGGCGAATTGTACGTCAAGGGGCCGAACGTTTTTCCAGGGTACTGGAGACGCAAAGAGGCCACGCGCACGGCGTTTGAGGATGGGTACTTTCGGACTGGCGATATCGCGTTGCGCTCCCCGGACGGTTACTTTACGTTGCAGGGCCGCAAGAGTGACCTGATCATCTCCGGAGGATTCAATATCTACCCGCGCGAAATCGAGGAGTTCCTGCTTGAGCAGGAAGGGGTGAAAGAGGCCGCGGTCGCGGGCGTGGCGGACCGCGTTCGCGGCGAGGTTCCCGTGGCCTACGTTGTGATTGGCGAAGGATTCGACGCCGCTGCTGTTGACGCGAAGTGCCGCTCGGCGCTCGCGTCGTTCAAAGTGCCGCGTGCGTTCATCCCGGTGGACAAACTGCCCCGGACCGCTCTTGGGAAGGTGCAAAAGCACCTTCTTCCGCGGCCTACTTCAACGTCCGGATCCTGATATTGCGGAACCACGCCTCGTCATTGTGGTTCTGAAGGGAAATCTGCCCCTTCCTGACTGGCTGTTTGACAAGAAGTTCGTAGACTTTCGACTCGGGACTCCAGCGCTTTGCCGCGCTTTGGGCGATGAGGCTCGAACTGAGATCGGCGTCCACCACCTTTACTCCGTTGAGCCAATGCTCGACGTGGGCGCCCTTCACCAGCAGCCGCGACGAATTGAACTCGCCTGTGGGTTTTGCCGTCTGCCTGACCGGCGCGACAACATCGTAAAGCGCGCCAGAGGTATGGCTTCCGCCGCGGCGGCCGTCGGGGTGTCTCTCGTTGTCGATACACTGGTACTCGAAGCCGACCACGTAATCGTGTCCGTTATCCCCACGCTTATTAACGCGGTTTTTGTATGCGAGCGCCACCTGATCTTCAAATTTCGTGCCTGGAGGATCTTCGACCCAGAGGTGGTCCTGGATGCGGTACTTGACGCCGCTGTTGCCGCCCTCGGAAATGCGCCAGTCGAAGACGAGCTCGAAGTTCTCGAAACGGTCGCGGGAGAACAGGTCTTCTCGCAAGCGAGGTTTGCTGGTAGCCTTCAGGCAACCGTCGGCGATGACGAACGAGTCGCCCGGCGGCGATTTTCGAGCCGGATCTTCCCAGCCCGCAAAAGTTTTGCCGTCGAAAAGTAACGTCCAGCCATCGGCTTTTTCCTTCGGAGTAAGCTGGTTATGTTGCGCCACGGCGACCGAGGCGAGCAGAACAATTGCGGCTTGCGCCGCATGAAGGACGGCCCATGACCGGCCTGGAGGGCTGCCCCACATGTCTCTTAGGCCGCTTTTTTGACTTTGCCGTTCCGGATGCAGGAAGTGCAAACGCGCATGCGCTTGGTGGCGCCCAGCACAACCGCCCGGACGCTTTGCAAATTGATGTTCCAGCGGCGCTTGGTCACGTTATGGGCGTGGCTGATCTTGTTGCCGAACATAGGGCCTCGCCCGCAAATATCACATACTCGTGCCATACTACAGAATTCTCCTTAGGGCTGAATCACCAGTCTACCAGCGTTTGGAACCGGGCTGCAACCGCGAGTACTATCTGATACGGGATGGGCCTGAAGGGAGGTTGACCTCATGCCGGGCGTGATCGTAAAAATGCGGGATGCCGGGAAGTTGAGCTCGGGGCAAATCCAGACGTTGTTAGAGGCGACCCGGGAAGTCCGCTTCGCAGGGGAAGGGCACGCGGAGGTCTACGACGGGTTCTACAAGAAGCACTTCACTCGGTACCTGAACTTTCACCGGCCGAGCGGGCCACGGGAACGGAAGGTGGATGCGAAGGGCAAAGTGAGGTTTGTGTACAAGCGCTTCAGGACGCTGGGGGAGGTAATGCACGAGATCGAGAAGGCGTTGCCGGAAGCTCAAGCGTATTTTGAAGGCGGGACTGAGCGTTGCGATGTTGGATCGAGTGGCGGCGTTGCAGAGCGACGACTCGGTGAAAGAGGTGCAAGCAGCCAAGCGGAAGCTGTTTGAAGGGGTCTGGACGAAGCGGAGCGCATGAAATGGAACCTCAATGGGCCGGATTGTCAGAATGTGCCTCCTATTGGACGGCCCCGGGAATCTCAGGAGAGTCGAGGGAAAATCCAAGACCAAGACCAAAATCTCTCTAACAAAATAGCCCACCCGCACCGGCCGGTGGCAGCGGATCCCGCCTCCCGTTGGCAGGCCCCTGAGATTGTACGGCGTATGGGCAGTTTTAGAAGCTACAATACTTAAAAGGAGGTCCCTTGGCGGATCGCTTCGCTCCCGCCTTCAGGCCCATCCTTCGATCGGAATAGCCTCCGCGAGGCAGGGTCACATGACGGAATTTAATCACATCCACCACCTGGAAGACGGCGTATGGGTCTGCGGCCGCACCCTCGCGTTCGAGGACCAAGAACTGCTGCGATGTGAGGCCCGCGACGACGCCGAAGACGCTGCGTGCCACCGCTGCGCGGAGCAGATTCTCGGCTACTTCGGTTCTCCGATGCACATACAATAGTAGTTCGTACCATGATGACGCTCAATCTCCGACTTGGAATCGGATTGCTCAAGAAGCACGCCGCATCAAGCGTCTTGTCGATGCTGGCGCTGGCACTTGGAATAGGTTTGGCCGCGGCATCTCTGAGCCTCACCTACGGAATCCTGTTACGACCCCTCCCGTTCACGGATCCGGAGCGCCTGGTGTGGCTGTGGTCTTCAAGCATCCGTCGCGGTGGCGGTACTGGAGCCGTCTCGATGGCGGATTTCCTCGACTATCGAAAACAGAGCGGATCGTTCGAGCAGCTTTCCGCCTTCGTCACCTGGCCCTATCAGATCGCTGGAAACGGCGAAGCTGAACGGGTCGTGGGAGCTCGCGTGACATCCGACCTTCCCGCGATGCTCGGTGTGAAGCCGGCCCTTGGACGCTTGTTTCATGCCTCGGAAGGAGAACCAGAGCGCGACAAAGTCGCCATTCTCGGAGACGCGCTATGGCGTAGGAAATTTGGCGGTGACGCAGGGATTGTCGGCAAGATGGTCCGCATGGGCGGGGAGGATTATAAGGTGGTTGGCGTGCTCGCGCCCGGTCTGGAATTTCCACCGATGAGCGAAGTTTGGACGCCCCTTGCCATGCAACCCGCGGAGAAGGCGTCGCGGCGTTTCCGCGCCCTGCGGCCGGTCGGCCGGATGAAGAAAAGCACGGTTCTGCCAGACATGCAGGTCGAACTCGAGATGATCGCGCGCCGCCTGGAGATCAGTCACCAGGGCACTAATTTCGACGTCGGCGTGAAAGCCGTACGCCTTCAGGAGATACTTGGTGGAGAACTGACGGCGAGTCTCCTCGGGGTAAGCGGAGCGGCCTTCGCTTTATTAGTAATCGCCTGGACGAATTTCGCCTCTCTATTTTCGATGAGCACGAAACGGGAATTCCGCGGCTCCGACCCGGCACTCGTTGCCTCTGGCATCGGCAATTGGGCTCTCGCGGTTGCGGGCGGTGGCGCGATCGGAGGCGCGCTCGTTGCGGCATTTTGCCTTTTACTCCTCCGGCGATTGGGACCCGGAAAAATAATGCGCCTGGACGACGTCCGGTTTGACGCCATTACCGTTTGTTTTGTAGCGCTTGCGGCTCTGATCGCCTATCTGATTGCGATCGTTGTGTCGCGCCGCGCTGTTCAGCGGAACGCTAAGTTCGCCCTCGAGATCACCCGCATCGTGATCCCTGGAGAAAAAGAACCATCGACCGGCTTCGAGATTACGCGCAGCGTAGCCGCTGGAGTGCAGGTCGCGGTAGCCTTCGCCGCCGTGTGCGCGGCGGTATTCACGGCGAAAGGCTTCGCGCAATATGCATCCTTCAGCCCCGGTTTTCCGACTGCGAACCTCGTCACTATGCAGGTGGTCGCCCCGCCTGCGAAATATGCCGAACCGGCAAAGCGCTTCTCGCTTGTCGACGTGCTCTTTCAGAGGCTTCGCCAGATACCCGGAGTCGAGATCATAGGCGGAAATTCGGAACTGGCGCTCAGCGGGCAGACGAACGACGTGCTGTTCCTGATCGAAGGCCGATCTCCGGTAGCGCCAGGAGGCCGCCCAAGCTATGTGGGACAGCGTCTCGTTACCCAGGATTACTTTAAGGCTATGGGTATCCCGCTCATCAAGGGACGGCTGTTTGAGCCGGATGACGCGGGAAAACCCCACGTTGTCGTGATCAATGACGTCCTTGCCCGGGAGTATTTTTTCCTGGACGAGCCCCTTGGTAAACAGATAGTGATCGACCTCGGGGAGAAATGGACCGCCGAGATCGTCGGCGTGGTCGGTTCCGTCCGTCACCTCAACCTCGGCACGCCGCCCGCAAGAGAACTGTACGTGTCGAGCTATCAGAGGCCGACCGGCGGATTGAATCTCATCGTGAAGACGCGGCCGGGTACAGACATTGGCGCCCTCAAAGCCGCGATTACTTCCCAGGTGAAGTCGGTGGACCCCGAAATTCCTGTCGCTCAATTCCGCACCATGGACGCCGTGATCTCGGATTCGCTAACGCAGCCTCGCTTGTTTGCAACGGTCGTCGAGGTGGCGGCCGCCGTGGCGCTTCTATTGTCCGTTCTCGCCCTGTTCGCGCTCGCCGGATCCATCGCCGCGGATGGAGGCGACGGTGAGCCGGAAACATTCAAATTCGCGCTTCTTCGCGGAGCGATTCCATCCGCGGCGGGTCTCGCGCTCGGATTCGGTTTATGGAAACTGGCGGTAGGTTCCCTTCCATTAGTAGCGGCAGAAGTTGACAAAGGGGGGACCGTGAGTGCGCTAATCGCTCTCTCGGTGATTGCGGTAATGAGCACAGGGGCATTGTTTCTGGGGGTGCGCGCCGGCGCCCCGCGACAGAACTGACGCTGGTCACGGGCATGTGCCCGGTCTTGCCGGGGGAATCCCATTAGCGGACACCGCCGAGTGGAACCTTTTTGGCAAATTCAGCGTAAACAGAGAAATAACAGCAGGATGCGTTTCGCAGAAGATGGCACGGCGCATGCGTGATAGGAGCGGGATCAATTGATGAAACGGAATCAGGCTGCAGTCAGCGTCCTTTGCGCGGTGGCGACCCTTACGACGCCCATGCGCGCGCAAACAGCCGCTGTCGAGACCCCCAGTTGGCACTCCTCATTCACACGGCCCTACACACCCAGGAAATACTCTCCCGTCGATTTCTCCAACTCTCACCGTCTTGAGTCTCTCATGCGCGCCGGGCGGATCTATCTCTCGCTCCAGGACGCGATTGCCCTCGCTCTGGAGAATAATCTCGATATCGAATATGCGCGCTATGGTCCCCGTATCGCAGATTCGGATATTCTGCGCGCGAGTGCCGGGCAATTGCTGAGAAACAATTCCGGCACGGGAATCAGCTCCGGACCGTCGAGCGCCGGCGGAGGAGGAGTGCTCGCCGGCGCGAACCTGCTCGGAAGTGGTGGTGGCGGGGGCGGGGGCGGCGGAAACTCCGGCATCCTGAGCGGCTTCACGATCCAGGCGGCCGGCACGACAATCCCGAACCTCGATCCGGTGGTATTCGCGAGTGGTAATTCGGGGCACTCCACGTCTCCACTGGCCAGCCAGTTCGTCACTGGAACCAATTTCCTGGTCTCAGAACGAAAAACGTTCAACTACGGCATACAGCAGGGCTTCCTGACGGGTACGACTGCTACCCTGGGCTGGAACAACAGCATTCTGCGTCAAAATTCCCCGAACAACGACTTTAATCCTTCGACGACTTCCGCCTTCGGTTTTTCCTTTCGTCAGAAACTGTTGCAGGGGTGGGGACGTTCCTTGAACGCACGGCAGATAACGATCGCGAAAAACAACCGGGTGGCTTCGGATCTCGTATTCCGGTCGCAGGTGATTGCAACGATCGCGAATGTCGTCAACCTGTATTTCGACCTCGTGACGTTTAACGAAATTCTCGACGTCCGCAAGCAGGCGCTGGCCCTCAACCAAAAGCTCTACCAGGACAACCGGCGGCGCGTGCAGATCGGAACGCTTGCCCCGATCGAGATCGTGCAGGCCGAAGCCGAGGTAGCCGCAAGCCAGCAGGAAGCGACGAACGCCGAGACTCAAGTAGAGCAACAGGAGCAGATTCTCAAAAACGTCCTCAGCCGGACCGGCGTGGACAGCCTGATGATCGCCGAGGCGCGAATCGTTCCAACGACAAAGACCCACCTGGCCGACTCGGAGGCCATCGAGCCGATTCAGGACCTGGTGGCAAAGGCGATGATCGCACGTCCGGAACTCGAGCAGAACCGCATCGCCATTGAAAACAGCAGGCTCGCCATCAAGGGCACGAAAAGCGCCCTGCTGCCATCGCTCGATCTGACGGCGGACCTCTCGAACAACGCCCTGTCCGGCCAGGTAAACACGGTGCCCTTCGTGAACCCGACAGGATCGCCGTCAAATCTGGTGCGGACTCGCGATCCGAATTCGGTGAACCAGTTCTTCCTCGGAGGCTATGGAACCGCCGTGGGCCAGTTGCTCCGCCGTAACTTCCCGGATTATTCGATTGGATTCTCGCTCAACATCCCGCTGCGAAACCGCGCCGCTCAAGCGGATCTGGCAAACGTCGAACTGGACCTCAGAAGGCAGGAGATCCGCGACAGGCAACAGCGAAACGAAATTCGTTTGAACGTCCTGAATGCCATGATCGCACTGAAACAGGCTCGCACCGCCTATGAGACGTCCGTGAAGGCGCGCTCGCTGCGTGAGCAGACGCTGAACGCGGAGCGCAAGAAGTATACGTTGGGGGCGTCGAGCCTGCTCAACGTGATTATCGCCCAACGCGATCTGGCGGCCGGCCAGTTAGCGGAAGTAAGCGCGCTCAGCACCTACGCCCGTGCAAAGAACCAGTTGGATTTCGTGACGGGTCAAACTTTGCAGGCGCATGAGGTAAAAATCGAAGAAGCAAGGACGGGCATGGTATCGACACCCGCCGCGCTTCTTCCGGTACTCGATTCGAAGTAAAGTCACAGAAGAGGAAAATCGTATGTCTCTAAAGTGGATTCTGTCCGTAATTTCGGCCAGCGCGTTTGCTTTGGCCGCAGATGGTTCTTTTGATCGCACACTCACGGCATCCGCGCCCGCCCAACTGGAAGTTCGATCGTCCTCGGGACGTATTTCCATCCGTAACGGCAGCGGGTCGAGCGTTCGCGTCCGCGCTTCCATCCGCTCGGAGCGGCAGGGCGGCGACGTCGAGAAGCGTATCCGCGAAATCGAATCCGCTCCGCCCGTTGACCAAAGCGGTGGAGCCGTCCGCGTCGGCTACTTCAAGGACAAGAGCGAGGCGGAGCGCCGTCGTCTCGAAAGCGACATCTCGATCAATTACGATATCGAGGTTCCCGAACAATGCCGCGTGAAGGCGGAAACGGGATCAGGCGGCGTAACCGTGGAGGGCGTGAAGGGCCCGGTCGACGCCAGTTCCGGATCGGGAAGCCTCACGCTTCAGCGGATCGGCGGTGAGACGCGGGCGCATACCGGTTCGGGCGGCATCACGATTGATGCGGTTCACGGCGGCGTGGAGGCGGACACCGGTTCCGGATCGATCCGCGCCACTGCGGTTGCCGGGCCCATAATCGCCCGGACGGGCAGCGGCGGCATTCACCTCGACCAAACTGTCGCAGGGAAGGTTCGTGCGGAGTCCGGATCGGGCGGCCTGAACGTGAAGCTCCCTGACGCGGGTTACGACCTCCACGCAAGCACGGGATCGGGCAGGATCACCGTGGATGCGCCGCTGACTGTGACCGGTTCCATCGACAAGCGAAGCGTTCGTGGAAAGGTGCGGAGTGGCGGGTACCCGCTCGATTTGATCACCGGGTCGGGCGGCATCCAGGTTCGTTAGATCATCCGCCTTCGCAGCCTTGAGAAGTCGTCTATCCAAATCAGCTTTCGGGCGGACAGCAGCGGTTGGTGGCGGTCGAGCGGGCCGTGGTGTCGCGCCCGAAACTGATGCCGGCGGATCAGCCAGCCGGCAATCTCCGCTCCACTCAGGACGGAGAGATCGTGGAGGTGTTCAGGAAACCGCCTGCCGAAGGCGTGGCGATCGCGCAGGCTACCCACTGGGAATCGAACGCGCCCTGCGGGAACCGCATTATTATTATATTATTGAGGTGGCCGGGGCTGGGTGGTTGAGTAAGACCGGCCTCCTGGCCGGTCCCACATTACTGTACGGTGAACGGAACCGACGCCGAAGTATTTTCCCATTCGAGCGTTAACTTGCCCTTATTACCTCCAGCCGATTCCAGTTTGATCGTGAACTGTTCGACGAGAGCGCCGGTTTTCTTCACATCCATGTCGACGCGGCCCACGTCGGCACTCTCTTCATACTTGAACGCGCCCCACTGTTTAGCGGTCTTGTTGATAATCAGCTTCCATTGGTTCTCGCCGGGCAGCGTAAAGAGACCGTAGGTTCCCTTGGCGACCTTTAGACCCTTGATGTCCAGGTCCCCCGTGGACGTGATGGTCGTCGCTTCGTCGGCGCCGGTTCGCCAGACTTTGCCAAGTGGCTCAAGCCCTCCGAATATCTTTCTGCCCTTCATGTACGGGCGTCCGTACTCGATCGTAATCGTTTTGCCGTTGATCGTGGCGGATACCGTTTCATGGGGGCTTTTCCGGGGTGTCTGCGCCGCAATTTCAAAAGCCGCACCGAGCGCGACGAGAAAGCCGGCAAGAATGGAAAATGTAGTCTTTTTCATAGTTGGCCTATTGTACCGCAGGCCCTCATCGCGGGATAATCGCACGATGAACTGGAACGACGCGGCCCAAGACCTGCTGGACTCGATCCTTTCGATGACACCGCGGCCCGTACGTGACGCCGCCGGGAGCGAGATCCGGGGGGTTGCGGAACGGATCGCGGAAGGCGAGGGCAAGCAACGCGTAGGAGTTGAGATCGTAATTGCGGCGTGGGTCTCGACGACGCCGGAAGCGATCCGCCCGGACCTGCCTCGCCAGATGGAGCGCCTCGGACTCGACCCGGAAGAATACCGGCATCTGATTGACGCCTGAACCTTGCACATACACAACTGGTGCAAGTGGCAACCGGTGGGGCAGGCGATCGTATTTCGCCGCCTGCTGTCGTTCGTGGAAATGACAGGCCACAAATAACGATGGCTTGACCCGCCGCCACCAGAGTTCGGTGTGCGGACTTGGAACGGTTGTTTTTGGACAGGCTCTCCACGGCGCCGAATCCGCGCGAGACACCCGGGTTCTACGAGGAACCGGGAGATCCCGGAGAGAATCCGAGGGTCGCTCGAGACGTTATCGAGACTCCCGCTCAAGATGGATGTGACCCGGTCCGCGAAGAACGCCGCGGCGCGCAACTTCCGTGCGGGTGATGTTCTTCTCCCTTACGAGTCGCCGCAGCCGCCTGGGAAGGCGTTCTGAACCTGCCATTCCTGAGATTCAACCCCGCTCAGCACGATGACGCGCCGGAGCTTCGGGTTTCCTGCCCGTCCGGTTCCGGTCCTGGTTCGCGCCCATCGCCTTGAGGCGATTCCTCCTTTTTCTTGCTTTTCCCGGGCATCGGCTGATGGCGGGAGAGAAGCGAGCCGCGGCGCAGACCCAAAGGCCATTCAGGAGAGGCGCGTCCCTTACACCCCAGCGTCCGCCGGCCTTCCCTTCAAACCCGTCGTGTGATGGAAACCGGGCCTTGACATTGCCGCTGTCGCGGCATGATACTACTCGCAGGTGCGTCCTCGACGCCCCGGGGGTAACTATTGCTACGTCTAACCTTTATCGTGCCCTTGACGGTGGCTTTATGCTGCGCCGCGGAAGTCCCCAAACAGAAAAGCAAGCCGGCTGACGCTTCCAACATGTCGCCTGATGTGCACGGGTCCCTCTTTCAAGGACCGAAGTCCATGGACGCAGGCGCGGCAACCGCCCGGCTTGCCGCTTCGCTTCCCTCCCCCGCGCGGCCCGAAAAGGTTCCACTCCGGAGTTTCATCGATAACCGCGTCTTCGGCAAGATGCAGAAGGACGGCGTTCCGCACGCTCCCATGTCGACGGACCAGGAATTTTTCCGCCGCGTGACGCTCGATCTTACAGGCCAGATCCCCGCTTCGGCGGATCTTCGGGCGTTTCTCGGCGACACCTCTCCAGCCAAGCGCGCGAAGCTGATCGATAAGCTGATCGGTAGTCCGGAGTTCGTCGACAAGTGGGCCTACTTCTACATGGACCTCCTGCGCGCCAACGGCAAGATGGGCCGGGGCATCAATCTGTTCCACTACACGCTCCGGGAAAGCCTCGCCTCAGACCGGCCATACGACGATTTCGCGCGCTCCCTCATTAACAGCTCGGCCAAGAGTAACTACGTCGTGGCGTCGGTGAATCCAATCGTTCGTGAGCACGTCGAGGGCAAGCCCGGACAGGAAGAGGGTCCCGACGATCTTCGGAAGATCCATCAGATGGACACCCACGACGAGCTTTCGATCCTGTTCGGACGCGTGTTTTTGGGCATCAATCTCTCCTGCATCGCCTGTCATGACGGAGCGGCTCACCTTGAGAAGGTTAACGTCTACTTGAGCAAGCAGAAGCGGACGGATTTTTTCCGTCAGGCCGCGTTTCTGGGGAACACGCGATACATCCCGCACGTCGAGCGCACAGAAGCCATCATGGGACACTCCCTGGTGGACGACTTGAACGTTGGCTACAACACTAAAGCCGACAGCATGCTTCGCATGAAACGCTTGGGTGGCGAAGGCGCTCCGAAGTTCCTTCTCACGAATGAGTCCCTCGCGGCTGGGAAGGAGCCGCGAGACGAGTTCGCGCGGATGATGACGAGCCACCCGCAGTTCGCGCGAGCCACCGTCAATATGTTCTGGTCGAAGTTGATGGGCGTCGGGATTGTCGAGCCGGTCGACGAATTCGACCTTGCCAGGCAGGATCCGGATCACGTCCCGGCCGGCTGGCAGCTTCAGCCCTCCCATCCTGAATTGTTGAACGAACTTGCCTCCTACTTCCGGAAGAACAACCACAGCCTGCATTCGCTGTTCCGCGTGATCTGCAATTCAAGCGCCTACCAGCTTTCCGCGCGGTTCCCCGGCGAGTGGAAAGATTCCTACACGCGTTACTACGCGCGCAAGTATGCCCGCATGTTGACCGCCGAGGAAATTCACGATTCGATTACGATTGCTACCGGACGCCCGGGCAGTTTCGGCGGCGGACGGCGCAGAAGAGTCCTGAACGACGACGATCCGCCCGGACCCACCGTGACCATGGCAATGCAGTCCGCGATGCCCCGCGCGCAGGGAGAACTCAAGAGCTTCCTGAGCGCCTTTGGGCAGGCAAATCGCGGGACTCCGGCGAAGCCCTCCCAAGCCTCACCCCTGCAACCGATCATGCTCATGCGATCGCCCGTTGTCAACGACCGGGTTCTCGCTGAAAAGGACAGCCGCGTGCAGCGGTTGCTCGGCAGCTATCGGGATAACGGCAAGGTTGTCGAAGAGCTTTTCCTTGCTACCCTGTCCCGCGAGCCGGTGCCCGAGGAAAAGGCTCTGGCGGTTTCGTTCCTCGACAAAAACCGGGTGACGGGCGCGCAAAACGTCGAGTGGGCGCTGCTGAATCTGGTCGAATTTCTATACAACTTTTAGGGAGCGGCGATGAGTGATCCTAAACGTGTCAGCGATCTGATTCCAACCCGCCGTGAGCTTCTGAAGTACGGCGGATTCGGCTTGGCCGGCGCTTCGCTCGAAGGCGTCTGGCCCATGAAACTCCGGGCCGCCGATTCGGGCCGCGGGAAAACCCCTCGCGGAAACGCACGAAACGTTGTCTTTTTCGAGATTTCGGGCGCCATCAGCCATCTGGATACGTTCGACTTCAAGGACAACATCGCGACGCCAAAGGATTTCCAGGTCCGCAAGATCAGCACGGGCGTTCACTTTCCCGTGAACATGTTCCCGCGAATGGAGAAGGTGATGGATCGCATCGCGATTCAGCGCTCGTTCGTCAGTCACGAAGAAGTGCACTTGCGCGGCCAGTATTACGTTCAGGCAGGCCGCCAGTTGAACGTGGCCTTTGCGCGGGAAATTCCATCGGTCGGATCGGTTGTCGCCGCCGAACTTGAGAAGTTCCGGCGCGACGCCGATACTTTTCCAACTTACGTCTCGTTCAATCTGGAAACGAATCAGGTGGGCGCGCTCTCCACTGGTTTCCTCCCGCCGCGCTACTCGGTATTCGATCTGAACGCCCAGTCGGCGCTGAGCGGCATGTCGCTTGACCAGAAGGCCGTCGAGTTGATTGAGGAACGGTGGCGGGTGCTGTCGAAGCTTCGGGAGATTCGTGGCAGCATGAGCAGCTACGGGCGCGACGTCGAGGCCTACGAAGACTTTAGCGGCACCGCCAAGCGCCTTCTTACCGACTCGCGCTGGCCCGCGACGTTCAAAATCACCGGCGAAGACACGAAGCGTTACGGCAACACCGGCGTCGGCATCGCGAGCGCTCTCACCCGCAATGTGCTGGCGCAGGACGCGGGCACCCGTTACGTCCACATCTGCCACCACGGATGGGACCATCACAAGCACATCTGGGACAGGTCGAATCCCGACAATCACTACAAGTTGATTGGCGATTTCGATCCTGCCGCGGCCAGTCTGATAGAGGATCTCGCCGCGACGCCATCGAAGGCGACGCCGGGAAAGACGCTGCTCGACGAAACTCTGGTCGTGCTGATGAGCGAATTCGGCCGCACGCCGGGACCGCTGAACCATCTCGCCGGCCGTGACCATCACAAGCATGTGTTCCCCGCCATGTTCGCCGGAGCCGGTGTCAAGGGCGGGCTGGTGCTTGGCGCGTCCGATAGCGAAGGCAGAACCTGCGCCGAAACCGGGTGGAAGTACAAGGCGCAGCCGCGCATTGAGAACGTGGTGGCCACGATCTACTCGGCGCTCGGCATCGACTGGTCGAAAGAAGTTCACAACCTGCCCTCGGGACGCACCTACGCCTACGTCGATCAGCTTGGCGCGAATGGGATTATCCCCACTGATGAGCTTTCGAAGATCTACGGTTAGCTGTTCTCTTCTCTCGCTCTGGGCCGTAGTGATCTTCGCAGCCGAGCCTGGGATGGTCTTTATTCCCGGCGGAGAATTTTCACGCGGCCGCACATACGACTGGCCGGACGAGAAGCTCATCTGGTATCCTACTCCGTTCAAAGACGACCTCCCGGTCCGCAAGATCGCCGTCGATCCGTTCTACATGGACGAGTTCGAAGTCACCAATCGGCGCTATGCGGCTTTTGTCAAGGCCACCCGCCACAAGCCGCCATACCACTGGCGTAGCGGAGAGGTTGCTCCCGCTGTGGAGACGCGGCCCGTGGTTAACGTGAGTTGGGACGACGCTTCCGCCTTCTGTGCCTGGGACGGAAAGCGCCTGCCGACGGAAGCTGAGTGGGAACGTGCCTGCCGCGGTCCCGCCGATGGCCTGACGTACCCCTGGGGGAATGCGAATCCCGCCAACGCGCTCGCGGTATACGGCCTAGACAATGGCGCGGCGGACGTGGGGTCGAAGCCGAAGAACGCCTTTGGTCTCGCGGACATGATCGGCAACGTGTGGGAGTGGAACGCGGACTGGTACGCACGAACTTATTACGAGGTGGCGACGCCGAAGAACCCGCGGGGGCCCGGCGAGGGCCGCTACCGTGTCCTGCGGGGCGGCTCCTGGTTCGACACCCCGGAAACGTTCCTGACCAATTCCTATCGAAGCTGGGCGCGGCAGGGGGAACGTAGCCCTACCATTGGATTCCGTTGCGTCAAAACGTTTGCCCGATCCCGCTAGGCTGCCGCACCCTCGGCAGCGCGTCGATCAATCGCCTGGTGTAAGGATGCGCAGGGCGCTCGAAGATCTGCTCTGCCCCTCCACACTCGACAATTCGTCCGCGTTCGAGCACAGCGGCGCGATGGCAAAGAGCCGCCACGGATAGCAGGTCGTGCGAGATGTAGAGGATGGCCATGTTCAGTTCCCGGTTGAGGCGCGCAAACAGATCGAGCACCTCGCGTTGAGTAATGAGGTCGAGCGCGCTCGTCGGTTCATCCGCAATCAGCAGGCGTGGACGGTGGATAACCGCCATGGCGATCAGCACGCGTTGCGCTTGCCCCACGCTGATCTGACTCGGAACGCGGCGGAGAAAGCCCTCGTCACACGGCAGATCGACGCTTTCAAGGAGTTGGAGTATCCGCGGCTTCGCGGCTTCCCATTCCCCCTCCGCATGCGCGCGCCAGGCTTCCTTGAGTTGCGCTCCGATTCGTAACGCCGGGTTCAGCGACGAAAGGGGGCTCTGCGGAACCATGGCGATCTCCCGTCCGCGTATGGCCCGCATCTCGCGCTCCGTGGCCCATTCGAGGTCGCGGCCCTGGAACCTGATCGCTCCCCGAGCCTTGCCGCCTTTTACTCCGAGGAGCTTCAAAATGCACAACGCGATGGTACTTTTTCCGCAACCGCTCTGCCCTACCAAGGCGAGGATCTCGCCCGGCTGGACATCGAATTGGACGCCCTGAAGCACATCCGGGCGGTCCGGGTAGCTGGCACTGAGCGAAACCGACAGCAGAGGCCCAAAATCGTTCCTGACAGTTTCAAGCATTAGCGGGTCCGCGCCATCTGGTTGGCAACTTGAAGAAACTCCGGATTCCAGTACAGCCGCGGCCACAGCGCGACAGGGGAGGCGTTTAACACTGAACGCGACACAGCCGCCAGCGCGTGCTTGTTCACCAGGTAAAGGAATGGCGCTTCCTCCCACACGATCTCCTGCACGCGGTCAAAAGCGGCTTTTCGCTTCTTGGGATCGAGCGCCGACGACTGGGCGAGCATCAATCTGTCGATCTCGGCTTCCCACGGCGTCTCGGGCGTTTTCTGTTTGGGATTCCACTGATGGTTTCCCGCCGAACTCAGCCACACATTCATCTGCGCGTTCGGATCGAGGTCCACGTTGACCAGCCCGAGCAGGCAGGCTTCATAGTCGTAAGTCCTGGTCATCCGCTCGATCAAAGACGGAAAATCGAGCGGGACCACATTCAACCTGATTCCCATCTTCGCCAGATCCTGCTGAATCAACGCGGCGATCCGCGCCCTCGTCTTGTTGCCCGAATTTGTCGCCAGCGAAAATTCGACCACGTTGCCTTGGGGATCTCGAAGCGTTCCCGCATCAAGGCGGAATCCGCCCCGCTGCAATCGGGCGAGCGCGGCTTGCGGCTCGAAGACATGGGGCGTGAGCTTCGCGTTCACCCACAGCCGGTTTGCCCCGGAAATCGGGCCCGCGGCCGGGTCCGCGTGGCCCTTGTAAGCCAGCCTGCAAAGGTCGCCGCGGTTGATGGCGCTTGAGACGGCGCGCCGAAAGTCCTTCGACCGGAACCAGGCCTTCTTATAGGAAGGCAGGGGCGCCGCCGCCACCTGATTGAACCACAACATCTCCGATTCAAGCGATGCCCCGGCATTTCTTGCCTCGCCGGGCGAATCCGCCGATAGCCGGTCGAACAGCTCGGGGTCGAGTGTATCGATCAGTTGAACTTCTCCCCGCTTGAATCGCAGCAGTTCCAGGTCACGGTTCTGTTGGATGTCCGCCCGAACCGAATCGAGGTAGGGAAGCCTGCGCCCGGCGGCATCTTTCTTCCAATAGTTGGGATTGCGGCGGAACATCACGTAAGACCCCGGCTTGTGCTCACCCGCCACGAATGGACCGAGCGTCGCCCGTTCCTTCTTCGGGGATCGCGCCGAAACGATTGTCAACTGGTCAAAGAGACGTTCCATGCCCGCGAGCGCCGCCGGAAAGGTAACCGCGATGCGCGCCGGCCCTTGTACTTCGGTCTTGATTTCCCCGGGCCCGCTGCGAAAGGAATCGCCGACCGGCGAATGCAGATTCGGATCCATGACACGGCGGAACGTATGCGCCACGTCATCGGCAGAGAAAGGAGTCCCGTCCGAAAAGAGCACTCCCTGTCTCAGCTTGAAAACGACCTTGGTTCCGCCCGCCGTAATCTGCCACGACTCGGCAAGCTCCGGAATGAACTTCTGTGTCCGGCGATCAATACGAATGAGCGTGCCGCCCGTCAGGTACCGGACAGTTTCCGACGCTTCGTCCTGGGCAAGCAAGGGGTCGAAGGTCTTTGGGTCGCTGCGGATCGAAAAGCGCAGTTCCCCACCCTGCACGAAGCAAGCGCCCAAAGACAGCGCTGCAACCAGAACCACGCGCCGCGTTGCCCCGATACTCGCTGCTTGGAAGCTCATTTATCCTCCTTCGAAAACACGGATTGAAAACAGCTGAGAAACACCGTCAACAGAACGGCTGGCGCAAGCAGGGCTGGATTCCCGGCGATGCGTCCCGGATCCTGAAGCTCCCCAAGCAGACCGCCCCAGGAAGGCAGTGGCTCCGCAATGCCCAACCCCAGCATGCCCAGATTCGCCTCACTCAGAATGAACACCGGGATCGCGATCCAGAACTGGGCAGCCATCAGCGGACGCAGGTTCGGCAGAATGTGCTTCCACAGCAGCCGTGGCTTCGGACACCCGCTCGCGCGCGCGAGAAGAGCAAACTCGGAACGCTTTAGCGCGGACGCGCCTGACCGGATCACGCGTGCTCCCGGCGCCCAACTCAAGACACCCAGCAGCAGAAAGGTAATCAGGATTGAAGCCCATGGCGTGACGTTAAGAGGAATAAGCGCCCTCACAGTGAGCAGCAGAAACAGCCATGGCAGCGAGACGAAAAGGTCGGCCGCTGCCATCGTCGCGCGCTCAACCCAGCCGCCCGCGTATCCGGCCGTGATGCCGATCAGCGCCGAGAGCGCGACCGAAAGCCCTGCGGCGGCCGGCGCAAGGAGCAGGGAAACCCGGCTTCCGTAGAGCAGCCGAGCCAGCCGGTCGCGCCCCAGTTCGTCTGTGCCGAGGGGAAACTGGCGGCAAGGCGGCGCGTTTGGTGATTCCCGGAACTGTGTCTCGTAGGAAACGGGCGATAGCAGACCTGCGGCCAGAGAAGTGGCGACGACGGCCAGCAAAAGCACGCCTGCGACCTTAGCGGCTGTTGTCATTCGATCCCGCTCCCGGCGTGGCATGCGCCAAGGCATCCGCGAAAGCATTTGCTACCAGCGTGAACGCGCCGATCAAGAGCGTCAGGCTGACCAGCAGAGATAGGTCCCGCCCCAGCGCCGCCTTCCATGCGAGTTGACCGATGCCCGGCAGATCCAGAATCACTTCGAGCGGTATCGCCGCACTCAAGCCCAGCGCGAGCGTAACACCAACCAGCGCAAATAGCTCCCCAGCAACCGGCGGAACCGCATGCCATGCGAACACCCGGACATCGCCGAGCCCCTTTGCCCGGGCCGTAAGGACGTGCGGTTTGGCGAGCGACGCGCGAAATAGCCGCTTCGAATAGAAGAATACCTTCGGAAAGATTACGGCCGCCACACCGGCGCTGGCCGGTACGTCCATCCTGTAGAACATGACCGCCATCAGCGCCGAGGGCACACATAGCAGAGCCGAGCCGAAACCGGCGAGCGCAAAAGGAAGAGCTTGGTTGCGGGCCATCGCCGATACTGCGGAAAGGGCTAGCCCAGCCGCCCAAGCCATTGCGAATCCGGCCAGAACCGTCCCCATGGTCAACGGCAGGCGTTCCCGAAGAAGTTCCACCACCGGCCGTGAGAAGAGCCGCGACGTACCGAGATCCCCCTGAGCTAGCCGGCTTAGATACAACAGGTAGAAACGCCCCACATTCCCCTCGCCGGCGCCAACGGCCTCGACCGCTTCGTGGCTCACCGCGTTGAGCCTTGAGTCGAGATCTCTTTCATCCACGCCGAAGCCCGGGGCAAGCCGCAACAACGTTGCCCCGCCAAGCCCCGCCAGAAGCAAGGTAACGAAGAGAATCGAAATGCGCCTCGCGAAGACCATAGTCCTTTACATCACCTCATCGGCCTGCCGGCCTCGAAGTTTAGGTAGTGGTGGAGTCGCGCCGCTTTCATCCGGCTGCTCGCATCGTATAAAATGATGCGGAATGGCAAAGCTCCCCTGGGTTGCGGGTCTTATGGTAATTACGGCACTCGCGCAGCGGCCCGCGCCCGAACAGCCGCTTCCGTTTAGCCACAAGCACCACGCGTCAACGCTTGGCCTCGCCTGCGCGAAGTGTCATCCGGTAGCGGACCCAGGCGAGTTCGCGGGCCTGCCCCCAACCGCAACCTGCATGGAATGCCACAAGGCAATCAAGACCGACAGCCCGCACATCCAAAAGCTCACGGCATTTCACAAAGATGGGGCGGACGTGCCGTGGAAACGCGTGTATCGCGTTCCGGATTATGTCTTTTTCAGTCACAAAGAGCATCTGTCGCGAGCCAAGGCCAATTGTGAGACATGCCACGGACCCGTAAAGGAAAGTGTTGCGTTGCGCCGTGAGAAGGAAGTGTCGATGGGGGCCTGTATGGACTGTCACCGCGCCAACCAGGCTTCAATAGCCTGCAATTTCTGTCATGAACAACGCTGAAAGGGAGACACGATTCACCATGAACCGACGAGATGCCTTAAGAAACACCATGATGTGGATGGCGGGATCGCCCTTGCTGCGCGCGCAGGAGGTTCTCGGCGACACGCGGGATCGTTTTCCCGCAATCGACGATCTGGTCAACGTGTTTGAGTTCGAGCCGATTCTAAAGAGCAAAGTCCCGAAGAACAACTACGACTTCATCGCGGGCGGCGTGGATGCCGAGTGGACCCTGCGGCGCAACCGGGAAAGCTTCGACCGCATCACGTTCCGCCCGCGGTTCATGAGAGACGTCAGCAAGATGGACCTGTCCACCGAATTATTCGGGCAGAAGATCTCCATGCCGATTCTGGTCGCACCCACCGCGGGGCATCAACTTGCTCATGAACAAGGCGAACTTGCCACCGCGCGCGGCGCGGGGCAGATGAAGACGATCATGGCAGTGAGCACGAATTCGAGCTATTCCATCGACAAAATCGGAGCAGCCGCGACCGGCCCGCTATGGTTCCAGCTTTACGTGGGCCCGGATTGGGACGGCACCCGCGATCGCGTCGAGCGGGCTGTCGGCGCCGGTTGCAAGGCCGTCTGCATTACGGTCGATTCCGCCTACGGCTCCCACCGGGAGAGACTGCTTCGGAACCGCTCCTCGGCCGGTCCGGTCGCGGTTCCGAGTCCCGGAGGCCGTCGCGCCGCGGCCCCGCGTGAGCCCCTTCCCTACAAGCTTCAGTCTCAATTCACGGTCCACCTCACGTGGTCGTTTCTCGACGAGATCAACAAATACGCGAAGGTTCCGGTGCTGGTCAAGGGTATCCTGACCGCGGAGGATGCGAAACTGGCGGTGGAGCGGGGCGCGGCAGGCATCATCGTGTCGAATCACGGCGGCCGTTACCTTGAGTACGCGCCTTCCACAATTGAAGTGCTGCCCGAGATCGTGGAGGCCGTCGGCGGCAAGATTCCGGTGCTGATCGACAGCGGGTTCCGCCGGGGAACGGATATCTTGAAAGCCCTCGCTATCGGCGCGAAAGCGGTGCTGGTGGGCCGCCCGCCGCTCTGGGGACTTGGCGCCTATGGTCAGGCGGGCGTGGCGAAAGTGCTCGAACTGCTACAACATGAACTCGCGTTGACCATGGGATTGGCGGGAGCCACGAACCTTGCCGCGATCGACCGCAAACTCGTGAAGATCGACGCCAGATGAAAGGCCGCCTCCTCTCCCTCGACGCGTTTCGCGGGCTGACCATCGCCTCGATGATTCTGGTCAACAACCCAGGCGCCGGAGCGACCACCTACGCCCCGCTCCTGCACGCCTCGTGGAGCGGCTGGACATTCACCGACACCGTGTTTCCTTTCTTTCTGTGGATTGCCGGCGTGGCGATGACCTACTCCTTCGCCAAGCGGTTTGAGACGCCGCTTGAGACGCCAGGCGCGGCGCGTGGCCCGCTGATGCTGCATTCGCTGAAGCGCGCCGCGTCGATCTTCGCCGTCGGACTCCTGCTGAACGGGTTTCCCTATTTCGACCTTTCCACCTTGCGCATTCCCGGAGTGCTTCAGAGGATTGCCGTGTGTTATCTCATCGCGGCGGCAATCCTTCTCTATCTCGGAATTCGCGGTTGTGCTTTGTCAATTCCCGTGTTGTTCGCCGTGTACTGGGTCCTGATGACGCTTGTTCCGGTGCCAGGCTTCGGACCGGGCGTTTTCACCCCAGATGGAAACTTCTCAGGCTACGTCGATCGCCTGTTCCTCACAGGACACATGTATTCGCAAACGAAGACATGGGACCCGGAAGGAATCGTGAGTACGCTGCCGGCGATCGCGAGCACACTTTTCGGGATACTGACCGGCCAGTGGCTGCGGACCCGGCGCGGCGGCAACGAGAAGACGCTCAGGATGCTCGCATCGGGTGGCGCGCTGATCCTGGCCGGCTACGTGATGAACATCTGGATGCCGATCAATAAGAACCTCTGGACTCCGTCCTATACTTCGCTGATGGCCGGTCTCGCGCTCGCGGTGTTCGGCGTGTGCTACTGGACCGTCGACGTAAAGGGATGGGCCCGATGGAGCCGGCCGTTCGCAATCTACGGGTCGAACGCCATTGTCCTGTACGCGCTCTCGGGGCTTTTGGCGCGCATGATGGGAATCGTCAAGCTCGATGGATCCACGCTTAAGACGCTCGTCTACCAGAATGTATTTGTGCCGCTCGCGAACCCCTACAACGCCTCCTTGCTCTTTGCCCTTTCGAGCGTTGCCGTCGTGTATCTCGCGGCCTGGGCCATGTACCGCAAGCAGTGGTTCGTGCGGCTATGAACGCGCTGGCGCCCTATGCCGCGAAGTACCGCCGGCATCTGCTCGAATCCGTCGTTCCCTTCTGGTTGAATCATTCGCTCGACGGCGAATATGGCGGCTATTTCACTTGCCTTGACCGCGAAGGCCGGGTGTACGACACGCGCAAGTATGTCTGGCTCCAGGGACGCGCGGCGTGGATGTTCAGTAAACTCTTCAACGAGGTCGAACAGCGGCCGGAGTGGCTCGCGGCCGCGCGTTCGATCATCGGCTTCGTCGGGCGGAACGGCCGCGACCAGGACGGCCGCTACTTCTTCAGCCTCACCCGGGAAGGCCGGCCTTCCGCATTCCAGCGCAAACCTTACGCGGCCGTCTTCGTTGTGCTTGGATTGCTCGAGTACGCGAAGGCCGAGGGTGGGCCGGATTACCAACGCGAAGCGGAGGACCTCTTCGAGCGGATTCGCGAGTGGATCGCCCGCCCCGAGTTGCTCGGCCGTCCCGCGCTCGCCGGACAGCCACCCGTCAGCCAAATGGCGGATGTGATGGTGGTGTCGAGCATGGCGCTTGAACTATACGCGGCCACGGGGAACGGTTACTACAAAGACGTGATGCAAGAGTGCATCCGGATGGCCATGCGGCACTACGATCCGGCCCGGCGAGTGCTCATCGAAAACGTTTCGCCGGAAGGCGCGCGCCTCGATTCGCCGGAGGGCCGCCTCGTGTGTCCGGGCCACTCCTGCGAAGTCTCGTGGTTTCTGCTTCGGATGCTGGAACATCACCCGGACGCGGAGATCGAGCGGACGGTTCTCGATGCGATCGAGGGGGCGCTCGAATTCGGGTGGGACAGCGAACACGAAGGCTTGTACTATTTCATGGATATCGAAGGCCGCCCGCCGATGCCGCTCGAATGGCAGATGAAGCTCTGGTGGCCCCACACGGAAGCGATATACGCGCTGGTGCTGGCGTACCTGCGCACGAAGGAAGATCGCTTCCTGCGATGGTTGGAGAGAGTGGACAGTTACAGCTTTCGCCGCTTTGCCGACCCCGAGTTCGGCGAGTGGTTCGGCTACTGCGACCGGGAGGGCCGCGTGACCCACAATGCGAAGGGCAACAGTTACAAAGGCTTCTTCCACGTGCCCCGCTTTCTTCTGCTGAGCGCCCAGGCGATCGAGCGGAGCGGTGCGGATCATCCCCCCGATCGCAAGTAGCGACCACCGCGCCGGTCCCTTTGATGTCGCTTGCCTTGGCCCCGATTTTCACGAGGCGTCATAAACAAACTCCGTTCCAAGTTTAGATTTTCGCAATAGGGAACAAATGAGTCTTCGCAAAGCGTCAGTATTGTGTTTACGTTTCGCGGCTTTCGCCGCCGCGATCCAGGCGCAGCGGACAACTGCAACGTTTTACGCCGTCGTCACCGATTGCACCGGAGGAATCAACGGCGGCGCCACTGTCTTGTTGGTCCACGAGGGCACCGGCGCGGCTGCCAACCGGACCACAAGTCCCTATCGGGGAAGCTGTCTTTGACTTCCTGTGCGTGGGCCCCTGCACGCTGCGCATCGAGGCCAGGGGTTTCAAACGGCTTGAGAGGAAGGCATCGAACTGGGAGCGGCCGAAATGTACGCCAGACATACTCGCTTGATGTCGGCTCCACCACCGATGTCGTGAAACGTCGAGGGAAACGCTCCGCTTATCAACACCGTATCCTCCGAACAGCTCAACATCTTCGATGAGTCGAAATTGCTTCGTTGCCGATACTGCGCCGTAACAATACCAACCTGCTCTCCATCAGCAGCGGCTTCAGCATGGCGCCCACGTTCGGCCTGCGGCGTGAGACTACGTCAAGCCTGGCGATTGAGTGGGCCTTCGCCGGCACGCGCGGCGTGAAATTCTTCATCGAGCGCTGGATGAACGAGTTGGACCGCCTTACCGGGTTGCGCCCCAACCCGCGGCGCAACGTCAATAGCCGCGCCGGCCCGCACCGGCCGGTTTCGACGATTCCGCGAGTCGGCCGGAAGGGGTTGAGCGGTGAATCTGAATTGCGCTTCCTTGAGACGCCCCGGAGCGGGATATCTCTTGTCGCGGTGAAGCGGAAGGAGTAGCCTATAGAGATACTGGAGGTGCTAAACGTGAATAGGATGAATGGGAGAGGGACTATGCGTCTTTTGCTCGCTTTACTGATCCCGGCGGCTTGCAGTTTCGCTCAGAGCGTCTCGGGCTCGATTACAGGATTCGTTAAGGACCCCGCGGGTGCCATTGTTCCCAACGCGCAGGTTATCGCGGTGAACATGGCCACGAATTCAAAATACGAGTCGATGGCGGATTCGACCGGGGTCTACAATTTCCGCGCCTTGCCCGTGGGAGGCTATAGCGTGACGGCGAATTTCACCGGATTCCGTCCCTTCGAAGCAAAGGGCGTGCAACTTCAGGTGAACGAGGTGGTCCGCGTGGACATCACGCTCACCGTCGGTCAGACTACCGAAAAGATCACCGTGACCGCCGATGTCGTGACGGTCGACACAACCACATCAACACTGAAAACCGTAGTCGACAAAAAGAGAATCGAGGAACTGCCTTTGAACGGGAGGAACCCGACCCAGTTGATGCGGCTGGTCGTGGGTGTTCAGGCGGATTTTCGGGCGGACGTAACTTCGGGAACCACATATCCGGGGACGACACCGGTATCCGTGAACGGGAGCCGCGCCAACCAGACCAATTATGTTCTCGACGGCGCGCAGAATAACGACCACTATTCAAACGCGCCGAATCCGATGCCAAACCCCGACGCGCTTCAGGAGTTCAGTGTGCAGACCAACAACTTCTCGGCCGAATTTGGGCGCAACTCCGGAGGCGTTGTGAACGCCGTCACGCGCTCGGGCACGAACGAGTTTCATGGAGCGGCGTTCGAGTACGTCCGCAACAAGGCGCTCAACGCAGCTAACTTCTTTAACCCGGTCGTCGCCGGCAAGCGGATCGACGACGGACTGAAGCGGAATCAGTATGGGTTCACGGCCGGCGGTCCCGTGTTATTGCCTAGGGTGTACAACGGCCGCGACAAGACTTTTTTCTTTTTCTCGTATCAAAAGACCACGCTCAGGCAGCAGCCCTCTGCCGCAAGCCGCATCGTACCCACGGCGGCGCAGAAGCGCGGCGATTTTTCGGCATTGCCCCGGCAATTGCGCGATCCTTTCGGAAACGCTCCCTATCCAGGCAACCAGATCCCAGTCTCGCAATTCAATTCGGTGGCTCGAACAATCGCCGAAAGTTACCTGCCGTTGCCCACTTCAGGGAATACCATCAGCTTTCAGGCTCCGACCAGTTTCGATGACAACCAGATTCTTGCGCGCGGCGATCAACAGATCGGATCCGGGCATCGCTTGTCAGGCCGTTACTGGCGGTCATGGGCCGCGCAGCCAGCGTTCCTCGACCGCTCCAATTACCTGGCCTCGGTCGGCGGTCGGGATTGGCGAAACTGGTCGACGACCGTTACCGACACGTGGATCATGAGTCCCACCGTCGTCCAAAACATGTTGTTCAGCTTCAATCACACGGATGGACCCGTTGTGCAGGTGGGGCCGGAGAAGTCGCTCGCGGCGCTCGGCGTAAAGATGTACAACGACGCCAAGCCGCAGTATCACCTGACCGTGAACGGATACTTCCAGATCAATACCGGCGACACCAACAATTTCATCCGCGACGAATGGGAGTTAACCGACACAGTCCGCTGGACGAAAAGGAATCACAACATCAGCTTCGGCGGTCAATACGGACGCGGGCGCGGCGATATCGTAAATAATTTCCGTGCAAATGGGCAGTTTGGCTGGAACGGCGCCGCGCCGTTCACGAGCGACGCCCTTGCCGATTTTTTCATTGGTAAATTCGCGACTCTCGCGCAGGGCATTGGAGAGTACAAGGACAACCGGTTCAACATCTTCGCCCTGCATTTCCAGGATTCCATCAAAGTGACCCGGCGTTTCACCCTCGATATGGGTGTTCGATGGGATCCGTTTTTTCCCTTTACGGATCTGAACGGGAAGTTGTCGGCGTGGCGTCCTGGGCAGCAGTCGAGGCGTTACCCCAACGCTCCGCGCGGCGTGCTCTATCCCGGCGATCCAGGACTGCCTGACGGCGGCTACAAGACGGCGTGGACAAACTTCGGACCTCGTCTCGGTTTCGCCTGGGACGTGTTTGGCAATGGCCGGACTAGCTTACGCGGCGGTTATGGGATCTTCTATGACCGGTCGAATACGATTTCCACCAATAGCCAGGCGAACCAGGGACCGTTTGGGACTGTCGTCAATACGGACGGCAACAGCGTAAACAGCTTCACGGATCCGTACGCGGGTAGCCGCAATCCTTTCCCCGCCCCGCTGAATCCATCTTCCGATGTCGTATTCGTCAAGCCGCATGTGGCATTCGTCTACGAAGAGCACATGCGCAACGCCAATCTGCAGGCATGGAACCTGACGGTGGAGCGTGAGATCGCTTCGGGGTTCGTCGGACGGATCGCGTACGCGGGATCGAAGGGCACCCGGCTGATCTCGCTGCGCGAGGTCAACGCGGCGGTCTACGCACCCGGCGTGACCACTGCCACGACTAATCAGAGACGGCCCTTGTTCCCCGAATTCGGCAACGTGACACTGCTCGAGCCGGTGGGCAACTCGACGTTTCACTCGATGCAGGTGACGGCCGAGCGCCGGTTCAGCAAGGGATTTTCTATCCTCGCGAACTACATGTTTTCGAAAGCGATTGACGATGGGTCGGCAAATAAGTCAACCGGCCAGACTCATGCTAATCCCTTCGATCTCCACTACAGCCGCGGCATCTCCGATTTTGACCACAAGCATGTGTTCTCTTTGTCAGGTCTATGGCAGCTTCCGGTCAGGTTCGAGAAGCGCGCGGCGAATTTCTTGCTGGGTGGATGGAATCTGACGGGAATAACCACTCTCCAATCCGGATTTCCATTCACCGTGGGAAGCGGCGTGGACAACGCGCGAACGGGCACTGGGGGGCAGCGCGCCGATATTGTGGGGAACCCCAATCCGGCGGATGGACGTCCACGCGGGGCCCGGATACAGTCGTGGCTGAACCCCACGGCGTTCGCACTGAATGCGGTAGGCACCTTTGGCTCACAGGGGCGAAACACTTTCCGCGGACCCGGGCTCGCGACAACCGATCTTGGACTGCACAAGCGTTTTCCCATCAGCGAGAGGGTGGCTTCGGAGTTCCGGTTTGAAGTATTCAACGCGTTCAACCGCGTGAACCTCGTCGGGCCCGACGCCAATCGAAGCTCGGTCAACTTCCTGCGGACCACTGCTGCTTTCGATCCTCGCATCCTCCAAATGGCGTTGCGCTTCAGCTGGTAAGGGCAAAGTAGGGCGGATCGGCCGGGACGCTTCGCCCTCATTGGCTGGCAGAGCCTGGACTAGATTAGCGGGTCTGATCGAGTGCGGCCCTCGTGACCGGACTCGCGCCAACGCCCGGAATCGGACGGCCTACCGTTCCGAAACCGAGCGTTCGGCCAGGTCTCCCACCACCGGCAGCGAATAGGGCCGTTCCTCGCCGGCCTTGATCATCATGAAGACCCAGAGGACCAGCAAACCGACGTGCATCAGTTTGTCCAACCTGAATATCGAGCCCGGCAGCGCGTGAAATAGCGGCGTCAGGACCTGATCCACCATCAGCCACGCGACAAACAGGTAGAGGCCCTGAAACGCGTGGAACCGGACGTTGCGGTTGTTACGGAATTTCTCCGCCGCCAACACGACGATTGCGGCGATCCAGCCCACCACCGGCACGTAGCAGAGAATCGACGCCGTTCGCGGTGTGAAAGCGCCCAGCGGATCGGCCGGAGTCCTCGGCCCGCCGGCCTGCCGTGCTCCACACGCCGCGCAGAACGAATCACTATCCACGACCGCCTGCCCGCACTGGCTGCAATACGCCATGTTCTCTCCCTCCTCTATAATTCCATACGTTACGCCGGCGGCGTTTGTTCCGGGACGACCCGGCCGGTCATTTCAGAATCCCCGGCAACGCCGTCCCATCCACGTTCTTCAAGTCCAGGCCGAGCAAGGCGGCGATTGTCGGAGCCACATCCAGGTTTCGAATCCGGTCCAGTTTCGCACCAGGCTTGATGCCCTTTCCCCACGCGATGAAGATTGCGTCCATCTCTGGTTCGCTGTGAAGGTAACCGTGACTTCCCCCAGGGCGCGGAAGATCGAAGACGGCCGGATCTCCATCGCCGCCCACAAACGTGTAGCGGTCGCTTGCCACCAGAAGCAGGTCCGCCATCTGTTTATACTCACGGGGCTCCGGCATGTCGAGCACGGCGAACGGCTCTTTGCGCGTGGAGACGCCCTCCACGGTTTCGAACAACTTGCTCAACTCTCGCAACCGGTCCGTGCGGTTCGTCCCATCCGTGAGATACAGCATTGCCGTACCCCCTTCCGGCACTACGTATGCCGCCTTCGCAAATCCCGCCTGCTTCAATATCGCGTTGGCGCGAACCCCCTTCAGTGTGGTCTTGAATCCGTGATCGGAGACAACCAGGACCGTCGCTCGATCCTTCAGTCCCGCCGCTTCGAGCGCGTCGAGAATCTCCCGCACCTGAGCGTCGAGCATCGCCATGGCTGTCAGCGCTGCTGGCGATCGGGGACCATAGGTGTGGTGAGTCGAATCGAGGCTCAGCAGGTGGAACAGCAGCAGATGAGGCTGGTGCTTGCGAATCAGGTGAACCGCGGCGCGCGTCCAGATCTGGTCGCGGAAGACGATGTTGCTTTTGGCGAACTCCTCAATCTCAGCCTTCGTGACCAAGCCCTCGGCGATCATTTCCATCTCGACCTTGCCGGCCGCACTGGGCTGCTCGGGGAACGCCCAGGTGATGGTGCCGGGATTGTGAATCGCCACCCAATCGACCTGCGCCGTGGTCAATCCCGCGCGGAACGCGAGGTCGTAGACGGTGGGAACGCGGACCATTTCCGCTTTGTCGCGCCAAGGCTCCACTCTCATGGGAGGAGTTCCGCTCTCACGCATCAGCATGCCGTTGTACAGCACGCCGTGTTTCGAAGGCGGCACGCCCGTCACCATCGTGGTGTGATTAGGCCAGGTGACCGACGGGTTGACCACGGACATGGCACTCGCAGACGCGCCCTCGCGCATGAGCCGCCGCAGCGTAGGAACTGGAAGTTTTCGGTCTTCGAGCGCATAGGCGGGAAAGCCGTCGAGACTGATAACCACCACCGTTCGGCTCGGGTCCGCCGCCGGAAGAAGGCTAGCCGCGAGGAGCAGCGTCGCGCAAACCGCTGTGTTTCGATCCATAGAAGACATATATAGCAATTCCGGCGGCGAGCCATCCGGCGAATCGTATCCAGGTTCGGACAGGCAGGCCGAGCATGAGCAGCAAGCACATGGCGATCCCAATGAGCGGCACCCAGGGAACAAACGGAGCGCGGAAGGCGCGGGGCCGGCCGGGATCGGTGCGGCGTAATATGATGATGCCGGCACACACCACCAGATACGCGAAGAGCGTCCCGATGCTCGTTAGCGCGGCCGACGCATTGATGTCGAGAACCAGAGCGCTCACGGCGACCACCGCGCCGGTGAGGATGGTGGGCATCATTGGCGTCCGGAACCGTGGATGAATACGCGAAAAGGCTTTGGGAAGCAGACCGTCTCGGGCCATCGCCATGAATATGCGCGGCTGGCCCAGTTGGAACACCAGCAATGTGGTGGTCATGCCCGCAAGCGCCCCGGCGTTCACCAGGGCCTGCGCGAAGCGGTTGCCCGTGTACGCAAGCGCGGTAGCGACCGGCGCTGCGTCGTCGAAATATCGCTCATACGGAAGCATGCCGGTAAGCACAAGAGATACGAAAATGTAGAGCACGGAACTCGCGGCGAGCGACGCAATCATGCCGATCGGCATATCGCGCTGCGGATTGCGCGACTCCTCGGCCATCGTTGACACCGCGTCAAATCCAATGAACGCGAAGAAGACGATCGGCGCCGCGCCCAGGATTCCCGTGATGCCCTTCGGCGCGAACGGGTGCCAGTTGCCGGGGTTCACGTAGAACGCGCCGAAGGCAATAAAAAACGTGACGATCGCGATCTTCACGATGACGACCGCCGTGTTCACTCTTGCCGACTCGCGAATTCCGTAAACGGAAAGCGCCGTGACAAGCACCACGATGAACATCGCGGGAACGTTGAAAGCGAAGCCGTACGGGAGATCGACCGACGAGAACGAGAGGCGCGCAGCCGCGAGTTGGTCCGGATGACTCCAGATGTCGACGGCGGTGATGTGATCCTTCACGAGCCACAACGGGAACCGGATGCCGGTCAGGTTTCCCACGAGCGCGACGAAATAATCGCCCCACGACAGCGCGATCGTGACGTTGCCGATGGCGTATTCCAGAATGAGGTCCCATCCGATAATCCAGGCGCCAAGTTCGCCGAGGCTCGCATAACCAAAAGTGTATGCGGACCCTGCCACGGGTACCATCGCCGTGAATTCGGCGTAGCAGAGCGCTGCGAAGGCGCAACAGATCGCCGCGGCAAGGAACGAAAAGACCACGGCGGGTCCCGCGCCCGCACGGCCCATCTCGCCGCCCATGAGCAACGTAAAGACGGGCGTATCGATCCAGGAAGACGGCGCTGCGGACTGCGTGCCGGCGGCCGCAGTCCCTGTGAGCGCGAAGATACCGCTGCCAATGATGGCCCCGATACCCATGGCCGTAAGGTCCCAGGGGCCGAGTGCCCGCTTCAACTTCCGGTCGGGATGCTCGGATTCGGAGACAAGCTGGCTCGCCGGCTTTGTCCTGAAAATCTGTCGAGTCACAGACGACTAGGGTACCATCTGAGAAAGCCGGTGTCTGGAAAACTCATCTGGGACTTCCGTTCTTTCGCGGACCTCTCGGCCGCGGAAGTCTACGAGGCACTCGCCGCGAGACAAGAGGTGTTCGTCGTCGAGCAGAACTGCGTGTTCCTCGACGCCGATGGCTCCGACGGCGAGGCGTGGCACCTTCTGGGGCGCGTGGACGGCACGTTGATGGCGTATGCGCGCCTGCTTCCGCCGGGAGCCAAGTACGAGGAAGCATCGATCGGGCGAGTCCTTACGACCAGGTCAGGTCGTGGCCGCGACTTCGGCAGGGCACTGATGGCGGAAGCGATAAGGAAGATGGAAGAGTTGTTTCCAGGACAGCCGATCCGCATCGGCGCGCAACTCTACCTTCAGCGCTTCTATGAGAGCTTCGGCTTCGAAGCAACTTCAGAAGTCTATGTCGAAGACAACATTCCACACGTCGAAATGCTTCGCCGGCAGGTGGCGGACTAACCCAGCTTCCGCTTCAGCATGTCGTTCACGGAGCCGGGGTTCGCCTGGCCGCGCGACGCCTTCATCACCTGTCCTACCAGAAACCCGAGCACAGCCGTCTTGCCGCTCTTATACTGCTCGACCTGCTTCGGGTTCGCGGCCAGAACGTCGTCGAGAATCTTGTCGAGCGCCCCCGAGTCGCTGATCTGTCGCAGCCCTTCGCGCTCCATGATCGCCGATGCCGCCTCTCCCGTCTCAAGCATTTTGGGGAAAATGTCCTTCGCCAGCTTACCCGAAAGCTCGCCGGCGCGGACCAGCGCGACCAACTCTCCCAGGCGCTCCGCGCTCACCGGCGATTCCGTGATGTCCTTACCCCCGGCGTTCAACGCTCCCATCAGATCGCCCATCACCCAGTTCGCCGCTGTCCTCGGATCGCCCGAAATCGCAGCCGCCTTCTCGTAGTAATCGCTCATCGCGCGCGTCGCGGTGAGCGTTTGCGCATCGTACTCGCGCAATCCGTAACTCTCCACAAACCGCGTCCGCTTCGCCGAAGGAAGCTCAGGCATGCGCGCCCTCACGCGTTCGCGCCAGGCGTCGCCGATTCGCAGCGGAACCAGATCCGGCTCCGGAAAATAGCGGTAGTCGTGCGCATCCTCTTTACTCCGCATGCCCACCGTGACGCCGTTTGCCACATTGTAGAGCCGCGTTTCCTGACGGATCGTGCCGCCGCCTTCGATAATCGCCACCTGCCGCGCGATCTCGTACTCGATCGCCGCCTTCACGAAGCGGAACGAATTCAGGTTCTTCACCTCGGCGCGGGTGCCGAGCTTATCCGTGCCCTTGAGCCGCACGGAGACGTTGGCGTCGCAGCGCAGGTGGCCCTTCTCCATGTCGCAAGACGACGCCTCGACAAACTGTAAGACCTGCTTTACTTCCGTCATGTACGCCACGGCTTCGTCCGAACTGCGCATGTCCGGCTCGCTAACGATTTCGATGAGCGGCGTGCCGCAGCGGTTCAAATCAACATAGGTGTACTCGCCCGAATCCCTGAACCCGTCATGAACGCTCTTGCCTGCGTCGTCTTCCATATGAACGCGCGTCACGCCGATGCGTTTCCTGGCGCCGTCCACGGAGATATCTAGCCATCCGTGTTCGGAGAACGGCTGATCGTACTGCGAAATCTGATAGCCCTTCGGAAGGTCCGGGTAGAAATAGTTCTTGCGCGCGAATTGAGACCGGTTGCGAATGGTGCAATTGAGCGCTAGTGCGGCCGCCACCGCGTGTTCCACCGCTTGACGGCTCAGAACGGGAAGCGCGCCCGGTAGTCCGAGACACACCGGGCAAACGTTGGTATTCGGCGGCGCCCCGAAGCTGGTTGGGCAACTGCAAAAAATCTTCGTCGCCGTCGCCAGTTGCGCGTGGACCTCCAGCCCAATGACGGGTTCGTATCTGGCTACGATTTCCGGCGGAGCCAACTCCGCAAATGTGGAGGACATCACACTATTATAGAAGAGACATGCTTGTATCCGAACTTGAAACGCCTGCGCTTTTGATTGATCTGAACGTGATGGAGGCGAATCTCAGCCGCGTGGCAGCTTATGCGCGGAACCACGATCTTCGCCTCAGGCCGCACACGAAGACACACAAATCCACGGCGGTCGGGAGGCTGCAACTCGCCTCAGGTGCGGCCGGACTAACCGTCGCAAAGGTAGGAGAGGCCGAAGTGATGATTGGCGCCGAGCCTCCTGAGCTTCTGGTGGCGTACCCGGTAATTGGCCGCAGCAAACTCGACCGTCTTATGGAAGTGGCGCGCAAGACAAAGCTTACCGTGGCGCTCGATAATCTGTTTTGCGCGCAGCAACTCGCCGATGCGGCCCGGCGCGCCCGCGTTGATGTAGGAGTCCTTGCGGAGGTTGACGTGGGCCTTGGCCGCGTGGGCGTACAGCCCGGCGAGCAACTTGTTCAGCTCGCCATCAGCATTGACCGACTGCCCCGTCTTAAGCTCGAAGGCATCGCGTTCTATCCCGGCCACATCAAATCCAACGACGAACAGGGCGAGCGCGACATTAAGGCGCTGCGCGCCCTGGTCCAGTCGATTCTCACCGATTTCAAACGCGCCGGAATCGAGTTGAAGATCGTGAGCGGCGGCTCGACGCCGGCCCTATTCCAATCTCACGAAGTGGAAGGCGTCAACGAGATCCGTCCCGGTACGTACATCTACAACGACATGAATACGGTGATGAGCGGAGGTTGCGGCCTTGAGGACTGCGCGGCATCGATCATGGCGACCGTAGTTTCCACGGCGAGGACCGGCCAGATGATCATCGACGGCGGCTCAAAGACGTTTTCATCGGACCGCTTGAATTTGTCGTCCGAAGTCACTTTCGGCCGTCTGAAGGAAGCGCCCGAGGCGCAGTTCACGAAGATGAACGAAGAGCACGGCTACGTGGATATCCGCAAGGCCCAGCGAGAGTTTCAGATCGGCGATAGAGTGAACGTGATCCCAAACCACGTGTGCGTGGCGGTAAATCTACACGAGAATGTTTACGGGGTTCGAAACGGGGAAGTGGAACAGGTGTGGAAAGTGGAAGGAAGAGGCAAGCTGCAATAGCCGGCCCCTTCCTCCCTAAGAAAGCAAGCTTACATCTTGACGCTATCGACCGACACGGTGTCTCCATCAAGTTTCCCGGTGATGGTGACTTCGTGGCCGACATGGCCCTGCACTTTGTCCTGCTGCGCAACTTTCAGCACTTTGCCGTCGCTGACGAATACCAGCGCCGCGCCGCCCTTGGCGCACTTCTCGGCGCAGGCCGCATGCTCAGCCTTCGCGCCCTTTGCTGCGCACTTGGCATCGACGATCCAACCCTTCCACTCCGCCGCGGGCGCAGACATCGCGAACAGGGCACAAACCAACACGAACGCAATCACGAGTTTCTTCAAGGCAATGCCTCCTGACAAGATTGTTCGAACAACCCGAATATAGCGCACCGGGACCGCGTGCGCAAGTGTCAGATCCGGGCGTTCCGGGCGGCCGGCAATTGCGGGGATAGCGAGCCGAAAACAAAGTGAACTACCGTCGGGTGTACGGAGCGCCATGGCAAGCCGGGCCTGAGGACTTGACGCAGAGCGGACCGCGACGGGTCCGGGGGCAGATCAGCGAGGATTCTAACAGTCTAATGGACGTCGAACGGGACTCCATTCGGCAAACAGCCGTCCGAATGGGGTGCGCGTGGAGCCGCGCCGGAGCCGGCACGTTCATCGGTACTTCCCGGGAATCCGGAACTCGATGCCCGCGTAGCGGAACTCCTCTGTTGTCCCCAAACCCCTCACGTTTACCTCGGCCAGCCGCCGGATGCCCGATTCGTCGATCGTCTCGAGCATGGAAAGCCTCCGCTCCGTTGCGTCGAGCCGGGCTTTCAGCCTCCGCGCCGTACTCTCGTTGGCGGTCTTTAGCGCGGCCGCCGCCGCAATCTTTTTCTGAAGCGTGCCGGCGATGTCGATGCTCCTCGGCTGTGGCACAAACGTCGCCGTGCTCTCCGGCTCCTTCCGCCTGGGGTCGACCGGCTGCGCGTAATAGTACAGTTCCGGGGTCAGATGATGCCCCAGTCCGCCATCGGCGTGGGCTAACTGAAAATTCTCCAGGGCGGCGGCCCGGAAGGCGTCCTCGGCCGCCGCGCCCGTGTAGTAGCGGTCGAGAACGCGATCATACTCGGTGTACGGATTCGGAATGAACATGACGCCAGGCTTGTAGTGCCGGATGTAGAAAATCAGCCGGTCGCGGATGCCGCTGAACGACACATCCGCAAGCTCAGCCGCCCGGTATCCGAGCGAGATCACTTCTTTCACGCCCAGCGCCCGCGCTGCCGCTTCAGACTCCGCGCGGGAACGAAGCGCGGTCTCTTCGGCGGTCAAGCCCCACGAATCCTTCTCGTCGTTCGTCACGCGGATCACATACACTGTCGACCCGGCTTCAGCCATCTTCGCGATGGTTCCACCCGCGGCCAGCACGAAGTTGGAGGCTTCGGCCGCGACCACCAGCACCACTGGCGGCGCGGCCGCGAGGTCAATGGCGCACGCGAGCAGAGCACTGGCCGCCACGGCGAACTTCACCCGCTTCATCACCTCGGCCTCACGTTTTCTTCCAGGTAGGCTTTCAGCCCCGGCAAGTGGTCGAACTCGTCAACGAAGTAGTAATCCTCGGCGTACTTCACACCAGCATCCTTTCCGCGCACACGCGAGATCCAATCCATGTGCCACTCCTCCATACGCACCGCCGCCGCCTGATCGTCGAGGCCTTCAAACTCCGGTACCATCAGATTCTCGCGGGCCAGCGCCGCCTTCACGGCGCGCGCAGACGCCGGATTTGCGTACACATTCCGGTGCGTCTGGTATGCCTGCTGTTTCCTTCGAACCTGGCTCTCGTTCAGCTCGATGGCGATATTCGGCGTGTGCCCCAAACCCCAGTCGAGCCGCGCCTTCAAATACAAATAGGATGCCTGGTGCGGCTTCAATCCCAGTTTCATATGCTCGGGATGCACATTCTCGTACCCCGCCATCCACCAGGCCTCGGCCATCGCGCGCGCTACGTTGCGATGGTCTGGATTTTTTTGATAGTGCTCCCACGGATTGTGCCCCAGGATCACATCCGGCTTGTACTTGCGAGTCAGCAGAATCAATTGCGCCCGCAACTCGTCAAGTGGGATGGGTCCCATGTAGTCGTTGCGCCAGTTGAGGCTGATCACCTTCTTCATGCCGAGGATTCGCGTGGCTTCCTCGGACTCGCGCAGGTTGATCATGTCGTTCCGGGCGTAGCCATGCGAGCCGTCCTTCTCGTCGTTCGACGCTCGCACGTAATAGGCTTCGTACCCTTCATCGACGAAGCGCGCGATGAGCCCTCCCATGCCGTAGTCGGTCGTGTGGTCGTCGTGATGCGGCTGCATCACCATCACTACTTTGCCCTTTGGCAGTTTTCCGGGGAGTAAGGTGTCCGCGCCGAACGCCGCTACGCCCCACGCAAGAAGAATCGCTCGATTGGTGATTGCCGTCCGCATCGGGCAGTATGGTATCACGTAGTGTGATGAGATTGGTGATTCAAAAGAACAGTTGTAATTTGCAAGGTGGGGCAGGCGATCGTTTTTCGTCGCCTGTCTATCGGCCGCCCACACGGCAGGCCGCAAACTACGATGCCCCGCCCCACTTACCACGGTTGTTTCGTGATCGGATCTCGGCATGCTGAGATCGGCAGTATTGTTCTTTGCCGCGCACCTCGCGATCCTCGCGCAGACGCAGAAAAACGTCCTCGTCGTGACGGCAGGAGCGGGCGACTACCTCATGGCCACGGGCGGCACGCTTGCGAAGCTGATCGATCAGGGATCTTCCATCTACGTCCTTCAATACGCAAACGACGAGAAGAACTCCATCGGCCTCAGTCCTGCCGCAACCCGCCTCGCCAACAACGACGAAGCGGAGCAGGCCACGCGCATGCTTGGCGTGAAAGAGACGGTGAGGCTCGATCACAAGAGCGGAGAACTGAACCAGGTCTCGGCGAACGAGATGCGCAATCAGATCTTCGCGCTGATCCGCTTCTACAAACCGCGCATCATTTTTCATCCCGACCCGTGGATTCATTACGAACCTGATTGGGATCAATTCTGGGTTGCACGCGCTGCCGAAGAATCGTCCTATGGCTCGAGCAGCTATTTCCTGCCTGAGTTGGTGCGCATGGGATTCCCCGGTTTCGGCGTTGCTGAGACCTACTATTACGCAGCCAACCGCCCCTACCGGCCGGGCGAGGGCGGGCATCAGGGCGCGAAGTTCATGCCCATCGATATCACGAGCACGTTCAATCGTAAGGTCGCGGCGCTCCAGGCGCTGAGAACCGCGAATCGGCGATACGCCACGCATGTAAAACAACGCCTCGAAGCCGCGGGCAAGCCGTCGCCGCTGCTCAAGGTGATCGACGAGGCGAGCGTCCGCGCCCTGGTCCGCGCCTACACCGAAGAGTTCAGCGAGACCATCGGTGCGAAGCACGGGTTCCGTTATGCCGAAGAGTTCAACTACCACGGCCCGGGTAATCCCATCCCCGCTCATGTGCGTGAAAAGGCGAAACCGATCCCATGAACCGCCGCGGCTTTTTCTCTTTGCCACTGCTCGCGGCCGTTCCAGGCCCTCCGCTCTCGATCACTACGTTCCAGACTGACGTCACGCCGCCCCTCGGCGCCCCGCTTGGGCTGGGAACGGTTGACCGCGCCGCAGCCCTGGACGATCCGCTCAGCGCGCGCGGAATTGTCTTTTTCGTGCCGCCCGCTCCGATCGTTCTCTGTGCAGTCGATTGGATCGGAATCTCGAACGAGGGCCACGACCAGTGGTGCGCCGCTCTCGCGAAAGCGGCCGGAACCACGCTTGAGCGCGTTTCCGTCCACACACTGCATCAACACGACGCGCCCGGCTACGACCCTGGCGCGGAAGAGATCGCCGCGACGCAAGGTCTCACAGGCGAGTTATTCGATCCGAAGTTCGCCGGCGAAGCCATGCGCCGGACCGCCGCGGCACTTGCGAAAGCTGTTTCAAAGCCGCGGTCCGTCACGCATCTCGGCATCGGCCGGGGTAAGGTCGAACAGGTCGCGTCGAATCGCCGGGTGCTCGGTCCCGATGGCATGGTTAGGTACGCGCGAATGAGTGCCACGCGCAGCGCCGAGGCGCGCGCCCAGCCCGAGGGGACCATCGATCCCTACGTTCGCCTCTTAAGTTTGTGGAACGCGGGCCGGCCGCTGGTTTCATTAACGTACTACGCGACCCACCCACAGAGTTATTACGGGAAGGGCCGTATCAGCGCCGATTTCGTTGGCGCAGCCCGCGGGCTTCGCGAATCCGCACTGCCCGGCGTTGCCCACATCCACTTCAATGGCGCGGGAGGCAACGTAGCGGCCGGAAAGTACAACGACGGCGCTCATGAGAACCGCACCATCCTCGCGGCGCGTCTCGCCGCGGGAATGAAGTCAGCCTGGGACGCGACCGTGAGAACGCCAATCACTGCGAGTGCGATCGAATGGCGTTCGAAAGCTGTCTTGCTTCCCCTCGGCGAACGCTTCAGCGATGCTTCCCTTCGCGCTACGCTCATCGACGCGAAGCTGCCCTTGCGTGAACGGCTCCGCGCCGCCCGCGATCTTTCCTGGACCCGCCGTCACGCCGAGGGCCGCCAGGTTCGCCTCCACTGTTTGCGCATCGGCGATGCGCGCGTGCTCCATTTGGCTGGCGAGCTTTTCATCGAATATCAGCTCGCCGCGCAGCGGATGAGCCCCGCAAATGTGATCGCGATGGCAGCCTACGGCGACTTCGGCCCCGGCTACATCGGCACTGACATCGCGTATTCGCAAGGCGGCTACGAAACCGGAATCGTCTCGCGCGTCAAACCGGGTGTGGAAGGCGTGCTCATGGACGCCATGCGCGAATTGCTGCGATGATTTGGGATCTCCACGTTCACCTTAACGGCGTCGGCGGCCGCACTCCCGAGGAACGCATGGCGGAACTGATCCGTTGCGCCGACCGCATGGGCATCGATCGCTTCTGCCTCTACATGGGCTTTCCCTTCATTGAGGTCCCAACGCCGGCGCAATTGCGCGAACAGAACGATCAGGCGCTCCAGGCTCTGAGCCACTGGCATCACCGCGCGTTCGGTTTCGTGTACCTCAGCGCCGATCACTTGCAGTTCAGTCTCGACGAGTTCAACCGCTGTGTCCGCGATGGCCCCATGGTTGGCGTGAAGCTCTGGGTCGCCCGGCGCGCCTCGGCCCCCGAACTCGATCCCATCATCGCCCGCGCGGCTTCCCTGAACGCCGTAGTCTTTCAGCACACCTGGTGGAAGACCGGCCGCAACCTGCCGGGCGAATCGACGCCTCTCGACATCGTGGAACTGGCGCGCCGCCATCCCGCCGTGCCGTTGATTTGCGGTCACACCGGCGGCGACTGGGAGCGCGGAATTCGTGCGATCCGCCCGTTCAAGAACATATCCGCCGACACAGCGGGGTCTGATCCCACGGCGGGCTTCGTCGAGATGGCAGTTCGCGAACTTGGAGCGGACCGGGTGATCTACGGCAGCGACGCGGGTGGGCGGAGTTTCGCCTCGCAACTGGCGAAAGTGACGGGCGCGAACATTCCTGAGCCGGCCCGCAGGCTCATCTTCGGTGAGAATCTCCGCCGCATGATGCTGCCCATCTGTAAAGCCAAGGGCATTCTGCTTTGACGGCGCAGGTGCCCTTTTCCCGCGCTGATCCTCCTGCCGTCAGTGGCCGGCCTTCTTGCGGCCGCGGCCCTCGAACGCAAGCCGGATCGCCATCGCCGCGATCGCGTCCGGGTTGTGTCTAACCCGCTCTGAGCGCGCCACCAGATCCCCGGCTACCACATCGAGTCCCATCGCCTCTAATCCGAAGTTCTCACTACTAAAACCCTGAAACGGCTTGTTTTGATGAAGTTATCCCCGTTTCAGGTCTATTGTGTAGGCATGTAAATAGTTGCTGTCATATTGACATACTCTGCTTTGTATGATATAGTTGTAAGCATGTACGTCGCCACCATCCCCAACCGCAACTCCCCGCCCGCCATCCTCCTCCGCGAATCCTTTCGCCTCGACGGTAAAGTCAAAACCCGCACTCTCGCCAATATCTCCCACC